>Ga0136627_1000505_pt1 | contig 14720 bp, 12 predicted proteins | sample AntDrymUQ4892206_2_FD_104652 | JGI IMG/M metagenome (GOLD analysis project Ga0136627, IMG submission 104652) | Polar desert sand microbial communities from Dry Valleys, Antarctica - metaG UQ489 (22.06) | ecosystem: Environmental > Terrestrial > Soil > Desert | place: Antarctica: Dry Valley... | reverse complement strand
GTTCGACAGCTGCGTCTGGGTCATGCGCGAATCGATGCCCTCGAGCCGCTGCGCGAGGCCCCCGGTCTCGGAGGCGACTCGGTCCGCAAGGGCGCGCACCTCGGCGCGCATGACCTCGACGTCGGGCGACGCAAGAGGATCCCCTCGAAGCGAGCGGGCGATGAGCACACCGGCAACCGAGCCGGCGATGAGTGCGAGTGCTGCAATCACGAAATTGTCCATGAACTGACCCTAGAGAGGGTCTGTGACACTTTCTGTGATTTGAGGGTAAGAACTAGAGGGGTAAGGACCAGAGGGTAAGGACCAGTCGACGGAGACGACCACCACCCGGAGGTGCGCACATGGGGTCCTACAACGAGGCCTACCGGACGAGCATGACCGCACCGGAGGAGTTCTGGGGTCGGGCCGCCGAGGACATCGACTGGATCGAGCAACCCCGCAGCATTCTCGACGACTCCGATGCCCCCTTCTACCGCTGGTTCCGAGGAGGCGTGCTCAACACCTGCTACAACGCCCTGGACCGGCACGTCGATGGGGGCCGCGGCGACCAGCCGGCTTTGATCTACGACAGCGCCGTCACGGAGACACAGAGGACCTATTGCTATCGCGAGTTGCGCGACGAAGTCGCTCGCTGCGCGGGCGCCCTGGCCGACCTCGGCGTGGTCATGGGCGACACCGTGGTCGTCTACATGCCGATGGTGCCCGAGGCCGCCATCGCCATGCTCGCCTGTGCGCGGCTCGGCGCCATCCACTCGGTCGTGTTCGGCGGCTTTGCGGCACACGAGCTCGCGGTGCGCATCGACGATGCCAAGCCGCGCGTGATCGTCTCGGCCTCATGTGGAATCGAAGGCAACCGGGTCATCGAGTACAAGCCACTGCTCGACAAGGCCATCGAACAAGCGAGCCACAAGCCCGAGCGCTGCGTGATCTTTCAACGCCCGCAGGCGACCGCAGCGCTCACCGAGGGGCGAGACATCACCTACGAGGAGGTCATGAGCAGCGCTCAACCGGCCGAGTGCGTGCCCGTGCAGGCGACCGACCCTCTCTACGTTCTCTACACCTCGGGCACGACCGCGCGCCCGAAGGGAGTCGTGCGAGACAACGGTGGGCACGCGGTCGCGCTTCGGTGGAGCCTCCCCAACATCTACGGTTGCGACCCTGGTGAGGTCATCTTCACCGCCTCCGACGTCGGCTGGGTCGTCGGCCACTCCTACATCGTCTACGCACCCCTGCTGACCGGGGCGACCACCGTTCTGTTCGAGGGCAAACCCGTGGGCACGCCCGACCCCGGCGCGTTCTGGCGCGTCGTCGACGAGCACCGCGTGCGCGTGCTCTTCACCGCGCCGACGGCCTTTCGAGCGATAAAGAAGGAGGACCCCAAGGGGTCACACCTCAACGATCACGACATCTCGAGCTTGCGCTCGCTGTTCCTCGCGGGCGAACGACTCGATCCCGACACCTATCACTGGGCCTCCGACCTGCTGGGCGTGCCCGTCGTCGACCACTGGTGGCAGACCGAGACCGGATGGCCGATCGCCGCGAACTGCATGGGGCTCGAGCAACTTCCGATCAAACCCGGCTCCCCCACGAAGCCGGTGCCGGGCTGGGCCGTCGAGGTCCTCGATGAGTCGGGGAGCCCGGCGGAGGCCGGGACCGAGGGCGCGGTGTGCATCCGGCTTCCTCTGCCGCCGGGATCTCTCTCCACTCTGTGGGGCGACGACGCGCGCTTCATCGAGTCGTATCTGAGCGCGCACGATGGCTACTACCTCACCGGAGACGGCGGCCATTTCGACGACGACGCGTATCTCTACGTCATGGGCCGCATGGACGACGTCATCAACGTCGCCGGACACAGGCTCAGCGCAGGAACGCTCGAACAAGCCCTCGCTCAGCATTCAGACGTCGCCGAATGCGCGGTCATCGGGGTGGCCGACGAGCTCAAGGGTCAAGTTCCGGTCGGCCTAGTGGTACTCAAGGCTGGCGTCGATCGCGACCACGACGCGATCAAGGGCGAACTCGTCGAGGCCGTGCGAGACCAGGTTGGAGCGGTCGCGTCGCTGAAACGGGTGAGCATCGTCGAGCGGCTTCCAAAGACGCGCTCGGGCAAGATCCTGCGTTCCACGATGCGCTCCATCGCCGACGGCAACGACTACGTCGTTCCTTCGACCATCGACGACCCGAGCACGCTCGAACACATCGGTGAGCGGCTCGGGTCGTCGACGACGGCTTAGCGGTTCCGCGACACCGCTAGCGCGACCTGGTCACCTCCTCGGACTCGGGCAGCCGAATGGCCTCGCCGCCCAAGCGTGGGTGACGCACCTCCTCGATCAGAAGCTGGACTTCCAGGGGTGGCGGGGCCGTCCTCTTCGACACGAAGATGGTGACCGCGAAGTTGATCGCGGCGCCGATGGCTCCGATGCCCTCAGGCGATATGCCAAACCAATGCTCCATCCCCCCGTAGATCGTCATGTACATGTAGATGGAAGTGAGGGTTAGACCCGTCACCATTCCGGACATCGCACCAGCCGCGTTGGCTCGCTTCCAGAAGATCCCCAGCACGATTATCGGGAAGAACGAGGCCGCCGCAAGGCCGAAGGCAAGCGCCACCACCTGCCCCACGAATCCCGGCGGATTGACCCCGAAATAGCCGGCAACTAGCACGGCGCCTGAGATCGCGATTCGTCCCGCGGCCAGGCGTTGCTTCTCGGTCGCTTCGGGCCGGAAACGTTTGTAGTAGAGGTCGTGCCCGATCGAGGATCCGATGACCAGCAACAGCCCTGAGGCCGTGGACAGCGCTGCGGCCAGACCGCCGGCCGCAACCAGGCCCACGACGGGCGCCGGAAGACCCGCGATCTCGGGGTTGGCGAGCACCATGATGTCGGGGCTCACCGTTAGCTCGCCCGGCGTCACGTCGGGATTGCTGGTTATCGAGTCGATGGTGCCGTTGTCGTTGCCGTCATCGAAGGCGATCAGCCCCGTCGCCTCCCAGTTGCGAACCCAGTCGGGGCGTTCGCTGTAGGGCTGGTTGGCCACGTCCTGCAGCAGGTTGGTCTTTGCGAACACCGCGACCGCGGGAGCGGTCGTGTACAGAAGCGCGATGAACAACAGTGCCCAGCCCGCGGAGTAGCGAGCGGCACGCACGGACGGCGTCGTGTAGAAGCGCACGATGATGTGCGGCAGCCCCGCCGTTCCGATCATGAGAGCCAGCGCGACGAAGAAGACGTCCTGCATCGGGCGGTTGGTGAACGGTTCGGTGTAGCTGCTCAACCCGAAGTCCACTTGCAACTGATTGAGCGTGGTGGCGATCTCACCAAACGAGATCTGTGGCACGGGAATGTTTCCGACTTGCCCAGCGATCGCCCACGCGGGAATCAAATAGGCGATGATCAGCACCGAGTACTGCGCCACTTGAGTCCAGGTGATGCCCTTCATCCCGCCGAGCACCGCATAGATAAACACCACGCACATCCCGATAATGACGCCGGTTGTGATCGTCACTCCGATAAAGCGCGCGAACACGATGCCCACTCCGGCCATCTGCCCGGCGACGTAGGTGAACGACACGAACACCGCGGCGACCACGGACACCGCCCTGGCCGACTCTGAATAGCGATCCCCTACGAAGTCGGGCACGGTGTACTTTCCGAACTTGCGGAGGTACGGCGCGAGCAGCAACGCCAGGAGCACGTAACCTCCCGTCCATCCGAGCAGATAGATGGCGCCGTCGAACCCCAGGAACGAGATGAGCCCCGCCATCGAGATGAACGACGCGGCAGACATCCAGTCCGCTGCGATCGCTGCTCCGTTGGCCACGGCCGGCACTCCGTGGCCCGCCACATAGAAGCCCTCGGTGTCCTTCACACGGGTCCTGATGGCGATGCCGATGTACAGCGAGAACGTGAGAACCGTGAAGATCAGCGCCCACAGCTCGATGTCGGTCATGTGTTCTCACCTCCCGACGAACGCTGGACGCGCTTGCGCGCCGAACCGAGCTCTTCTTCGTGTACGTCGAACTCCTCGTCCAATCGGTCCATGCGGCGGGCGTAGACGAAGATCAGAATCACGAAGACGACGATGGCGCCCTGATGCGCGAACCAAAATCCGAGCGGGAACCCGATAAAAGTGATGTTGTTCAGTGGTTCGGCCAGCAGTATCGCCAGCACGTAGCCGAAGATCGCCCAGATGATGAGCAGGGGCACCTTCACCCTCAAGTTCGCGCGCCAGTAGCCGCGCGAGCGCTCCTCGATCTTGCTCCCCTCCACTCCCCGCTTCGGGCGACCTCCCCCTGTGGTCGCGTCTGCCATTCGGCAACACCCCCCAGTTCCAGCCCACTACGTCCGTTACGTCATGGTCATGATGAATCCGTTCGCATTGGCAGGAAATAGGAATCCGTCAGACGGCCGCGCGCTCCGTCTGAGAGGCGACTACAACCACTCGAAGGGGACGAGCGGCCCTAACAGAGGCGAGCGAACCGCTCGATCCCCTTTTGCGCTCGTTCACGGGCGGGCGGCGACCGCTCGTCGATCAACTCTTGGTCTCGAGCGACCGGGCGGTTACCTTCGAGACATGGCGACGCGACGCGAGCTGAGGGCCTCCCTGGCGGGGGCACACGCCGGTGTGCGCTGGCCCTACCTCGGACGGGCCCAGAAACGCCTGTTGATCGCGGGCATCGTGATGTGGGTCGGAGCCTTTCTGCCCTGGCTTCTCATCTTCGGTCACTCGCTGCGCGCCGCGCCGCTCGCGGTCTCGTGGGCCCTGTGGGCGGGGCTGATGACCCTCGCCGGGGCCTCGGTGCGCTGGCGAGCAGTGGCAACGCTGTCCGCGCTGTTGGGTGGAGGTGGGGCTCTGTATCTCGCCGGGTGGCAGATGACCAAGCTGGCGGGCACCTGCCTGTCGGCCCAGTGCCTGCCGGGTCCGGGCGTGCTGCTCTTGACGCTCGCCGGCAGCGCGGCCGTGGTCCAAGCGTTCGTGTTGTTCAGAGACCGACGAGGCGCTTGAAGGCGCGCACCTGACGGCGCGATACGGGAACTCGTTCCTGCGAGTGGGACAGGATCACCTGGAGAGCACCGGCGAAGTCCGGCTCGATCGCCCGCGCGTGGCGAAGGTTGACAACGTAGGCGCGATGCGTGCGAAAGAACCCCCGGCCCTCGAGGCGCCGCTCGAGCTCGGCGAGAGAATAGGGAACCAGATGTCGGGCGCTCGCGGTGACGATGTGGGATCCACCATGGGCGGCGACCGCGAACAGCACGTCGTCGGGCTCTAGCAGGATGGTGCGATCCCGTGAGGGAACCGGGATCTTGTCGAACGGCGCGTCGTCCTCGCCGTCGATCGACTCGTGTCCCCGTTCGATGATCCGCTGCAGAGCGCGCGCCAGCCTCGGCTCGTCGAAGGGCTTGAGCAGATAGTCGACGGCGTCGAGGTCGAAGGCCTCGACGGCATGGTCCGGATGGGCGGTCACGAAGATGACTGCCGGCCGATGAGCCACCCTCGACAGCTCCCGCACGAGGTCGAGCCCCGAGCCTCCGGGCATCTTGATGTCGAGGAAGCAGAGGTCGTAGTCGATGTTGCGAATGAGCTCGAGCGCCTCGGCCGCCTCGGCCGCTTCGCCCACCACCTCGACCTCGGGGAAGGCGCGCAAGAGATAACGAAGTTCCTCGCGCGCCGGATACTCGTCGTCGACGATCAGCGCACGTAGCGTCGCGCCGTCGCCTCTCGAGATAGTCATAGGTCGTTGATCCCCACCGGCAGACCGAGCGACACACTGGTCCCTTTCCCCGGTGTCGAAGAGATCTCGAACGACGCGCGGCCCCCGTACAGACGAGTAAGCCGTTCGTAGATGTTGGCGAGCGCACTGATCTCGCCACCGTTCACCGTCATCAGCGACGACAGGCGCTCCCGTTCGATCCCGACTCCATTGTCCACGACCCGAACGCGCAGCACCCCACCGATTGGCTCTACGCGGGCGCGCAGCTCGATGAGTCCCCCGCCGGGCTGCTGAGCGATCCCGTGCTTGACGGCGTTCTCGATCAGAGGCTGGATCGTCAGCACCGGAACCGGGATCGAAAGGCACTGCGGATCGATGTCGTAGCGAACCTTCAGGCTGTCACCAAAGCGCGCCTTTTCCAGAAACAGATACGTCCGCACGAAGAAGTACTCCTCGCCGAAGGGGGCCGCGTGACCCGAATACTTCATGGCGTAGCGAAGGAAGTCCGACAGCTTTATCAGCAGCCGGCGCGCCTCCTCGGAGTCGGTGCGCGCCTTCATCGAGATGGTATTGAGCGTGTTAAATAGAAAATGCGGGTTGATCTGCGCACGCAGCGCGTCGAGCTTCGCGGTCTCGGCGATCTGCGCACCGCGGTGAGCCTGCGCGAGTTCGAGCTGCAACGAGAGCATCCCGGCCAGGCCTTTGGTGAGCTCGATCAGAGAACTCTCCACATCGCCCTCGGCGGTCTGGAACACCGCGAGCGAGCCCACCGGATAGTCGTCACACAGGAGTGGAGCGACGACCGCTCCGGCTAGGGGACAGTTCCCGTTCGAGCCCGGCGGACAACCGAGATGGCGCGCATCGGTTGTGACTAGGATCTCGTTCGACTCCATGGCGCGACGCGTCATCGTCGACCGCACCTCGTCACCCGCGCGATGGTGGTCGGATCCCGGACCCGTGAACGCAAGCACGCGCTCGCGATCCGTAATCGCCACTGCGTCGAGTCGCATGACATCGTGCAGTAACTGCACGGTGCGAAGCGCGGTCTCTTCGTTGAGTCCAAGTCGCATGTGCGGCAGCGTCTGCTCGACGAGCGAGACCATGCGCCTCTGGGGCAAGGCCCTGCGCGCAGGCGCAAGCGTGGTCCTGCCTCGAAGTCCCAGGAACAGCCCGGCGTTCGCCCCGAGCACGACGACCAGCACCGTTGCAGGTGACGCGAGTTCGAGCTCCATGAACCAGGCCAGCGCCATCGAAACGGCGATTCCGGTCGTGACCGAAAGGGGCAGGATCATCGCGCATCTCCGCCGCGCGCGGCGAGTCGACCGAGCAGCGCCTGGCGACGTTCCGGCGCGGTGCCGTGGAGTCGCACCCACCACGACCCGGCGGTTGAAGGCATCGTCGTGCGCAGGGACACGACGACCACGCTAAGGCCCGCGAGCGGCGCGGCGAGCAGGCTCGGGAAGTGGCCGAGTCCCCACCACCCAGCCCACTCGAAGCGCTCGGACAGCAGCGCGAGAGCGATCGCCCCCATGGAGAGCAACGCTCCGGTCGCCATGCCCGCCAGCACTCCTCCGGCCGTCGTGCGTCGCCACCACACGATCGCAAGGAAGACCGGCGTCAGCGCCGAGCCTGCCACCGCGAAAGCCCACGTCACCATGAGCGCGACGCCCGGTGCGCCGGCGTCCCCGATGACCGAGATCCCGATTCCGATAACGGCGGCCAGTCCCGCGGTCAAGCTGACGGCGATACGAGCGAAACGCACCCGTCGCGCCTCGCTCGCCTCGGGGTTGATGTACTCCTCGTAGACGTCATGCCCCCACGATGTCGCCGCAGCGATGAGAAGTCCCGCCACCGTCGAGAAGACCGCGGCGAACGCGGCGGCGGATACCAGCGCGAGAATCGACTCGCCACCCGCTTCACCGGCAAGGAACAGCAGTGCCTTCTCGGGGACGCGCACTACCCCGTCCACGAAGTCGGAGTTGGTGAGGCCGGCGGGAAGATAGCGCGGCAGCTCCGAACGCGCCGCAACCCCCAGCAACACGGCGAGGAAATAGAAGCAGGTTGCGAGTCCCAGTACCCACACGGTCGAGGCGCGCGCGGCTCGGCCCGACGAGCTTGTGAAATAGCGGTGTGTGATGTGGGGAAGGCCCGCGGTTCCGAGCAGCAGGGTGACGATCAACGCAATCTGTTCGACCGCCGAATAGCGAAAGCCCGGTTCCATGAAGCGCAGCGACCTTTCGGGGTGGAGACGGTTGTCCGCGGGAAGTAGCACGTCGACGCTGCCGCGGCCCGCGGCGAGCTCTCGTCGCACGGTCTCGTACCCCTCGGGCGTCATGCTCGAGCGCGCGCTCTCGAGCAGAGCCGTGGATCGTCCGCCGGAGCCCACCAGTTGCTCACGCTTGACCTCGGTAGCCACCGTCAGCGGCCGGCGCGATGCATCCTCGACCGCGCCGGGGTAGGAAAACCCCGCCGCGATCACGATGTAGCCCAGCAATGCGACGGTGAAGAACTTGAGGCCGAACTGCAGCGCCTGGTTCCACGTCGTGCCCTTCATGCCGCCCACCACGGCCTGCAACACGATGGCGATGGTGCACAGCACGATGCCGGTCGTGTACGGCGACAGGCTGCCGAGGCCGCGGCCCACGAACACCTCCCAGATCAACCCCGCCCCCGCGAGCTGAGGCACGAGATACAGCAGCACGATCATCTGGACGATGCCGACCGCCGTCAGCCTTACGGATGGTGATGCGAAGCGAGCCGCGAGAAAGTCTGGAATCGAGAACTGGCCCGCCCGGCGGAAGGGGGCGGCGAGAAAAAACAGGATGACGACGAAGCCGGCGGCGAAGCCGGTTGCGAACCAGATACCGTCCGCGCCCGCCACGTAGACAGCGCCGGCGACCCCGAGGAACGACGCCGCAGAGAAATAGTCGCCACAGATCGCGCAGGCGTTGAGAAAGGGCCCGACTTGGCGGCGCGCGAGGTAGAAGTCAAGCGTCGTGGACGTCGACCGGCGCACCACCCATGAAACGACCAGCATCGCGACCACGAGACCGACCACGGCCAGCAGCGCCCGGGGGTCAGACATCGCGGTACTCGAGGTCGTCGTCGAGCCGTCCCAGCATCTCGTCTTCGATGCGGTTGGCCACTCGGGTATAGGCCAGGGCGCCGACCAGGAAGGTGACGTTCAGCAGCACGGCGACCGTGATGAAGTTCAGAGTCAAACCGCCCCACACGGGTCGAGCGAACCACCACGGAGCGACGAGCGCGAGCACGGGAACCGCGAGCAGCAGGGTAACGATCACGAGGCTGTACTGAAGCGCACTACGCCGCAACGTGCGCACCACCGCATCCACTTCCTCGAGCGAATCGAACTCCACCTCGTCGGGTAGAGGAACGTCGTGCTCGTGCTCCAGGACTATCTCGTCGCGGGCCTCGTTGCGCAAGCGACCTGCCCTTCCTCGCGGCCTGCGGTCACCTTACGACTCGCGCCACGACTCTCCGAACCGTAGGGTTGGCCGGGCGTGGCAATATCTCTCCAAGATGACTTCCTACGAGCGTCTCTCCGTCCTCGACGAGATGTTTCTTCACCTCGAGGGCCCCAGCACCCACATGCACGTCGGTGGCATCGCCGTCTTCGAGGGCGAGCCTCCCGACTACGACGATGTGCTCCAGATGATCGCCGACCGTCTTCAGTTCGTGCCCCGCTTCCGCCAGAAGCTCGCGCCGGTGCCGCTCGGGCTCGGCCGGCCCGTGTGGGTCGACGATCCTCACTTTCACCTCGAGTACCACGTGCGCCACACGGCGCTTCCGGCCCCCGGGTCGCGCGACAAGCTCAACCGTTTGACGGCGCGCATCATGAGCCAGCAGCTCGACAGAGACAAGCCGCTGTGGGAGATCTGGTTCGCTGAGGGGCTGGCCGGCAACCGCTTCGCTTTCGTGTCGAAAACGCATCACAGCCTGGTGGACGGAATTTCGGGCACGGACATCATGTCGGTGCTGCTCGATCCCTCGCCCGAGGTTCCCGCGATCGAGCGGGACACCTGGCGTCCCGACATCGAGCCGAGCGCCGACCAGCTCATGGTCGACGCGCTGCGCGAGCGTCTCACGTCTCCGGCAGAGGTCGTTCGCTCCCTGCAAAGCGCGGCGACGGATCCCTCCAAGCTCTCCGGGCTCGTCCTAGGGTCGGCCCGGGCGTTGGGCGAATGGATGGGGAGTAGCTTCGCCGCCCCGCCCTCGTCTCTGAACCGCTCGATTGGCCCCCACCGCCGCTTCGAGACCGTGACCGTGGCGCTCGACGACCTCAAAAGCATCAAGAACGCGTTCGGGGGAACCGTCAACGACGTCGTGCTGACGGTCGTGTCCGGGGGCTTGCGCCGGTTGCTGCGCGGGCGGGGCGAGCGGGTCGACGATCTCGAGTTGCGCGCCATGGTGCCCGTCTCGGTCCGAACGGACGAGCAGCGCGGGACGCTCGGCAACCAGGTCGCCAACGTGTGGGCGGCGCTGCCCGTGTACGAGCCGGACCCACTCGAGCGGCTGCACGTCATCAGCGAGTCGATGCGCGACCTCAAGAACTCGGGACAAGCCGTGGGCGCCCAGGTCCTGACCTCGCTGGGGGAGTTCGCGCCGCCGACCATCGTGGCGCAGGCGTCGCGGCTGGTCGCCCGTCAGAGGGCCTTCAACCTCGTGATCACCAACGTGCCGGGCCCCCAGATCCCGCTCTACACCCTCGGCCGCGAGATGCTCGAGGTCTATCCCGTCCTGCCGCTGTCGGGCAACACGACGCTCGGGGTCGCGCTGCTCAGCTACAACGGATCGGTCGGTTTCGGCCTGCTCGGCGACTACGAAACCACCGAGGACATCGGCGAGCTCGCCGAGGGCATCGAGAAGTCGACGGCCGAGTTGCTGGGGTCCATCGGGTAGCTCCCGTTTGTCGCTCGCCGCCTCGCTGGAGTCATTGCGGTCACTTGCGGTGCGGTCCGATGCAGTCCGGGGACCCCGTCGCGTGTGGGGTGTCGTTCGCAAATTCACTGGTCCATGCGGTCCAGGCATTCAGAGCAATAACAGGTCCTGAGACGCTTACGACGGTTGCAAGTGGCTCAACCGGCCTGGCCGATTGACTCGGCAGCCGGGTGGGCGGACTCCAGACCGTGATTACCGCGGAGTTTTTGGGGTAAAGCGACTCGTTGGCAGACGATCGGAACGACGGAGACCGGGGGGAGACATGGACAGACGAACGGTTCAGATGGTCTTATTCAGTGGGCTCGTCTTACTAGCGGTTACGGTGACGGCGCCCAACGCCGTGGCCGCGCCGAAGTGCTTCGGTAAGAGGCCCACCATCGTCGGAACCTCGGGTTCCGACAAGATCAGAGGGACACGGGGGCCCGACGTCATCAGCGGGCTTGGTGGTGCCGACAGGATCATTGGTCGGGGCGGTAATGACCGGATCTGTGGAGGGGCGGGCAACGACAGGATCTTTGCTGGGCGAGGCAAGGACCGGGTCTTCGGCGGCAGCGGGCGAGACCTCATCGAGGGGGGCCGAGGACGGGATGTGCTCAAAGGGGGCGGAGGACGGGATGTGCTCAAAGGGGGCCGAGGCTCAGACCAACTGACGAGCAACGCTGGAAATGACGAGATCCGGGGCGGTAAAGGCAGGAGAGACATCGCCATCTTCGCCGGCAATGGCCCAGTGCGAGTCGATCTGAAAGCCAACAGGGCTGAGACTCCGAGTGGGACCGACAGTGTGTTCGGAGTCGAAGGCATCGTGGGCTCGAGGACCGGTGACGTGCTGCTCGGCGACGGAGCGATGAACTTCTTCTGGGGCCGACTGGGCCCCGACACGATCAGGGGTCGGGGTGGGCCCGACAGGATCTTCGGGGAGTCCGGTGACGACCAGCTCTTCGGCGAAGGTGGCAACGACCGCATCTTCGGGGGCCAGGCCAACGATCTGTTGGACGGCGGTGCGGGCGACGATTTCCTGGACGGCGGTCCTGGGGAAAACATTCTCATCGGTGGACCTGGGACCGATGATTGCCGGCGCGGAGAGGCAACCGGATGCGAGTGAGCTGCTAGCACCGGAGCATCCGGCGGACCGCTTGCTGGCCCTTACCGAAGCCGAGGTGAGGTAGGAGCCGGCGGCCGAGTCTCTCTGATCTCGACGGTCCGCCGAAGTCGGCGCCGGCCCGAGCCCGGCGGAGGTTGCGGCTTGATGGTGATCGCTGCGTCGAGTGTGCTGGACGCCATTGGCTCTAACGCAGCAATGACCCCTTGGGGGGCCGACGGCGGGTGGGCCCCGGATTAACGCTCGTCGTCGGTGAGGTACTCGTCGAGCCTGCGGACGACGTCGATGGAGCGGCGTTCGAACTCATCGTAGCGGCCCTTGGCCGCCGCATCCGGGCTGAACACCGAGGAGGCGAAGCCGACCAGCTCGGCCCCCGCATCGAGGTACCCGAGGTAGTTCTCAGGCGTGAGGCCCCCGGTGACCATCAACGGGATGTCGAGGGGGCCGAGCACGTACTCGATGTAGTCGGGGCCGCCGAGGGACTCGGCGGGAAAGACCTTGACCCAGTCGGCGCCGGCCTTGTGGGCGGTAAAGATCTCCGTCGGCGTGGACGCGCCCATGACGACCGGCAGAGCGAGCGAGTGGGCCGCCTCGACGACCTCGGGGGCGACGACAGGGGTGACGATGAACTCGGCCCCGGCGTCGTAGGCCTCTTTGACCTGCTCCGCGGCGGTGACGGTGCCCGCACCGACGATCGCGTCGACCCGCCCGGCGACCTCGACCAGGGCGTCGGTGGCACCCGGCGAGTTCATAGTGATCTCGACCGCCTCGAAGCCGCCCCTGACGGCGGCGCCGCACCCCTCGACCGCGTGTTGGGGTTCCTGCATGCGGAAGATCGCGACGACCGTGGCGTCCGACAGACGCTGGGCGCGCGCTTCATAGAGCTTTGCGTTCATCCGTGGAGGTTACCCGAGCCGCTCCCCAGTTCGTACGACCGACGTTCCGTCCGCATCCTTCTCGAGCTCGATGCGGTCCTCGACGCGCAGGGCGAGGGCGGGGACGTGCGACACGAGGCCGATGAGCCGGTCCTCGGTCACGATGTTCTCGATGCCCGTCATCGCTAGGTCGAACGACTCGGGGTCGAGCGATCCAAAGCCCTCGTCGAGGAAGAAGCACTGCAGGCGGCCGCCCGAGCGAGTCACCAGCTCGGCCAGGGCAAGCGCGAGCGCCAGCGAGGCGAGGAAGGTCTCGCCCCCGGAGAGCGTGTCCACGTTGCGCCGCTTCTCTCCGTCGAGCTCGTCCACGACATTCATTTCCGCTCCCTCGACTGCAAGCCGATAACGGTCGGTCATCGCCCGAAGGCGTTCGGAGCCCAGCTCCATCAACAGCCTCGTCTTCTCCTCGAGCAAAAACGAGATGAAACCTCGGGGGCCGAAGTCCGCGTGGAGCTGCTGGAAGTCGGCGCGTCGCGCCCGGAGCTTCGCCTCGAGCTCGTCGAGCTCGGCGGCGCGCGCCGTCTTGGCCTTGAGATCGGCGATCTCTTTGGCCGCCACCTCCGCATCCGCTCTCGCGTGGGCCATCGCCTGCGCGATGGTGGCGCCTTCGGCTAACTGCAGCTCTGCGCGCAACGAGCTCAGGCGCCCCTTGCTGTCCGCTTCGGCGCCGCTCGCCTCCTCGAGTGCGGAGCGCGTGCTCTTCAGACGCTCCGTCAGCTCCTCCGACGCGCGCCGGGCGCCTTCGGCGAGTGCGTCGACCGGGTCCTCGATGCCCGGCGGGCCGAGCTCGATCGCGGCAGCGACCTCGATGAGCTGAGCGGCAACGGCGCGCCGCGCCGCCGCAAACCCATTCTCGAGGGCCTCGCGGCGGCGGATCTCTGACTGTGACTCCTCGAGCACCCTGCGGGCGTCCTCGACCTCGGCGCGGGCCGCGGACAGCATCGCAAGCCAGGCATCGATGGCGGCGAGCGGGTCGTCGGTTTCGCCGACGACCGCACCGACCTCGGAGCGAACCGCCGCGAGGCGATCGACGGCCCCCTCGACGCGTTCGACCAGACCCGCCAGCCCGGCCTCGGAGCGCGTCAGCGACGCGCGCGCATCGGAGGCGGTGGTGGCTGCCTTCTCCTCGGCCGCCTTGGCCGCGCGCGCGGCGGTCTGGGCCTCGGTGACGCTCGCAACCACCTCACCGGTGGGAAGGGCGGTTACCGTCTGCTCGCACACAGGGCAGGGCGCGCCGATCTCGAGCTCGCCGCGGAGCGCGTGAGCGCGGTGAGCCACCTCGATCTCGGCGCGTTTGGCCTCGGCGCGCCCGAGCACGGCGCGCGCGGTGCTGTACGCGCCCTCGGTGCTCTCGGCCCCCTTGCGCAGACGGTCGACCTCCTCCTGCGTGGACTTGGTGCGCTCCCGCAGAACATCCACGTCTTTGGCGAGCCGGCCGAGGCCGTCGGCCTTGGCGCGCAACTCGGCCAGCGCGCGCTCGGAGCCGTGCTTGGCCTCGAGCGCCCGCAGCGCGGTGAGCGCTGCCCCCCTGCGCTTGTCGGACGCTTCGAGCGCGGCGCGCGCCTCGGTGAGCAGCGCGCCTATGGAGGACTCCTGCTCTCGTAGTTCCGCGAAGGTGGCTTGCTCCGGGAGCCTTCTCGACGCCGAGTCATAGCGCGCCAGCTCCCTGGACGCTCGTTCGCTGCGGGCGTGAGCATCGCGCAGCACGCTCTGAAGCTCCTCTTCCCGCGGAAGGGCCTTCTCGAGCCTCGTGGCGCGCCCGGAAGCAGCCTCGTACCGATCGGTCGCCCGAGCGATAAGCGCCGCAATGTCGTCCGGAATCCCCCGCCGCTCGCCCTCGATCTCGCGCAGGTCCCCGTCGAGGCCGTCGAGCTTGACCTTAGCCGCGGCGCGCAGGGCGTCGATCTGCTCGAGCCGGAAGACGCCCTTGAGTATCTCGCTGCGCTTGCCCGCAGTGGCGCCGAGGAACTTGGCGAACTCACCCTGGGCGAGCAGCACCGAGGAACAGAACGCCGCGAAGTCG
>Ga0136627_1000501_pt1 | contig 14752 bp, 12 predicted proteins | sample AntDrymUQ4892206_2_FD_104652 | JGI IMG/M metagenome (GOLD analysis project Ga0136627, IMG submission 104652) | Polar desert sand microbial communities from Dry Valleys, Antarctica - metaG UQ489 (22.06) | ecosystem: Environmental > Terrestrial > Soil > Desert | place: Antarctica: Dry Valley... | reverse complement strand
TCACGCTGTTCCCCGTCGCGCCCGGTACCTCGCCGGCCCCGGGGATCACCACCGGTCCTGACGGCAACCTCTGGTTCACCGCCACCAACCTTCCGTGTGACGCCGCGCTTCCGTGCGCCGAGCGTTTCCTCGGCCTCATCGAGCGGATGGACACCGCCGGTCGGGTCAACGGCGTCTTCGTCATCCCGACCCGGTTCGCCGACCCCGGCCGCATCGTCACCGGCCCTGACGGCAACCTGTGGTTCACCGAGCAAGGCGCGGTAGGCGCCAACGGCGCCTTCACGCCGACCCACCCGGCACCGGGCAAGATCGGTCGCATCACCCCCTCCGGTCGCATCACCGAGTTCACCACCCCCACGCCTTTCAGCAATCCGGCAGGCATCACCGTCGGTCCCGACGGCAACCTGTGGTTCACCGAGTACTCCTACGAGGTAAGGGACATGCCGGGCGTGCAGCAGGGAGGCAACAAGATCGGGCGCATCACCACCAGCGGCAGCATCACCGAGTTCCCGGTACCCACACCATTCGCCCGAGCGGACGGCATCACCGTCGGACCGGACGGGGCCGTCTACTTCACCGAGAGCCCCGGCAACAACGCCTTCGGGGCCATCGGCCGAGCCCAAACCGCTGCCTATTCCGAGGAAGGATAGCGGGCCGCCCGCGCTGCCCGGAGGGTCGCCGTGACGTCGGCCTCGTCGAGCATCACGGCGTGGCCTCTGGGACGCTCCGCGGCGGCTCGTGGGACCGCGGGTCTCTGTCCACGGCCACGGCCACCACGAGTCCCACCAGCACCAGGATCGGGACACCGACGGAGAACGGGGCCTGCAGCCCGTACGGTCCGCCACGCACAGCAGGGCACCCAGCGGTGCGCATCCGCGACCCCGATCGCGAACGCGGCGACATAGAGCACGGCGATGCGGCCGAGAGGGTGTCCTCACTACATCAGCAATAGTGACGTGTCTGGCTTGCCGACCATGATGCGCAACCTGCTCGCCGACCCAGCGCGGCTATGTCGCCCTACGCGACCCCGCCGCACCAGGCGGCGGGGGAATGGCTGCGATCAGCTCCCGGGTGTAGGCGTGGCGTGGTGCTCGGAAGACATCATCGGCCTGTCCGTCCTCGCATAGTCGCCCGGCTCGAATCACCACGACACGACGGCAGATCGTGCGAACGACCGCGAGGTCGTGGCTGACGAAGATCACGGTAGTGGCGAACGTCGCAGCGAGATCGGCGATCAACTCGAGGACGGTCGCTTGCACGGACACGTCCAACGCGGAGGTGACCTCGTCGCAGAGCAGCAGAGCCGGCCGCGCGAGGAAGGCTCGGGCCACCGCCACTCGCTGACGCTGCCCACCCGACAGCTCGTTCGGGTATCGCCGAGCGGTGCTGGCGGCCAGGCCGACCTGGTCGAGTGCGGTCGTCACCGTGTGCGCTTCCTCGTGCCGCGCGACGTCGCTGCGGAACAGGCGGATCGGGCGGCTGAGGATCTCTCCGACGCGCTGGCGGGGGTTGAGCGAGGAGTCGGGATCCTGGAACACGAGCTGAATGTCGCGGCGCACCTGGTCGGGCCGGTGCCGGACGGCGGGCGCCAACCTGTATCCCTGGAAGCGAACGATGCCCTCGCCAGGCGGGTGCAGCCCGGCGATCGCTCGGAGCAGCGTCGATTTTCCACTGCCCGACTCCCCGACGACGGCGACGGTGTCACCGCGTGCGATGGCAAGGGAAAAGTCGGACAGCGCGGGCTCGGCCTGCTTGCGGTACCGGCACCACAGGCCGTCCAGTTCCAGGATGTGCACCGGTTCGGGTTCGGCCGGCAGTGCCCACGCGTCGACGGGCTGCGCGCTGAACTCGAGCCGGTCGTGGCGCACGCACCTGACCGCACGTGATCCGGGGAGCGGTTGGAGGACGGGGTGCTCGGCGACGCACTCAGGCTCGGCGTGCCGGCAGCGCGGGGCGAAGGAGCAGCGGTCGATAACCACATGGCCTGGCGGCCGACCCGGCAATCCGCGGACGGCGCGGCGCTCGTGTGCGCTCGGCTGCGCGGCGAGCAGTGCCTGCGTGTAGGGGTGGCGTGGGGTGTGCACCAGGTCCCGGGTGGCGCCGGACTCGACGATCTCTCCGGCGTACATCACGAGGAGCCGGTCGGCGACGGTGGAGATCAGCGCCAGGTCGTGGCTGATGTAGAGCGCGGCGGCGCTGGTGTCGGTGATGATGCCCTGCAGCAGCGTCACGATCCTGGCCTGGGTGGTGACGTCCAGCCCGGTCGTGGGTTCGTCGAGGATCAGCACCCGAGGATCGCAAGAAAGGGCGAGAGCCAGCGCGATGCGTTGTTCCTGTCCACCGGAGAACTCGTGCGGATAGCGACGCAGGGCCTGCGTCGGGTGGGTGATGCCGACCCGTTCCAGCAGGTCGGTTGCCCGCTCGTGAAGCGCCTTGCCGGTGAGCCCGAGGTGCGTGGCGATCGGTTGGGCGAGCTGGCGGCCGATGCGGGTTGCGGGGTTGAGCGAAGTGGCGGGATTCTGCGGGACATGGGCCAGCCGGTCGCCCCACAGTGCGCGCAGGACGGTGCGCGGCGCGGTCAGCAGGTCGAGACCGTCGAGCGTCACGCTGCCGCAGGTGATGACACCGCCCTCGGCTGCGGTACCCATGCAGGCCAGCGCCAGGGAGGTCTTTCCGCAACCTGACTCGCCCACGAGTCCGACGACACGGCCGGGTTCCAGGGTCAGGCTCACCCCGGAGACGACCGTCGTCAGCGACCCGTCGGGACGGCGGTAGGCGACCGAGACCCCCGCGGCCGTAAGCGCTTCCTCGGTCACCGGGCCGGTCGGCCCTGCCCGGTGTCGCGCAGGACGTGGCGAGTGACAGCGTCGGCGATGAGCATGAACGACACCGACACGACGGCGATCCCCAATGCGGGAGCGAGCGCGGCGGCCGGGTTGGTCAGGATGAGTCCCCGTGACTCCGCGACCATCAGGCCCCAGCTGGAGCTGGGTGGCTGGTCCCCGAGGCCGAGGAAACTCAGCGTCGATACGAAGACGATGCCCGAGGTGAGGTAGAGGCTGAAGGCACCTATCAGCGGCGCGGCGATGTTCGGGAGGACTTCCCGGCGAAGTATCCACCAGGTGCTCTCGCCGCGGGCCACGGCGGCGTGTACATAGTCGTTGGTCACCACGGGCTGCGCCGCGCCGCGGGCCACGCGTCCTACCCATGGGATGAACACCAGCCCGACGACGAGGATGATGATCAGCGGTGAGCGCCCGAGGCTGGCGAGCAGGACGAGCACCGTCAGCAGTGGAGGGATCGTCAACAACAGATCGAACAGCCGGGAGACGACCTGGTCGGTGACCCCGCCCCGGTAGGCGGCGAGCAGGCCGAGTGCGCCGCCGAGCAGGAACGACACCGACACCGCACCCAGCGGTGTGACCAGCACCGAGGTGCCCCCGGTCAGGAACCGGCTCAACACGTCGCGGCCGAGCCCGTCCGCGCCCAACAGGTGCTCCCAAGACGGTGCTGACCCGGGGATCGCAACACCGATCTTGTCCGGAGGGTACGGGGCGGCGAACCGGCCCACCACGATGAGGATCACCATGACCCCGGCGAGGGGGACACCCATCCGGCCTTCCCGGGTGCCGAGGATCGGGCGCCACACCCGCGTGAGCGGGCCGTCCTGGGCTGGTGAGGCGAGGGAGGGCGGGGCGATCGCGACACTCATACCCGGGCTCCTCGACTGCTCACCTGATGTCCCGAAGTCGTGGGTTGAACACGGTCGCGAGCAGGTCGGTGAGTAGAGAGGCTGCGATGAAGAGGCTGGCGGTCACCACGGCGATTGCTTGGACCGCCACTGTGTCGCCGGTTCCCACTGCGGTCACCAGGGCTTGACCGAGCCCGGGGAAGCCGAACAGATTCTCCACGACGATCGTGCCTCCGAGCAGGTGGACCAGGGTGAGGCCGGTCGCGTTCAGGATCGGTACCGCGGCGCCGCGCATCCCGTAGTCCCAGAAGACGACACGTCGGCCGAGTCCGCGCAGGGTGGCCGCTCGGGTGGGCGTTGCGGTCAGACTCTCCCGCGCTGAGGCGCGGGTCAGGCGCACCAGGAACGGTGCCGCGACGAGCACCATCGTGAGCGCGGGCAGGACGTATGCCTGCGCCTGCGCCTGCGGTGTGCCGAACGCGATCGCCGTGGAACTCTCCGGCGGCAAGACGCCGAGCACGACGGAGAAGACCAGGATCGCGCCGAGGCCGACCACGAACTCGGGAAGCGCACTCAGCATCGTCAGCCCGCTGGTCGCGGCTACGTCGGAGCGGGAGCCCCACCGCCACGCGAGGTAGCCGCCCAACGCGATGCCCAACGGAACGACGACGAGGAAGGACACCCCCGCGAGCAGCAGGGTTCGGCCAATCCGGGGCGCCAGCTCTGGCGCGATCGGCTGGTCGGTGACCACCGACGTCCCCCAGTCCCCCTGCACGAAGTCCCCGAGCCACCGCCCGTACCGCTCCGGCTGGGGGGCGGCGAGGTCATTCGCCGCGACGAACGCGGTGATCTGCTCGGGGGCGGCGTTGCGGCCCAGCGTGCTGCGCGCGACGTCCTCCGGAGACTTGATGTTCGTGGCCAGGAACGTGACCGCCGAGACCGCGAGCACGGTCAGCAACGCCGCTGCCAGCTGCCGAAGCACCTTCACACCGGTTCTGGCCGACGCCGCGATGGTGACGTGCATGTGCGACGCTGTGGCCGAATCAGGCGGAGAGGTAGGCATTACGCAGGTCGTAACGGGTGGCCGGCGCGCTGGTGATCCCTTGGACGTTCGTCTTGGCGAGCAGCAGCTGATCGGCCATCGCCGGAATGATCAAACCCATGTTCTGCGCGGCGAGCGCGAGGCCCTCTTTGATGAACGTCTGCTGCTCGGCGGTGTCGGTGGTCCGCAGCGCCTTGTTGTACAGCTCGTCGATCGCGGGAAAATTCAGCTTGCTCTCGTTGGCGACCGAGCCCGATCCGAAGCAGTACCAGAGCAGGTCGCCGGGGAAGAACTGCTGCCAGTCGCTCGCATAGAACTTCTCCCGCAGGTAGATCACATCGAAGTAGTCATCTGGATTGCCCTGCTGCACGTTGGCCCGGATCCCCGCAGCTTTCGCGGTCTGGGCATAAGCGACAGCCAGTGGAGTGTAGGTCCCGTACGCCCACAGGTCCACGTCCACCCCGCCCGGAAACCCGGCCGCCGCGAGCAGGCTCCTGGCCTGGTCAGGATCATAGGTGACCTGGTCCAGATCGTCCGGGTAGTATGGGTCGCTGGGTGCCATCATCAGGTCGCTGGTCACCTCACCGAACCCGGCGAACACAGTGTTGAGCACGGCTTCGCGGTCGACGGCCAGCTTGAACGCCTGTCGCACCCGGTTGTCGGTGAACGGCGGCTGGGTGGTGTCCATCACCGCCACCAGCGAGGTGATGTTGCGCAGCCGGATCAGCTGGGCGTTCGGCGAGCGACCGAGCTGATCCCCCGCCGCGTACGACACTGCCTCGGCGACGTCGAAATTGCCGCTGAGCACACCCTGGCTGGCGGTAGCCTCGTCAGGGGCGTCGACCCTGCGCAGCGCATCGAGGTAAGGCAGGTCACCATCCCAGTAGTTGGGGTTGCGTTGCATCTCCAAGCTCTGGCCCGGGGTCCAGGACACCAATGTGTACGGCCCTGTGCCGATGGAGGTGGAGACGTCGAACGTCTGCTGACCGTCCTTGACGATGACGGTGTCCGGAGTGGCGAAGGCGTAGGGCAGCAGCGAGTCCGGGCTGGTCAGGGTGATCATGACAGTTGACGCGTCCGGCGCGGTGATCCCCTCAGGAGTCATCGTCCGCGAGAACCGAGCAAAGGCACCCGATCCGACGTTCTCGTCCAGGACCCGTCGGAACGTCCAGACCACATCCTTGGCCTCCAGCGGGCGGCCGTCGTGGAAGGTCACGCCCTTGCGCAGGATGAAACGCCACGACATGAGATCCGCGCTCGGCTCCCACGACTCGGCCAGCCGCGGCTGGACTTTCCAGCCATCCGCAGTGACCGCGACGAGCGTGTCGAACACCGCGAGATTCCGCATGTACTTGCTGGGCCCGTTTGCCTGCTGCGGATCGAGCTTCTCCGTGGCCGTCGAGGCGTTGGTCGCGAACGTCAGTGTCCCACCACGGCGCGGCACGCCCGTCTGTTGTCCGGCATCCCCAGGAGCCCCCTGCTGCCGCGAGCACGCTGACAACGCGACCGCCGACAAGGCAAGAGCACCAGTACCCGCCAGAACCTGCCGGCGAGACACTGGCCGGGCAACCGCCGTGGCATTACCCATAAGAGGTCCTCCGTAAGGGGGTGTTGGCGGCTCTAAGTACAGAGAGTGACCGACATTTGACGAGCATACGAGCTGTGCCGTTCGAAGGCAAGTGCCAGGGCAAGGCAGCAGTGCCTGACCGGCCCAGATCAGGCGAGCCGATCCAGGCCGTGCCGGATGAGCGTGGAGAAGGCTCCGCCCGAGGCCAGCAGCTCGGGATAGCGACCGGCGTCAACGACCTCGCCGTCGCTGAGCACGACGATGCGGTCCGCGGTCCGGATAGTGGACGGGCGGTGCGCGATGATCATTATCGTCCGGCGGCCACCGAGATCGGTGATGGCCCGGTGCAGTGCGAGCTCGGACTCGGTGTCGAGGTTGCTGACCGCCTCGTCCATCACCAGGATCGGGGCCGGTGAGAGGATCGCCCGGGCGATGGCCAGGCGCTGGCGCTGGCCGCCGGAGAGCCGGGCGCCGCGTTCCCCGAGCTGGGTGCGGTAGCCGCGGGGCAGCGCCTCGATGAACTCGCTCGCCTGGGCGGCGTGCGCTGCCCGCTCGATCTCGGCTTCGGTGGCGTCGTGGCGGCCGACCCGGATGTTGTCCAGCACGTCGCCGTTGAACAGGTAGACGTCCTGGGGTACGTAGGCAACCAGCTCGGGGATCTGGGTGAGCGGTAGCGCGCGCAGGTCGTGTCCGCCGATCGAGATGCCGCCGGCGGTCGGGTCCCATAGCCGCAGCAGCAGGTTCGCGCAGGTCGACTTGCCCGCCCCGGAATGCCCGACCAGAGCAACGGTCTCCCCGGGCTCGACGGTGAAGCTGACGTGCCGCAAGGCGTCGGGAAGGTCGGCGGCGTAGCGGAAGCTCACCCGGTCGAAGCGAATCCGGGGGGTGACCGACACCGCCCTGGCAGCGTCGGCCGCGTCGGTGACCGGCGCGGGCTCGTCGAGCAGTTCGGTGATCCGGTCGGCGGCCGCGGCCACCCGGTTGAGTTCGCGGCCGACGCCGGTGATCTTGGCCAGCGGTACGAACGCCGCGGCGGCCAGTACGACGGCGGGAGGATAGACCGAGGGCGGCAGCGACCCGGTGCTGACCAGCCATGCGGCCACGCCGACCACGGCGAGCAGGCCGAGGCTGACCAGGGCGTCGCTCACGGCCTTCTCGAAACCTCCCCGCCGGCCGTGCGCGATCCGGACGCGACCCAGCGCCCGCCCGTTGGTGTCAATCCGGCGGAGCGCGACGTCCTCGGCACCGAACGCGACGATCTCGCGCAGGCCCTGTGCGGCATCGACCAGGTCGGCGGACAGCGCCGCGCTGCGGTCGAGGATCTCCTGCCCCTGGGCCACCGCCCGAGCCCGCAGCCAGCCGGGAAGAGTGGCGAGTGCGACCAGGAAGGGGGCCACGGTGACCAGCAGTGCGGGGTGCAGGACCGCCAGTCCGAGCGCGGCGAGCACCGGCACGATGGTGGCGACGACGCGGGTCGGCAGGTGGTGGCTGGTGTAGAGCTCGAGCAGCTCGACATCGGTGGTGGCGGCTGCGGCGACGTCACCACTGCGGCGGCGGAGGAAGTATGCCGGTGCGAGCCGGTCGAAGGCGTCGAACAGGGATCGGCGGATCGTGTCGTGTGACCAGAACGACATCTTGTGCGCGTAGTAGCTCTCCAACGTCTGGAAGGCCACGACCATCGGCACGGCCACGGCCAGTGCTACGACTCCCGGAATGAGCGCGGCGGTGGTGGCTCCGGTGAGGGCGGCGCCGACGAGCGCGGCCGCGAGAGCCGCCGCGACGACGAGCAGACCCTCGCTGGCCAGTCCGAAGCCCACGACCCAGGGGACCAGCTTCCGTTGGCGGCCGAGCAGCCGGATGACCGGTCGCAGGCTCTCCCTCGGCGAACGGTGGACGGGGCGAGGGACGCTGCCGGTCATCGGGACTCCTGGGCCTGGACGAGGCGGTGGTACGCCCCTCCTGCTCGGTGAAGGTCGAGGTGAGCGCCCTCCTCGACGAGCCGGCCCTGGTCGAGCACCAGGATCCGGTCGGCGTCGCGGATGGTCGAGAGTCGGTGGGCGATAACCAGGGTCGTGCGGCCCGCGGTGAGCCGGTCGAAGGCCTGGTGGATGGCGGCCTCGCTGGCCACGTCCACGTTGCTCGTCGCCTCGTCCAGGACGAGGATGGGAGCGTCCTTCAGCAATGCCCTGGCGATCGCGATGCGCTGGCGCTGTCCGCCGGACAGGCGGACTCCCCGCTCGGCGACGACCGTGTCGTAGCCCTGGGGCAGCGCCTGGATGAACTCGGCGGCGTTGGCCGCGCGGCAGGCGTCCTCGACCTCGGCGGCGCTGGCCTCTGGCCGGGCCAGGAGCAGGTTGTCGCGCACCGTGCCGTGGAACAGGTAGGTGTCCTGGCTGACGATCGCCAGTCGGGACCGGTAGTGGCCGACGTCGAGATCGGCGATGTCGTGGCCGTCGAACAGGATGCGCCCGGTCGACGGGTCGCAGAACCGCATCAGCAGGGCGACCACCGTGCTTTTCCCCGCGCCCGAACGGCCCACAACCGCCACGTGCTCCCCGGCCGACAGCTCGAAGGACAGGTCGGCGACCGCCGGGAGGTTCCCCGTCGGGTAGGTGTACGTGATCGCCTCGAAACGCACGGAGGGGGAGCGCAGCGGCGGTGTCGTTTTCCCGCCCTCGGCGATGGCGGGCTCGGCGTCGAGCAGGTCCAGGATGGCCTCCGCGGCGGCGACCCCCGGATAGGTCAGGTGCAGGGCGAGCTTGAAGTCGGCGACCGGCCGGAAGCACTCCCTCGCCAGGATCAGGATCACCAGCAGCTCGGCGGGGCCGATGGCGCCCTGCGCCAGCCGTAAGGCGGCGATCCCGCCGCCGAGCACGATCCCGGCGGTTGTCATCAGCCAGACCGGGGCGAAGGCGACGCATTCCGCCCGCATCACGCCCATCCATGCGTCGCGCATTCCCTGACTGCGGGTGGCCAGGACCCGGCGACGGACCCGGGTGGCCCCGAAGACCTTCAGCGTCGGCATGCCCTGCAGGCTGTCCAGGTACTCCGCCGACAGGGCCGGCGCCTGCACCCACCAGAACTGCTCCCGGGGACCGAGTATCCGCCAGGCGAGCATGGGGCCGATTCCCGCGATGAGCACGCACCCCGCGAGGAACACCCCGACCACCAGGTCGACCGTACACAGGTAGGCGACGACCGCCGTCGCGCCGATGGCGCTGACCATGGCCTGGGACAGGAAGATCCGGAAGTACTTCTCCAGCGCGTCGACGGCCGCGGTGAGCGTTGTCTGGACGGCTCCCGTCCTGGTCTGTTCCAGCCACGCCGGACCCAGCCGAGCGAGCTGGCGATAGAGCCGGGTCCGCAGCCCGATGGAGACCCGTTCACCGAGAGCTGCGCCCAGCGAGTCCTGCCACCACACCAGCGCCCCGCGAAGCACGGTCAGCGCGACGGCGATCGACAGGACGGGGACCACGCCGTCTAGTCGCCGGTCCACCAGAACCTGAATGAGCGCCTCGGCGACGAGTAAGCCCTGTGCCACGTAGCTGACGGTGATCAGCAGGCCGATCCCCAGCATCGCCGCCATCGTCCGGCGCTGGTCCCACCCCAGCGAGATCAGCCGGCGCGACCAGATCGTCACATGAGCGGCACCTCGCCCGATGCTCAACCGGTTGCGGTCCGCCCGCGGGTCGCCGGCGAGGTAGAGGTCGTTGTCGCTGTCCAGGGCCATCGCTCGCCGTCCTCACTCTCGCGTCATCTTGACACGCGGTTCCAACTGCATCCTAATGGCGACTAGTAGCGAAGGGGTGGAGCCATGGACGCCGTGCAGGCGATCACGAATTTCTGGGACGCCGATGCGGCGACCTACAACGACGCTGCGGAGCACAGCCATGCCTCGACAGCCGAGCGCGCCGCGTGGACCGCCGCGCTCGACAGGTACCTGCCCGCAGGCGGTTCGGTGCTCGATGTGGGAGCGGGCACCGGTTTCCTGTCCCTCGCCGCTGCTCGCCTCGGTCGTCGAGTCACCGCACTGGATCTCTCGGAGGGCATGCTCGCCCGGCTACGAGCCGGCGCCGAGGCGGACGGCCTGGACATCGCCGTGCACGTCGGTCCTGCGACCGAGCCGCCGGCCGGGCCGTTCGACGTGGTCATGCAGCGGTACCTGCTGTGGACCCTGCCTGATCCCGGAGCGGCTCTTGTCGCGTGGCGCGCGGTGGCCCCGACGGGTCGCCTGGTGCTGTTCGAGGGCATGTACTTCAGCCATGAGCGCTCCGAGGTTGCCCGTGACCGGCTCCGGAAGACAGCCCGCCTGCTCCGTCGCCTTCCGCCGGCGCATCACGACGACTACGACGCCGAGCTGATGGCGCAGCTCCCGCTGACCCGAGGCATGACCCCTGACGTCTTGGTTGATCTGGTCGAGTCCAGCGGGTGGGGCCCGGCGCGGCTGGAGCGGCTCCGGGACATCGAGTGGACCCGTCGGCTGGCGCTATCACCGGTCGACCGCCTCGTGGGTGTCAGCCCGAACTTCGTGATCACCGCTGGTTGAGGGTGCCGGTCCGCGGATCGACCGGAAGACCAGCTGAACGGCGTCGCCGTCCTCGAGGCAGCGGACCGCCACGCCGTAGACGGGTTCGAGCACCTCCGGCGTGAGCACCTGCCGCGGTGTGCCGACGCAGCCGACCCGGCCCCGGTCGAGGAGTACGAGCTGGTCGCAGTAGCGGGCAGCGAGGTTGAGGTCGTGCAGCGCCACGACGGTGGTGACGCCGATCGACCGCACCAGCTCGAGAACCTCGTGCTGGTAGCGGATGTCGAGGTGGTTGGTGGGTTCGTCGAGCAGGAGATGGCTCGCCTGTTGTGCGAGCGCGCGGGCGATGAGGATCCGTTGTTTCTCCCCGCCCGACAAGGTCGTGTACGTCCGCTCGGCGAGATGACGGGCGCCGACCCGCGCCAGTGCCGCGGCGGCCATCTGCTGGTCCTGGGTGACGTAGCGCTGGAAGGACCCGCGGTGCGGTGACCGGCCCAGGAGCACCATCTCGGCGACCGTGAGCGGTAGCTCGACGGGGGCCTCCTGGACGACCACCGCGACGAGACGGGCGATCTCTCGGGTGGCGAGCCGTTCCACGGACGTGCCTTCGAGGGTGATCAGGCCGGCTTGTGGGCGCAGGCTGCGGTACAGGGTGCGCAGCAGGGTCGTCTTCCCGCTGCCGTTGGGGCCGATGAGCCCGACGACCTGCCCGGGGTGGGCGATGAGCGCGGCGCCGTTCAGGATGAGCGTGCCGTCGTAGCCGACGTCGAGGTCGATGGCTTCGATCATCTCAGCTCGATCTGTCCAGCTCGCGGGCCATCCGCTCGATGCCGTCGACGGCGATCGGGCTGGCTTCGGCCTCGGGGCCGGTCAGTCCGACGAGGGCGTTGTTCTGTACCGCGGTCATTCCGGCAACTCCCGGCAGGTCGAGAAGCTGCTGCCTGGCCTTCTCGAAGGTGTCGCCGGCCTCGTAGCCGTAGATGACGATGATCACGTCGGGGTTGGTGGCGATGAGGGACTCCCGGTTCAGCTCGACACTCTGATCGACCTCGGCGAGGACGTTGGTCAGGCCCAGGACCCGCATCTCGTCGGTGACGATCCCCTTCTCGCCGTAGGTGTAGGTCGCGTCGCCGAGGAAGTAGACCGCCGCTGCGGTGGTGCGGTTCCCGGCCGGCTCGGCGGCAGCGACGGCATCGACCCGCTTCTTGAGATCAGCCGCCGCCTGGTTCGCCTGCTGGGTGGTGCCGAAGACACCGCCGAGGAACTCTTGATCCGTGTAGAGGTCCTGGACCTGCGCGCCGTCGCCGGTACCGGTGCCGCTCTCGGACGAGCCGCAGTATCCGCTGAGGATGTAGTGCGAGATCCCCACGCGATCCAAGGCGTCGGCTGTGGTCTTGCCCAAGCCGTAGCCGATCACCATGTCAGCCTTGGTTCCGATGATGGCTTCGAGGGTCGGCTGCATGGCGTCGATGACGGGCTTGGACTCGACCGCGGCGCCGGCGGGGCCGGTGGCGGCCACGTCGTACTCGCCGGCCCGGGCCATCACCGCGTCGACTGCGCCGGCCAGGTACAGCGCGTCGACGGCGGGGGTTCCGATGGTGAGCACCCGTTGTGGGCGGCTCGGGAGGGTGACCATCGTGCCGCAGTTGTCGAAGGTCAACGGGAATGTGACGGTGTCGCCCGCCGACTCCGGGGCCGGGGTGGTGCTCGTGCTGCTGCTCGTGCCGCAGCCGACGGCGATGAGCGCTCCCACTGCGAGCATGGCGACGAACGAGCGCTTCATCTCAGTCTCCTCTGCGGTGTCAGCTCAGGGCCGAATGGAAGCGGCGAACGAGCACGAGCAGGAACGGTGTGCCGACGATCGCGGTGACGATGCCGATAGGGATCTCACCGGGCCGGAAGGCAACCCGCGCGAACACGTCGGCCCAGATGAGGAACATGGCGCCCAGGAGCGCCGCGACGCCCACGACCCGCCGATGTTCGCCGCCGACGAGCCGGCGGGCGAGGTGGGGGACGACCAGGCCGACGAACGCGATCGTCCCCGACACCGCGACCACGGCGCCGACGCAGACAGACACCACGACGAAGACCTGGATCCGGAACCGACCCGGATGCGTACCGAGCGCCAGGGCGGTCTCGTCGCCGATCGCCAGGGCGTCGAGACGACGACCCCACGCCAGGAGGACCACCACGGTGGCCGCCACGACGAGTGCAGCGGCCGGAACCGACGACCACTCGGCGAGAGCGAGCGATCCCAGCAACCAGAAGAGTACTGCCTGGGCTCCGTCGCGGTGCTCGCTGTGGGGGCCGTTCTCCTGGTCGAGGGGGAGATCTCCTTCGCCGCCTACCCGCCGGCGATCGTGCTCGGGATCTACGCGTTCGTCCCGCTCACCGAGATCAGCGTCCCGCTGCGCCTGCTCGGCCAGATCCGGGCCTCGGTCATCCGGGTGCAGACGATCACCGACGCGCCGCCCAACGTCGAGGACACCGGGCGCACCGAGATGGCGCCCACCGCCGCGCTGGAGGTGCGCTTCCACAGTGTCAGCTTCGCCTACCGCGACGCCGACCCGGACGCGCTGCGCGGGGTGAGCTTCGCGATCCCGGCCGGGGCGACCGTGGCACTCGTCGGCCATTCCGGGTCGGGCAAGTCGACGTGCGCGAACCTGCTGATGCGGTTCTGGGATCCGCGCGAGGGGTCGGTCCGCATCGACGGTGTCGACACCAGGGAGCTGCCGGTCGACCGGCTGCGAGACCTGGTGGCGCTGGTTCCCCAGGACGTCTACCTGTTCAACGACACGGTCCGGGCCAACATCCTGCTCGGCCGGCCCGACGCAACCGATGCCGAAGTATCCGCGGCGGTCGAGCGGGCACTGGTCGCCGAGTTCGTCCCGGAGCTTCCCGACGGCCTGGACACCGTCATCGGCGAGCGCGGCGCCACCCTGTCCGGCGGGCAACGCCAACGGATCGCGATCGCCCGCGCCCTGCTCAAGAACGCGCCGATCCTGGTCATGGACGAGGCGGTGTCCAACCTCGATACCGAGAACGAGCAGGCACTGCATGCTGCGATGGCAGAGGTCCGCCGCGGTCGGACCGCCCTGCTCATCGCCCACCGGCTCTCCACGATCCGCGGCGCCGACCTGATCGTGACACTCGAGGACGGGCGGGTCGCCGAGGCCGGTCGCTACGACGAGCTGGTGCGGGCCGGGGGCACCTTCGCGCGGCTGGTCGCTGCGCAACGCCAAGGCCGGCTCGACCGGTGAGCAGCAGTCGCCACTGCTCCGGTGTGCGGATCGCGGCCAGCAGTCGGCGGCGAGCTGATCGGTCACAGGGCTCTCCTCATGAGACGTGGGCGGGGGCCTCGGCCCCGAGCGGTGCGAACACCAGCTGCACGCAGCCGGGCCGCGACAGCACGTCGACGCCGATCCGGTAGACGGGCTCGAGCACCTCCGGCGTCAGCACGTTCTCGGGCGTGCCCGCGCACACGATCGTGCCGCGGGCGAGCAGGACGAGGTGGTCGCAGTACCGCGCGGCGAGGTTGAGGTCGTGGAGCACGACGAGGGTGGTCCCGCGAGACCACCAACCCAGATCAGCACGCGCCGTCGCCGATTACCCCGGTTGAGGTCGTCGACGTGGCCCGGCTGCCCTGCGCGATCCAGTGACACTGAAGTAGTGGTCATAGCACCTCCCTGCTACTGCAAGTGGCTTGCAGCCATCACCCTGGAGAGGGTTGGTGAGTAACCCGAACGTGTCAAGAGATCAACAATGTCGTCGCGACAAATCTGAGCGGATGCTGGGGATCGACCGAGGCGAGGACATGACTGCCGAGTCGTTGCGGGCGTAGGAGGCTGCTCGGCTGGACCGGCTGCACCCCGAGGACGGATACTCGGCACGTGAAGGTCCTGATGCTCGACGCGCCGCAGGTGATGT
>Ga0136627_1000500_pt1 | contig 14775 bp, 17 predicted proteins | sample AntDrymUQ4892206_2_FD_104652 | JGI IMG/M metagenome (GOLD analysis project Ga0136627, IMG submission 104652) | Polar desert sand microbial communities from Dry Valleys, Antarctica - metaG UQ489 (22.06) | ecosystem: Environmental > Terrestrial > Soil > Desert | place: Antarctica: Dry Valley... | reverse complement strand
TGGACGCTGCAGCGCCTCGTGGAAGAAGTGCGACCGCCCGAGCCCTTTGGCGCGAGTGAAGAGGCCTTTCGTTCGAGCTCGGACGACTCCGCCGAGGTTCTCATGACCACTCGAGTTAGCGCGCTCGACATCGTGATCCTGCGGGGTGGCGGAGACGAGGTCGGTCGCTGGGCGAAGGACAACGGCTTCTTCCTGCCCCCCGACGCGCCCGAAACCTTGGACTTCTATGCCGAACGCAGTCCGATCTTCATGGCGGTCCGCTTCAACCTGGCGCGCGCCCAAGACAGGGATCTCCAGTCAGGCGAGGGCATCCCCGTGCACCTCACGATTCCCACCGACAGTCCGTGGGTGCCGCTCCGTATCCTGGCCCTCGGACGGCAAGCGGACGAAGTCGTGGAGGCCGACGTCTTTCTGTTGAACGAATCACAGCCGGAGCTGATGCCGTCCACCGAAGCTCCCGGCTCGTCCCAGGGCCTGATCCTCGAGCGCAGCGAGGAGGCCTCGGAGTTGCTCCTCACCGATCTCGCCGGCGATCGCGGCATGGAATGGTTGCCGACCGAGGACATGTGGCTCGACTACATCCGCATCTCGACGCCGGCCTCCGAGCTCGATCATGACCTGGCCATCGGCTTCGACGGCACGGTTCCTTCCCCGGTCGACGCGGGCTTCGCCCTCGCAAGCACGACGGTCCCGGCAGAGCCGCCGCCATTGTGGGTATGGATCGTCGCCGGGCTTGCGGGCGTACTCATCTTGGTTGCAACCGACCGGATCGTGGCTTCGAAACGATGAGACTTGGACCCGGCCCCGGACTCACCTTCGTCGCGCTCCTGCTGGGAGGATGCATCGATACGGCTTCGGCCGGCCATTCCGAAGTCATCGTCAACATCGACCACTCTCGCTTCGAACCCGAAGCCTTCGAGTTCGAACAAGGCGATGTCGTCACCTTTGTCGTTCGCAACGCCGATCCCATCGACCACGAATTCATCCTCGGTGACGAAGCGGTTCAGGATCTGCACGAGAAGGGAGCCCACCCCAGCCACGGCGATCTTCCAGGCGAGGTCTCCGTGGCTGCGGACTCGACGGCGACGACCACGTACGAGTTCACGGAGCCGGGCAAGCTCATCATTGGCTGCCACCTCCCCGCGCACTACGACTACGGCATGAAGGCGCAGGTAAGGATCGATCCCTAGCGGTACCGAACGAAACAGAACGGTTGCGCTCGATCAGCGTCCGGTCGAGCTGCCCGGTGCCGAACTTCAGAATGTTCTCGCCGGGCTGTCGCTTCAGCTCGGCCACCTCGTCGGCGACGTCCCCTGTGATCAGCGTCGCGTTCCACCCGGTCTCCTGCAGGGTGGTTGATGCGACGTGCTTGGGAAGGCTGTTGATCCGGTCGGAGTACTCATCGCCGGTCCTAGACGGCCATGCCTCCGCGAACCTTCGTAGGTCGCCCGCCCCAACAACAGGGCGTCCGAGGCGAAGAGCAGATCGTGGGCGTAGCTGTTGTGCTCGTCGTCCCAATATGGGGGACCCCACTTCTCCGGCGAGCTGATCACACCATCTAGGTCACGAAAGTCGATTCGACAAGTTTCCTCATTTGAAACCCTCCTATCCGTTGAAGACCAATTGCCAGTAGGACCGGGTCGAGCCGAAAACTCATCGGTGCGAATCGCACCGACCTCCACCATGTCAGAGGAGAATGTTCTCGGTCTGGGCTGCAGTCCATCGATCATCAATTAAACGGTGTTGCGGGAGCCGCGGGCGGGTAGGTAAGGAGCAACCGAGAAAGCGAGGTCCCTCTTATGGACACTTCACTGGTGATCGTTCTCATCGTCATCGTTGTCATAGCGATAGCGGCGGCCGTCTACTGGACCATTAGCGGTAAGGCGAAAAAACTCGAGCAGCAACGCGAGCGGGCAGCGGGGGATCGGCAGGAGGCCCACGGCGCAGCGCAGCGGGCGGGTGAAGCCGAGCTCACTGCCCGGCGACACTCCGAGGAGGCCGACCGCGAGCGAGAGCGCGCTGTAGAGCTCGAGCGCAATGCAGACGAAACCGACCCGGACCGTCCCAAGTAAATCGTATAGGGGAGACTGCGGAGCGCTAAGAGTTGCCGCGCCACTCCTCGATATGAAGTGGCACATCGAGCGAAGAGAAGTCGCCGTCGTCGCGCATCTCCTTCGCAACGGTCACCATCGCGTTCACCGCGACCCACGTCAGCGCGCCTCCGACACTGATCCTGCGGCCACCGGCACGCGATCTCATGCATGGACAGATCGGGACGCGCGAGGACGTTGAGAGGCTTCGAGGTAGCGTCGCACACCGCTCGGATCTCATCGCCGCTTCGGAGCCCGGGAGCGTAGAGCACTTCGGCTCCAGCCCCTTCGTAGGCCTGTAAACGAGCGATGGTGTCGGCGAGGTCCGGGTTGCCCCGAATGTGGTTCTCCGCTCGTGCCGTGACCTTGAAAGGGAATCCGAGACGCCCGGCTGCCTCGCAGGCCGCGCCCACGCGCTCCACGGCGCGAGCGAGTTCGTAGATCCCGCCGTCGCGCTCGTAGTCCTCGATCGAGCCTCCCACGGCGCCGGGCTCGGCAGCGCCGGCGATCACCTCGGCGGCGTCCTCGGGGTCGGGTCCGTACCCGTTCTCGAGATCGGCCGAAACCGGGAGGCTCGTAGCTCAATCTACCGCTCGGATGTGATCGAGTACGTCTTCGAGCGTGGCACCGCCGTCGAGGCGCCCGAGCGTAAACGCGAAGCCGGAACTCGTACTCGCGAGCGCTTTGAACCCGAGTGCCTCGAGGATCCTGGCCGAGCCGGCATCCCAGGGGTTCGGAATAAGGAACGCCTCGCCCTCGTGCAGCGCACGAAAGTCTGCGGCCTTCTGATCTTGAGTGGGGCTCACGACTATCTCCTTGATCAGTGCGAGACTCGCTCGCAGGTCCACGAGATCGGTCTGTAATGACCACACTGCGCCGAGCCGACCCCGGGCAAGCACTGGCGGATCAAGCCGCCCGCCGCGACGTAGCACGATTGAACGTCGCTGGAAACCAAGACTGATCCGCCGCTTGTATCCGGGAACGGTGCCTTAGAGTACGACGCTTCCGAAGACATCATCCGCATGAGTTCGCGTTGCAGCAGCGTATCTTCGGTCGTATTGGACTCGCTAGAGCCCGTGAGAAAAGGAAGATGGATTGCATCAGTTATGGAACTGATCTCGAATGTGTTCGACTACTTCCTCCATCTCGACACCCAACTCGCCGACTTCGTGCAGGACAACGGCGGTTGGACCTACGCCGTTCTATTCCTGATCATCTTCTGCGAAACGGGTTTGGTCGTAACCCCATTCCTGCCGGGCGACTCGTTGCTCTTCGCGACGGGCGCGCTCGCCGCGAGCGGATCGATGAACATCGTGATTCTCATCATCCTCTTGATCGCCGCGGCGATCCTCGGCGATTCCGTGAACTACTCGATCGGCTCGGCAGTTGGAACCCGCATTTTCAAAGAGGACGCCCGCATCCTCAAGAAGGATTACCTACGCCGCACTCAGGCCTTCTACGACAAATACGGAGGCAAGGTGATCATCATCGGGCGTTTCATACCGATCGTCCGTACCTACTCCCCGTTCGTTGCGGGAGCAGCTCGCATGCCTTACGGCAAGTTCCTCACCTACAACGTGGTCGGGGGCATCGCGTGGATCGCTATCTTTCTCCTGGCCGGGTTCTTCTTCGGGGCGATTCCTGTGGTGGAGGACAACTTCGTGCTGGTCGTGGTCGTCATCATCTTGCTCTCGGTGCTACCGCCGGCGATCGAGTACAGGAAGACTCGGAAAGCCCGCCGGATGGCCTCGTCGGTTGCGAGCGCAACGCACGAAGACCCTCCGCCGGAGGATCACAGCACTACCTGAGGACCAGAGGACCTGAGGAGTTGCGGTGCGTGGCCGTCCGCCTCTTCGATGCGAGAAGCGACCTAGCGATTGCTCAACCCCGGCGGTACAGGCGCGTGGTCAGCGACCCGAACAAAGCGGTCATCAACGCGGCCGACGCCACCACGACCCCGACGTCTCCTGCAGTCGCCGTCCCATCCATCAGGCCACGCGACGCGGTCACCACGAACGAGATGGGGTTGACGTCGACGAACGCCTCGAGCCAGGTCGGCAGGGTCTCGGGTGGGACGAAGGCGTTGCTGAGAAAGGTCAGCGGAAACAGCGCCATGAAGCCGCCGTTCATGACAGCGTTGGGTGAGCGCAGCAACAAACCGAGGGTCGTGAAGACCCAGGCCAAGCCGAACGCGAACACTGCGACCAAGAGCATCGCCGCGAGTACGCCGATCCATCCGCCTTCGGGCCGGTAGCCGAGGATCACGCCGACGACTACCACCACGGTCCCCGCCACCAGGTAGCGGACGCTGTCGCCCACCACGGCCCCGACCAGCGGCGCGGGTCGCCAAATCGGCAACGTGCGAAAGCGGTCGACCACGCCTTTAGTGAGGTCGGTGTTGAGTGCGACTCCCGAGTAGACGGTCGTGAATAGCACCGACATCATCAAGATCCCAGGCAGGATGAACTGTAGGTATTCACCGGTCGAGCCAGAGATCGCGCCCCCATACATATAGGTGAACATCAGCGTGAACAGCACCGGAGTCATCGTCACGTCGATCAACTGCTCGGGTACGTGTCTTATCTTCAGCATGCCGCGCCAGCCGAAAGTGAGCACCGTCGAGAAAGGGCTCGGGCGCGGCGGGCGCGGGGTCGAGGACAGCGCCTGACGAACTGCGATCTCATCGACGAGGTTGGCATCGGGCTCTTTGGTCTGCGCGGTGCTCATACCGCTGACTCCTTCTCGGCGACGATGGTTTGATGTGCGGTCACTTCGTCCGCCGGGCGCCCGGTCAACGCGAGGAAGACTTCATCGAGACTCGGCTGCCCAAGCGAGAAATCGGCGATCTTGATTCCGGACCGAGACAGCTCGGCGACTGCCTCGGCTGCAAGATCGGCATCGGCGCAGGCCGCCGACAGCCCCATGGGGTCGGACTCGAGGTGCACCGTTTCGAGCCGGCGCGCGAGTACACCTTCGGCCTGAGGGCGTTGATCCGCGTCGAGCAGCCGGACGTGGAGCGCGCCGGAGCCGACAGAGGCCTTGAGCTGTCCGGGGGTCCCCTCGGCGATGACCCTCCCGTGGTCGATCACGACGATCCCGTCGGTGAGCTGGTCGGCCTCATCGAGGTACTGGGTGCAAAGCAGGATCGTGGTTCCCTCGCCCACGAGCGCGCGGATGATGTCCCAAACCTGATTGCGCGAGCGTGGATCGAGCCCGGTCGTCGGTTCATCCAAGAACATCAGCCGAGGAGTGACGACAATGCTGGCGGCGACGTCGAGCCGTCGCCGCATGCCGCCGGAGTAGTTCTTGACCAGGCGGCCGGCCGCGTCGGTCAGTCCGAAGGCGTCGAGCAGCTCGTCTGCCCGCGCCTTGGCCAGTGGCCGCTTGAGACCAAGCAGACGAGCCACCATGATGAGGTTCTCGCGTCCGGACAGATCCTCGTCGACCGAGGCGAGTTGGCCCGTCAGGCTCACGGCGCCGCGCACCACGTCGGCCTCCGTCACGACGTCGTGACCGAACACCCGAGCGGAACCGGAGTCCGGACGAAGCAGCGTGGCGAGCATGCGGATCGTCGTCGTCTTGCCGGCGCCGTTGGGGCCCAGGACGCCGTACACCGAGCCCGTGCGTACGGCCAGGTCGACGCCGTCCACCGCCCTGGTCGTGCCGAAGTCCTTAACGAGAGCCGTGGCCTCAATAGCAAGAGGGGAGCTGCCTGTCATCTGGTTCCTCCGATGCCGGAATGGGCGCTGCCGGCCGGCGTTGTGCCGGCGACCACGCGATCGTAGTTGAGCCGCAGCAATTCGATCACCTCGGTCACGTCGTCCTGGGTTTCAATCCTGCGGGATGCTTGCCCTTGCTCATCCGGGAATACGGGGTGAAAGTCGATCCGCCCCTGCTCCCTCAATCGACCCAGACCTTGTGTGGAAAGCCGGTGTGGAGAACCTGATCGCCGTGGAGGTGGCCGATCTCCCTGCGGCCGACCTTGAAGGCGAACTCGCCGCGCTCTCCCGGGCCCGCCTCGATGCGCTGCCAGGAGGTGACCTCCTTAGTGATCGCTCGCTCGCTTGCTCCTTGCCTAGTCATGACTGGCTCCTTTAGGGAGGGCAGGTGGTCGGTCTCTACTCCCACGCTATAAGTTCAAGTGAGCTTGAAGTCAAGGTCGGAGTGTGCTTTGCTGTTGATATGTCCAACCTGTTGACGATCGGCGAGGTGTCGCGCCGCAGCGGCGTCGCCTCCTCGGCGCTGCGCTTCTACGAGGACCGAGGTTTGATCAGCTCCGAGCGCGCTGGCTCGGGCCACCGTCGCTTTCCACGCGCTGTGCTCCGGCGCATCGCCTTCATCGTCTTCGCCCAGCGAGTCGGGCTGAAGCTCGAAGAGATCGGCGCGGAGCTCGCCAAGCTACCCCCCGACCGAGCGCCGACCCGGCGCGACTGGTCGCGTCTCTCGCGCACGTGGAGTACGCGGATCGACGATCGAATCGGCGAGCTCGAACGGCTCAAGGTCGGTCTGACGGAATGCATTGGTTGCGGATGCCTTTCACTCGAGCGCTGCAAGCTCTCGAATCCAGGCGATCGAGCGGCCGGACTCGGCGCCGGCCCACGCTACTGGATCGGCGACCGCCCCCTCGGTGGCTGACGAACCGACCCCAACTCAAGCGCCATGTGGGTGGACGAGTTCGCGTGCGGGAGCGGACATCGGATCCAACAGATGAAAGCCCAGGCCTCGGGGAATAGCACCTTGTAAGGCTCGGGGCCCCTGTGCAGCGCTGTCTCGGTGCCATGGACTCGCGTTCTTGCCGTTGCGGGGCCGGCGGTCGTCCTCGCCGGGCTCGGGCTTACTCATCCGCAGGACCTCACCGCCGCGAGCGCGTCTTGGTGGACAACGCTTCATGTAGTGCTGCTACCGATCTTCCCGTTGCTGGCCGTTTCGGTGTGGTTACTCCTGCGCGGGGTGCCTGGCCCTGTCGCCTGGGGTGCGCGGGCCGCCGCAAACGGCTACGCCACGTTCTACACCGTGACGGACGTGCTCGCCGGGATCGGCGCCGACGAGCTGACCCGGCGAGCAGGCGAGCAAGGTGTGCCGGAAGGCACCGTACAGGTCGACACGCTCTTCTCCGTGGGAAACGAGCTTGGAACCATCGGTGTTTGGTGCTTCGCTGTCGCTTGCGCTGCGACCGCCCTGGCGTTCGTTGTTCAGATTGGCCGTCGCGCCCTGCCGGGCGCAATGGTGCTCCTGGTCGGCGCGGTGTTGTTTACCGGCGGTTTCCACATCTACTGGCCGAACGGCGTCGTGAACATGTTGGTCCTTGCCGTTGGGTTCGGACTCTTGGGCGCCACCCCTGCCCGATCCGCACCGCGCGGCAGCCAAGTAGGCGAGTAAGACCACTCGTCTGTGCGTTCCCATAACAGGCATTGAGGGCTGTGCACACTTACTGGCGAGGGCAGGAGGAAGTCCACTCGGGCTTTGCTCACTACGCCGCCGACTTGGTAGGTGTCGCTTCCCTATCACAACCGCTCCTCAGCTCTCGTCGCTTTCGGACGCGTATCTCGGGGCTCGGGATGCAGAAACCTAATCAGAGAGCTACGGAGCCGGGGAGGGGAATCGAACCCCTGACCTATTCATTACGAGTGAATCGCTCTGCCGACTGAGCTACCCCGGCAACATATGGATTCGAGAGCCTAACCGACCTCTCCCGCCTGGCCGAGTCATGGCGGGTCCATGTCGAGGCAGCCAACCTCTCTCCGAACACAATCAAGCTATATCTCTCAGGGGTCCGAGATCTTAGAAGTCTTCTTGAACAACCGGCATGCCCACCACGGTGGCTGACCTCAATCGCGAGCACCTCGAAGCCTACTTAGTTCAGCTACGCGAGCGCACGAACGCAACGACGGCAAGTGTTCTCGCTCATGCGAGACAGTCCCCTTCAGCCCGACGAGTGTATTACGCGCTTCTACGACACGGGCAGAGAACGTCAGCGAAATATCTAGGTCCCGCCAGTTACGACCTACGGATTCTCCCTCACTCTTTCGCGGAGTTCCGGACGGGTTAATTTGGAAATGAGGTCGCCGAGTGAATCAGATGCCGTCGTCCTCACGTCATCACCGAAGAGCGTGTAAGCCGTTTGGCTATAGTCGGTCTTCGCCAAAATGTAGAGCCCAGCGGTTTCCGGCTCTGTACTCCGCGAGAGAAACAACAGTACTTCTTGCTCCGGCTCTCGCCACTCCTCAATCGCAGGCCCTCCAAACGCCTGCTTCAGGGTCTCAACAGTGACTGTAGCGTCCGACATTGATCCCCTCCAGACATCGTGGACACTTACAACTGTGTTCACGTGCTCTATCTCTTCCCCTGGAGGTCCTTCGATCTCACCCGCCAGCACTTCTTCTACAGTCCCTGTGAGGATCAGATCACTCGCTGCGACAAGCTCGCGGATGGATTCATAGCGTGGCCCGCTCGCTTCGATGCCACGTACAACTGGAACCCCTCGTTCTCTCGTGGGATCTGACGCCGTTCTTGTGAAGAGCAGTGTCGCGGCGCCAGCCGCCAAGACGAAGACAAGAAAGACTCCGAGGATCCCAGCGAGACGCAAAGACCTTCCTTAGGATGATGAGCAGCAGGAGCGCATTGAAATGTTAGCCGGGCTCGATCGATTGCGGAACGCGCTGCGATTGGAGCTTGAGAATATCTCACCCGCGGAAACGGCTTCGATACAGGTAAGCCTGCGCGAAGGTCTCGGCCGTTAGATCGAATGCTGCGTCGGCATCAAACACGCGCCTCATAAAATAGGTGAGTATGGTTCTACCGACGCAGCAGCCCTTTCTTGGCTATACAAAATCGCGAGCCGTCAGCTCAGTCGCTATCGGAGAAGGGGAACTGCCGAGCGCCGCGCGCTGACGCGGCTCGGTATCCAGCCACCTCACCTTGGGCAGAGGACGTCTCGATCGGGCAGGGTAGAGTTATGCGCGCGGCGGTTGTAGGACATATGGAGTGGATGGGCTTTCTGCGCGTCGAGCACGTGCCGGCCGCGGGCGAGATCGTCCACGCCACCGAGTGGTGGGAGGCGCCCGGCGGAGCGGCGGCCGGGGCGGCAGTGCAAATGCTGAAGCTTGCCGGGGCGGCAACACTCTTCACGGCGGTGGGGGACGACGAGGTCGGGGGGTGGGCGTGCCGAGAGCTTGCCGACCTCGGCCTCCGGGTAGAGGCGGCCGAACGGGAGCGGCCCACTCGCCGGGGGATCGCGCACGTCGATTCAAGCGGCGAGCGAACCATCACGGTAGTAGGAGAACGCCACGCACCGCTCGGCCGCGACAATCTTCCTTGGCATGAGCTCGATTCCGCCGACGTCGTGTACTTCACCGCCGGCGATGTCGCCGCCCTCAAGCTGGCCCGTCGTGCGCGCGTGCTCGTCGCCACCTCTCGAGTGCTGCCGCTGCTGAAGGAATCGGGGGTCGAGCTCGACGCCCTCGTCGGAAGCGCCTCAGATCCCGCCGAGTCGTACCGCTCCGGCGATCTCGATCCTCCGCCCCGCGTCGTGGTGAGGACCGGCGGATCGGAGAGCGGGACGTTCGTCGTCGGCGGAGAACGGACTCGATCCTTCGCAGCCGCGCCACTCCCGGGACCGATCGTCGACACCTACGGCGCCGGAGACAGCTTCGCGGGTGGGCTCTCGTTCGGGCTCGGGGCCGGCTGGGATGTCGAGAAGGCCGTTGGCCTGGCGGCCCGGTGCGGGGCGGCAGTCTTGACGGGCCGGGGGTCGTACGAGGGCCAGCTTTCGGGGCCGCCCGTCGAGTAACGCTCCGGTCGCGACAGCTAAGAGCGCCCGACCGAGCAACTTGCGGGGAGCTTCATCATGCTTGGGGTCGTTGGTTATGTCGGCCATGGCTACGTCGCACAGCAGGAGAGCTTGTCGACATCGACAGTGAACGTCTGCGCGGTGAGCTTGATGCCCTCTCCCATGGTCAGATACGGAGCCCACGTGTCAGCGAGGTCCTGGATCGTGAGCCCAAACTTGACCGCGTAGACGCCGGAGAGGATGACGTCCCCCGCATTGGCCCCGATCGCATGCACCCCGAGCACCTTGCCGGTGGCGCGCTCCGCGACGATCTTGAAGGCACCACGCGTGTCCATGTTCACAATTGGGCGTGGGATGTGTTCGAGCTCGAGCGTCCGGGAGTCGCAGTCATAACCCTGCGCGCGCGCCTGCTCGTCCGTGAGCCCCACCGCGGCGATATTGGGGGTGGTAAATGTCACCCGCGGCAGCGCCTTGTAGTCCATCCTGCGGCCCGCGTTCGAGATCGCGTTGTCGGCGGCGACCGTGCCCTGCGCCGCGGCCACGTTGACGAACTGCGGCGCACCGGTGACATCCCCCGCGGCGAAAACTTTGGCGTTGGTGGTCCGCAGTTCGTCGTCGAGCACGAGACTCCCGCGCTCGTCTGTCTCGATCCCCGCCTTGCTGAGATCAAGTCCATCGAGCACGGGGCGCCGGCCGGTCGCAACCAGAACCTCGGCGGCCTCGAAACGCCGCTCCTGGCCATCTGCCTCGGCGATCACCGCCTTGAGTTCGCCACCTTGCACGCGCGTGACCTTGGCGGCGGTCACGACGTCGATGCCTTGGTCGGTCAGAATGCGCGTCATTCCGGCGGAGATCTCGGGCTCCTCCAGGGGAGCGATGCGCTCGAGCACCTCCACGATCGTGACCTTGGTCCCGAGGTTGGCGAACACCTGACCCAGCTCGAGCCCAATGTAGTTGCCGCCGATCACGACCACCGACTCGGGGAGCTCCTTGAGCTCCATCGCGGTGGTCGACGTGAGGAATCCCGACTCCGCGAGTCCCTCGATGGGCGGCGCCCACGGAGCGGAACCGGTCGAGATGAGGAAGTGTGCGGCGCCGATCTCGCGTCCGTCGACGTCGATCGTCTCGGGGCTCGTAAAGCGAGCGCTCCCCTTCACGATCTCGAAACCGTAGTGCTCGGCGAGATCAAGATACTTCTCCCTCTGCAGCATCTCGACAACGCCGGCTTTCATGTCGATGAGCGCGCCCACATCGACAGCGTTCTGCGATGTGGAGATGCCTGCGAAAGGATGGCTGCCAGCGTGGCGATATGTCTCCGACGCGGCCAGCAGGTTCTTGGACGGTATGCAGCCGATGTTCACACATGTCCCGCCCACCGTGTTGCGCTCGACAAGGGCGACTCGCGCCCCGAGGTTAGTCGCCCGGATCGCGGCGGCGAACGCGGCGCTGCCCGCCCCGATTACCACGAGGTCGTAATCGATGTCGCCTCCCCCTGCCGACAGGATTGCGGCTTGGGCTTCGAGCGCCTCCACTTTACCCGGCACGTAGCCGGCGTCGCTGATGGCGGGACCGAGCTTCGACTTGTCGCCTCCGAACTCAAAGATCGCCTCCGAGTGGCGGAAATCCGCCCTGATACCTTTGGCTCCTTCGGATTCGAGCGCACCCTCAACGGTTGTCTCGCAGTGGGCACAGGACATGCCCTCTACCTGCATTCGCAGTTTTGCCACTAGTTCTCACCCCTTACCGGATCGATGCGGCGACACGATGCGATCTGAGCGTCGTTCTGCTCGAGAAAGCGCTTTGCCCTGTTCAGGAGGCCGGGTACCTGACGGCTGACGACGCGATAGAGCGTCTTTCGCCCCTCGGTTCGCGTCTCAACGAAGCCGCACCACGCGAGACAAGCCATGTGCTCCGACACCCGTGCCTGGGTCGCGCCGAGCCGCCTGACGATCTCCATCTGATGCAGCTCGCCCTCGTCAAGTAGCAGTTCGAGAATCCGAAGCCGAGTCGAATCGCCCAGCGTCCGAAACAGCCGAGCGGTCAGCTCGGCGTCCGCGAGCGGGATCGACTCGAGCTCGATGATCGACGGGCGTCCCTGGGGCATGGGAATGTCCTCCTCTAACCGGTTTACCGTATTATCTGGTTAACCGGGTTGAATGTCAACTCCTTAATCCTTAAATGCTCGTCGCCAGCGACGAGCACGCCCGTCCAGAACCGCTCCCACACCAGATAAGCGGCTAAAGCCCCAGACGCGGGTGACAATCGGCGACGCCGCAGACCTAAGCTGCGCGACTAACTTCGAGGTGCACCCGTGCTCGATCTGGATGCATCCATCTCCGGATCCTTCGAGCGCCATAAATGCCACGCCATGTAGCCTCCGACGGCAACAATCACCGTCACGCTCACTATGAGGATCGTTCCTCCGTTAGCGATGGCCACCCTTTCGATCCGCGACGTGAACCGCTGTACCGTTCCCACGATCGGGTCGTCGCCCAGGGTCGCGATGGGCCCGAAAAGGATCCGCAGCCAGTAGTAGCTCAGGTAGACGCCGGCAACGAGCAGAAGCACGCCTGATATCCGCTGCATACGGGGAAGGGCTCGGCGCATCGTCTTGACGAGCCGATCACGCACGCCGCCAGCGACAAGAGCGAGGGTCATCATCACCGCACTCATCCCTGCGCCATACGCAGCAAGCACCGCGGTCGCGGCACCCGCTCCTCTCACGGCCAAAGAAGCCCCCACCACCGAAAGGAAAACGGGAAGCGTGCACCCCAGCGACGCTACGGCGTACGCGACCCCGAACACATACATCGATGGCTCGCCTGTTCCCGATCGAGCGAGCGGACGCACATGCAGGCTGACTCCGATGTGTCGGCCCGACAGGTTGATCAGGCCGACAATGGTGATCGCGACGCCGGTCACCGCTCCGGCCCACGGCACCGCCCGTACGATGCCGCCCAGCCCGTAGATGACAGGCGCTCCGACCACGACGAAGACCGACAGGAACCCCGCCGTCACCCGAGCTCCGGCTCTCAGGCTCGCGCCCATCCGTGAAGCTGCAGAGCCATGACCCTCCGTGTCGCTGCTTATGTAGAGCGACATCATCGCCGGGAGCAATGAGAATCCGCACGGGTTGAGGGTCGACAGCCCCCCGGCGATGAGTGCGAGACCTATCGGCAAAGCCTTACCCCTTAAATGTGTTGGGAGCGATTACCGGCACGGGACAGTTAACCGTGAAGATCCTGCTGCCGACCGCTTCGTCTCTTGTACCTGAAGCTGTTGCCGCAATCCTCATAAACCACCTCTCAGCTCGCATTCGCCTTACAGATGACCGGACGCACCGGGGCGTGCGGCGATTGCATCGGGATCAATGCAGCGCACGAAACCCGATCAGGGCGATCCACAGCGCCGTGACCCCTCCTATCAATCAGGCGAGGTCACGATGCCACTTGGCCACAAGCACCAGCACGGCCGGCGCCACCAGGATGGTTGCGACAACCTGAACCACAACACCGCCATCCGTGCTCGGGACAAGGAACTCCTTCATTGATCCTCCCCGCCGTTGAATATGGCGAAGTAGCCCGTCTGTCTCTCGGCGTCGAACTGAAACTCGGAAAAACGCGCGAAAGCCCGGAACTGTCGTGGGTCGCCGGCCGCGAGCACCTGCTCTCTGCTCCAGATCGGAACGATGGCCCGATCCTCAAAGGCACCGAGGTGATCGATGCCTGGGTTCGTTCGAGCGATCGTCTGCAACAGAAGGATCGTCGCTTCACGCGAATCCTCGATCGTCTGGCGAAGCTCCGCGGTGTAGCGCTCCCCGACGGGCTCCTCCGGCAGCCTCCACCATGTCTTCACGAGCACGCCGTCGTGCGACAGGCTCGCTATCGACAGCTCCACACTTGGATAGCGAGAGGTGATCTCTTCGAGCGCCGAAGCAACTCGAGACTCCACGCCCCGCCCCTCCACGCGCGCCGGCTGAAGCGTCGAGGGCCGGGGTTGGGCGGAGGCCACATTCGATGATTCGCCGAGTCCCCCCAACCATGTCGTAATGCCATAGAGGGCTCCGTAGGTAGCCACTCCCGTGACGATCACGATCAGGGCGTATCTGAGGAGGCCGAGCGAGCGCGCTCGGCAACTCCGACGCGATCGCAGAGTCAGGCCGATCGCCACCGCTCCCGATGCCAACCCGGCGAGCTTGAAGGCCCACCCCCACTCCGAATAGAGAGAATTAGCGAGGTCAATCGCGACGGCGGCCGACGTGATACCCGTAAGCGCCGCGACCGCGGGTCCGACGCAACAACCGATCCCCACGACTCCGGCAACAAAACCGGCGACGATGCCGCGCCCGGGCCGATCGGTTTCCTCTTGGATCATCGGAGCCCGAGCTCACGGGCTGCAAGCGTGACCTCGCGGACGTCATCCCCCACCACCAACGACGGTATTGGATCATCCCCGCAGAAAAGGATCACCCCGTCGGTCGCGGCGCTCCACGTCCGGCCGTCGCTGCTGTGCTCGGCTCCGTCGGCAACCGGAAATGTGCTGTCGGCCTGATAAACGATCACTTTGTGACCAGCGGGATCTCGATATGCGTGCGCGATGATGTCGAGGTCGTCCACCGTGCTGACATACCTGGTGAGATGGCGGAGATCGCCGAGGCGACGCGGCAACTCCGCCTCGATGACGCGGCCCGCACGGGCTGGCTCACGGTAGTCGGTCAAGACCGCTTCTATCAGAGGGGGTTGAGCTGGTCCTTTCAAACTGAGAGACCCGGCGCTTGCGATGACGACTGGAGCCGCGACCAGCATCATCATCCCCCATCCCATGCGCCATCTTCTGTTCGAGCCAGGATGGGCCGCGATCACGGCCCGAATGTTTTCGCGTGTGTCTTGGGGGGCA
>Ga0136627_1000499_pt1 | contig 14779 bp, 14 predicted proteins | sample AntDrymUQ4892206_2_FD_104652 | JGI IMG/M metagenome (GOLD analysis project Ga0136627, IMG submission 104652) | Polar desert sand microbial communities from Dry Valleys, Antarctica - metaG UQ489 (22.06) | ecosystem: Environmental > Terrestrial > Soil > Desert | place: Antarctica: Dry Valley... | reverse complement strand
CGCGAGAAGCTGGCGCTGCCGGACGGTGGCCGCGATGATGAACTTTGGTACGAGTACCTCGATCCGCAGTGGGTCGAGCGGCTTGGCGATCCCGCCGATGTCGAGATTCGCCGCACCGGAACTGGTCTGGCCCGACCGGTAACCGCGCCGGTGTTGCCCGACGGCGACCCGCCCGTCAACGCAATCCGGATCGGACCGCGCGTCTACCTGCGGCCACCGCAGAAATCGGACACCCAGGCGGTAGCGCACTGGTCGACCCGCGAGATCGACGCCAGCTGGGACAACGGGCGATACCCGTCGGGCACCGAGAATGTCCAGAAGTGGTTCAACGATTACCAGAAGGAGAGTCCGCCGGAGACGGTCGACTTTTCCGTCTGCCTGCGCGAGACCGACGAGTTCATCGGCCTGGTCGGTGTAATGGATGTCGACTACACACATCGGTTTGGCGAGTCAGCCAGTATGATGCTGAATCCGGCCTATCGTGAGGCGGGCTACGGCACCGAAGCCAAGCACCTGCTGTTCGACTACATGTTCAACACGCTCGGGTTTCACTCATTGCAATCGTGGGTAATGTTCGAGAATCCGCGCTCCGCAGCCGCGCTCCGCAAGCAGGGGTATCGGGAAACTGGTCGCGAGCACTGGGTGGAATTCCGGGATGGAAACTTCGTCAACTTCGTGGCGTTCGACCTGCTGGCGTCCGACTGGCGGGCGATGCCCCGCTACGATGGGCTGGCGCGGGACAATGGACAGAAAGAAGGCGCCGATCATGGCACAGACTGAGACAAAACCGGAAATCGAAACCGAAGACAAGAAGCTTCAACTGACGTGGGAAGGCCAGACCTACCTCGTCGGCGAAGATATCTACCTGCGTCCTCTCGAAAAGGATGACGCCAAGTGGTCGATGTCGATTCGCGACTCGATCTTCCCGCTCTCGCCCGAGATCACCGAAGAGTGGATCACCGGCGACATGCTCAAGGGCGAGAGCAAGCAGTATCTCGGCATTCGCCGCAAGAGCGACGAGCGCGTGGTCGGGCTGGCGAAGATCAGCAAGACGCCGCTGGGCGGACGCTGGCTCAACCTGTTCGTCGACCCGATCTTTGGTAGCAAGGCCGACCGGTGGAAGGCTGAGACGCTACGCCTGATCATCCCCTGGTCGGTCATCGAGCAGCATCGCCCGAACCTGCACCTCGTCGTGCCGGCCAACGACACGCCAATGCTGGACGCTGCCCATGAGATCGGCATGCGGGAGACCGCCCGATTCCGCGAGCACTTCTTCCGGAACGGCCAGCGGGTCGACGCCGCTGTGCTGGAGTACCTGAACCCGGCGTGGGTGAAGACGCTCGGCGACCCCAACGAGGTGGAAATGCCGCGAATCGGTACCGGCGAGCCACGTCCCGTTCCCGCGTCAGCAGCGCTGGATGGTGATGCGCCGAAGAACGCGATTATGGTCGGCGAGCGGGTCTATCTGCGTCCCTTTACCAAGGCGGACGCCGAGCAGTTCTCGATCTGGTCGCGGCGCGAGGAGCTGTCCACATTCAACGTTGGGCGCTACATGGACAACAAGCTCGGCAAGTGGCACATGTTTGAGAAGCAGCAAAAGGAGGATCGCCCCGACTGGATCCGGTTTGCGGTCGTTGATCGTGAGACCGATGAGCTGGTCGGCGGCAACGGCATGCTGGACATGCACTACCTCGACCGACGAGGCGAGACCGAGAGCCTGTTCTTGCCGAAGTTCCGGGGGCAGGGGTACGGCACCGAGGCCAAGCACCTCGCGCTCGACTACGCCTTTAACCGGCTCGATCTGCATATGGTGACATCGTGGGTCATGTTCCCGAATACGCGCTCGGCGGCGGCGCTGCGGAAGCAGGGGTACCAAGAAGCCGGTCGGCTCAACTGGCTCTACACCAACAAGGGCACCTTCGACAATTTCGTCGTGTTCGACTACCTCGCCGACGAGTGGCGGGCGATGTCTCGCACGTAGCCAGTAGCCTCCAGAACAAGAGGCTCACAAGACAGGAAATGCCGCGATCCGATATTCGGATCGCGGCGTTTTCGTATTCCCCGTCGTTTGCCGATTTCTTGACGCTGCCCTTGACGGCCGATTGACACGCCGGTCCTACAGTGCAGTGACGGATGGGTCCAGACCAGGAGGCATCCTCACCAATCGAGGACGCTCGACAGCCAGAGGGCCATGGATGCCCTTACACTCGCGAGGCTCACGCACCGACCAGGGATCGGATCACCATCTCTTCACGCGGACGACCCATCCAATTCGAACGATCTACCTTATCCATCTGCCTCAACCATGCACCTTAAAGGAACCTTTCCATGAAGAATCGTTTGGCGCTCCTGTTCGTCACATTGTTGCTCGCGCTTTGGGCGGCGCCGGCAACGGCCGCCCAGTCCAATGGTGACGCCCTGTGCGCCGCGGCGCTGGTGGCCGCCAACAGTGGCGCTTCAGTATTCCAGAGGTATGAGATCGTCCGTGCGCCGGCTCAGGGCGGCTCCGGCGCCCAGGTGGTGATCGGCGCCGAAGGCGACGACGTGCTCTCCGGTGGCTCCGGCAACGACATCCTCGTCGGCGGTCCGGGGGCCGATCAGCTGCGTGGCGAAAGCGGCGGCGACACGCTTTACGGTGATGCGTTCGACACGGTGCTGGACGGCGGCACCGGCCGCAACCAGATCATCATCGCTGAGCCACCGCCTCCCGCTCCGACGCTGGTATTCTCCGCGACGCTTGGTGATCCCGACGAGAACAATACCTGCGCTGTATCGTTTACACTGTCCAACGGACCGGCAAACGCGAACATCCTCGTTGACGTGTTTCGACAGGACGGTACAGGCAGCGGTATCGGCGCCACTTTGGACGCATCCGGCTTCGCGGAAGGCTCGGTGGGTGGCTTTACGATTGGCACGACGGTCGTCAGCGCGACCGCTATCGACGAGGGCGTTTCTATCATCATCGCCGAAATCCAGATAGGGCAAACCTGCGAGGGTGTGGAGGCGCCGTTGCCTCCCGCCGCCGTGCTCACGGGCACGGTGAATGACCTCAACGAAAGAGGAACTTGCGATCTGTCGTTCACACTGACCAACGGACCCGCGAATACCCAGATCCGCATAGTCTTCGAGACTGAGGCCGGCGTGAAGCTCGACGGGAGTGCCGTCACGGATGGATCGGGCTTCGCGCAGGGTACTCCAGGCGCGTTGTTCCCTGGCGTGACGGTGCTGAGCGCAACTGTCCAGATTGTCGAAACTGGTGAGGTCATCGCCACCGATGAGATGGGACAAACCTGCAGTGGGTAAGTGATCCTCGAAGCGTCAGCTTGCGAGCACAGAGAAGGCCCGGACCCGCATCTTTGCGGGTCCGGGCCTTCTCTGTTTCTTACCCCTCGCCGTTGAGCGTCTGGCTGTCCATCTGCTCGCCGATCTCGGCATGCTCAGGGAAGCGGCCTTCCGCCTTCTTGGAGTAGATCAGCGCATCGTTGTACGTGACCTCGAAGACCCCGCCGCTGCTGGGGATGAGGGTGACGCCACCGGCGACATCATCAGGACGGTCATGAAGTATATGCTCCGCCAAACTGGCGGCGCGCTTGTCGTATCCTCAGGACGTGCAGAACTCAATCCGCATGGTTGATGTGGTGTTGGTGCTGGCCATCGTTGGTCCTTTCATGTCGATCGCCGATAGCGCGAAACCTGCGCACCGGCGATCATGCGTATATCTCTGGTCGTCATTCTCGCAAGTTCGGTTCCAGAAGCAACACCCCTGACGCCTTTCGGGTGTCAGGGGTGTTGCTGTGTGTAGTGGCCGATCCTGAACTCCGGTATCGGTCAAAGGTTCCGAGCGGGATTCGCCTACCCGATGCGGTACGCGCCGGCGTAGTGGCCGCTGTAATAATCGGAGTAGACACTCGAGATCGTGACGCCAGTCGACTGGTTCTCGGCATGGATGAACTGGCCGTCGCCGATGTAGATGCCGACGTGGGAGAGTCCCGCTGCATAGGTGTTGGCGAAGAACACCAGGTCACCTGGCGCCCACGTGCCCCAGTCGACCCACGCACCATAGCCGGTCTGCCCGGGAACGCCCTGCCCGATGTCGATGCCGACCGTGTTCGCGATCACGAACTGGGTGAAGCCGGAGCAGTCGAACCCGCCGGGGCCATTCCCCGCCCACACGTAGGGTGAGCCGAGATATTGCATCGCGAAGTTGACGATGGTCTGGCCGGTGCCGGTCTGGAACGGCGCGGCACTGGCCGGAGTCGGTTGGGCGGCGGCGGTCGTCTGGAGCGAACTCACCAGCGTACCGGTCACAGAATCGTTCGGGAACTGCTGCGCGGAAGCGGGGATGGTCATGCCGACCATGCCCAGCAGGGCGACGGCGATGACGGTGAGGCGAGCCAGGTTGCTCATGCGATTGGGGCGGCGATTGGAGTTGGTCGATGACGAGGCGCGCGGGGCGCACGCTTCGCGGGCCGTCCGGTTGGACGGTTGCGTGATGATGGACATGGTATGGAAAGACCCTTCCCTCTCAAGGATCGCGGTCCGTGTGATGCACGGGCCGCAAACGGACGATGACCATCCGGAACCGGACGATCAGGCGTACGGTGATGTCTCCTTTCCGCGGTTCGGTGTGGCGACCTCCCATCCTGAATGGGTATCGCGCGGGTGAATGCTCCCCCGTAGCCTCCAGCCATGGCGCCAGGGGGATGGTCGCGCTGTTTCAGACAACCGGGGCAGATGCTAGCACGACTCACCTGAGCGCCACCACTGAACAGACACTCGGATGTTGAAATTGTCCCTTGAACTGGCCAGGTAGTGTCAATGACGCGGTCGTGGATTGGTACAATCAGCGGAACCGGACCGGCACAATGCCGGCCCTGACGTTGTGCAATCGCATCACCCCGATGACAGATGACAGGAGAGACAGACGATGGCCTACCGGTTCTTGCTAGAGACGCCGGAATCCCTGGCTGATGACGCCAACACCGTGGTGAGCTCCGTGCCGGACGCCCAGGTGGTCATCATGCGCAACTCCCACGGGCTCGGATTCGACGATCGGTACATCGACCTCACCGTCGCCGCTCACTCGTTGGCCGTGGTCGAAACGATCTATCGATGGCTGGCGGAATTCGGCGAGCCCTATCCGGAGCTTCGGGTGGTGTTGCATGACGGTCGCCGGGTACGGCTGGACCGGGCCGACGCGAGTCTGATCATCGCCGCGATCCGTCGTGACCAGCCCTGGGTCGACACCAGCATGCCGATGATCGGCAGTCACGAGCCCAAGCCCTGGCTTGAACGCGGCGGGATGGTCGCGGACCTGGAGAGGTCGCGCAACCTGGCGCTGGACCGACCTGAGTCGCTGATCGACCGGCTCGATACCGCGCCGACGATCGCCACCCACAACCTCGCCCCGGCAGAGCAGTTCTATGCCGAGGTGCTCGAGCTGAAGGTCGTGGCGCGAGCGCAGCGGGACGACCATGGCGAGCTGGAGGTGATCGAGGAGGAGTATCGCCCGATCCACGCGCAACTCGCCGCGACCGAGGCGGACTACGTCTTTCTGGAGAATGGCCCTCTGCGGGTGACATTGCAGCGAACGTCTCGCGGGGTGCCACTGCCATACGGAACCAATCCGATCCAGATCCGGACATCCGCGTCGCCAGACCAGGTCGCTACCATTAAGGGCAGGATCCTGATGAACGGATACAACCTGCTCGACAGCGATGCCGGGGTGCTGAGCTTCGCCGACCCGTTCAACGTCATCTGGACCATCACGCCAACAACCACCGGGGCGGACCGCGCCGCCGCACTACAGGGATAGATTCATGCTCGACAATTATCAGGATCTGATTGAAGGTCTCACGGCCACACCATCGAAACTGCGGGAACTGCTCGGCGATCCCGTGCCGGACGATGTCTCCGACGAGGCGCGGTCTCTGTTGGCGGAATTGTGCAATCGCGAAAAGGTCGAGGTGCGCAGGGTGCAGGTCGTCATGCGCGACCGCAAGGCGCGGCTCCGTCCGATCCAGTACGAGCCGGAAGTCGCCGACCCGAGCAGCGAGCCAGATGAGCCGGAAGCGATGCTGCAGGTGTTCAACAACGAGCGCAGCGAGTTGATTTCGTTGCTGGTCAACCTCACCCTGCGTGACTGGGATCAGAAGGTCGATCACGACGAGAAGGGCGAGATCGCCCTCGCCGACGAGATCGACGATCATCTCACCTGGGATGAGGACATGCAGGAGCGGTTCGAGACGATGCTGGCGTGATCTCTTGCACGCACCTCATTGTCCTTCCGTAGCGCCGACCCTGTGTCGGCTGGGGTGACGCAAAAAACGCCGATGGCGGCGAGCCAAGGGCGTTTTTCGCAGGATTGGGATGGGGTGTCAGAGACGATCCGGAGCGGCGCTGTTGTGGGGGAGCGCCAAGTGTCCGTTCACCCTGACTCGTCTAGAATAGTACAAATGTTCTAAGAACGCAACCCATTGTTCCGGTCAATTTTCAGATGTAGATTGCATTGGCTTGAATCATGTCAGGAAGGGTCGAGGCCTTGACCACACAGCAACATCCCGTGATCGTCGTCGGGGCCGGCCTGGCGGGGCTTACCGCCGCGCGCGAACTGCACCGGGCCGGGTTCTCCGTGCAGGTGCTGGAGGCCGAAGACGAGGTCGGTGGCCGGGTGCGGACGTCGGCCCACGCCGACGGCTTCCTGATCGACCGCGGGTTTCAGGTGATGCTGTCCGGCTATCCCGCCTTGCGGCGTCAGGTCAATCTGGAGCGGCTTGGATCCCGCCCATTCACCTCAGGCGCGCGAGTCTGGACCGGCAGCCGCCATGTGCCGCTGCGCAATCCGCTTCGCCATCCACAAGGGCTGTTGCGCGACCTGACAAGCCCGGTGTTTGGTTTGGCCGACAAGCTGCGCCTCGCGAAGTGGGCGACCGAGGTATCACAGAGCCAGTGGACGACCGCCGCCGAAGCGGCCAACGCCGGCGACGATATCTCGGCGCTCGAGGCGTTGCGGCGGCGCGGCTTCTCCGATGCCTTCATCGACCGGTTCGCGCGACCGTTCTGGGGCGGCATCCTGCTGGATCATTCACTGACGGCATCGTCCGGCACGATGGATTTCACCACAAAGATGTTCCTTGACGGTGACGCGGTGTTGCCGGAGGCAGGCATCGGCGCGGTCCCGGCGGCGGTAGCCGCCGAGCTTCCCGATGGGGCAATCCAGACATCCAGCCGGGTCGACAGCCTGGTGCTCGACGGGTCGCGCGTGACCGGAGTGCGCGTCAACGGGGAGGACCGTCCGGCGACGGCGGTGGTCGTCGCGACCGATCCGCCGACGGCGGCATCGTTGACCGGCATCGACGTCATTCCTGCCACCTCTGTCGGCTGCGTCACGGTCTACCTGACCTCGACGCAGGATCCCGGCATCGGCAAGTCGCTGACCCTTGATGGCACCGGAAAGCAACCGGTTAATCACATCGCGCCGCTGTCGTCGGTGCAGCGTGCGTATGCGCCTCAAGGGCAGCACTTCGTCGCGGCGGTGATGCTGGGCGAGGCGTGGCTCAGCGGCGACGATGATCGCAACGGCGAAACCGCCCGGCAATCGGTCGCCACCATGCTCGGTCAGGAGGCCGCGAACTGGCGAGTTGTCGATGTCGTGTCACTGGACTATTGCTTTTGGCCCCAGACGCCTGGCATTCATCGGCGCTTGCCCGACACGACGACCGGGGTGCAGGGACTCCATCTTGCCTCCGACGCGACGGTTGACGCCTCCGTCAACGGCGCGATCATGAGCGGTGAAGATGCCGCCCACGCCGTTCGCATGGCGCATGGGGATACCTAGCAACACGATTGGAGGCCAGACCTCACGTAGGGGTGAACCTAGCAGAGTGTCCACCCGTCGTCGCCTTCGTGACCATTGGATCGAACACGGGCGGACACCCTTCGGGATCCGCGACCCTACATTATGATGGCGATGTAGAACATTCGCGTGATTTTTCGGAGTTCAACCATGCACGGTGAGTTCAAGGTTCCCAAAGGCAAGCTGGTCGTCGTTGACCTGGAAATCGACGGCGATGCCCTGCGCGATGTTCGCCTTACAGGCGATTTCTTTCTCTATCCCGAGGAGGCGCTGGAGCCGCTGACCAAGGCGCTCGAAGGCGCGCCAGCCGGGGAAGAGGAGGCAACTTACGAGCAACTCATCGCCGAGGCGGTCCCGGAAGGCGCTGAGCTGCTGGGCTTTTCCCCGCAGGCTATCGCCGTGGCGGTCGTTCGCGCACAGCGGGTTTAAATGATGGAGGCGACCGATGCGTGACGAGATGGAGCGGCGCTGGAAGGCGCAGGATTGGCAACTGATCGCACCCACGCCACGCGCGCCTGCCGAGAACCTTGCCCTCGACGAGGTCCTGACGGTGCGGGTGGGGAGTGGGGAGCGGAAGCCGACCCTGCGGTTCTGGGGATGGAGCAGGCAGGCGGTGATTCTCGGGCGCTTCCAGTCGGCTCGCAACGAGATCAATGCTGACGTCGCCGCCGAGCATGACATCGACGTGGTGCGCCGGATTAGCGGCGGCGGGGCGATGTTCGTCGAGCCGGATGGGGCGATCACCTACTCCATCTACGTCCCCGACGACTTTGTGCAGGGGATGAGCTTCGCCGACTCGTACGAGATGTTCGACCACTGGGTGATCGACGCGCTGGGTGAGCTGGGCGTCAACGCCTGGTATCAGCCGCTCAACGACATTACCTCGGACGCCGGCAAGATCGGCGGCGCCGCCCAGGCTCGGCGTGGAGGCGCCGTGTTGCACCACACCACCATGGCCTATCAGATGACGACCTCGCTGCTGGGCCAGGTGCTGCGGGTGGGCGAAGAAAAGCTGAGCGACAAGGGTATTCGCTCCGCGGAGCGGCGCGTTGGCCCGCTACGCAATCAGACAGCGCTGGAACGCGACGACATCATCTATCACCTGATCGGGCACTTTCGCAGCCGCTTCGGCCTTGCCGACGACTCGCTCACCGACGACGAGCTTGCCGAGATGCAGCGCCTCGTCGAGAGCCAGTTCTCCACGCGGGAGTGGACGTATTTCCTGCCGTGATTCATGACTTTCGGCGCGTCATCTTTCGTCGGCGCCCGGCGATGTGGCATGATGTCGGCTGATATGTAGCGCTCGCTACAATTCAACAGGTGGGAATCCAGCGAACGAACAAGGATGGTGTGGGAGTTGAAGCGCCAGGAAGGGGTCTGGCGGATGGCGGCGGTCGCGATCCTGTTCCTGACCGTGTCATTCCTGTCTGCCTGTGGAGGAGATACGAACGATGGAAACGAGGGGGAACTTTCCGCAACGAGCGTCGTCTTGCCGGGAACCGCGACACCCGTCTTCGACTGGAGCTCACTGAGAGCTACGCCGCCGTCCGTCCTGGACGGCGTACCTGCGGCGACCCCGGACGCGAACCAGGTGACGACAGCCGACCAGCGACGCCATGCCCAGCCCAACGAGCTCGGGGTGATCCCGATCCTGCAATACCACCTCTTTACGACGGATCCCAGCGCCGAGGACTACCTCACGCGGCCAATTGACGACTTCCGGGCTGACTTGCAGTGGCTCTATGACCACGATTTCCACGTGATCTCGATGTCAGACCTCGTGCGAGACGAGATTTCCGCTCCGGCGGGCAAGCATCCGGTGGTGCTGTCGTTCGATGACAGCGGCGCTTCGCAGTTCCGGCTGATCGAGCAGCCGGACGGGTCCCTGGTGATCGATCCCAACTCGGCGGTCGGCGCGATGGAGCTGTTTTTCTCCACCCATCCGGATTTTGGACGAGGCGCTTTCTTCGCTATCCTTAACTTCAACTGTTTTGCGAATCCCACCGAGCCGGACCAGTGGCAATATTGCGATCGCAAGGTGCAATGGCTGGCCGACAACGGCTACGAGATCGGCAATCACACCATCGATCATCAGGACCTGCTCGACATCAGCGACGAGGAGTTTCAGCGCCAACTTGGTGAGGCGTGGGCCTGGATCGAGCAGAACGTGCCCGAAGCGGGGCAGTTGCCGTCGGTGATCGCCATGCCCTATGGTAATTATCCGGATGGCGATCTCCACCAGGCGCAACGAGACATGCTCCGCGATGGCTTCATGCATCAGGGTGAATGGCGCGTCATGGAAGGATCGCTGATGGTCGGTTCCGAACCCGCGCCATCTCCGTCCAGCGCGACCTGAGACAAGGTCTGGATTCCGCGCATCCAGGCGTTCGACGACGAATTGGCGCGATGGCTACCCATGTTCGAAAACGGGGGCGTTATACTTTACACGAGTGACGGGAACCCCGACACGGTCACGATTCCCGATCCCTTGCCGACCTGGCTTGACGGCACCCTCGACCCCGATCTCATTGTCGCAAGTGGCAAGACGCTCGTTCAGTACGATCCCGGCACCGGCGAACCGACCGGTGGCACCGCAGATGCGCCAACAGGTTGGCACCGGCGATCGACGACTCTCATCAGTTAACACACCAGTCAGGAACACATCATGCCAGTGGCACCCACCACATCATCAACAACAACCGCGACCACCGGTGAGAGGCGCATCATCGTCGCCGAAGAGCTCGGCTACTGCTGGGGTGTGCGGCGCGCGCTCGACATCATCGAGGACGCCGCCACGCCGGAGAGCCGGGTCGCGCCCATTGGGGACATTATCCACAACCCGCAGGTCGTCCACCGGCTTCGCGGCCAAGGCGTCGAGGGCGCCCAGGACCTCGATGAAGCGGAATCCCGTGGCTTCAAGCGGGTCGCGATCACCGCGCACGGCTTTGGTCCGCAACTCGCCCAGGATGCCTCCACGCGCGGAATGGAGATGATCGATACCACCTGCCCGCTGGTCACCAAGGTCCAGCGCCTCGCGCAGAAGCTCGTGAAGCAGGGATACTACCTGGTGGTCTACGGGGATGATTACCACCCCGAAGTGAAAGGTGTGCTCAACTGGGCGTCGACCAGTAAGGCGGTCGCGACCAAGAAGATCGATCAGCTTCCGTGGAACGCCAAGCGCGGCGAGACGGGCGAGGGCAAGGTCTCGCCGCCGCGCAAGGTCGCGGTGGTAAGCCAGACGACCAAGAACATCGACGAATTGATGGAGTTCGCCAACACCTTGCAGGCGATGGTGGTCCCGAATGGCGGCGAGTTCCGGCTGTGCAACACGATCTGCGAGCCGACGACAGAGCGCCAGGAAGCGCTGAAGCGGCTCATCGACCAGGTTGACCTAATTCTCGCGGTGGGGGGCCGCAAGAGCTCGAATACCGCCCGGCTGGCCGACGTGGGCAACCAGCGCGGGGTCACGTCATATCACATCGAGCGCCCGGAGGAGATCGACCAGAACTGGCTGGAAGGCGTGACCAACGTCGGCGTGACCGCTGGCGCATCGACGCCCGATGATGTCATCCAGGAGGTCGTCGAGTATCTCGCCAACAACGGATTCACCCCGCCCGAGGGTGGCATCCGCCCGGTCGACGAGGATTACGTCCCGGCGTTTTGATCATCGACACCCGATAACATTGATGCACACCGGCCCTGATTCACCAATCAGGGCCGGTGTGCATCTCCCCCTTGCGCTTTCTGACAGGACAGGTACAATCCTGCTTCTACCCGACCCAATGCTGGAACAACCCACGCGATGGGCGGAACAGCATTCATCAGCGATGGCACGGGTCGGTTGCCGACGTCAGGGAGCGGTGAATGCGGCAGGACCACGATATCAGACGGACTTCCCATGCATCAGCGGGAACTGAGCCCTGGGCGGCGCGTTCGGCTGCAGTAGCAACCGGCTCTTGGAAGCTGGCCGTTGATCTCGTCGTCGCCGATCTCTACGCCGGGTCCACGCCCGACCGCGCACCGGACCTCCTGTTCGTCTTCGCCAGCGACCGTTGGTCTGACCACTTCGGCGAAATGCTGACGGATTTGCGCCGGCGCACGGGCGCGACGACGATGATCGGAGGCAGCGCCTCCGGCATCCTGGCTGATGCGCGGGAGCATGAATGTGTGGCGGCCCTTTCCTGCCTTGCTCTGTGGTTGCCGGGAGTGAAGCTCAGCCCTGTGCGGCTCCACCAGGAATCATTGCCGTTGCTGGAGGAACCGGACGTCTGGCACGAGACCACGGGCGTGCGTCCCAACGATGTGCAGGGCGTGATCCTGCTCGCCGACCCCTTCCGGATGGACGCTCACCTGCTGGTGCGCGGGATCTCACGTTGCTATCCGACGACGCCGGTCGTGGGTGGCATGACCTCTGGGGTCAATCAGCAGCGCCGGACATGGACGTTTCTCGACGAACAGGTCTACGACGAAGGCGGTATCGCGCTGATGCTCGGCGGTCCGGTTCGGCCGGTGACAATGGTCTCGCAGGGGTGCGAGCCGGTCGGCGAGCCATGGACGATCACGAAAGCTGATCGCAACACCATCCTGGAGATTTCCAATCGTCCCGCGCTCGACGTGCTGCTCGACACCGCCCGGTCGCTGGATGCGGCGGCTGACCGCGATTCGCTGCCCTTTGGCGACTGGATGATCGGCTTCGCGATCGATGAGTACAAGGACAGTTTCGACCGGGGCGATTTCGTGATCCGGGGCATGATCGGCGGAGACATGGAGCGAAAGGGGATCATGGTGGGCGGCGCTCCGCGGGTCGGACAGACCGTCCAGTTCCAGATGCGGGATGGCGCGATGGCCCACGTCGACCTGCACCAGCACCTGCTCGATTTCCGGGCGTCACTGGTGGATACCCCGCCGGTTGCCGCGATCCTGTTTACCTGCAACGGGCGCGGCAAGAAGCTGTTCGGCGTGCCGAATCATGATGCGGAATCGGTGCGGGGTGTGTTCCGGAGCCTGCCGCTGGCCGGGATGTTCTGCAATGGCGAGATCGGCCCGGGAGGCCGACGTGCCGGCACGTTGTTGCACGGATTTACCGCGACGCTGGCGATGATTGTCCCGGAACATGAGTCTGCCAACACGTAGGGGCGACTTCCCCGCAGGGATAGTCGCCCGGTTCGCCGCTCGTGGCGGACAATTCGTGATGATTGAATGTGACCTTGCGAACGCTGCGCGTCCGCCGGGCGGACATCCTATCGCTCGCGCTTAGCGCTTGCGCCACGGAATCCGCCCCTACGTCTGATCGTGCCGTCCAGGGGAAACCCAAGCTGCCAAACCGATTACGGTCGGGGCATCATTCCCGCGCCGAGGGCGGTGGCGAGCAGTAGTGACGCCGACAGCGTGCTGAACCCGCTGGGATCGATCACTGGGTTGAGTTCCACCACGTCCAGCGACCGGATCGGACCCTGCCAGCCGTGCAGCGCCCGCAGCACCTGCGAGGCCTCGCGGAAGCTCAACCCGCCCGGCCAGCGGGTGCCGGTGCCGGGCATCGCCGACGAGTCGAGCACGTCGAAGTCGAGCGACACATGCACCGCGTCGACGCCTCTAGCCTCCAGATGGTGCAGCGCCCGCTCGAGCCCGGCGATGATGCCGGTGTCGGTCCATGCATCCATCGTCAAGTTCCAGATTCCACGCTTGCGGAGGGCGTCGGCTTCACCGGGGTCGATATCACGCACGCCGAGCATCACCACATTGCTCGGGTCGATCATCGGCGACTGTCCCGCCGACGCTTCGAGCTCCGGCAATGCCCGACCCTCGACCCCGATCGCGGTGGCAAGCGGCATCCCGTGCATGTGGCCGGTTGGGCTGGAGGCGGGCGTGTTGAGATCGGGATGCGTGTCGATCCAGATCACGCCGGTGCGCTCGCTCGCCCTGGCGGCGCCGGTGAGGCTGCCGAACCCGAGCGCGTGGTCGCCACCGAGGGTGAGGGCAAGCTCGCCGTGCTCAATAGCGCCGTTGACCAGGTCGGCGTGCCGGAGGGCGGACGCGAGGATTGGCGCTTGAAAGGCCAGACTCCGCTGATCGATGCGTTGGTCAGCGTCCTCAGGGACATCGATCTGCAGTTCACGGGCATCCCGCAGCCGGTCGAACTGGTCGCCACCAACTCGATCCAGCGTCCAACGGTTCCGGAACGCGTCCAGCAGCGCCGGCGCGCCCAAATCCGCGCCGGGGCGCTCGGCTCCGAGCCACAGTGGGGCGACGATCGGGCAGAAGGGCGCGACGGTCAAACGATTGCGTGTGGATTCCGTGGGCATGTTTATTACATTTCTTCTGGGGCATCGATGCCCAGCAGCGCGAGCCCATTGCGGAGCGTCACGCGCGTGGCGGCGACCAGGGTGAGCCGTGCGGTCTTCACGGGTTCATCGGACTTCAACACCGGGCAGGCGTGATAAAACTCGTTGAACGTCTTCGAGAGATCATAAACGTAGTTCGTGAGGTACAACGGTCGGTACTCCGCGCCTGCCCGCTGCACGACCGCCGGGAAGTCCGAGATCGTCTGCAACAGTGACAACTCCTCTGGCGCCGGTTCGGGCAGGTCGATCGTGTCGACCGCCGCGTTGGCGTCTTCGAGTTCGAAGTCGGCGTGTTCCAGAATCCGGCAGGCGCGGGCATGCGCGTACTGGATATAGGGCGCGGCGTGGCCGTCGAATGACAGCGCCTCTTCCGGGTCGAACACGATCACTTTGTTGCCGTCCCGCGCCAGCATCGTGTACTTGATCGCGCCGATGCCGACCTGCCAGGCGACCTTCTCCCGCGCCTCCCGGTCCATCTGCGGGTTCTTCTGCTCGATCACCCTGGCCGCCCGGTCGAGCATCAGGGCGCGGACATCCTCCAGCATCGGCGCGTTGCCCTTGCGCGACGAGATCGCCCCGCTCG
>Ga0136627_1000497_pt1 | contig 14808 bp, 14 predicted proteins | sample AntDrymUQ4892206_2_FD_104652 | JGI IMG/M metagenome (GOLD analysis project Ga0136627, IMG submission 104652) | Polar desert sand microbial communities from Dry Valleys, Antarctica - metaG UQ489 (22.06) | ecosystem: Environmental > Terrestrial > Soil > Desert | place: Antarctica: Dry Valley... | reverse complement strand
TGTGCGTTTTCCGTTCCCAGACCGCCCAGCCATCGGCACGCGCCCGCTCGATCTGGGCGTCCTTGAAGTAGATGCCTCTCATTGCGCTCCGCCGCCCCGTGCGCTTGGCGTCAATAGGCGGTCGTCCGCGCCCGGTGGCGCCGGTGGGCCTTGTAGCGCGGCTGCGCGCCGCGGTGCCAGAGCGCGTTGTCGACCGCCGTGGCCGTCGTGCCCGTGTGCGCGGGGACCAGCAGCTCCACGGCGTGCAGCGCGCAGGCGCGGATCTCGACCTCCGCGGGCGAGTCGTGCGGGATCAGCTCGCCATCGTCGATCCGCTCCACGAGCTGCTTGTCGAACTCGAGCACGCCGTCGATCCGCAACACGTGGGGCACCAGGTTGTCGGCGAACAGCGTGAGGGCAGCGACGTCCGCGGCCGGCGCGAGACCCTGAAGATGCAGATCGGCGGCGGCGAGCTGCGCACGCTTGAAGAACGGCACCTGGGCGCCGTAGTAGGGTGAGACGTCGAGCCAGGTCGGGAGCCGGGCCAGGTGCTCCGCGAGTGCCACCGCGGAGCCGTCGCCGCTCCGGGCGAGCGCGAGGAACGAGCCGCCGTGCTCGGTGCTGACGTGCTCGCCGAGCTCGCGCAGCGCGAGCGCGAACAGCTCCATCAGCTCGTGCCCTGGCTCCTGGCCACCGAAGGTGGCGGCGGCCTCGGCGGCGTCGACCCGGGTGAGCGCCCCGGCGCTCCACGGTCCGCGGGCCTTGAGCCCGGCTTCGACGGTGCGAAAGCCGGACCGGCCCGCGGGCTTGCGCAGGGTGGGGAACCAGCCCGAGCCGAAGTTGACCGCGTTGAGTTGGAGGCCGAACGCGGCACGCTCCTCGTCCGATGCTCCGGGCGCGAGATCGGGTGCGGGCGGCGAGTCGGCGGGCAGCGTCCGCGCGTAGGCGGGAATCGCGGCCTCGACGATCCGGACCTGGCGGGCGGCACTCGCCACACGGGCGCAGGCGGCGCGGATCTCGTCCGGCAGCGACATCGCGAGCATCCTGCCAGGCAGCGACCGGCGCGCGCGCTAGCGTGACGCGCGTGCCCGCGCCGGAGACCTCGGACCGCGTCGCCGCCCTGCTCGAGGGGCTCAATCCGCCGCAGCGCGATGCGGTCACCTCGGGCGCCGGGCCGCTGCTGATCCTCGCCGGCGCCGGGTCCGGCAAGACGCGCGTGCTCACGCACCGGATCGCCTATCTCCTGCGCACGGGCCAGGCGCGCGCGGACGAGATCCTCGCGATCACCTTCACCAACAAGGCCGCCCAGGAGATGCGCGAGCGCGTAGAGCTGCTGGTCGGCCGCGCCACCCGCGCGATGTGGGTGATGACCTTCCACTCCGCCTGCGCCCGCATGCTGCGCGCCGACGCGCATCGGCTCGGCTACACGCGCCAGTTCACGATCTATGACTCCGCCGACTCGCGCCGGCTCATCAAGCGGTGCCTGGACGACCTGGACATCGACCCCAAGCGCTTCACCCCGAGGGCGATGCAGGTCCAGATCTCCGACGCGAAGAACAAGCTGCGCGCCGCCGACGCCTACCGCGCGCTGGTCGGCTCCTTCTTCGAGCAGACGGTCGCCGACGTCTACGAGTCCTACGAGCGCGAGCTGCACCGCGCCAACGCGATGGACTTCGACGACCTCCTGTTCCGCGCGGTCAACCTGCTCGAGCTCTTCCAGGAGGTGCGCGACCGCTACGCGAACGCCTTCCGCTGGGTCCTCGTCGACGAGTACCAGGACACCAACCTGGCGCAGTACCGGTGGCTGCAGCTGCTCAGCTCCGAGCACCGGAACCTGGCGGTGGTCGGCGATGACGACCAGTGCCTCGCCGAGGGCACGCTCGTCACCATGGCGGATGGTTCGGAGGTGCCGATCGAGCTGATCAGCCCGGGCGACGCGGTCCGCACGTCATACGGCGGCGGGCGATTCGGGCCCGCGGTGGTTGTTCGCACGGCGCGATCGGAGCCGACTGCCGGTGTCCGCATCAGGACCGAGGGCGGGCGCGAGATCATCAGCACGCCCGAGCACACCCATTTCGCCGGCTGTCGGGAGGGCCGCGGGCGGGTGGATTACGAGTTCGCGTCGCTATCCGACGCAAACTCGCAATCCATTCGCCGTGCGGGCCGGCGTCACGCCGGCGTCATGACACTGTGCGCCGGCGGATCGGCGCGCAACTTGTTCCATGCGGTGTCGGTGGACGGCGACCAACGCGTCGCCACGGCGTTCTTCCGCTCGACTTCGGAGGCCATGCGGCTCGTCCGCCGGCTCGAGTCGCGCCACGACGTGACGTTCCGCTGCGTCGCGCGCCTCGGCGCGACGGGTCGAGGAGAAGGCGACGCGCTGCCCTTCAAGCCCGCTGGCGCCGTCCGGCCGGGCATGGTGATGTTCGCCGAGGACGGCAGCTACGACGTGATCGAGAGCGTCGAGCAGATCGTTCTCCGGCGCCCCGTCCATGACCTCGACGTCGAGCGCACGCACAACTTCATCGCCGGGGGTCTGGTGACGCACAACTCGATCTACGGCTTCCGTGGGGCGGACATCGCCAACATCCTCAACTTCGAGGACGACTACGTCGATGCGCACGTCGTCCGGCTGGAGCAGAACTATCGCTCGACGCAGACGATCCTGAGCGCGGCGAACTCGGTGGTGGAGAACAACCGGGGGCGCAAGTCGAAGTCTCTGTGGACCGAGATCGGCGAGGGCGACCCGATCAAGGTGCGCGAGCTCGCCGACGAGCATGCCGAGGCGCGCTTCGTGGCCGCCGAGATCGAGCGGCTCGTCGACGAGGGCGTATCGCGCGCGGAGCTCGCCGTCTTCTACCGCACCAACGCGCAGTCCCGGGTGCTCGAGGACATGCTCGTCCGGGCACAGATCGGCTACCAGGTCATCGGCGGCACGAAGTTCTACGAGCGCGCGGAGGTCAAGGACGCGGTCAGCTACCTCACGTTCCTGGTCAACCCCGCCGACGGCGGCGCGTTCACCCGGATCGCCAACTCGCCCAAGCGCGGCATCGGCCAGACCTCGCTCTCGCGCGTGCTCGCGCACGCGGACACGATGGGGCTCACCCCGTGGGAGGCCGCGGCGGGAGCGGACACCGTTCCGACGCTCGGAACCGCCGCGGTGCGGGCGCTCGGGCGCTTCATGTCGACGATGGAGCGAGTCAAGGAGCGGGTGGACGCGGGCGCGCGAGTCGGCGACGTGATGGAGGAGCTCCTGCGCGAGACCGGCTACCTCGACGCGCTGGAGGCCGAGCGTACGATCGAGGCGCAGGGGCGGATCGAGAACCTCGAGGAGCTCGTGCGCGTGGGCAAGGAGTACGACGCCACGGCCGGCGGCCAGGGCGAGGAGGCGGGCGTCGCCCAGTTCCTCCAGCAGATCGCCCTGCTCTCCGACGCGGACGCGATCCGCGACGACGAGGGCCTCGTGACCCTGATGACGCTGCACAACGCGAAGGGCCTCGAGTTCCCGATCGTGTTCATCATCGGGTGCGAGGACGGCGTGTTCCCGCACAGTCGCGCGCTGGACGAGGGTGCGCTCGAAGAGGAGCGGCGACTCGCGTACGTCGGTATCACGCGCGCCATGCGCGAGCTTTACATCACCTATGCGCGGCGGCGCAACGTCTTCGGCTCGGAGTCCTTCGGGCTGCGCTCTCGCTTCATCGACGAGATCCCGCGCGAGCTGACCGACCAGCCCGACCGCAACGCGGTCGGGATCGGGCGCCCGGCGGGCGCGGGTCGGGTCGCGTCGTGGGCGACCGCCGCGGCGGCGGCGGCCGAGACCCTGAGCACCCGGGTCACCGGCAGCGGCGACGGGGCGGGCCAGGTGTTCCACATGGGTGACGACGTCGTCCACGCCGCTTTCGGCGAAGGCGTCGTCCTGGGCGTCGAGCCGGGCGGGATCGTCGTCGTGCGCTTCGCGTCGGACGGCTCGCAGCGCAAGCTGATGGCCGACTACGCGCCGATCCGCAGGCGCTGAGTCCCGGAGCCGGACTGGCAGCGAACCTGCAGCGAGCCTGTCCTTCCCAGGTGCCGCTCACCATCATGAGAGGCATGGCCGCAGATCTCGCCCGCGACGATCACGGGAACGGCGACCCGCTCGTGCTGCTGCACGGCGTGGCGACCAGCCGGCTGATCTGGCGCCACGTCACGTCGGCACTGGCCGCGCGGCGGCGGGTGATCGCCGTCGACGTCCCGGGGTTCGGGGAGTCCGCTCCCGCCGGGCCCGGATTCGTGCTCGAGGAAGTCGCCGACCATCTCGTACACGGCCTCGGCCTCGAGCGCTTCGACCTCGTCGGCCACTCGCTCGGCGGCGCGCTCGCCGTGGCGACGGCCGCCCGCCATCCCGGCGCCGTGCGGCGCCTGGTGCTCGTCTCGCCCGCCGGGCTGGCGCCGCGTGCCATCGGCGTCGCGGCCGCCCTCGGCGCCGCCGCCGAGCTCGCCACGCGCGCGCGGCGGGCGTGGGGCTACCAGTGGGTCGACCACTCCGCCGCCCGCTGGGCCATGTTCGGCACCACCGTGGCCGACGCCGGTCGGCTGCATCCCGACGACGCCCGCATGTTGCTGGAGGCGTCCGATGGCGCGCAGCGGGTCTCGGACGGCATCCGTCAGGCGCTGGAGGCCGATCTGCGCGACGACTTCGCCGCCGCGCCGATGCCGGTCGGGCTGATCTGGGGCGCGGTCGATCGTGTAGTGCCGTACTCCGGGCTGGATGCGCTTCGGCTCCTACGTCCGGATGCCGCCGTGGAGACGCTGTCCGAAACCGGGCACATCCCTCAGATCGAGGATCCGGGCCGGTTCACCGCAGCGCTCGAGCGGGTGCTGAGCGCGTTGGAGTGACGACCGGAGATTCCCCCGCCCGCGGGGACAGGTCCGCCGTCCGGGTCTGGCCTTCGCGGAGCGAGGGTCTCTCCTAGCATGGGCGCGAGTGCGCCGCCTGCTCATCCTCGCCTGTGCGATCGTCTTCGTGGACACCACCTTCTACGCCGCGATCACCCCGCTCCTGCCGCACTTCGACGACGAGTTCGGCCTGACGAAGTCCGGGGCCGGCGTCCTCACCGCGGCCTATCCCGCCGGCACGTTCGTCGGCGCGATTCCCGGCGGCTACCTCGCCGCGCGGGCCGGTGTGCGCGCCACGGTGCTGCTCGGCCTCGGGCTGCTCGTCCTGTCCAGTGTCGCGTTCGCGTTCGCCGACTCGATCGTGATGCTCGACGCCGCACGGTTCGTGCAGGGCATCGGCGGCGCCGCCTCGTGGGCCGGCGCCATGGCGTGGGTCGCGAGCGCCGCCCCGCGCGACCGGCGCGGGGAGATGATCGGCACGACGATGGGCGCGGCCGTCGCCGGCGCGCTGGCGGGGCCCGCGGTTGGGACGCTCGGGGACGCGGTCGGCATCGCGCCGACGTTCTGCGGCGTCGCGGTAGTCGGCACGCTGCTCGGGCTGTGGGCGCTGCGCACCCCACCCGCCGTGCCGGAGGGGACGTCTTCGCCGCGCGAGCTGCTCGCGGCGGTATGCGATGGCCGCGTCGCGGCGGGCATGTGGCTGATCGCGGTGCCGGGCCTCCTCTTCGGCACGATCGGCGTGCTGGGGCCGCTGCGGCTCGACGACCTGGGGGTCGGGGCCGGCGTGATCGGCGCCGCGTGGCTCGGCGCCGCGTTGCTGGAGTCGGGCGTGAGCCCGGTCGTCGGCCGCGTGTCGGACCGCCGCGGGCGGCTCTTCCCGTGTCTCATCGGCTTGGCGGCGGGCGCGGGACTGATGCTGCTGTTCCCCTGGCCCGAGCGGCCGTGGCAGCTGATCGCGCTCGTGGTGCTCGCCGCCCCGGCGATCGGCACGCTGTGGGCGCCGTCGATGGCGCTCCTCTCCGACGGCGCCGAGGCGCTCGGCGTCGCCCAGGGCTTCGCCTTCGCTTTGAGCAACGTCGGCTGGTCGATCGGCCAGACCGCCGGCTCGGCCGCCAGTGCCCGCCTGGCCGATGCGACCTCCGACGCAGTTCCGTATCTCCTGCTGAGCGTCGTGTGCGTGACCACCCTCGTCGTCCTCGCGCGCGCGCGCCGGACGACCACAAGTCTCACCTAGGAGCTCCCATCGGCATCACCGAGCTGCGCGCGCCGACGAGCGCGCGGGGCGGCGCGGCGCCTGGCTGCGGACGCTCGATCGGCTCAGGCTCGGCTTGAACTCCCGAGCCGGGTAGATTGCCCGCCCAATGAGCGCAGAGATTATCGACGGCAAGGCCATCGCCGAGGAAGTCCGGCGCGAGGTGAGCGAGCAGGTGGCCGCCTGGACGGCCGCCGGCAACGATGCCCCCGGGCTCGCGACGGTGCTCGTGGGCGAGGACGCCGCCTCCGCCGTCTACGTCGGAGGCAAGCAGAAGGCGACGCACGAGGTCGGCATGCGCGGCTTCGACCACCGGCTCGCGGCCGACACGCCGCAGGAGGACGTGGAGACGCTGCTCGCCGAGCTCAACGCCGACCCCCGCGTCTCCGGCATCCTGCTGCAGCTTCCCACGCCGGGGCACATCGACGGCAACGGCCTGACGTGGCTGATCGATCCCGCCAAGGACGTCGACGGGTTGACGCCCGTCTCCGCCGGGCTGCTCGCCAAGGGACGGCCCGGGCTGCGGCCCTGTACGCCCGCCGGGTGCATGGAGCTCCTCGACCGCTACGACGTCGGGCTCGAGGGCGCAGAAGCGGTCGTCGTCGGCCGCTCGGACCTGGTGGGCAAGCCGGTGGCGCAGATGCTGCTCGCCCGGAATGCGACGGTGACGCTCTGCCATTCGCGCACGCGCGACCTGCCTGAGGTCTGCCGACGTGCCGACGTGCTCGTCGCGGCGGTGGGCCGGCCGCGGATGGTGCAGGGCGACTGGATTCGCGAGGGGGCGACGGTGATCGACGTCGGCATCAACCGCACGGATGACGGGCTGGTGGGGGACGTGGACTTCGACGCTGCGGTGCAGCGCGCCGCTCGCATCACGCCGGTACCGCGGGGCGTGGGACCGATGACGATCGCGATGCTGCTCGAGAACACGCTCGCGGCGGCGCGCACGCAAGCGGGCACGCCGGCCTGATGCGCCGGCTGCGCGACGGCGAGTGGATCGCCGCCGCCGGCGGCACCGCGCTGCTGGTGTCGCTGTTCCTGCACTGGTACCGAACCGCCGGAGCCGGGGTGGAGGCCACCGCCTGGCAGGCGTTCTCGATCCTGGATCTCGTGCTGGCGCTCTGCTCGCTCGTGTCGCTCGCCCTGTTCGCCCTCCACATGACGCGGGAGAGCCCCTCGCTGCCGGCGGCGTTCAGCGTGCTCACGGTCGTGGCGGGAGCCGTGGCCACCCTGCTCATCCTCTACCGGATCGCCAACCAGCCCGGCCCGAACGAGCTCGTCGAGGTCCAGCCGGGCGCCTGGCTCGGTGTCGCCGCGGCCGCCGCCTCGGCGGCGGGGGGCTGGCGTTCGTTGCGCACCGAAGCCATCCCGAACCTCCCGCTCCCGCCGGTCCAGGACCTCCCGGCGCCGACTCCCTGACCATCGGTCAAAAGAGCGCCTGGCATAGACTGCTGGGCGCATGCTCAGCCGTCACCAGGTGCTCCACGTCGCCCGCCTCGCGCGCCTCGAGCTGACCGAGGCGGAGCAGGAGCGGATGCGGGAGGAGCTGTCGAAGGTGCTCGACCACATCGAGAAGATCGCGGAGCTCGGCGATCTGGCCGACGTCGAGCCGACGTCGCACGTGATCGCGGTCGAGAACGCGCTGCGCGCGGACGAGCCGCGGCCTTCCCTGCCCGCCGAGGTCGCGTTGCGGAGCGCACCCGAGAGCGACATGGACGGCTTCCGGGTTCCCAGTCCCGGCCCCGCGCCGGCATGAGACCCCGAGGGTCCTCCGCCCCCCGCGACACGAACCCGGATCAACGCTCCTCGCGGAGCGACGCGCTCACGCTCACCGCGGCCGAGGCCGCCGCGCGTGTCCGTGCGGGCGAGCTCGACGCCGCCGAGCTGTGGCACGGCTACCGCGAGCGCGCTGCTGCCGATGCTCTCGGCGCCTACACCTGGGTGGCGGGAGGCGGCGACGCGCCGGCCGTCGACCGCAACGCGCCGCTAGCGGGCGTGCCCGTCGCGGTCAAGGACCTCTTCTGCACCGAAGGTGTGCCGAGCCAGTCCGGCTCGAAGATCCTCGAGGGCTACCGCCCGCCCTACACCGCCACGAGCGTCGCCCGCCTCTCCGACGCCGGCGCGCCGCTGCTCGCCAAGACCAACCAGGACGAGTTCGCGATGGGCTCCTCGACGGAGAACTCCGCCTTCGGCCCGACGCTGAACCCCTGGGATCCCGCCCGTGTGCCGGGCGGCTCCTCCGGCGGCTCGGCCGCCGCGGTCGCGGCCGGCAGCGCGCCATGGGCGATCGGCACCGACACCGGCGGATCGATCCGGCAGCCGGCGGCGCTGTGCGGGATCGTCGGCCTCAAGCCGACCTACGGCGCCGTCAGCCGTTACGGCATGATCGCCTTCGCCTCCTCGCTCGACCAGGCGGGCCCGCTCACGCGTGACGTCACCGATGCCGCGCTCCTGCTCGGCGCGATGGTCGGGCAAGACCCGTGCGACTCGACGTCGGTCGGCCTTCCCGCACCGGTCGCGCTGCCCACCCGCACCAGCCTCGAAGGCGTCCGGCTGGGCGTCCCGGAGGAGCTGACCGGGGAGGGGATCGCGCCAGGAGTACTCGCCTCGTTCACGGAGGCCCTCGACGTCGCGCGCGAGCTGGGCGCCTCCGTCGAGTCGTTCCGGCTCCCGCACGCGGCACACGCCCTCAGCGCCTATTACCTGATCGCGCCGGCCGAGGCGTCCTCCAACCTCGCCCGCTACGACGGGGTCCGCTACGGCTACCGGGCCGACGGCGTCCGGGACCTGTTCCACATGTACACGGAGACGCGCGACCAAGGCTTCGGCGCCGAGGTCAAGCGCCGGATCATGCTCGGCACCTACGCGCTCTCCTCGGGCTACTACGACGCGTACTACGGCCGCGCGCAGAAGGTCCGCACGCGGATCAGGGAGGACTTCGACGCGGCCTGGGAGCGGTTCGACTTCGTCGTGACCCCCACCAGCCCGACCGTGGCCTTCGAGCTCGGCGCCAAGACCGCCGACCCTTTGTCGATGTACCTGAACGACTTCTGCGCCGTGCCGATGTCGCTCGCCGGCATTCCCGGCATCTCGATTCCCAGCGGCTTGAGCGAGGGCCTGCCGGTCGGCTTCCAGATCGCCGGCCCGGCGTTCAGCGAGAACGCGCTGCTCGACGCCGCCTACGCGCTCGAGCGGGCGATCGGGTTCGACGCGGCGCCGTGGAGGCAGGCCGCGTGACCACCCAACCGACCGCGTCGGCGGGCACAGGCAACTGGGAGCCGGTCATCGGCCTGGAGATCCACGTCCAGCTCGCGACTCGCACGAAGATGTTCTGCGGCTGCGAGCTGAGCTTCGGCGAGCCGCCGAACACTCGCACCTGCCCGGTCTGCCTCGGCCTGCCCGGCACGCTGCCCGTCGTGAACGCCCGCGCCGTGCACTTCGGCCTGATGATGGGGCTGGCCCTGGAGTGCGAGATCGCCCCGCGGTCGATCTTCCACCGCAAGAACTACTTCTATCCCGACCAGGCCAAGAACTACCAGATCTCCCAGTACGACATCCCGCTCTGCGGAGCCGGGCGACTGGGCGACGTCCGGCTGCATCGCATCCACCTCGAAGAGGACGCGGCCAAGCTCGTCCACATCGGCGCCTCCGGCCGCATCCACGGCGCGGACGCGTCGATCGTGGACTACAACCGGGGCGGCACGCCCCTGTGCGAGATCGTCACGGAGCCGGACATCCAGTCCGCCGAGCACGCCCGCGACTGGCTCAACCTGCTCCGCGTCACGCTGCGCCAGCTGGGCGTGAGCGACGTCAACATGGAGGAGGGCTCGCTGCGCTGCGACGCCAACGTCTCCGTTCGCCGCGCCGGCGCCGGCGAGCTGGGCACGAAGACCGAGCTGAAGAACATGAACTCCTTTCGCTTCCTGGAGCGCGGGGTCAACGCGGAGATCGAGCGCCAGATCGCGCTGCTCGAGTCCGGCGAGACGGTTGTCCAGGAGACGCTGCACTTCGATCCCGCCGGCGGCCGGCTCAGCTCCCTGCGGTCGAAGGAGGAGGCGCACGACTACCGCTACTTCCCCGAGCCCGATCTCGTGCCGCTGGTGCCGACCGAGGCGATGCTCGCCGCGGCGCGCGAGGCCCTGCCCGAGCTGCCGGCCGTGCGCGCTGCGCGTTACGAGCGCGACTGGAGCCTTCCCGAGGACCCGGCCCGCCTGCTCGCCTACGAGCCGCAGTGGGGCGACTACTTCGAGGCGGTCGCGACCGCGACCCAGGCGCGGGCGGACGGCCGGGCGGCGGCCAACTGGGTCGAGCAGTTGCGCGCCCGGATCGGGGCGGAAGCCGAACCAGCCGCCTCCCGGGTCACGCCACCGGCACTGGCGAGGCTCGTCGGCCTCGTCGTCGCCAGGCAGGTCAATGCCGGGGCCGCGCGCCAGGTGCTCGACCGCCTGGTCGCCGAGGGCGGTGAGCCCGCCGACATCGTCGAGCGCGAAGGCCTCGGCTCATTGGACGGCGGGGACGAGCTGGCCGGTGTCGTCGCCGCGGCGATCGCCGCCAACGCCGACGCAGCGGAGAAGGTCCGCGCCGGCAACGACAAGGCGATGGGGCCGATCGTCGGCTTCGTGATGCGCGAGACCAGGGGCCGCGCGGACGGCGGCGACGTCGGTCGCCTGATCCGCGAGCAGCTCGGGCTGTAGTCGCAGAACGAACGCGCCAACTCGCGCGCCCGGGCGGCGAGCGGCGTAAAGTCAAGCGGACCTCGAAGGGAGCTACATGGCACGACTCATCCGCATGGACCAGAACGGGCATACGACGCTCGCCGAGTGGACGGTGGGGGACACCGCCGCCACCGATGCGGCCGTCGCCGCCTTCTCCGCCCAGCTCGCCGCCGGTTACTACGCCGTCGTGAGCACGGGCGAGGGGCACGCAGAGCAGGTGCGGGCGCTGCCCGAGCGCGCTGAGCTCGTCGTCCTTCGCCGCCCGATCGCCGGCGGGTGAGCGCGCCGGTCCTGCCCGAGACCGCGGCTGTCTACTGGCGACCGCGGATCGACGCCGGGCGGCTGCGCCGGCGCGGTATCGGGTGGACCGTGAGCACGTTTGCCCACACCATCCCGTTCCTCGCGACGGCGGTGCTGCTGATCGCGCTGGAGCCGCTCTCGTTCCCGGTGGCCGCCATCGCCGTCGTGCACGCGTGGGGAATTCCCGCGCTGTACGCCAATCGCGGCGCGAACGTCGTGCGCCCACGGCCCCGCGCTGCGCCGGCGCCGGAGCGCACGGCGCTCGGACTGCTCGGCGACCTGCTGGCCCATGATGCGCGCGATCTGCACGCCCGCACCGGGCTCGCACCCGAGCGGGGAAGGCTCGGCGTGTGGTTGGTGGCGGAGGCCGGAGCGCTCCTGGTGCGGGCGGGCGGACGGCGGGTCGACTGCTGGTGCGTCAAGGTCGAGGGCGACCTTCCGTCCGCGGACCGGACCGCCCACCTCCTGCTCGCCCTGCGCGAGGACGAGGAAGGCTTCGCAACGGTCGCGAACCTCGCGTTCAGCGGCGCTCCCTGGCGGCTGCGCCGTCGCCTGCCGGCCCCCATGCGCCCGGCGCTCGCCGCCGCGCGCGCGCTCGCCGATCAGCCCTCACCGGGCGATCAAGTCCGGCCGACGCCGTGGCCTACCTGATCATCGCCTTCTCGTTCGCCCTCGCGGGCGGACTGGTCGGGCGGCTCAAGGGCTCGTCGTTCTTCATCTGGTTCGTGATCTCGGGCGTGCTGCCGGTGATCGGGCTGATCGCCGCCCTGCTCTACCGCTCCGAGCACGACGAGGTCCGCCGTCAGTGCCCGGAGTGCGGCAGGATCGTGAAGTTGCACGACGCTTTGTGCACGCGCTGCGGCGCCGAGTTGGAGTTCCCGGACGTCGCGATCGAGCCCGAATCGTCGAATGCGGCTCCACGATAAGCTCGTCTCGCCATCTCGAGGGATTCGGAAAGGGGGTTCGAGCAGCGGTGATGCGAGCGGTCGACGCGATCATGGAGTGCCTCAAGGCAGAGGGCGTGGACGTCGTATTCGGGTATCCGGGCGGCGCGAACCTTCCGACCTACGACGCGATGTACGACTCGGGCATCCGCCACATCCTCGTGCGCCACGAGGCCGGCGGCGGTCACGCCGCGGAGGGATACGCGAAGGCGTCGGGCAAGGTGGGCGTCTGCTTCGCCACGTCGGGCCCCGGGGCGACGAACATCGTCACGCCGCTGACCGACGCGATGATGGACTCCGTGCCGCTGGTGTTCTTCACCGGCCAGGTGCGCACCGACCTCCTCGGCACCGATGGCTTCCAGGAGGCGGACACGTTCGGCATCACCATGCCGATCGTCAAGCACTCGTTCATGATCCAGCACCCGACGGAGATCCCGCGCGTGGTGCACGAGGCGTTCCACATCGCCCGCACGGGGCGCCCCGGGCCGGTCCTGATCGACATGCCGACGGATCTCACGCGCGTGGAGATCGACTACCAGCCCGTCGGCGACGTGCGGTTGCCCGGCTACCAGCCGACGACCGAGGGAAACCAGAAGCAGATCCGGCTCGCCGCCAAGGCGATGGCGAACGCCCGCCGGCCAGTGCTCTACGCGGGCGGCGGCGTCATCAACGCCAACGCGTCGAGCGAGCTGACCGAGCTCGCGCTGGTCGACGGGCTGCCCGTCACCTGCACGCTGATGGGGCTCGGCGCCTTTCCGGCGCCGCACGGCCAGTGGCTCGGCATGCTCGGGATGCACGGCACGCGCACGGCCAACTACGCCATGGACGAGGCCGATCTGATCGTGGCGGTCGGCGCGCGCTTCGACGACCGCATCACCGGCAAGCTGTCGGAGTTCGCCCCGCGGGCGAAGTTCATCCACATCGACATCGACCCGGCCGAGATCTCCAAGAACGTGCCCGCCCACATCCCGATCGTGGGCGACGCGAGGAACATCCTCGGCCGCCTCGTGACGGAGTACCGCGGCCTGCGGCCCGAGCCGGCACGGCTGGCCGAGTGGTGGGAGCGGATCGAGCAGTGGCGCGTCCAGCACCCGCTGCGCTACGAGGACTCCACGGACACCGAGATCAAGCCGCAGTACCTCGTCCAGGCACTGTTCGAGGCGACGAGCGGTGGGGAGTGCATCCTCGCCACCGACATCGGCCAGCACCAGATGTGGGCGGCGCAGTACTTCCACTTCGACAAGCCGCGGCGGTGGATCCAGTCGGGCGGCCTCGGAACCATGGGGTTCGGCCTGCCGGCGGCGATGGGCGCCGCGGTCGCCCAGCCCGACCTCCTGACCGTCGTGTTGTCGGGCGACGGGTCGATCCAGATGAACATGCAGGAGCTCTCCACGCTGGCCACCTACGGGATCCCGGTCAAGGTCGTGATCATGAACAACGGCTACCTCGGCATGGTCCGCCAGTGGCAGGAGCTCTTCTGGGACCGCCGCTATTCGGCGGTGGAGATGAGCGAGTGGCCGGACTTCGTCAAGCTCGCCGAGGCGATGGGCTGCCACGGCGTGCGGCTGACGGACAAGACCAACCTGGTGGACGACCTGCGTGCCGCGTTCGCCGTCGATGGCCCGGTCGTCGTGGACGCGCGCGTCACCCGCGAGGAGTCCGTGTACCCGATGATCGCGCCCGGCCAGGCCGCGCGGAACATGGTGGGCTGAGCGTCATGGGCGACCCCGGAACGAAGGAGCTGCTCAGCCTCGCGGACCTCGAGGCGGCGTCGGGTGTGCGCACCGGCCGCAAGCACGTGCTGTCGATCCTGGTGGAGAACAAGCCCGGCGTGCTGACGCGGATCGCCGGCCTGTTCGCGCGCCGCGGGTTCAACATCGACACGCTCGTGGTCGGACCGACCGACGACGACTCCCTGTCGCGGATCACGCTCACGGTCGACGGGGCTATGCATCCGATCGACCAGGTGACCAAGCAGCTCCACAAGCTGGTCAACGTCCTCAAGATCCGCGATCTGGAGCCCGACGAAGCCGTGGCGCGCGAGATGGCGCTGTTCAAGATCTCCGCCGACGCCGCGGCGCGCGGCGAGATCATGCAGGTCGTCGAGATCTTCCGCGCCAAGATCATCGACGTGCAGCGGCGCACGGTGATCGTCGAGGTCACCGGCACGCACGACAAGGTCGAGGCGTTCGAGCGCACGGTGCGGCCGTTCGGCATGGTCGAGATGGCCCGGACAGGCGAGATCGCGCTGTCGCGCGGGCGGGGCGAGACCTGACGAATCCCGGGGGCCGTACCCTGGAAGCGGTGCCGGCTCGCGTCCACAGCCCCGATCGCGGACTCGCGCTGTACGGTGCGGCGCGGGCGGAGCTGCTGGTCCGCTGCGAGCGCGCGGTGCGGCGCGCCCGGCGGGCCGGCGAGGAAGTGCTCGTCGGCCTCACCGTGCGCCTCGGCGGCGACGTCGACCCGAGCGCAGTCGTTTTCGCGTCCCGGAGACCGGATGACGACTGGTTCTGCTTCGAGCAGCCCGATCGCGACGGCGCGGCGCTCGCCGCCCTGGGCTCCGTCGCGCGGCTGGGGGCGCGGGGTCCGGCGCGCTTCGCCACGGTCGCGGCCGCCTGGCGCGGCCTTGCCGCGCGGGCGGTGAGCGACGTGCCCGACGGCCCGGCCGGCGCCGGCCTGGTCGCCGTCGGCGGCTTCGCGTTCGCGCCCGACGGTGGCGCGGCGCCGCACTGGGCCGGCTTCG
>Ga0136627_1000496_pt1 | contig 14812 bp, 24 predicted proteins | sample AntDrymUQ4892206_2_FD_104652 | JGI IMG/M metagenome (GOLD analysis project Ga0136627, IMG submission 104652) | Polar desert sand microbial communities from Dry Valleys, Antarctica - metaG UQ489 (22.06) | ecosystem: Environmental > Terrestrial > Soil > Desert | place: Antarctica: Dry Valley... | reverse complement strand
CCACAGCGGGTGTCGGGAGTCGTGGATGAGATGCGGGCCTTTGTCGTACCGTACCCGGACTCCTACTACCCAACCGAAGGTGAGATCTCGGCATGAGGATGCTCTTCAGACTTGGCGGTACCGCAATCGTACTCGTCGCTCTCCTGCTCGCTGGCTGCGGGCCGCTCGGAGGGGACGGGGCTTCTCGGAGGTCGGGCGGGTTGGAGCGGCAGGACTCGGCCGCTCCCCGGGACGTTCCTCCGTCCGGAGCCGAACGCGAGTTCGAGACCGACTTCACCAAGCACAGCGTCTCCTACGAGGAGATACTCTCCGGCGGTCCGCCCAGGGACGGCATCCCCGCCATCGACGAGCCGCGTTTCGTCGGGGTCGAGGAGGCCGAGGAGTGGCTAGGATCCAGAGAGCCGGTGGTACTGCTCCGGGTCGGAGACGAAGCCCGCGCTTACCCGCTTCAGATAATCACGTGGCACGAGATCGTCAACGACCGGGTGAACGGTGCTCCGGTGGTCGTGACGTTCTGTCCGCTGTGCAACACGGCCGTCGCCTTCGAGGGCACGCTGGACGGGCGGGAGCTAACCTTCGGGACCACCGGACGGCTGCGTTTCTCCAACCTCGTCATGTACGACCGCCAGACCGAGAGCTGGTGGCAGCAGGCCACGGGCGACGCCATCGCCGGAGAGCTTACCGACCGCCAATTAAAAGCCCTACCGGCCTCCATCGTCTCCTGGGAAGATTTCCGTTCCGCCCACCCGGGCGGGGAGGTGCTCTCCCGCGAGACGGGCTACAACCGCAGCTACGGCCAGAACCCCTACGCCGGCTACGACGACGTGGACTCCTCGCCGTTCCTCTACGAAGGCCCAAAGACGCCCGGAGACCTGCCGCCGATGGCGCGCGTGATCACGGTAGACGCAGAAGAGGAGCCCGTAGCCTACCCCTACGAGGTCCTCCGGGAGACACCCGCCATCAACGACGTCGTGGACGGAGAACCCATAACCGTCCTCTGGCAGGAGGGGACCGCCTCGGCCCTGGACGAACAGTCCATAGATGCGGGCCGCGACGTGGGCTCCGCGGGAGCCTTCTCCAGGGAGCTCGACGGGAGGACGCTCACGTTCCACTCCGAGGGAGATGGTATCTTCGACAAAGAGACCGACAGCGAGTGGAACGTCCTCGGAAGAGCCGTGGCCGGAGAACTGGAAGGGAGCCGGCTGGAGCCCGTCGTGAGCATAGACCACTTCTGGTTCTCCTGGGCCGCCTTCCGTCCCGAGACGAGAATCTACGAACCCCAGGATGCGAGGTGATGGGATGAGAAGATCCCTGACGCTGATAGCGCTTATTGCAACAATACTCTCCGTCGCCGCCTGCGGCGCAGGCGGGCCCCAACAATCGGGAGGGGCGACCCCTCCACAGAAGAGCGCGCAAGGTGGTAGCGAAGCCGCCGGCCCGGGCGCCACGACGATCAATGGCGACGAAGTCAAGCTGGGGGGGCAAGGCGACGTGACGGCGCTCTACTTCATGGCCGGGTGGTGACCGAAGTGCAGGGAGGAGGCTCGGGCGTGGTCCGAGATCCTTCCGGCCTACGAGGATCGTGGGCTAGAGGTGCTGATGGTCTCCGTAGACCCGTCCGAGACGCCAGAGTCCATCGAGGCGTTCAATGAGGCCGCCGGCATACAAGAGCCGCTGCCGACGATCCTGGACGACGGCGAGATCGCCCAAGAGTTCGGCGTGAACGCCCTGGAGACCACGATAATCCTCGACCGGAGCGGCGAGGAGGTCTTCCGCGAAACCGGCCCGAAGGACACCGAGAAGCTAGAGAAAGAGTTAGAGGGCGTCTTGTGAACGCCCTGCAGGAACTGGCCGCCCAGTGGCTCACCGGCCTGAGCGCGCTGCTCCCGTTCGGCTTCGCCTTCGGGGCGGGGGCCGTCGCGGCGGTAAACCCTTGCGGGTTCGCGATGCTGCCGGCCTACCTCTCGCTCTACCTCGGCACCGAGGAGGCGGGCTTCGAGAAGCGCTCCGCGCTCGCGAGGGCGCTGCGGGCGCTCCTGATCGGTAGCATGGTCTCTTTGGGGTTCGTCCTCCTCTTCGGGTTAGCCGGCGTGGTCGTCTCCGCCGGGGGAGGCGTGATCCTGGGTACCATGCCCTGGGTAGGGACGGTTATCGGGGCGGCCCTCGTCCTGATGGGCCTCTTGATGCTCGCCGGACGGACGCTCTACACCGGCCTCTTCGAGCGCCTCGCCGGGCGCATCGGCGACCCCAAAGAGATGAGCGTCCAGGGCTTCTTTCTGTTCGGCCTCGCTTACGGGCTGGCCTCTCTCAGCTGCACCCTCCCGGTCTTTCTCGCGGTGATGGGCGGCGGCCTCACCGCCGGGAGCTTCGCCTCTGGGGCGGGACAATTCGCGAGCTACGGCCTGGGCATGGCTTCGGTACTCCTGGTCCTCACCCTCGCCCTGGCCTTCTTCAAGGCGGGCGTGATCTCCCGGCTGCGCGGCGTGGTGCCGTACGTGCAGACGGTCTCCGCGGTGCTGCTCGTGCTGGCCGGAGGATACATAATCTTCTACTGGTGGCCGGTCTTGGTGGGCGGACCCGCCCCTGCCGGGTAGCACCCAGAGCTTGTCATGAAGGAGAACGAAGTGCTTTACGGGCCATGTTCCGAACCCGCCAGCGGTATCCTCCGGGCGGTAATCGGTACGATGACGATATCCGTAGCCCACTCGCCCATCCCTGGCTTGACCGAGGCAGAGGGCCTTGAACGCCTCGTCAGGCGCCTCGTGGAGTACCGGACCGATCTCGCCGCGACCCGTGTCGCCTGGAAGAGGTGGGCCTGCTGCGTGGTCTTGGGGCGCCCGTCTAGCCAACACGCGGGCGGTGGGTTGAGGTGAACCGCGGCGAGGCCGGTCTCTCGGCGGTCCCCGTCTTCGGGCACAAGGATTACGGGGAGCCCGCGATCTTTACGCCGGCCAACCTATTGCGGGAGGCGAGGTGCCAGAAGGCGTTGCCCGAAGGGACGGTACCCCGGATCTGCGTGCTGGACCCGGATGGCGACATCGTCGAGCACCTGCGGCAGACGGGCCGAGCCGAGCCGAACCCGTACTGGGCGTGCTACCACACTAGGATGCACGATGTTGTGCAGGATGGGGTCTCCTACACGAACCAGATGGCGAGCGTCGAGGGCGACTTCGAGAGGGGCGCGGCAAGCGGCAGCACCGACGCGCTGGCAGTCCTCGGCGCCACCGCGAGGCGCTGGATGGCCGGATCGGGACGGGCAAAGCCGTCGGTGGACGATGGCGACGGGTCTCCACGACGCCCGAGGGAAAGGTAATGATTCGGCGTCCTGTGTCGTCTGTCATGGTACCTCGGCAGCGAGCCGGAAGGAGCGCAAGCGTATGACGAGTAAGAACCTCGCAGGGAATCGCGGGTCCGCAGACGGCATCTACCCCTCCTCACGACTGGAGAGGGGGCTCCTCGTCGCAGCCATAGCAATCGCCAGCATCGGGCTGGGCTACCTGTTCTTCACCCAACTCTGGTGGAAGCTGCCGCCAGACTTCGGTTGCCGGGACGACTTTACCAGGGGCGGATTGTGCTTCTTTCTCCAGCACAGCGTCGAGGAGGCGGACGCGTCCAATAAACTGCTGAAGGCCGAGATCGTCGGGTCGAACCCGGGGCCCGAGTTGAGCGTCCCGATAGGGTGGGCGACGCAATTAAACGCGGCGTTCATCGAGAACGTCGTGCAGCCCAACATCCGCTGGTTCGGGTACGTGATCTGGGGCACCGAGGCCTGGATCTTCGTGAGCATGTGTTTGGGGTTCTTCAGCCGTCTGGGCGCCTTGGCCGCCATCGGCATGTCCATGCAGCTGATGATCGGGCTCGCCCACACCCCGAACGAGTGGGAGTGGAGCTACATACTCATGGTGCTGCTCTCGGTCGCCATGTTCGGGCTCGCGCCGGGACGGTACTTCGGGCTGAACCGGCTGCTGCGTCCCCGCTTAAGGGCGCTGGGCGAACGTGGTAGCCGCGTGGGACGCTTGCTGCTGCTGTTCACGTAGAGTGCCCGTTCGCGGGTTCTCCAGAAGGATGCTCCACCGCGTGAGAGGAGGTCGAGTTGTCACCCGAAATAGTGGCCCTGTTGGTCCTGCTCGGTGGGGTCGTCGCGGCGGTCGTATTTACCATCCTCGTCGTCGTGATGGTCGACCTTTCGGCCGGCACGCGACCGCCACACGGGGACGACGGGGCGCGAGAACAGGAGGACCACAAACGCTAAGGCCGGTGGTGGCGGCACCGTTGGGCGGGGGCAGCAACGGCGGCTTCCTTATCTACACGTACTGGCTCGTTGAGTGCCTGGCCCTCGCCGGGGAGGCGGAGCGGGCGGAGGATCTCTTCGAGCTTACCACCGCCCACGCCAACGACCTCGGGTTGCTGGACGAGGGGGCCGACCGGGAGCGAGAAGTGCTCGTCGGGGCGTGGGCGGTGGCGCCTCTGGCGGGCGAGTATATCCATCAGGCCTCCCAAGCCATCCGGGCGGAGATTCCCGTAGCCACGCTCCTCGATGGGGTGGCGCAGTTTCCCACCTACTCCGAGGCCTACCTGAAGGCGTTGGAGGAGCTGGACCTTTAGCCGGCGCGGGAGATCGCGCCGGTCGTTCGTGGGAGAATAAGGACAAGGAGGCAATCGGTGAAAGAAGCGAAAGGAGAGTACGGCGTGGTCGGGCCGGGCAGGATGAGAGGGAATGTGGCCCGCCATGCCCCGGAGAAGGGCATGCGCGTGGTCGGCTTCACGCGCGGGAGCCCCGTCCGAGCCCATCTAGGCCGGGCTCGAGGAGGTCCGCTCCCCGTCAGACCTCAAGGACCGGTTGTCTCCCCGCGGTCGGTCTTTTCGTACATCCCGGCGGGGCCTGCGGTGGACGAGATCCTCGACGACCTCGCCGAAGGGCTGGACAAGGACGCCCTCAGGGACGGGGGGACAGTCTTCTACCCGGGCTTCGAAGCAGGTGGCGGGTAGTGGCTTCGGGCCGAGCAGGCGGCTTCGGATAGCGGTGTCTTTGCCGAAGTGGCACGCGTTCTCCCGGTGGGCGGGCCTGCTGGTGGGCGCGCTTTCGGTGGTCGAGGGTATCCTCATCCTCTCGAACCCGGGTTACTACGACTACGACACTCCCCGCGACCATCTCGTCCTGGCCGTGGAGGGGGCAGCATTGCTCGTCCTTCTAGTGGCGCTCTCGGGCCTCCACACCCGGCTGGCGACGGCTTACGGACGGGCGGGAAAGGCCGGGTTTATCGTGGCCTTCGCCGGCACCGCCCTGGCCGGCGCCGGGCACATCGGCGCGGTCCCGTTCTTCGACTTCCTCGACACCGGCGGGATGGTGTACCCGCTCTTCGCTCTAAAGCAAGGGGCTTTCCTCTTCGGGGGGCTGGTGTACGTCGCGGGGGCCATCCTCATGAGCGCCGGGTACCTGCTGCTCGGTGTCGCCGCGGCGAGGGCCGGAGGGTTGCCGGCCTGGTGCGGTCTCGCGCTCGTCGCCGGGTTGGCGGGGTTGTGGTTGGGGAACGCCGCGGGCTGGATCTCGTTCGGCCTGGCCTGGGCGTTCGTGGGGTACTCGCTAAGGTCGGAGAAGCAATGGTAGGTCGTTGAGCCTCCCGGCGACCCCCTCTCGTGGGTAGACCGCGCGGCAGGGCGAGCACAATCCGATACCAGCCACTTCCGTAACTCGCCCGAAAGGGGCCCTACGTGTCCGACGTCTGTATTTTCGACGTGAACGGGACGCTGCTCGATCTATCGGTCCTCGACCCGCACTTCGAGCGTGTCTTCGGGGAACAGCCGTGCGTCAGGGGTAGTTTTCGCAGATGATCCAATCCGTCCTCGCCTGCACGGTCACCGGCGCCTACTCGGACTTTGGAGCCGTAGCCGTCCCAAAGGAGCCCCCGAGCTCACCTGACAGACGAAAGGTTAGTCCTCCTTGGGTCAAAGGTCGGCCCTAATCGAGACGCGAGAGAACAGGTTGCAGTCCGGTTGCAGTAAATCGGCTCGACGGTGGACGGCGCGGTGTCCCGATCCACCGCGCCGTCCATCGCAGGTAGTCAGTACTCGTTGGGTAGCAGCATGCAGGTCGAGGAGCGATCTGCCTCCGTGATGATCCAGATGCGATCATTGCCCACGGGATAGCTGCTGAGAATCCGAAAACCATGGCGCAAGGAAACTTCGTTCTCGCGGGCATCTTCGGAGCCTATCTCGCCCCAGTCGCCGTAGACGTGCCGGTCCAGCAAAGCAGGCGCGGGCACGCCAGCGTCCGCCAAGAGCCGGAGCGCACCGGGCGTCGCCACCACGTGACCTAGTGGAAAGAGCGGGGCGGCCATCAGGCCGCTCCCGTCTTCGTGCCGAGCCGCTCCGCCCGGTGGCGGGCGAGGGCCTCGGCGCCGACCCTCCCCCACCGCCTGCGGCCCAGCAGCGAGAACCACGGCCGGCCGTAGAGCATGAGCGTCGCGAGACCGCCCTGCCGGCCCCACCTGGAGAAGTCGCCGGCCTCCGAGTGATGGCGGCGATGAGCTGTCGCGGGGATCGGCACGGCCGAGGCCTCGATCAGGCCGGCGAGGTCATCACGGGAGATGTCCGGATTCACCCCGACTACTCCAGGAGGTCATAGGTACATTCGCGTAGCGACACAGAAGACCTTCTTGCCGCTCGACGAGCACGATTTCGGAAGCCGGCCCGATTTAGTGCTGACAATCCATCATACGAACGAGAATCTTGTCTTGGACGGCATGATCGAGATCGTGATGATCGAGTCCAAAATCGGCTCATAGGAAGGTCAGGACCAACTCAGAAGATACGCCGAGCATTTAGACAAGATGGAGGGCGCGAAAAAGACTCTCGTATATGCAACTCGCGCCTTCGATCCGAAGGACGAGAATTTGATCCTAGCGCGTACGGATGGGAAAGTTGGCTTCAAACAGGTTCGGTGGCACGATTTCTATCGGTTTCTTCGAATCGTCGAGAAGGACGCACTCGTTGAGGAGGTAATGGTCTTCATGGAAGAACAGGGCATGGCTAGGCGCCATCGATTTTCGACTGCAGATCTTATGGCCTTGTCGGGTGTGCCTAGAGCTATAGAGATATTGGACGAAACGCTCGCCGACGAGGTGAAAGCGGAGCTAGAGTCCTTCGCTGGGAGCCGGTCCAGCACCCAGCAACCGCTTCAGCAGATACGAGCTCATGGACGCTATATAACCATTGCGAGTTTGCGTGCGTGGGATGTTACCAGCTTCGTAGGCTATCAGATGCGTACTTCGGACGGCTACCCTGCGGCCATCGTCCAACTGGAGACGTCGCCAAGATCTACGGGAAGGGAGATGGCGATTGCCGCCATGAAGAGGATCTCGCTTCTTGAGGAGTGGGAAGGCTACGGTCTGAGTGATCCCAGCGCGTGGGCCAACGTGGTACGCACGAGGAGTCTCGCCAGCTTGCTTTCGGAGGAAGACCACATCGCGGCGGTGAAAGGTTTCTTCGTCGAGTCGCTACACCAACTCAGGGATGAGCTTACCGCTTTCAAAAAGGAGTACCCGGAATTGGCTTGGTCAGGCGAGTAGCTCATACTGATCTAGAGCAAAAACACTCAAACATACGCTGTGAGGAGTCGTCTAATGTCTCAGCCGTTTCGTCTTTGGCGATCGCGGCGGGAATGTGGTCCGGTTGCGCGAGATTGTTCCGAACGTCCGCTACCTCACGCGCGCCGGTTTCGACCCCGCGAGGCCGCCGTCGGCCCGTACATGTCGGTTGCGGAGGAGGAAGAGGCCGTAGAAGATGAAGCCCAGGGTGCTGAGGAGCATCAGGATGGGGTAGGTGACTGTTCCCAGGGTGGAGATGTCCACGGCGAAGGCGAAGGCGGCGTGAACGACGATGACGGGCCAGAGGGAGCCGGTCCGCCAGCGGAGGGCGGCGTAGGTGAAGCCGCCGCAGACCGCCAGGGCGGTCAGGCGCACGGCCTCGGGCCAGGGACCGTCGGTGGCGGCCCTGCCGAGGGCCAGGGTGCCGGCGAGGAGGGAGGTCAGGATCATGGTCCCCACCGGCCCCCCCGGCACGAGCACCCGCCACAGAAGGCCGCGGAAAAGAAGCTCCTCGGCGAAGACCGCGACGAGCACGACCAGGAAAGTGGACGTGAGGGCGTCGAAGCCCGACACGAACACACCCCCCGTTAGCGTGAGGGCGCCGACGAAGAGCGGGAACCACAGGAGACGCAGGTTCTTCACGATCGGCCGGTTGAAGCCCGCCTCGCGCCCCAGGCCCGTCCAGAGCAACAGGACGACGGCCAGAAGCATCGCGAGCCCCCAGAACAGCACGTCGGGGCTCTTGAGGTCGGAGACGACGCGGTCGAGGCCCGCCGGCGGCTCGAAGGCCTTCTGCGGCAGCCGCTCTATGTTCTTGACGGGCGACCGGGGGAAGGAGATCCTGCTAATCGCCGTCAGGACGAATAGTGCGACCGTCACCGCCAGACAGAAGAGCACAGGACGCCGGCCGAGAAGGCGCCTCACTTCAACGTCGCCCAGGCGTTGAGTCCCGGAGAGACCCGGAGGCTCAGAGCCTCTCCCGCAGCCCGCCCAGGATGAGATCGAGCCCGAACTCGAACTCGGCGTCGCGGTCCACCTCGCCGAGCCGGCCTTCGAGCCCGGAGAGGTGGGGGAACTCTTCGGCCGGCAGGGCCGCCGCGCCGGCCCTGTCCCCACCCGGCTCCATGGCGAAGCCCCGGATCTCGGCCATCGCGTACCCCATCGCGTACCCGGAGAGCGTCCTGAACGCGTACAACGCGGTCGCCGGGTCGAACCCTGCCCCCCGCATGGTCTTCAGAAACTCCTCCACGAGCCAGACCCCGTCCATCGTGTCCGGCGGCCGGACGACCAGCAACGGAAAGACGTTGGGGTGCCTGCGCGCGAGTCGCCGGAAACCCCGGTACGCCTCCCTGACGCGCCCCTCCCATCCATCTTCCTCGGACGGAACCTCCAACTCCCCCAACAACACCTCTACCATCCCGTCGAGCAGGGCGTCCTTGTTCGGGACGTGGTTGTACAGCGACATCGCCTCCACCCCGAGCTCCGCCCCCAGCTTCCTCATGCTCAACGCTTCCAACCCCTCGCGGTCGGCGAACCGCACCGCCGCCTCCAACACCCGCCGCCTGCTCAACGGCCGCCTCTTCGCCTCTACCATCGGACAACCTCCTAAGCCTTTGTTGACAGCTTACAGGATACATAGTATATTTACATCGTAAATATACTATGTAAGTTTAGCGAGTGGGATGTGGGCGGGGTGAGGCTCCTTCCCCTGCTCCCGGACTTGCGTCCCGTGACGTTGGGGTCCGAAGACCTGGCCTGAATCAGCCACGGTTTCCTGGTAGCGGGCGCGTCGATGGCGGTCCTGCGGTCCGGCAGGTTTTCGCCGGGGCACGAGTTGGGCGGCGACGCCGCCGCGACGCCGGGGCGATCTCGTTCGCCTGCTCCAACCTCGTCGGCTGCTCGGGATGAAGAGAGGACGGTGAGGGTAGACGGCGAGACCGCCCCGGCGGCGAAGCGTTCTAGGATTTCAGCGTGGGGGTGAGATAGGGTGAGCTATTCGTAGAGGCCGGCCAGGCGTTTCTGGGATTCTATGGTGTTTTTGACCCTGCGGGCGTCGGGGAGGGCCATCCGGGTCAGTTCCAGGACGCGCCCCTTGTTGGTCTCCAGCTTGAGCGTCGCGTTCACGAGGCCCTTCGTCGCCACGATGGCGACTTCCCTGAGGTTGAAGGACTCGACGTTCTGAGACTGCCACCCGCTCCTGATCTCGATGCGGTCGGCGAAGACGGCGACGATGGTGTTGTTGTGCGCCGTGGCCTGGGTGATGGGTCCCATGTGTAAATCATCTCCGTTCCGAATAGTCCGCTGACCTCCAGTTCCTCCCTGCTGTGGGCGTCCACGCGCAACTCCAGGGACACGTAACGCTCCCGCCGCTGCTCGGGCGTGGCGTTGTCCAGGGCCTCCCTTTGTGCTCGGGCGAAGGGGTCATTAGACCACGGCATATCCCCGATGACGTTCTGAGGCAGGTCCGGGTTCTCATCCATCAGCCGGTTCCAGATGTCGGCCCGTCGCCGCAGCCGGTCCCGCAGGTCAACCAGTTTACGCAGCCGCGCGCCCCGATTCTCGCAAAGGTCTATCTCGCGCAGGGCCGCCTCCTTCGCCTCGTCCAGTTGGTGCTGCCTGCCCCGGAGTTCGTCCACGCTGAACGCGCCCGCGAGGTACGCATCTTGCGCGCGCTCTCGCCGCAGGTCAAGGTCCCGCAGCTCGCGGCGCAGCCCCCGTATCTCCTGCTCGGGATCGCCGCGCAGCAGGGCGCGCTCGGCCTCTATGAGACCGTCCAGCCCGGAGACCATGCGCTCGGGTTCGACCAGCAGCCCCACCACGAAACCCCAGACGGCCTCCTCGACCTGCTTCGCCGACAGGCGGGCGTTCACCGGGCACCTCTCGGGGGTCGTCCGCTGGTTCTGGGGGCACCGCAGGTACTCGTAGACGTGCTCCCCGCGCGTGACGACGTGCGCCTGCATCCGCAGCCCGCAGCCGCCGCAGCGCAGGATGCCGCCCAGCAACTCCCAATACCTACCGTCGCCCGCGCTCGACAGGGGCACGTTGTTCTCGACGTTCGCGCGCGCAGCGTCCGCCGTCTCGCGCCCGACGCCGGAGTGGGGAACGGGGACGGCAACGCGGTGCTCCTCGCCCTCGTAATCCTTCCCCGAGTACCACCAGATGCCGCACCCTTCGGGGGCCCTCGCGGCAACGTCGGGGGCCATGAACCCCTGGGAGACCAGCCCGGCCAGCTCCTTCCGCGTGTGGGGCCTGTAGGCGTCGCTGAGCACGACCCGGCGCACGAACTGGGGACGCCAGCCGTACACCCTCTCGGGGTGCTTCTTCTTGACCGGGGCGGGCGGGGTCGGCACGCCCTCGCGGTTCAGCCTGCTGGCGACGCCACGGTTGCTCGTGCCCTCCGCGCCGACCATCTCGAAGACGCGTCGCACCACCCGCATATGATCTTCCTCGACCTCGTAGGCGCGCTCGGCCCTGTCCCCGGCGTAGCGGAACCCGAAGGTCGGGGTGTGCCCCGCGACGATGCGCCCCTTGCGCGCCTGCTCCAGCTTCCTCGATCTCGACCTGCGGGCCGTGGTGCGCCGCTCGCGGCGGCTGTTCCAGTCCGTGAACAGGTCCATGAGTTCCCCGGCCTCGCCCTGCGAGTCGGAGGGGGTCGCCAGCCGCGCCCCGTGGTCCGCCAGCCTGTAGGCGATCATCTCCGGGACCGGGTACTCCCCGAAGCGGTCCCGGCTCTGCGCCACCACCAGCTCGACGCGCTGGCGCTCGCAGATGTCGAAAACCTCGTTGATGCCGGGCCGGTCGAAAACGTCGCGCTTGGAGTCCCTGCCCCCGGTGTCGGACACCTCGGCGGCGACGCGGTATCCCTCCCGCTCGGCCCACGCCCGCAGCTCGCGGAGCTGTCCGGGTATCGAGAGGCCCCGGTCGTTCTGGGCGCGGTTGCTCACCCGCGCGTAGATCACGCACGTCCTGGGGCCGTGCCCGTTGCTGTTGGTCATGCTCGGCCTCCATTCTGGGAAATCACGCCACACGCTCGGGTGGCAAAAGCTCGAAGATTTCAAACAGGACCCTCATCCCCCGCTCCCACGTCTCGTGGTCGAGGTCCTCCGGGAACTCGAACCGGGGCAAGCCGGACGGCAGGGTTTCAAACCGCGCAAAGGGCCACGCCTCTCCCAACTCGCCCCACATGAGCAGTGTTTGGGTCTGGTTGCGTCGCAGGCGCAGGCGGTCCGAGCAGTAGCGCGAGAACGTGCGGAAGCCCGCCGTCTTGTACGACTCGCTTTCCTCGATCTCTGCAAGCGCCCTGCCCGCGACTATCATGTCCTTCGTCTTGTCGGCCATGACACCCTCCAGCTCCCTCAGCTTCCGCGTCGGGTCCGGGGCGTCCTCGGTATCCGTGGGCGCGGACAACTCCCGCAGGGCACCCCGCAGGCTCATATCCGACACGTGTGTCGGATTCAGCTCGTCCTTGCCTCGGGCGATATGCATGTATCGTTGGGCGTGGCGCTCGGACCCCTCGAAGTTCTCTCGCAGCCAGTCGCCCCAGTTACCGTGACCGGCCCGCTCCTTCGCCTCCAACAGCATCTCCCCGGCGGCTATGGCGTGCTCCACCGCCGAGACCACCGCACGCTCGCACGCCCGATGCTCCTCGTTGATGCGGGTCGCCAGCGCGTCGAGACCCCGCGCCTTCTCCAACGTCGCTATCTGCTCCGTCACTTCACCTCCTTCATCAACTCTGCGGGCTCGACGCCCAGTGCCTCCGCCAGCTTGCGCGTCGTCTTGGGCTGCGCCTCCCTCAGCCCCCGCTCGATGCGCCCGATGGCGTCCGCGCTCACGCCCGCCTCTTCCGCGAGGTCGCGCTGGCTCATCGCCTTCTCCTCGCGTATCTCCCTCAGTCTCGGTAGGGCTCTCATCCCCGCGCTCCTCTTCAGACGGTTGCATAACACCCATATTATACGGGAGAAAGACGCGCAAAACAATTGACACGGGCGCGGGCATCCGAGACAATACGCTCGTAAACGAAAACGCCCCGGCGGGTGCGGACACACCCCCGAGGCCGGACAACCTGATAAGGAGGTTGCCAGTGACCACCCTACCCCGAGACGCTGCCCGCGTCCAGACCTTCGCGCTGATGCGCGTCCACCCCGACGCCACCGAGGAGCCCGTCAGCGAGCACCCCGACTTCTCGGAGGGCTGGAGCGCCGGGACCGCAGCCGTGCACGCCGACCGCGAGCACGCCTACCGTCTCGTGGCGAACGGGCGCACCGTCGCGAGGTTCCAGCACGCGCGGAGCATCCCCCGCGTCTCAGTGAGCAACTACGACGCCCTGGTGAGCATCGGGGCGGGGTCGTGATGTTCCCCGAGGACCGGCTCCAAGACGAGCGCCCGCTGTACTGGGACGGCTACTACTCCGCCGAGCGCGACCACGAGGACGGCGCGACGCTCCGGGGCATTATCGAGCGCGCCGAGTCCCTGATCCCCGACACGCCCGTATCCCAGCGCCCCTACCTCATCGGGCGAGCCCACTACGCCCGCCAGACGATGCGACTCCGCCGCTAACCGCGAGCCCCGAGCGCACCCTTTGAGCCCCGCCTACGGGTGGGGCTCTTTCACGTTGAGGCGCGGGACCTACCGTTGCTCGAAAGGCGTGGAAGGCAGAAGCTCCACGGACTGATTGCCGGAAAGGGGGAACCCGGCGGGCGTTATGAACTCGTACCCGATCTCTACCATGTTGTCCTCGCCCGGCTGTGTTGTCCTAAGCCCTACGCGGTATGCAACCTCGTGTCCGGGCAGCAACTTGCGGATACCGACCACGTTCACCCGGTAGTAGCCCTCATCCGGCCCCGACACCTCGGAGTCGTCCAGGCCGGGGAACCCTTCGATGGGTTGCAGGTCGGGGTGTTGCAACAGCAGGGTCCCGGAGATGTCGCTGGCCGCCATCTTGCCGTCGTTGACCAGTCGGAAGTCCAGAATCGCGGTCGGCGTGGGGCCTTCGTAATACCGCTCGGGATACACGGAGGGGTCCATCATTAGGCGTCGCCTTTCGGGACTCATCGGCTGCGGGTTCAAGCGCGACGCCCCCGGTCGCTCCTGCTCCTGCTGCCACGCGTCCATCTCCCGCTCGTATGCCTCTTGCTCGGCCCGTGCTTGGCGCTTCCCAGCTTCTATCTTGCGTAGGGTGTCCCGCACTTCATCCACCGCGTCCGAGCGCAGGAATCGGATGTCGGCGACCCGCAAGCGTGGGATCATGGCGGCCTGCTCCCTCTGGAGCCGAAGCTGCTCGTCGGCGGTCCTATTCCCCTGCCGAGTGAGGACCACGGCATGAACTCCCGCGACCGCCGCGACCGCGCTAAGAAAGACGGTCACGATGGTGAGGACGAGCATCCCCGTTTCCATGCCACCCCCGAGCATTACGTCAACATCGGCATCCAACCTACATCCTACAGGTGCCCCGCCAGCCGCACCAGGATGCCGCCTCCCGCTCTTCCGGTATCCCTCCAGTGTTCCAGTACCCCAGCGCGGTGTGACGGCTCAGGGGGAAAGCTCGCGCCCCGAACCGTGCGGCGTCGAACGGTTTGACGGGCAGCGAAAAGGGGCCGGGGGGTGGCTGCGGGTACTCAATCCGCGTGGGCTCCCCGGCCCTGTGTGCCTGACGTGACGGCACTCGAAATGGTCTGTGCTACGCGGCGCGTTCCCGATCCCGACGGGCGACCTGCTCGGGCGTCGAGTCGAACTCGAAGGTCAAGTCCTCGAAGGCCCGAAGCTCGTCGGCTATGAGCGTCGTCAGCTCCGTCAGCTCGTGCCGCAGCGCCTCCTCACGGGCGCGGAGCTTCGGCAAGTACGCCCGGATGCGTCCGGCTTGTTCCAGCGCCGCGTTGCGTCGGGCCTTCTCCTCCCGCGTGAGGTCGGGGATCGTGCGCGGTTTCGGCTTGCCCGTCACGGCAGGGGCTCCCCGTAGACGCCCTCGGGCGGCGTGTTCAGGTACTCGGCGATGAGCGCCTGGACCTCGGGGTTGTTCTCGACGCTCTCCCACTCCTCGGGGGTCATGTGGCCGGGCGGCACGAACGACAGGTCCCCGACGATCTCGTGGTAGCGCCGGTCCAGCGGGTGCATGTTCTCGGGGTCGCGTCGCTGGCCCGGCAGCGCGTTCGCTTGCCCCAGCGCCTTCTTCATCCTCCTTGAATTCCTACCCGGCATACCGGCCTCCTTTGCGTCGCTCCAGCAGTTCT
>Ga0136627_1000495_pt1 | contig 14816 bp, 12 predicted proteins | sample AntDrymUQ4892206_2_FD_104652 | JGI IMG/M metagenome (GOLD analysis project Ga0136627, IMG submission 104652) | Polar desert sand microbial communities from Dry Valleys, Antarctica - metaG UQ489 (22.06) | ecosystem: Environmental > Terrestrial > Soil > Desert | place: Antarctica: Dry Valley... | reverse complement strand
CGGGTGAGTTCATCCGTGCGCCGCCAAGTTTGGCTTGGACGCCGCGGCCCGTGGCTAGTCGGGCAGAGTGCATGGTTGCGCAGCCGGTGCAGCCAGAAGTCTGGTCCGCCGGTGGCGATTTCTTCGGTTGTTGCACGTGGCGGCGCGGTACGCGAGGACGGCCACTTGCCGGACCCCACCAGAGCGAGCTCGACCTGAGTGTGCTGGGAGTAGGAGGACCAGTTGCGGACCAGGTGTTCGAGAAGCTCCTCGGCGACGTTGTTTCCGGCCCGTTGAGCCACTTTGGCTATTTCATCGAGGCGATCGAGGTTGTGCGCCTGATACAGATAGTGGTCGGTGGACTCCCATCGCGGATCTCCTTCGAGGGGGCCGATCAAGTCGGCGCGGTATGCCGACCACGCATCCTCCAGCCCGTCGAAGGCCCAGCCGCCAGGAAGGCCGAGGCCCTTCGTGTTGGTCCAGCCTGTGCCTGTGTCGTCGACGTCGTGAAAGTGGACGAGGCGCAGGCCGCGACTGACCCCTAACCAGGCGAAGAAGTTGCGCCACCGATCGTCGACGGTCGTTTCCAGCGCCTCGTCGGTGTCGTCTTCTAGGTCGACTTCGCCTTCGTTCTGGTCTGCGTTGTCCTCAGCTCCGTCGCCCTCCTCAGCGTGCACTCCAATCGCGCCTGAGAACTCTGCGAACGACTCTGGTGCAGCCAGGAACCTAACGTCGAGCTTCGCGCCGGCTGCCGTCATGGCATCAACGATCCCCTCCACGGAGTCGACGCCGATCCAGTCGCGCCCGAAGTACACATGGTGGGCGGGAGCCCATGTGAGTTCATCGTCATGATGTGACCGGCACGGGACTTCGAGTCGACTCAGGTTGAAGAACGCCCGGTCTGACCCAAGGCGGCCCATCGGAAGCGGATGGTCCGACTTGGTGGTCTTGCCGGCGAGACGGCAGATGGTCGCCAGGGCCTCGATCGAGCGGTTCGCCTCCCGAAGTTCAGTGTCGGTACCGCCCGTACGCGTAAGACCGGGCAGCACGGCGGCGCGCATGACTTCCTCGAACCGAAACTCTTTGATCCCGAAGAGCGCGTCCCACGCCTTCATGCGGTCTTCGAGTACGGAGCGCTGCTCGGACCGGCCGAGGTTTCCCCAGCACACGGCATGCGCCAGGAATCGGATTCGCCGCAGTGGGAGTTCCTCTGCGGAGGAGGCCGGCGGGTAGAACGCGCTTTCCTCGCTGAGTGCGATGCGGCGAACGGTTCCGTCCTCATTCTCGCCGATGGGGAAGACCTGCTCTGCAGGTGCGATCTCCTCGAGCTCTTGCCGTTCGTCCGCGCCTGCCCGCTCCCACATGAGTGTGCAAACGTCTAGCACGGGGTCAATGCGATACCGAGAGTCAGGTCCAGTGCGCAGTGCCGCCTTGGATGGGTCTGCGTGACGGGCGAGTGCCTGAAGTGTCTCAGCCGACGTGAGTGCGGTTGCTCCATAGTCGGCGCACACCGCTGTTAGTTCGCCGTCGCAGAACTCCGGATCCGGGAATCGCCTTCCCTCGACTTGGGTGTCGGTTGCGAGCAACTGAGCGAAGTCAGGTCCCGCATCGCCTAGTAGTGGTGACGGCAGAACCACGTCCCCGAGGGTGAGTTTCTCGCCGTTGGCTGGAATGAGTGGCGTTGAGGAGAGCCTTGCTGCGAGTGCCTCGCTCAGCAGGCTGGCCGCAGCGCCAGACTCCCCGCCGACTCGATCAAGCACGCGTAGGACGTAGGGCAAGCCGCCCTGGTCGAGCAGATGGGGCAAGAGCAGTTGAACGAAGGTCTCGGCAGCCTGGCGTACGAGGTATCCGTTGTAGTTGTCCGTGGAGTCGGCAACCTGCACGTGCTGTCGCGACAGGTCGGTTGTGAAGGCCCCGTTGACCAGGAGCGAGCATCCAGAAGCTTCCTGTGTCGGCAAGAAGACGTGGAAACACCGGTTTGGAGGATCAACGCGCGGATCATCAGCGTCTCGTACTGCTACCGAGACCTCTGTGACGTCGACCCCGTCCCATGCAGGTCCGGATAGACCATCTCGGTGACTACCGATGTGGACCTCGTCATTGTGGGCGACCCAGTACCGGTCACCTTCTCCGTCCTTGTTGACGAGGTCGACTCGATAGAGGCCGGTCTGGTCAAGGCCATTGCATCGCTCAGCTCCGGCTCCGGACACTCGGTGGCGCTCAAGCAGCCACTGGCGATCCGCATGTTCCGCTGAAGTGTCGACCTCGATGACCACCTCTTCTAGGTTCTTCAGGAAGAGAACGCTTGTCATCGGCAGCGTCAGCAACTGACGCGCGAGAGCTGTGAGCTGTTCCTTCGTGATTCCCTGGTGAAACGGGAATCGGAATGCCGTACGGAAGCCAGCCGACTGGAGATCGCGCCACGTCGTGTGCTCATGATCAATGGGCGACGGGAATCGCATCGCGGGAACGCCGCTCACCTGGCCCCGGTCGAGCCCGCTCCAGAGCTCCGAGACCTGGCTGAGAGCCGTCTCCTTTCCCAGGCGGAAGGCCACCGTCTCGGAGTACGCCTCCGGGGCATCGGTGATCTCCAAGACAGACTTGAATCCCAAACCCTTGTGACCGATGCTTGCCCGTTTCGGGCCGGAGGACACAGCCTTGGAGCTGGCGCCTAGCCCGCACAGTCCACGGACATCGGCTTCTGTGAAAGCGCGGCCCGTGTTGGCAACCCAGAGTTCATGGTCTGTGAGTTTGAAGAGGACCCGGTCATCGCTGGCCGCGATTCCCGCAAGGGAGTCGTCGGCGTTCTGGAGCAACTCGTAGACAAGTCGGCCGCGATAGTCGTGAGCGACCTGAGACTCCTGGCTGACGTCCTCCTGAAGTCGACCTAGGGACTCGCGGTAGACCGCCAAATTCTCGCGACAGATCCTCTCCAGGACGTCGTGGGGCGTTGGGGTCTGCGCGGTCACGGTATCCATTTCAGCGCATGGGTCCGACACTCGCTCGGTTACCGTCGTTGTAGCGCCTTCTCGACCTCGGTCCGAGCCTCGTGGAGTTGCTCGGCCTCCTTGCGGTCGGTCCAAGGGCGCAGGTCGGTGACGAGTGGCGGCGCGCTTCGCAGCAGCACGAGAGCTGTGCCGAAGGGCAGGGTTCGGATGACCTCGGGCGGCATCACCGGCACACGCCGGACCGAGCGCTGTAGCGATCGTGAGCCGTACTCGCCGACCGAGACGGTGTCGGTCCTCTCGTCGCGCTCACCGATCAGGGCCGAGAGGTCTTGAAGGTCCCGCGCCGCCGACGTGCCGCCGAGGATGACCTTGGCGATGCTCGCGTCCCAGATCGCGCCGGCCGCGTGGTCGCCCCACTTGTCTCGCGCCTGCGACAAGGACTGAAGGACGGGCATGGTGGTGATTCCGGTGCCGCCGCCTTCTGCCATGAGAACTGGCAGGGACGGCAGCGGTGAGAGGTTGCCGATCTCGTCGAGTGCCAGCAGCAGTGGCGGGTCGAGCCGTGCGCCCGGCGACGCTGCGGCCAGGTGCCGGGCGGTCTCGGCGAGATCTTCGATGAACGCCGCGACGAGCGACCACGAAGCGCCGGCCCCTGCGCCTGTGGCGAGCAGGTAGAGGGTGCCGTTGTTGGTGAGGAACTCGACTGGGTCGAAATACTCGCCCGGCTTTGGTGAGACGGCGTCGAGAACGCGCGGGTCGGCCAGGCATGAGAGGGCGAGGGAGACACCCATCCAGATCGAGTCGCGGGTGCGTGGGTCGGAGTGGATCATCGACTCCAGGGAGTCAGCCCAGCCGGGTGCTGCCTTCGGGTTGCTCGCCAAGATCGCTACCGCGTCAGCGGCGGCCGAGGGTGAGAGCGTCCAACCGAACAACTCGCGTGGTGACCTGTTGTCCAGCGCCGCCGCGTGAAGGAGGGCTTGCAACGCGGTGCGGGTCTTGCCTTCCCAGAAGCCACCTGACTCCACGCCCCCGGTAGACAACCCGGTGGCTGAGGCGAGCCCGGTCGCGCGGATCATCGCGGTGAGTGGGTCTTCGCATCCACGCACGGGCGACCAGCGCAGCCCGGCGGGTAGACCCTCAGCCAACCGCTGCGGATCAAACACCGCAACAGGGCCGCGCTCCTGCCGGGCCATGAGTGTGGCGGCGATGTTGTCGGGTCGGGTGGCAGTGGTGATGACAGCACCTGGTGCATCGAGGATCGCGTTGATGACAACGTGCAGTCCTTTGCCCGACCGTGGCGGGCCGAGCAGCAGGATCGAGTCCTCCACCGACGCCCACACGCCGTGGCCACGGGAGCGACCGAGCAGGTAACCGATGTCTGACGGCTCAGGGTGTTCGAGGGACGGCCGCAAGGTTTGACCCCTCGCTCGCAGCGCCTTCTCTGAGGCGACCGCTCGTACATCGCGCCCTGTGGCGACACCGGCGAGACGACGAGGGTCGTGCGTCGTCTGGTGCCTGATCGAGCCGATGCGTCGCCACAACACGAGAGCGCTGGCGGCAACCGCCGCGACCATCACGGTGAGCGCGAGCCAGTAGACCCACGCTGCCACACCGTCCGCGCCGAGTGCGCGGGCTGGGTTGCCAGGGTCGGTGAGCACTCGAAAGCCTGCCTCCCAGCCACCGCTCGGTTGCGAGGCACCTGACAACCATGCAGCCACAGATCCGGCGAGCCGCAGGATCGCGGCAATGACGCCGACTGCGGCGATGAGCACGAGGCCAAGGTTGACCAGGTCGTCGTCGACTCCCTGTCCGCGAGGGTTCACGCGGCACCGCCGCTGACCATGACGGTGCCGGACTCCTGGCCCATGAACACCACCAGTCCGGGGTGTGCTTCTAGCAACGCCGGAGGCAGACGCAGCCGTGCGGTTCCGTCGGTGCTGGCGACCTGATGGGCGACGACGACGGCAACAGCCACTTCCTCGTTGGGCAAAAACCCATCGCCGGACAACTCACCGGCCGACGTCGCCGCTTCGCGCATGGGCCTGACCATCCGCAGCTTCGGGCGCTCGGGCGTCACGATGTCGGTGAAGGTGGACTTGTCTGCCTCGCGGACCTCGACGCGAACCGCCGTTCCGAGGTCGGCGGCGATGTCGTCGAGCACGCGCTTGAGGTCGTCGCGTGTCAGCGACCCCTCGGCGGAGTAGGGCTCGCGGTCGAGGGTGACGGTCACGAATCCCTTCGTGTCGACGTCGACCTCGACCAGCGGCATCACGACCGGAACGCGAATCGTCTGGCGGTCGTCTCGCCGATAGGGAGCGGCGGTGTTGATCATGCTCATAGTCCGACCGTTTCCACTTGGCGCTGCGCGACGGTCTGCACAGGGAGCGCCCCGCGACCGGCGGCAAGTGCCTCGCGGTCGAGCCCGGGCGGGGTGCCGTCGCCGACCTGTGGGGTGTCGAGCTTGTCGAGGATGGTCACCGCAGCACCTCGTACACGTTCGGCGGTGGACTGAACGACCTCGACGGGCGTCTTGCCCGGCACGCTGGACGCCCAAGAGGCGACGTACGGGATCGTGTAGTCATCGGTCGCCAGGCCGTGTGCGGCACCAACCATCAGCGCCACCGACTCGGCCTCAACCTCAGCGATGCCCCGGTGGAGCACAGCGTCCTCGTTGTCAGGACCGTGGAGCATCACGTGGCCCAGCTCGTGCGCGAGCGTCTTGACCTGAGCGGCGTCGTCCATGTCCATCCGCACAGACACCTCGCGGGTCATGTAGTCCGTCAGCCCATTCGCTCCGCCGATCGACTGCGCGTTGGAGACCAGTCGCAGCTCGAAGCCATGCGCGGTGATCTGATCGGCCAGCCCGTCCCACAACCCCTCTGGTGCCAGACCCTGCAAGAGCCTCGGCCGCGGGGTCTCAGGGATCGGCTCGCCGTCGGTCTGGGAGATGTCCCAGACGTGTGCGGGCTTGAGCCCGACCAGCTTCGAGCGGACGGCCTCACCGAAGCCGGGCTTCTCACCGCGGCCGAGGCGTCGCCACGAGTCCGGATCGGCGGAGTTGGAGGACGCGAACCGAGCGGTGACCGGCGCGAGGATTGCGTACCCGGACTGGCCCTTCATCACGGCGCGGTTGAGGCTGAGCCACTGCCTGAACCCGGCGACGTACGTCGGCATCGGCTCCGACACGCGACCTTGCTGGAACGCGGCGTAGTGCTGGACGTAGATCAGCATCGTGTTGTTGAACGAGCGCGAACGGAACCTCGCGGCGAACTCCAACGCACGCTTCCAGTCGTCACCGGTCACGAGCGCGCCGACCGACTGGGTGAGCTTCTTCTGTAGCGCCTCGAGCTTCTCCTCGCGTGCCGCGAGGTCTCGGGTCTGGACTCTCATCGGATGCTTCCTATCTCTTCGGACGACAGGTGTGCGCCGGGGACCACGCCGTTCATGCGACCCGTGGTGTCGAAGAGACTCGTCCGCTGCCGCGAACTCCCTTACGCGGAGTTGAACCGTTCGCTTACGGATCACGTCCTCCGACTTCGAGGAGGCGAGGGTGCCGAAGGGATCCTGTACGGCCCGGACGAACGGAGGCGCATTCTGAAGGTCGGCCCTGAGGTTGCCGACCAAGTAGAGCCAGAAACGATGCCGCACGGTGCCGCCGGCTGTCTTCCACTCATTCCAGCTCATCGCTTGGACCTGTGCGTCGACTCCCGAGGACTTGAGCTCGATCATGCGGTCGATCTCAGTTCCGTCGATGGTGAGTATGTCGAAGCCGGGATAGAGGTCACTGATGCCCTGGTCTTGGAGAGCCTCAAACACAGCCTTCACCGCAGCCGATTGCGCCATGGCTTCTTTGATCATGCCGGGTGAGCTCACATCGACGATGAGGACTTCGGCGCCTGGCGTCGGCTCGTCACTGGGAAGGACGGCAGTCGAACGTCCTGGGAAGCGTCGCTGCTCGAACGCGAACGTGATGCGCATGCCGAGTCGATCGAGCTCCCCGAGGTCGGTGCCCTGCGCTGCTCGGGGTGCGCCTCGTGAACCGCTGGTCGTCTCGCCGTTGAGAGTTGAGCCATCCGAAGGTGCCTTGCCTCCGGTGGACGCCTTGGGAGTCGCTCCTTTGATTCGGAGGACCTCGCCGTCAATGAGAAGGTCCTCAAAAACGTGGAGCGGGACACGAGGCGCGGCTTGAGCCGCTCCTGGGGGAGTTGGCGCCCGTTCGCCAGCGTCGGCCTCAGTGGATTCTCCGTCGGACTGGAGCGCGGGATTCTCGTCGCTTGCGCTGCTTCCGTCGCCTGCCTCCGAATCGTTCTCGCCACTGGCGAGTTCCTCGGTGACCTCCAGCCATCTTTCTGAAGCTCCAGCAAGGTCGAGCAGTTGTCGACGCATTCCCGGGCTAGCGTTGATGAAAGAGAGGAACGTTTCGACGGTGTTGACCTCCAGCGATTCGGCTAGCGCCATCGCCAGTGCCTGTGCGTCCTCTGCAACGGGTGGCCATGCGGGGCCGGTCCAGACGATGAAGCCTTGGAACTCGCCATCGCCGGTTCGCCGCACGTGGTAGGCCCGCTGGGGGATGCTCCCGAGATCCTCGTTTCGGAATGCGCAACTCATTGCCAGCGATTCGACGGGCTCGACCCGTTGGGCGAACTCGGCGAGCACACGTTTGTCTCGAGAACTCCGATCTGCACGGTCTGCACTGAGACGCGCGAGGAGTGGCGGCAGGAGATCCTGCAGGCCTTCTCGGAAGACGTTCAAGTGGGCGTCGTCGAGTACGGCTTCGCCCGGATGGACGCTCCACTCGAGGGCACTTTCTAGGAGTGGTGCGCCAAAGAGCTCGCGTAGGGGACGGTCGGCTCCAGGTTCTGCCTCTAGTACGAACAGGGGAACTCGGTCCTGCACCCCACTTCGTTCCCGGCTTCCAGACACCGATGCATAGAGGATGTCCTTAGCGGGCAGGAACGTGATTCCTGTGGCAGTCCGAGCGGCCAGCGGCGAGTCAGCGAGTGGCTTCTCATCGATGGATCTGGTGCCCGCGAGCAGCTCGAACAGTTCGCGATAGATGGGCCTGAGTTCCCGACGGGCAACCTGTTCGCTCACGCCGTCGGCGTAGATCTGAGACAGCCGTACGCAGAGGTCGCGCGCGTCATCGATCGTGAACGCTGCTGGCGTCAGTTCGCCGCGAACCTGGAGACTCAGGTTGTCGTTCCGCGAGTCGTCCCAAGGGGACGCTTGAGGTGGAGCGGCTTCAAGGCGAGGTCAACCGCGAGAAGGCCGCAGCGGCAACGGCGGAGTGGGCAAGCGACCCTGCAACCGTTGCTGAGATTTACCACGCGGGGTTCAACGCCGACGAACAGGACGGGGGGCTGGCTTTCGCCTGCGATCGAGGGTTAGTCATCTTCGCGTTCGACGGAGGCACTAGCTGGTCGATCGACCCAGGTGGCTACCGCCAGCGGGCTCAGGGAATCGAGGCGTTTTGGCGCGAGAACCAGCACCGAAACCGGTCTATCGCGCTAGACGATCTCAATGAGTGGCACCGTGCTGCCGTGGCAACATTGGTCGCCGGGCTCGACAGCGTCGGCCAACTGCCCGAGCTGGCCCGGGTCGGCATCACCAATATCGCGCGAGCGGACTACATCTACGTCTGCTTACGTCGTCATGCTCGCAGCCAAACACAGGAAGACTCGCTGAGGGCGTTGGCCGCGAACGACTGGATCATGGAGATGGATGGGGACGGCGACACCGCCCACCCATGCCCGATCTGCGGCCGACCCGCTATCGGCCGGGCCTGGCAGTACAACACCATCTGCGACGAGTGCTACTCGAAGCCCGTCTGCAGGGAGGGTCACCGCGTTGATGGGTACAACACTTCGCTCGGAGGCGGCTTCGAGGCCGCGCACCTCGATGACAAGAGTGTGTGTGACCAAGTGACGCGGGACGGAGCGGTCTGGATTGACGGCGTCGAGTGCCACATGGGGGAAGCCAAGTTCGGCGGTGTTTTCGTGGGCATCGCTCCCGCGCCGGAGTAGCTCGCACACCTGACTTGTGACAACGGTTGCCATCCGGGCACCGCCCCACGTCAGGAGCCAGACCATGACGATTCCCACCCAGATGAGCCTTCAGGGCTTCATCGCGACGGGACCGGAGCTCACCTTCACCGGGAAGGGACACGCGCGGTTTTACTGCCGCGTCGGAATCGAGCAGCATCGCAAGGAGGTCGACGGTTCGTTCACCAAGCTCGACCCGGTCTACTGCGACCTGGTGCTGTTCGACCGTGCGGCCGAGCGGGCGTACCCGAGGTTCAAGCCGGGCGACCAGATCGTCGCCTCAGGCTACGTCCACGAGTACGAGCAGGAGCGCCCAGGCGGTCCCAGCGAGATCCGTGAGCAGTTCGTCGCCCGCCGTATCGGCCACGACTGCGCCCGCACCCGCTACGTCGTGGACCGCAACCCCGCCAAGCAGCCCGACCCACCGACCAACGAGATGAACGTGGTCAACGAGCCTTCCCAGGCCGTCGGCATCTGAGGGTGCGAGCGATGAGCACCGACTTCGACCAGCCCGCGTTGCTGGACGTCGAGTCCGGGGACTCCGAGCACGGCGAGTACGGCGGTCCCGACGAGGTATTCGGGACCGCCGACTTCGACGACGAGGAGTCGCTGCGCCCGATCAACTGGAACCTGCTGTCAGCTGATGAGGCAATGGCCGAGTGGACCGACCTCGACGCGTGGGTCGACTGGCTGCGCCTGACCTACGGGCTGCCGCCGACGGTGGTGCCGCCGTACTGGCATCGTCACGACGAGCTGGTCTGGGAACTATCGGCCCTGCACACGCACTGGCTCAACGCGTACAACTCCGAGGGCACTCCCTCGGGGCCGATCGGCTGGCATCGCGACTTCGCCGAGTGCCGCAACCGGCTGCGTGAGTGGGTCTCCACCGCAGGCTGCCGACTCGACCGAGACCGACCGACACGGCAGACGACCTGGCCTGGCGAAGCGTTCCGTGAGACGTGTGGCGAGGTCGAGATCATCGATCGCTACGCCGACTTCCTCCTGTTCGTGAGGGAGGACGTTGCCGCTCGGCGACGCATCGAGGAACAGGTCCGCTCCGCCTCGTAGCGGGTTCACGGCACCTATATCCAACGAGTTGTCCACACCCACGACAACGCGATGACGGCGTGCTCGTCTGCTCGCTCCACGGTGAAAGTCACGCCACCCGAAGCGGAATCCGATCGACCCCGAAGGGACTCCCCCATGCTGCTAAGCCACGCGGTGACCCTCGCCGAGGCCCGCTCCTACGTCGCCGCCCTGGCCGACGCTGCTCTCACTACCGATGCGTCGATCGAGTACGACCGCGTGCTGCTCCAGATCGACTTCATCCACGGCGATTACATCCCCGGCATCAGTCCGGTGCCCGTCACCGACCGCGACGTGCTCTTCGAGGTCGCCGAGTCCGCGATCGAAGACCTCGTCAAGCACGGCGTCGACTCCCTGACCGTCGAGCTCGTCCTCGACATGCTCTACGCCGCGCGAGAACTGGATGCGCCCTGATGTACGGCGAGACCAGCGGGATGCTCCGCGACGCCTTGGCGGAGTTGTTGCGGCAGCACCGCATTCAGCAGCGCATCGGTGGGGCCGGCCTTCACACCGTCCCCGAGACGACCACTGTCGACGAGCGCAAGGCGATCGGGGAGCAGATCGCGCGCTACCGCTACGCCGTGCTCGTGTGGTGTGACCAAGCCATGCGCGCCGCCAACCCGCGCATCAACCTTGAAGGAAGCACCGGCCGTACCCGCGGTCCCGCTGAGGAACTGCGGTACCGCCTCGCACGTACCCTCGGTGGCGTCGAGGTCGACCTACCCACGATGGACGAACTCGTCACCGAGCAACCATTCGGACTCGTCGACACCTGGCGGGAAGCAGCTCGCGCCTGCGTGCTCGGCGAGCACGACTTCAACAACGGTGTCGGCTACGGACGGCTCTCTGAGGCGGAGTGCCTGACCGTCATCAAGGACGCCGCCGACGTAATCCGCGCACTGGTCGGCCTTGACCGCCGCTACGCCAACATCCCTGGCTGGCACCTGCTCAAGGAGCCGGGTCGCCTCGGTCGCGCCGCTGAAACCTGCGTGACTTGGGCCGGCTACGGGGAACCCGACTACACCGTCGACCTGCGCGGCTGGAATCCCGCACCCACCCTCATCGAAGGACCGAGACTGCCGGGCATCACCGGCGTCCTTCAGGCCCAACACAACCTGCTCATCCACCTCGGCACGTTCCCCACCGCTCAGAACCTCCGCGTGGTGCTCGACTCCCAACGCATCGTCTCCCGCGAGGCAGCCCGCCGGCTACAACCGATCGACCCCGCTCTCGCTGCCCGGTGGGAGCGACGCGGCGAAACCTATGGGCGTCTCGTCCGCGAGACCCGTGACATCGGCGGCCTGATCGGTAACGGAGGACCCGCCGCTGGGCAAGGGTCGGTCGCCGCCGCCCGCATGGAGAAGCTCGACCGAGACGGACTCTCCGAAGCCCCACAGGTCCGGCGCTTCCAGCGCATCAGCGGGGGCATCGACGAACGGGTCCGCAACGTCATCGAGCACGGCATCGCCGCACGCCTCTACTTCCAGCGCATCAGCGTGCCCGGCCTCAACGACTACAACGACGAACTCGTCTATGTGGCCCGGCAGAAGTTCGTGCCCATCACCTCGCCGGTAAAGACCGAGCTCCTCGCCATCGTGCGCAGCGACCTGCGGCCCACACCTATCCAACGAAAGGCGCCGACAGGCGCTGCGCAAAGCCGCCTCGACTTCGAGGCCGCGTTGCACCACCGGCCACCACCGAGAGGAGCGAGCCCAGATGTCCCGTCGATCTAGTCCACTGCCCACCCAGCGTCGCGACACCCGCGATCCCGACCGAGGAGAGAGCATGGAGAAGCTCCTGTCGGTCGAAGAAGTCGCCGACTTCCTCGGCGTGCCGGTCAACACGCTCTACCAGTGGCGTCACAAGGGCACCGGGCCCATCGCCTTCCGCGTCGGCCGCTTCCTGCGCTACGACCCCGCTGAGTTGCGCGACTGGCTCGCCGGCAACGTGGAGGTGGCTCGTGGCTCACGTTGAACGCCGCGAGCGCCGCACCGCGGACGGCACACAGCTCAAGACCTACCGCGTCCGTTGGCGCGGCCCGGACGGCAAGGAGCGGAACAAGACCTTCCAGAAGAAGGTCGAGGCCGACCGATTCTGCGCCGTCGTGTCCGCCGACCTGGTCAAGGGCCAGTACGTCGACCCTGACGCGGGCAAGATTCCCTTCGAGACGTACGCGCGCAAGTGGATTGACGCTCAGACTTTCGAGGAGACCACCCGTGAGGCGGTCGAGCTGCGGCTGCGGCTGCATGCGTTCCCGATCCTGGGTGACCGCTATCTGTCAGAGGTGCAGCCCTCGACGATCCAGAGTTGGCTGCGTACGCTCGCTGACCTCGCGCCGACGTATCGCAAGGTGGTGTTCGCCAACGTCTCCACCGTCTTCACCACCGCGGTCGATGACGAGCTGATCCCGAAGAACCCATGCAAGGCACCCTCGGTGCGCAAGCCCCGATCCGACCCCAAGAAGTTGGCGCCGTGGACTCGCCAGCGGGTCCTCGCCGTACGCGACGAACTGCCCGAGCGCTATCAACTCGTGGTGTGGTTGGGCGCCGGACTCGGACTGCGGCAGGGCGAGATCTTCGGCCTCTCCCCCGATGACATCGACTTCGAGATCGGCGAGGTCCACGTCCGTCGCCAGGTCAAGCTCTTCTCCAGCAACCGGCAGGTCTTCGGCCTGCCGAAGGGACGCAAGACTCGCAAGGTGCCGCTGCCCGACGCCGTAGCTGACGCGATCACCGTCTACATGACCGCCCACCCCCCGGTTGAGGTGACGCGTTCGTGGATGACGCTCGATGGGAAGCCGACCACTGTCTCGCTCCTGCTGGCCACGAGGGAGAAGGGAGCAATGAACCGCAACTACTTCAATACCTACCTGTGGCGACCCGCGCTGACGCGTGCCGGCGTGCCCGACCTTCGAGAGAACGGCTGCCACGCGTTGCGGCACTTCTTCGCCAGCACCGCCCTGCACGAGGGCGAGACCATCAAGGCCGTCAGCGAGTACCTCGGTCACGCCGACCCCGGCTTCACCCTGCGCACCTACACGCATCTGATGGAGGGCAGCTCAGAGCGCACCAAGCGGGCGATCGACGCAGCCTTCCTCGGCGAAGATCCGTCCGAGGATGAGGACAGCGACGAGTGACAGCGACCCTCGATCGTCCCCACTTTACAGATTACGTCCGTTCTGGGACATTATCTGTCATGGCAGGTGAGTTCCTCACGTTCGAGGACATAGCGAGCACCCTGGGGGTGTCGACTCGCCATGCCCGCCGGCTGGCCGACTCTGGCGCCGTGAACCGGATCGCCCGAGGGCTCGTCGACCGGGACTCCGTTGACCGCTACCTGTACTCACAGCGCCAGGGCCGCACCCGGTCCTGGGCTGAGCACACCGCTTGGGGGGTAGTCGCCTTCCTGTCAGGGCGGGATGCTGGCTGGCTGGGTGCCACGCAAGCCTCCCGGTTGCGCGCCACTCTGCGGGAGCTCGACGACGCCGACGGCCTGCTCACCCGCATGCGCGACCGGACCAGGGTGCACACCTATGTCGCCCACCCCGCCGCGAACTCGCGGCTGCGCGAGCTGATCGTCCCCTCCAACTACGCCCTCGTCGGTATCGCGGACGCCCCCGCCGCGCATGTCGATGGCTATCTTCCCGAGGCCGACCTCGACACCGTGGTGCACGACTATGCGCTCCGGTCCGACGCGAGCGGAACCGTCGTGTTGCGCACCACCGGGTTCGACTTCGACCAGGTCCGCGCCCTCGTCGCCACCCCGACCGTCGCGGCCCTCGACGCCGCCACCAGCACCGATCCCCGAGTGCGCGGGGTCGGCCGACGGGCATTGGTCGAGCAGCTGAAATCCTTCCGCGTCCACGCGCAGCACCGTGGGACGATTGATGACATGGCGACGACACCGGAACGCGGGAAGGCCAGCCTCACGGGGCGGGTCGGTCGTCTCGTACGCGCCCATCGCGCCGAATTGCTCGCCGTCCTCGCCAAGCACGGCGTCACCAACGCCGAGATCTTCGGCAGCGCCGCGCGCGGTGACGAACACGAGGGCAGCGACCTCGACCTGCTCGTCGACCTGGCTCCGGGCACAGATCTCTTCGACCTGGTCCACATCAAGACTGAACTCGAGGAGGTCCTCGGCGCACCGGTCGACCTCATCCCCCGCGACGGGCTGAAGGAGCGCGTTCGCGTCGCGGCCGAGAAGGACCTGGTGCCGCTGTGAGCCGCACGGACGATGATCGGCTCGACGACATCGCGAACGCCATCGCAGCCATCCGTGCCCATCTGGAGCACGGGCCGATCTCAGTCGAGATCGTGATGGACGCCGTCGCCATGCGTCTTCTGGAGATCGGTGAAGCCGTCAAGGGCCTCAGCCCGGCGCTCACGGCCGCCGAACCCGACGTCGACTGGACCGGCGCCGCCGGCATGCGCGACTTCCTCGCCCACCACTACTTCGCCACCCGACCCGACCTCATCCAAAACACTCTGGACGAAAGGCTGCCCGGCCTGGACGCCGCAGTCGCGCGCCTCCAGGCTGCCCTCAGCCGTGACCCGGATTCGGCAACCGGAGGCCCCACGGAGGCCCCAGCGTGAGCGGAAAGGGTGTTTGCGCAGGTCAGCGCGGGTAGGTACATCACTATTACGACGTGTGATCACGTCAACGTGCGGTGGGCAGTGGTTCGAACAGCTCGATGGGGTTGCCGGCCGGGTCGTCCAGGAGGATCTGCTTGCCACCCCTACCCGTCACGATGGCGTTGCGAAAT
>Ga0136627_1000494_pt1 | contig 14818 bp, 14 predicted proteins | sample AntDrymUQ4892206_2_FD_104652 | JGI IMG/M metagenome (GOLD analysis project Ga0136627, IMG submission 104652) | Polar desert sand microbial communities from Dry Valleys, Antarctica - metaG UQ489 (22.06) | ecosystem: Environmental > Terrestrial > Soil > Desert | place: Antarctica: Dry Valley... | reverse complement strand
CTCGCTGCGCCACTACGCCGCATCGGTGCTCATCGACCAGGGCGCCTCTGTGAAGGCCGTACAGCGGCATCTGGGGGCACGCCTCGGCGACGACGACGCTCGACACGTATGCACATCTGTGGCCGGACGCGGAGGACGTCGCGCGGCGTGCGCTGGAGTCCGGGCTGACGGCAGTTGTGTCAGATCCGTGTCACGACGTGTCATCCGCGACCGCAGTCACCACTATCTAGCTGGGCTTCTGGTCGTAGCCGGGGTCGCTCGGCCAGTTTGGCTGGAAGAGGTGCCACTGGCTCGGGGCGACACGGATGAGCTGCTCGAACTCGTGGGCCAGGGTCTGCGTGAACGTGGTGACGTCGGTGCGGAACTTGCCGCTGCGCTCGATGGTGATGGGCGGACGTACACGCCCGAGGTGACCGTCGACGCGACCCGTGTAGTACACGGCGGCGGGGAGCACGGGCGCCCCGGTACGCAGCGAGATCGTCGCCGGTCCCGCCGGCAGCGTCGTCGTCTCACCGAAGAACTCCACGGCAATCCCGCTGCGGTCGATGTCGCGGTCGCTGAGTAGGCAGACCACCTCGTTGTTGCGCAGCGCAGCCAGCACCTCGCGCCCTGCGGACGGGCCGAGCGGCACGATTTTCATGCCGAGGTCTGCGCGCAGTTCGGCGAACCACTCGAACAGCTCGGGCGGCTCGATGCGCTCGACGACCACGGTGATGGTGTGGCCCTGGTCCGCCACCCAACGTCCGGCCCATTCCCAGCCGCCGAGATGAGGCAGGGCGAGGATGACGCCATTGCCCTGCTCGAGTCCGGCGAGGACATGGCCATAACCCTCTACGGTCAGCCCTCGCTCGACCGTGCGCGACGACAGCTTCGGGAGGCGGAAGCTCTCGATGAAGTACGTCGCGTACGAGTCGAACGACGCCTGCACGGCGCGTCGCAGCCGCGCTCCCTTCAAGGAAGGATCGACGCGCTGGAGATGGCGCGCCACGATCGACCGGCGCTGTGAGTTGGCGAGGTTGGCGCCGGAAGCGATCGGCGCCGCGAAGCCGGCGGCGATGAAACCAGGCACGACGCGGGCTGCGACGGCACCCGTGCGGTAGCCGCCGAGCGCGAATGCCTTCGCCACGCGAGCGCGCGCCCGGGACGCGTGCCCCGCGTGGGTCGTCTCGGCGTCCGTCACCTGGGCCGGCGCGGGATCCTGGTGCGACGCCGCTCGGCACGGGCGACGCGACGGCTCTGGCGCCGCGAGCGGCGCATCTCGATGCGAGCCGCGGTGACCGGTGCGATCGCAGCCTGCCGCCAGACCTTCACGAACCGTTGCACGGCCGTGATCGACGACAGCGCGAGCATCACCCACAGCACGGGCACGAGCAGCGGTTCGTACAGCAGCCCGATGCACAGCAGCACGATGCGCTCGGCGCGCTCCATCAACCCGCCCTTGGCGTCGAGCCCGAGCGACTCGGCCTTCGCTCGCTGATACGAGATGATGGACGACACGGCCATCACGGCGAACGGCAGCATCACCATGTGCGACGACTGCTCGGACGCGAGGTACCAGCCGACGCCACCCAGCAGCACGGCGTCGGTGAGGCGGTCGATCGTCGAGTCGAAGAACGCGCCGCGCTGGCTCGCCGCATTGGACGCCTTGGCCAAGGCACCGTCGAGCAGGTCGGGCAGCGCGGCAAGGATCACGAGCGCGAGACCGAGCAGCAGCTGGCCGAACGCAATCGCGACGGCGGCCCCGACGCCGACGAGGATGCCGACCACGGTGAGGTGATCGGGCGTCAGTCCGGTGCGCTTCAGTCGATTTCCGAGCGGCTTCACCGCCCGGTCGACCGGCACACGGAACTTGCCGTCGAACATGCGCCAAGGGTAGCGGCGCGCCGGCGGCGCGCCCTTTCAACCTCGAGGTGCGCAGATGCCAGGCTGGGGCGATGAGCTCATCGTCACCTGAAGATCTCGCCATCGCCTTCCGCTCGTTCGACCGGCGATTTCGCGACGCGCTCGGCGACAACGACGCCGGCGCTGCGTCCGACCTCGCCGACGCGCTCCGCGAGCACGTCGGTGCCGCTGCGGCCGCACTCGGCACCAGCGCCGACGCAGCATCGGTCGCCGGCGAACTCGACCGGAGGCCGGCGGATCAGTGGGACGACGCCACGCTCGACGAGGTGCGGCGTCACGCGCTCGAGGCGGGCGGTGTGCTGCGCAAGGTCGACGAGCGCTTCGCCGACCCCGGCGACGACGCCGGCGGTGCCAGTTCCGACACGTGGTGACGCCGCCGTGACCACCAGCGCCGCGGCCGATCAGCCCGCGTCGGGATTGTCCTCGACGAGCGACTCCATGACTCGCCCGTCAACGGCATCGATGAGCACGAGACCGCGCCGCAGCGGCGGCTCCTCTGCCGAGTAGCAGAGCACGCGCCACGTCGGCCGGCTGCGCAGACCGTGCCACACCTGCTGCGCGGAGGCGTGTCCGACGGGGAAACCGACCGCCTGCTGCGCCGACACGAGCGCTTGGCGTTCGTCGACGCGCATCTTCCACCCCGACGAGATCGAGATGACGCCCGCCGCAGCGAGGGCGAGCGCCGCCCAACGCCAGCCGTCGTTGACGACGACGGAGCCATCGGCGACGACGGAGACGACGAACACCAGCGCAGCGACCGCGAGGTAGATCGCGCCGGGGATCCGCCGACGGCTGTTGTCGGGGAACTTGTAAGGCCCGACGTAACCGGCGGCGTGAAGGTCGTCGGGCAGCTCGTCGCGGACGTCGTCGTCACTCATTGCAGCGCCCAGGCTACGGCGTCGCCGGCCACGCCGATCTGATGCGACCCGCCGTGACCGGCAGTGCCTCGGGGATGGTACGCGTGTCGGCGGTCGCGGTCATGAAGTTGGAGTCACCCGCCCAGCGCGGCACGACGTGCACGTGGAGGTGCCGGCTGACGCTGCCACCCGCCACCTCGCCGAGGTTGATGCCGACGTTCAGCCCGTCGGGCTCGTAGACGGCCTTCAGCACGGCGACGGCCTGCGTCGTCGCACTCCATAGCGCCTGCTGTTCGTCGGGCGTCAGCTGCTCGAGGTCGGCGACCTCGCGATACGGCAGCACCAGCAGGTGCCCGACCGAGTACGGGAAGCGATTGGCCACCACGAACACCGTGTCGCCGCGATGGACGATGTGGGTCTCCTCGTCGGGCAGGCCGGACGCGAGCAGCTGCGAGAAGATGCTCGGGCCTCCGGCGTCGCCGTCCACGCCCTCATCGCTGCGGTCGCCGGCCGACTGCACGTACTCGGCACGCCAGCCGTTCCAGAGGCGGTCGAGCATCGACTACGCCAGCGTGGGAGCGGGGACCACGGGATCGAACTCCTCACTGATCCGCTTCACGAACATCTCGAGCGGCACATCACGCTCGACCTCGCCACCGCGCGGGTTGACGCCGACCGTGCCGGCAGCGACGTCGTCGTCACCGACCACGAGGACATACGGCAGCTTCTCCATCTTCGCCGCCCGAATCCGCTTGCCGAGCCCCTCGGTCGCGCCGACGACGTCGACACGCACGCGGGCCGCGCCGAGCGTTGCCGCGACCTGCTCGGCATGGGCCTCGTGCGCGCTCGACACGGGCAGGACGCGCGCCTGCACCGGTGCCAGCCACGTGGGGAACGCTCCGGCGTGATGCTCGATGAGCACCCCGAAGAACCGCTCGATCGACCCCAGCAGCGCCCGGTGCAACATGATCGGACGGTGGCGCTCGTTGTCGGCGCCGACGTACTCGAGGTTGAACCGCGCGGGATGGTTGAAGTCGACTTGGATCGTCGAGAGCTGCCACGACCGGCCGATGGCGTCACGCACGTCGACGTCGATCTTCGGGCCGTAGAAGGCGGCGTCGCCCTCCTTGATCTCGTATGGCAGCCCATGGCGTTCGAGCGCCCGACGCAGCGCATCGGTCGCCCCGTCCCACGCGGCGTCGTCGCCGATGTACTTCTCGGGATCCTTCGTCGAGAGGTTGGCGGTGAACTCTTCGAAGCCGAACGTGCGCAGCACCGACAGGACGAAGTCGAGCAGCGACGCGATCTCGTCGCCGAGCTGCTGCTCGGTGCAGTAGATGTGGCTGTCGTCCTGGGTGAAGCCGCGGATGCGCATCAGCCCGTGCAGCGTGCCGGCGCGCTCGTAGCGGTACACCGTGCCGAGCTCGAACAGTCGTAGCGGCAACTCGCGATAGCTGCGCTGACGTGCGTCGAACACGAGGCAGTGCATGGGGCAGTTCATCGGCTTGACGTAGTACGTCCCGTTGTCGAGCTCCATCGGGGGGTACATTCCGTCGGCGTACCACTCCAGGTGGCCCGACGTCTCGAACAGCGTGCCGTCCGTCAGATGCGGCGTGTACACGAAGTCGTAGCCACCACGCTCGTGTCGGTCGCGCATGTGGTCTTCCATCAGCTTGCGGATGAGCGCGCCCTTCGGATGCCACACGGCGAGGCCGCCACCGAGCTCTCGAGGGAAGCTGACGAGGTCGAGCTCGTTGGCGAGCCGCCGGTGGTCGCGCAGCTCGGCCTCGGCGAGCTGATGGAGGTGATCGTCGAGCGCCTGGCGTGACTCCCACGCCGTACCGTAGATGCGCTGCAGCATCGGGCCCTTCTCGTTGCCGCGCCAATAGGCGCCGGCGACCTTCTGCAGCTGGAAGTGACGCAACCGTCCCGTCGACGGGACGTGAGGCCCACGGCAGAGGTCGACGAAGTCGTCGGAGTTGCGGTACACGCTGATCGTGCCGTCCCCCGCCACCTCGCCGCTGTCGTCGGCGTCGGCCTCTGCACTGCGGACGCGCTCGATGATCTCGACCTTGTACGGCTGATCGGCGAACAGCTCGACACCGTCGTCGATGGACATCTCGCTGCGCACGAACCGCTGGTCGGCGGCGACGATCGAGCGCATCTCGGCGCCGATCGCCTCGAGGTCGTCGTCGCTGAACGTTGCGCCGCCCGGCAGTTCGAAGTCGTAGTAGAAGCCGTTCTCGATGGCGGGGCCGATCGAGAACTTGGCGCCGGGGAAGAGATGCGTGACCGCTTGGGCCATCACGTGCGCCGTGGAGTGACGCACCACGTGGCGACCCTCGGGCGAGCCGGCGGTGATGATTGCCACCTGTTCGCCGCCGTGCAGCGCCCGATCGAGGTCGACCTCGTCGCCGTCGACGACTGCGGCGACCGCCGCCTTTGCCAGCCCGCGCCCGATCGATGCCGCGAGCGTCGCCGGTGTGGCCGGTTCGTCGATCGCGCGCTCGGAACCGTCGGGGAGTGTGACCGTGATCGCCATGTGCGAGCCAGTCTACGAGCGACGGCGATGTAGGTCCGCTGGCGATTGCGCGCGACGAGGGAAGCGCCAGCGACGAGTCGCACGCGGCGCGAGGAGAAAGCGAAGCGGACGACGAGCCCGCCAGACAGTGACGAGAAAGCGAAGCGGACGACGAGCCCGCCAGACAGTGACGAGAAAGCGAAGCGGACGACGAGCCTGCAGATCAGCTGGCGACGGCGACGAGCTCGCGGTCTGCGATGCCCGCCGGTTCGACCACGGAATCGCTGACGTGGCCGGGACGAGACGGCACGACCGGCTGCGCCTCGACCTCACCGGCGTACCGGTTGACGTACTCCTGCCCGCTCAGCTCCCGGATCTCGAACATCACCTCGTCGATCATCGACCGCCAGGCGAGGTGCTGCTCTCCCCTACCGGCATACCGCTCGGGCCTGACTGGCCGTCCGATGCGGATCGCAGCAGGACGAAACAGGCGCGGCAGCTTGGCGTCGGGCGGCTGGATCTCGACGGTGCCCGAGATGCCGACCGGGTAGATCGGGCATCCGACCTCCATCGCCAGCCGAGCGGCGCCGGACCGACCCTTGTGCAGCTTGCCGTCTCGGCTGCGGGTGCCCTCGGGGAAGATGCCGAACAGTTCGCCGCGGCGGAGCACCTGAAGCGCAGTGTCGAGCGCCGCCTGCGATCGCTCGCCGCCAGCGCGGTCGATGGGGATCATCCCCATCGCCGGGAAGATGTGCTTCGTCTTCCACGAATCCATGTACTCGGCTTTGCCGACGAAGCTCACGTTGCGCGGCAAGGTCAGCATCAAGAACGCTGAGTCGAGGAACGACACGTGGTTCGGGGCAAGGATCGCCGGCCCCGACTCGGGAAGGCGGTCGAAGCCTTCGAGCGTGAGGTCCCACAGCCGGTTCGCAACCGGGCGCAGCACACGCCGCGCGCGGCGTTGCGCCGCCCCTGCCCCTGTGTGCTCTTTCACGTGCTGTCCTCGATCACTGCGCGAATGCTAGGCGTCGCCGGTGTCGGCCGTCAGCACTCGCTGTGAAGATCGTGTGAAGCCGTCGCCTGCGGCGAGCGGCACACCGACGAGCGCGGCTGCAGCCACGATCGGCTTGCCGCGCTGGGCGGCGTCGTCGATCAGCGCCACCGCGGTCGGCGTGTCGAGGTCGTCGTCGAGGGCGCTGCGAACGTCGTCGAGGACGCCGCCATCGTCGAGAGCGTCGTCGACTGCCGCCTCTGCCCAACGGCGCAGACGGGCGTCGGCGCGGGGCATCAGGTCGTCCTCCCACTCCCACTCGCGCCGGTAGTGGTGTTCGATGATCGCCAGCCGGATCGCTCTCGCGTCCCAGGTGGTGCGCAGATCGTCGACGAAGACGAGGTTGCCGAGACTCTTCGACATCTTCTCGCCGTCCTTCGCGATCAGTGCCGTATGCATCCAGTGGCGGGCGAACGGCTCACCAGTCGCCGCTTCGCTCTGCGCCCGCTCGCACTCGTGATGCGGGAAGATCAGATCGGCGCCGCCGCCGTGGAGATCGATCGTGGTGCCCAGCTCGCGCAGCGCGAGCGCGCTGCATTCGATGTGCCAACCCGGACGGCCAGGGCCCCACAGGGTGTCCCACGACGGCTCGTCCTCGGCCGACGGTTGCCAGAGCACGAAGTCGAGCGGGTTGCGCTTCCCCGGATCGTCGACGTTGCCGCCGCGTTTGCGTGCGAGCTCGAGCATCGCGGCCTCGTCGAGCCCACTGATCGCTCCGAACCCGTCGAAGGCGCCGACGTCGAAGTAGACGGCACCACCCGACTGGTAGGCGAAGCCGCGGTCGAGCACCATGCCGATGAACCCGCGGATGTCGGGGATCGCCGACGACGCCCTCGGTGACGACGACACGGGGAGCGCATTGAGCGCCTCCATGTCACGTTCGAACCTTGCCTCCTCGGTCGCCGCGAGATCGAGGTAGTGCACACCGAGCGCACGAGCCTTGGCGAACAGCGGATCGTCGACATCGGTGACGTTGCGCACCAGCGTGACGGTGTACCCGAGGTCGAGCAACCGGCGTTGCAGCACGTCGAATGCGATGAACGTCGCGGCGTGCCCGACGTGCGTGGCGTCATAGGGCGTGATGCCGCACGTGTACATGAGCACGTGCGGATCCGGTTCGAACGCGACGACCGCCCGGCGCGCCGTGTCGAACAAGCGCATCGTCATCGCTCGTCCACCACCCGGTTCAGGTTCCGGCCACCGGCTGGGCGACGTCTGGCTCGGACGCGCTGGGATCCGCTGCGCCCGGCTTCGCTGCCGCTGCGTCCGGATCCGCCGCCGGCGCTGGCGGGGTAGTCGGTGTTGTCGGTGCCGTCGGTGCCGTCGGTCTGATCCCTGTCAGCTTCGGCGCCACGCGCGTCTTGTAGCGCACGTTGAGCTGCAGCAGCACCGCAGTGAACGCCTCGATGGCCGTGGCGTTGGACAGCTCACCGGCGTCGAGCGGACGGCACCCGGGGATCCGGTTGACGAGCTCGGCGACGACCTCGACCGCTGCCTGGTCGTCTCCGCAGATGAGCACGTCGGAGTCGATCGGGTGGGTGATGTTGCCAAGCTCCTTCGCCGGCAGGTGGTGAAACGCCGCCACGAGGCGGCACCCGGGCACGGCGGCTTGCACGTGGGCGGCCACGCTCCCCCGCGGCGGCACGAGCGGTTGGAACTCGCTGCCGACGCGCACGAGGGCGTTGGCCATGCTGATGACGACCTTTCCGTCGAGATCGGCGGCGTGGGCATGGGCGGTGGTCGCCGCCGAATCCCACGGCGTGGCGATGACGACGACGTCGCACTGCGCCGCAGCGTGGTTGTCGCCGTAACTCAGGCGATCGGCGAGCTCGGGCCAGCGCTCGATCAGCTCGTCGCGAACCTCCATCGCCCGGTACTTGTTGCGCGAGCCGATCACGGCTTCCTCGCCGATGCTCGCCAGGCGCGCGGCGAGACCGCTGCCGGCAGGACCAGTGCCGCCGAAGATGCCGATGCGCATGCGTCGAGAATGGCACACCGCAGCGCGTTACCCCCAGGCACGAGCCCCGCGATGCGTGCCGAGGGAAGCGCCGGCGACGAGGCACACGCGGCGCGAGGAGAAAGCGAAGCGGACGACGAGCCCGCCATCGATACGGCTACGGTCGCCACATGGGTCTGCTCGACGGCAAGAACATCGTGGTTACCGGCGTCTTGACGGATGCCTCGCTGGCGTTCGCGGTTGCCCGCCTCGCACAGGAGGAGGGCGCCGAGGTGGTGCTGACCGGCGCAGGACGTGGGCTCAGCCTCACCACGCGGACGGCGCGCAAGCTCGAGCGTCCCGCCGATGTCTTCGAGCTCGACGTCACGAAGCCAGAGCACGTCGCCGCGATCGGTGCCGCGATCGGCGCCACGTGGCCACGGATCGACGGTGTGCTGCACTCGATCGGGTTCGCGCCGGAAGCCGCGCTCGGTGACGACTTCCTCGGTGCGACGTGGGAGGACGTCAGCACGGCGATCCACATCTCGGCCTACTCGCTGAAGACGCTCGTCGACGCGTTCGCGCCGCTGATGACCGAGGGTGGGTCGATCGTCGGTCTGGATTTCGACAACACGCGAGCGTGGCCCGCCTACAACTGGATGGGCGTCGCCAAGTCGGCGCTGCAGAGCGTCAACCGCTACCTCGCCAAGACGCTGGGCCCGAGCGGCGTGCGCTGCAACCTCGTCGCTTCCGGTCCGGTGAAGACGATGGCGGCGAAGTCGATCCCCGGCTTCTCGCAGTTCGAGGACATCTGGGACAGCCGTGCGCCGCTCGGGTGGGACGTGACCGATCCGACGCCGGTCGCCAAAGCCTGCGTCGCCCTCCTCAGCGACTGGTTCCCCGCCACGACCGGCGAGATCGTCCACGTCGACGGCGGCTTCAACGCCGTCGCAGTCTGAGGCACCCTCATTCTGAGTCACGAACAACGTCGAATCTCGACGTATGCGGTGACTCAGAACCGACCCCGGGTTTCTGAGTCACGAACAACACCGAGACTCAGCGTGTGTGGTGACTCAGAGGCACTCGTAGCGTCGACACGGTGAACAAGCTCGCCGATGAAGCGTCCCCGTACCTGCGGCAACATGCCGAGAACCCGGTCGAGTGGTACCCGTGGGGGGCGGAGGCGTTCGAGGAGGCTCGTCGGCGCGATGTGCCGGTGCTGATCTCGGTCGGCTACTCGTCGTGTCACTGGTGTCATGTGATGGCGCACGAGTCGTTCGAGGACGCCGACGTCGCGGCGAAGATGAACGCGTTGTTCGTCAACGTCAAGGTCGACCGCGAGGAACGTCCCGACGTCGACGCGATCTACATGGACGCCGTCCAGGCACAGACGGGCCGGGGCGGCTGGCCGATGACGGTGTTCGCCACTCCCGCCGGTGAGCCGTTCTTCGGAGGCACGTACTTCCCGAAGTCGCAGTTCCTCTCGCTGCTCGATGGCGTCGACGACGCCTGGCGCACCAAGCGCGACGAGCTCGCCAACAACGTCACCGCTCTCACGGACGCCGTTCGCCGCAGCGGCTCGTTCACACCCGGCAGCGGCGTCCCCGGCTACGAACCCGTCAACGCCGCGCTGAAGGCGCTCGCCTCGTCGTTCGACCGGGAGTGGGGCGGCTTCGGTGCGGCACCGAAGTTCCCTGCGACGATGAACCTCGAACTCGTGATGCGCGCCCACCTCCACAAACCGTCGGAGGCCAACCAGGTCGTCGTCACCACGACGCTCGACGCAATGGCGTCGGGCGGGATGTACGACCACCTCGGCGGCGGATTCTCGCGGTACTCGGTCGACGCGCACTGGATCGTGCCGCACTTCGAGAAGATGCTGTACGACCAGGCGTCGCTCGTGCGGACGTACACACGGGCCTACGCGCTGTACCGGCACGAGCCGTGGCGCCAGATCGTCGCCGAGACAGTGGCGTACGTCGCCACGATCCTGCACCGCCCCGGCGGCGGCTTCTACTCGGCCGAGGATGCCGACTCGCTCGACGAGAACGGCCACTCCGTCGAGGGCGCGTTCTACACGTGGACGCCCGACGAGGCCCGTACCGTGCTCGTCGCGGGCGGGCTCGCCGGCGACGAGATCACGGCAGTGACCGAGTGGTTCGGGATCACCGATGAGCCCAACTTCGAGGACCACTCGATCCCCAACCGCCTGCACGCCCGAGGCCAGTGGGCCCGTCCCGACGAGATCGAACGCGGTCGCCAGCTGCTCTTCGATGCCCGGGCAACGCGCCTGCGTCCCGGGCTCGACGACAAGGTGCTCACCGAGTGGAACGCGATGATGATCGGCGCCCTGGCGGAGGCAGGATTCGTGTTCGACGAGTCGGCGTGGATCGACCTCGCCGTCGAATCGGGCGAGTTTCTCCTCGACGAGCTGCGTGGCGACGATGGACGGTGGAGCCGCAGCTGGCACGAAGACGCGCAGCCCCATGCCCGGCATCGTGCCCTGGCTGCGGACCACGCCGCGCTCGTCGACGCCTTCGTGCGCCTCGGCGAGGCATCGGGACAGGCTCGCTGGACAACCGCCGCGATCGAGGTCGCCGATGCGATGCTCGACCACTTCTGGGACGTCGGTGATGGCGGTCTGTTCACTGTGCCCGACGACGGTCCTGCCGACGGCACACCGCTCATCGTGCGCCAGAAGGACGTCGTCGACGGCGCGGTACCGTCTGCCAACTCGACGGCAGCGCTCGGGCTCGGCCGGCTCGCGGCCCTCACGGGCGAACCACGCTTCGCGCAGCACGCCGACCGCATCCTGACGTTGATGGCACCACTGATGCAGAACTCGCCCACGGCGTTCTGTGTCGCGCTCGCCGCGCTCGATCAGCGACGAACGGGGATCGTCGAGGTCGTCGTTCCCGGCAGCGAGCAGGAGCTCCTCGATGCCATCAGGTCGACGTGGCGACCCGACGTCGTGCTCGCCCACGGCGAACCGTTCGACTCACCGCTGTGGGAAGGCCGACTCGACGGCAACGCCTACGTCTGCGAGCACGGAGCCTGCCAGCTTCCCGTCACCGATGCCGACGGCCTCGAGCAACAACTCGCCGGCCGCGGCGCCGCCACCTGATCGTCGCCAACCGCTCTGGCGGTCAGCGCGTCGCGCGCCACGCGCCGCGGTGGATGATGTCCTCGGCGCGGCGGCGGCGGCGACCAGCACTGGCGCCCTCCTTGCCGGCCGGCGTCTCGTCCACGTCGGCGGGCCACCCGAGCGCGATCGCCCCGAGCAGCTCCATCTGCGGCGGGATCCGCAGCACCTTGCGCAGTTCTGTCTCGCCCTTGAAGACCCCGAAGAACAGTGCACCGAGCCGCTCTGCCTCTGCGGCGAGCAGCAGGGTCATCACGGCCATCGCGGCGTCGATCGTCCAGTACGGCACCGGCCAAGCATCAACGCCCGACCCGAGGCCGGTCGCCGACTTGTCGGGCTCGGAGTAGCGGTCGAGGTACGCTCGCGAATCGGCGAGGGGCAGGGCGATGACGGGTGCGTCGAGCAGCCGTTGCCAGCGGAACGAGCGGCGGCCCATCGCCGGCAGCGTGATGTCCCAGAAGCGCGCCGTCTCGTCGCCCTCCAGCACGACGAGGTGCCATCCCTGTGACTTCCCTGCGCTCGGTGCCCGCGAGGCGAGATCGACGAGGCGGCCGACGAGTGCCGGATCGATCGGATCGGACCGGAACGCCCTGGTCATCCGCCGCCGGCGGACGACGTCGGCGAGCGGGTCCATCGTGGCGCGCCTACGAGCGCGCGCCGAGCTTGACCAGTTGCTCTGCCATCACCCAGCCGTAGACGATCATCGCGCCGCCGTCGTCGGGGCGCACGTTCGCGAACAGCTTCGACACGTCGGCGTCGACCTTCTCGGGCTTCAGCGGCTCGGTGTCGACGAACCCGTCCTGGCTCCCAGAGGCGACCACGAACGACGCGTCGTCGTACGTCTTGTCGACGGAGAACCGCTTGGCGAGGCGCCGGCCCCACGCCCGCTCCTCACCAACCGCGCGCACGCCGGGTGACGGCGTCACCTCGGTGAGATCCTTGAACGCCTCGACGCCCGCCGCCGACACGAACCGCGAGCCGACGACGACGTCCTCGTCGGGGAACGCCATCAGCGCACGGTGGTAGGCCTCGCTCATCAGCCCTCGCAGCACGGTGTCGCGCCGCGACGTTCTGCGCACGCTCAGCAGGCCGAGCAGCACGCATGGCGTGCCGCCGATCCGCTCGAGCGTCGAGAACGAATAGCCGGCGAGGCGGTTGCCGTCGCGGGCCGTGGTGACCAGCACCCAGTCCTCCTTCGCCTTCGACAGGGTGCCGATGTCGAAGGATCCGTCGAGGGATGCCATCTCGTCGAGATCGGAGTCGGTGAGCGCAGATGCGTCGTTCGTCGAGACCTGAAGTGTCATAGCGCCCCTCCATTCTGCCACCGATCGGGCGGACCTGACCAACCGCTCGCCTGTTGATGCTGGGCGACGCCGCCGCTTCGTCGCTCAGAGGATGACGGCGTCGTGTCCGAGCAGGGTGCGCAGCTCGCCGGCGGCACGATCGACATCGACGCGATAGCTTTCGCTGAGGCGCAGCAGGCGACCGTCGCCGAGCTCGACGAGCACCTCGGACTCGCCCGGATGCTCGGCAATGATGCGCTTCAAGTCGATGATGAGCGAGTGCGTCAACCGCTGCGCCCCGAGGCGGAGGCGCACCGACGCCGATGCCGACTGGTCGAGACCTGTCAGCACCTCGACCGTCTGACAGTTGATCGAGACACGGTTCTCGTCGCGACGGTCAACCCGGCCGCGCACGATGACGATCAGGTCGTCGGCGAACTTGTGGCCCTCCTCGGCAAGTGTCCTCGGGAACACCGTGACCTCGACGGAGGACTCCAGATCCTCCAGTGCGAACGTGGCCATCAGGTCGCCACGGCGCGTGTAGCGCCGCTCGAAGCCAGTGATCACACCACCGACGACGACCTGGGTGCGATCCTCCATCTCCTTGATGCTGGCGATGGCCGTCGGCGCCCGGCGTCGCAGCGCGGCTTCGATGCCCATCAGCGGGTGGTCGGAGACGTACAGGCCGAGCATCTCCTTCTCGGCGCGCAGACGATCGGTCTTGTCGAACTCGACGTCGGGGATGCCAACGAGGTCGTTGTAGCCCAAGCTGTCGCTCGAGTCGTCGTCGTCGAAGAAGCTCATCACGCCCTGCTGGCGGTTGCGGCGCCGTGCGACGGTCGCCTCGACGATCTGCTCGAACACGGTGAGCAACCCCATCCGCGGATGACCGAAGGAGTCGAACGCGCCGGCCTTGATGAACGACTCGACGGTCTTGCGGTTCAGCACGGGTTCGGGGACTCGTTGGGCGAAGTCGTAGAAGTCGACGTACGGCCCGTTGGCGTCTCGCTCGTCGAGCAGCTGTGTGACGACGGCGCTGCCGACGTTGTGGACCGCGGCGAGACCGAACGTGATCGCGCCCGGGCTGCCCGGCGGCAGATCGACGTCGTCGGGCACCTCGTCGGGCCACAGCGCGACGAACTCGTGGCCCGAACGGTTGACGTCGGGCGTCAGCACCTTGATCCCCATCGACCTCGCATCGGCGAGGTAGATCGCCAACCGATCTCGGTTGCTGCGCACGCTCGACATGAGACAGGCGATGTACTCGACGGGATAGTGCGCTTTCAGGTACGCCGTCTGATAGGCGACGAGCCCATAGCCGAAGGCGTGGCTCTTGTTGAAGGCGTAGTCGGCGAACGGCTCGATGATGCCGAACAGCTGCGTGCCGAGCGGGGTGCCGTACCCGGTGCGCTCGCATCCGTCGATGAACTTCACCCGCTCCTTGGCGATGAGCGCGCGATCCTTCTTGCTGCAGGCCTTGCGGAGGTTGTCGGCTTCGGCGAGTGAGTAGCCGGCCGCCTTCTGCGCCACCCGCATCATCGACTCCTGGTAGATCATCAGCCCGTAGCTGTCGCCGAGGAGCTCCTCGAAATCGGGGTGGAGGTACTCGACGGGCTTGCGACCGTTCTTGCGGTCGGCGTAGTCGTTGTGCATGTTGGCCGCCATCGGCCCCGGGCGGTACAGCGCGATGAGCGCCGCAACGTCGTCGAACGTCGTGGGCGCGAGCGAACGCATGAGCGCCCGCAGCGGTCCGCTCTCCAGCTGGAACAGGCCGATGCCGTCGCCGCGCGAGAGCAGCTCGAACACCTTCTCGTCGTCGAGCGCGACGCGATCGGGGGCCAGGCGAGCTCGAGCTCGCTGATCCGCAACTACCTCGGCTTCTCGCGCGGGGTGAGCGGGTCCGAGCTCTCGACGCGCGCCTACCAGCAGGCGTGGGTGTTCGGTACGACGTTTCTGGTCACGCAGTCGGCGACCGCGCTCATGCGCGAGGACGGGGAGTTAACCGTCGGCGTCTCCGACGGGACGTCGGTGAGCGCGAAGGTCGTGATCCTCGCGACCGGCGTCTCCTACCGCCGGCTCGGCATCCCGGAGCTCGAGGCGCTGACGGGTGCCGGGGTCTTCTACGG
>Ga0136627_1000491_pt1 | contig 14858 bp, 18 predicted proteins | sample AntDrymUQ4892206_2_FD_104652 | JGI IMG/M metagenome (GOLD analysis project Ga0136627, IMG submission 104652) | Polar desert sand microbial communities from Dry Valleys, Antarctica - metaG UQ489 (22.06) | ecosystem: Environmental > Terrestrial > Soil > Desert | place: Antarctica: Dry Valley... | reverse complement strand
GAGGTGAAGAAGAACTGGCAGCCGCCCTGCCCGGGCAGCGCTCGCTGCAGCCGGTTGGGGCTGAACGACGAGGTCGAGACCGACGAGGGGAAGCCCTCGCGGGCGAACAACGCGGTTCCAGCAGCCTCAGCGTCGAACTCCAGCAGCGCCACAAACACGTCGCCGCCGCGCATGACCTCGACCGCGCCGCTGCCGTAGTCGCCACGCTCGACAGGCAACGCGAAGTTGCCGGCGTGCAGGATCTGCTGGGTGGTGCCGCCGGCCTGGTCGGCGCGCTGATAGATGCGACCGTCCCAGCCGCGCGGCAGGTCGGTGGACAGGCCCTGTCGTTGCAGCCTCACGCTGCACCCGCCACCGCGAGCACCGCGATCGCCGCCGCCAAGCCCTGGGCTGCGATAGCCCCGCGCCTGACTGCGGGCGCCAAGGCGCTGACCAGGCGGTGCGCCCCCACCAGCCGCTGGGGGGTGGTCACGCGTCCCAGTGCCAGCACCGGCAGCGCGCGCACCAGCCCGAAGGTTCCACCGATCGCCAGGCCGGCCGTGACCGATGCGGTCAGCAGCGCCAGTGCAAAGGTCAGGTACACCGCAGCCGTCGTCACGATGGTGACCACGCCGAGTCCCAGCTGGACCCCGAAGCCCAACCCGATCACCCAACCTCGGTAGCGGTGCAGCCAGTCCTCGTTGACCTGGCGGTGGATCGTCGGCAAACCCAGCCCGCCGAGGTCGCAGGCAACCGCCAGCAGGCAGGCGGCGGCCACCAGCAGCGCCAGCCAACCCGGTCCCGGCCACCACAGCTGTGCGACCGTGGCACCGAGGCCGCCGAGCAGCCCGCCGAGCGTGGCACCCCCGAGCACGGAGCCGAGGGCGTACAGCGCCGCGGTGGCGCCCCATGTTCTGTTCCTGCCCCGCTCTCCGAGCGGGGTGATGCTGGACAGCATCGATTCCCCTCAGGGCGACCAGGTCGAGCGGATGCCGGCCACGGCGGCGACCGACAGCCCGGCCGCGAGCAGCTCCAGCGGCGTCATCGCCGACGCTCCGGCGCGGGCTGTCGCTGGAACTCGGTGACCGCCTCGGACTCGGCCGGGGATTCGGGCTCGAGTTCCAGTTCCTTGCCGTACAGGCTGGGGTGGCCGGGATAGATGCCGGCGGTGGTGAGCTCGCGGTCGGCGCGGGCCTCGCGCGCCGCGTCGTCGTGCACGCGGGCCCGGGGCCCCCGGCGCTTCGTGTCGCCCAATGCCTGTCCCAGCAGGCTGGACACCTGCTCCCAGCTGGTGGCAGCACCCTCACCGACGATGCGACCGCTGGGACCGTCGACGTAGACGAAGTACGGCGAACCGGGCACCGCGTAGTCGTCCCACGCCGCCGAGGACATCACCAGGTCGACGCCGGCAGGCGCCAGCTTGGCGATCTCGGACTCGCTTTCCTCCTCGGGCCCCTTGGTGGCGATCACCAGGCGCGCACCCGCCGGCAGGCCCAGCCCTGCCTCGTCGCGGAAGGCTTGCCAGAAACTGGTGCACGTGAGGCAGCCGCTGGACAGAAAGGCCAGCAGCGTGGAATGGCCGGCGCCGACGACCCCGAGCGCCACGGTCTCATCGTCGGGGGTGACTCCGGACAGGTCGTGGGCGGGAGTCGACGCGCGGCCGGGCTCTGGGAGCCCGGGCTGCACCGAGAAGTCGGCGTTGCCGTGGTCGTGCTCGTCATCGAGGCCGACCCCCAGCTGGTGCAAGCTGCGCAGGATCTCGGCGTGGCTGCGCAGCAGGCCCGCCACCAGGATGCCGAGCATGACGATGGCGAGGGCCTCGACGACCACCAGCGCGGTCATGGCTCAGTCACACCGTCCTGCCAGGCAGGGAGCGGTATGCGCCACGGTGCGTTGATCGACCAGATTCGTGGTGCCGCAGGAGTCGTACAGCCGGTAGGGGGGCGTGCAGGTGACGACGCGGCAGGCCACCGGTCCGCCGCAGCCGATTTCCTGGTGGCACTGGCCGTAGCGGAAGTAGTTGCAGCACGCCCGGCGCTGGTCGCAGGAGGAGTTGGTGCCGCAGCGGCAGCGGCAGTTGACGCAACTGGAGTCGCAGAACGAGTCGCTGCAGCCTGACTTGCAGTCGGTGCAACGACCCTGGCAGTCGATGTAGTAGCGCGCGCGCCGCTGCCCGTCCGACGAGCAGCAGTAGGCCGAGCTGTCCGCCTTCCACCACCCCCCGACGAAGGTGCCGGGCGGGCACTTGTTCATCCCACGGTTGATCGAGCAGCAAAAGACGGTGTAACCGGCGCTGCAGGAGCTATCCGGGCCGCACACCGCCCCGTAGGCCGAGCCGGGGCGCAGCAGGTAGGTGGCCGGAGCGGCAGCCAGCGCGGACCCGACGACCGCGGCCTTGGCCAGGAAGCTGCGTCGGGAGGTGCGGGCCTGCAGGAACGCGGCGCTGCGCTCGACCAGCGTGCGGCTCATCGTCCGCGGCTCATCGGGTGGCTCCAGCGGGGCGGCGGAGGGCGGGCAAGGCCGACAGCGAAAGGTACGTGAACCAGGTGCAGCAGCCGACCAGCACCAGGAAGGGTAGGCCCGCCAGCGGCTGGCTGCCGAGCTGCGCAAGGGGAGCCGGGCCGGGGTTGACGGCGACGGCGATCGCCACCGCTGCGGCAATGGCGTTGACGACCAGGTGCAAGCGGGTGGGTGGGGTGTCCGGTGTGCCGAAGCAGCCGCAGGACGCCAGCGCGCCGCCGCGCACCAACGCCAGCGCCACGAAGGCCGCGAAGACCAGGTAGGAAGCAGCCACCAGCGCGGCGAACAGCGGCCCCCCGATGACCAGCGCGCCGGCGCCGACGGCGACCTCGGCGCCGCCCAGCAGGCGGACCGCCGTCGCCGACCGCGGTAACCCCACTGAGGACAACGCCCGCAGCGTCGATTGCGGCCGGACGATCTTCGGTCCTGCGGCGACGACCAGCAGCAGCGCGAAGGCGGCGAGCGGCCCGGTCAGCATCTGCACTACCCCGTATGGTGTGAAAGCGGGCGCCGTTCGTCAAGCCAGGCTCCATCGCCGTCGAGACGCACGCCTGACGTTGAGGCTCATGGGTGATTTGTGGACGCCGAGCGGACCGTGGGTCCGGTCAGTGTCCACGAATGGACAACACCAGCGGGTCACCGCCTAGGCTGCGCGACCATGACTGAGTCCTTCACGCTCGACGATGCCGATGTGCGGGCTGTGCTGTCCGCGGCGCTTGGCAGCGGCGGAGACTTCGCCGAGGTCTACGCCGAGCAGCGCCGCGGGCGCACCCTGCGCCTGGACGACGGCAAGGTCGAGGAGCTGACCTCCGGGCGGGACCGAGGTGCCGGTATCCGCGTCCTTCGCGGTCGTCAGACGGGCTACGCCTACACCAACGTGTTGACCCGCGATGCGCTGATCGAGGCCGCCAAGGTGGCCGCCGCCGCCGTCGCTGGTGACGGCTCGGGCAACGTGGCCGACCTGCGCCGGGTGCGGGCCGAGATCAGCCATCCCGCAGCCGTTGACCCGCTGACCGCTGACGGCCCTCGCCTGGTCGAGGTGGTGCGGGAGGCCGACGAGGCCGCCCGCGCGGTGTCCGGCGACGTCCGCCAGGTCACGGTCTTGTGGTCCGACGCCCGCCAGCAGGTCTACCTCGCCAACTCCGAGGGTCACAGCTCGGCCGAGGAGCGTGTTCGCACCCGCCTCGTCGCCCAGGTGGTCGCCGCCCGTGACGGCATCATCCAGACCGGCTACGAGGGGCCGGGAGCCGCCATCGGCCTCGAACTGCTCGACCGCCACCCGCCCGGCGACGTCGGCCGGGTCGCGGCCGAGCGGGCGGTGCTGATGCTCGACAGCAAGCCCGCGCCGGCCGGTGAGCTGCCCGTGGTCCTTTCCGCCGGCAGTGGCGGCGTGCTGTTCCATGAGGCCTGCGGGCACGGCATGGAAGCCGACATCGTCGCGAAGGGCGCCAGCGTCTACGGAGGGCGCAGTGGCGAGAAGATCGGCAGCGACCTGCTCACCGGCGTGGACGACGCCACCGATCCGGGGGCTTGGGGCAGCTTCGGCCTCGACGACGAGGGCACGCCCGCACAGCGCACGGTGCTGTTCGACCGTGGCGTCTGCACCGACTACCTGACCGACCGGCTGCGCGCCGCCGAACTGGGGACCAGCCGGTCCGGCAACGGCCGCCGCCAGTCCTACGCCTTCCTGCCGATTCCTCGAATGACGAACTCCTACATCCTGCCCGGTGCCGACGATCCCGCCGAGATCGTGCGCGGCGTCAAGCGTGGCCTGTACTGCGACGCGCTGGGCGGGGGCCAGGTCGACCCGGCCTCGGGCGACTTCGTCTTCGGCGTGGATCAGGCGCACCTGATCGTCGACGGGGAGCTCACCCATCCCGTGCGCGGCGCCAACCTGGTCGGTGACGGGCCCAGCGTCATCGCGCGGATCGCGGCGGTGGGCAGCGACTTCGACGTCCGGCAGGGGATCTGCGGCAAGGACGGCCAGGGCGTGCCGGCGGGGCTTGGCAACCCGACGCTGCTGATCGGCCGCATCACCGTGGGAGGGACCGGCGAGTGAATGGTGAGCTGCTCGGGTTGTTGGACCGCGTGGTCGAGCGTGCCCACCCCGCTGAGGGGGTGGAGGCCTACGGCGTGGACTCGACCGAGACCACGATCAAGGCCTACGACGCCGCCGCCGAATCGCTGTCGTGGGCGCGCACTCGCGGCGTCGGCATCCGCGTCGTGGCCGACGGCCGCGTCGGGTACGCCTATACCGCCGACCTGAGCGAGGACGCCCTGACCGAGACGCTGGCCGAGGCTCGGTCCAACGCCACGGTGGGCACACCTGACGAGGCCAACGTCCTGCCGGCAGGCGGGCAGCCGGAGGCGATGCCCGAGCTGTACGACGACGCATTCGCCACGGTGGAGACCAGCGACAAGGTCGATTTGGCGGTGCGGTTGGAGACCGCCGCGCGCGCGGCACCGTCGATCAAGGGCGTGGACACCGCCCAGTACGGCGATACGGTCACGACCGCCGCCATCGCCTCCACCGCCGGTACCCGTGGCAGCTACCGGCGCTGCGACGCGTTCTGCTTCGTCGAGGTGCTCGCCGAGGCTCACGGGCGCACCACCGCCGCCTTCGGCCTGGACATGGCCCGGCTACCGTTCGAGTTGGACGTAGAAGCCGCCGCGCAGGAGGGCGTCGCCCGAGCCACGCGGCTGCTCGGTGGCCGCCAGCCTGCCAGCGCGCGCCTGCCGATCCTGTTCGACCCCTACGCCACCGCCTCGTTTCTGGGGGTGCTGGCCGGCGCGCTGTCCGCCGAGTCGGTGCAGAAGGGCCGCAGCCTGTTCGCCGAGCAGCTCGGAGAGTCGGTCGGTCCCGCGCACCTGACGCTGGTCGACGACGGGCGCCTGCCGGGCGGGCCAGCTTCCGCGCCGTGGGATGGCGAAGGCGTGCCGACCGGGCGGACGCCGCTGATCGAGGGCGGCGTGGTGGCCGGCTGGCTGCACAACACCTACACGGCGACCAGGGGCGGCGCCTCCAGCACTGGCAACGCCAGCCGCAGCGGCTTCAAGTCACCGCCCTCGATCAGCCCGACCAATCTGTTCCTCGACCCAGGAGCCGAGGATCAGGAGGCGCTGCTCGCGCGTGCCGGCACCGCCTTCTACTGCCAGCAGGTGCTGGGGGTCCACTCGGGTGCCAACCCGATCTCCGGCGACTTCAGCGTGGGGGCCGCGGGGCTGATGGTGCGCGACGGCGCCTTCGCCGAGCCGGTCCGCGAGGCCACGGTCGCTGGGACGATCCCCGGGATGCTGGCCGGGCTGGTGGCGGTGGGATCGGATCTTCGCTTCCTGCCGTTCGGTGGCGGCATGGGCGGCGCGACGCTGCTGCTGGAGGGGATGACGCTGGCCGGCGCCTGAGGTGGCCAGTGGACGCTCACGCGGTCGCCGAGGTCACGGCGGGGGCGCGTGGGCCAGCAGGACACGCCCGAGGGCCAGACCGCTGTTGGCCGGGCCTACCTCGGCGGCCTCCAACCCCACCAGCGCCGTGCTGCCAGCGTCATCGTGGTTGACCTCCAGGACCGGCCGCGACTCCGCAACCAGCTGCGCCGGCATGTCCCCGGCCCCCAGGACCCACACGTCCACCCACCCGCCGGGGACGACGCCCCAGCCGTCCTCGCTGGGGATGGGCACGGCCCGCAGACCTTCGGCGAGTCCCGCGGCGGGCCCGCGCCGGTCAAGGTGCGCCTCGGTCAGCACGGCACCTTCGGGCAGCGCCAGCGCCAGGACTGCTCCCGGCGGAACCTTCGCGACCGCGGCGGGCGGCACGGCCGCCGGCGGCAGCGCCCGTGGAAGCACCGCGTCCGCCGCTGCCCCGACGGGCAGGTCGCCGGCTGCCACCAGCACGGTCCGGGGAGTGCCGCCCCACCGCGACTCGGCCGCCGTGACTCGTGCCTGGAGCGCCAGCGCGCCCAACAGCACAGCTGCCCACACGGCGATGCTGCGCACCCGAGGACGCAGTCGCGACCAGCGTTCAGACAACGCGTCCAGCGGCCTCGGCAGCCGCAGGTGCGGACCGCGCAGCAGATCGTCGAGGCTCGGCATGGTGCCGATGATGCCCCCGGCCGATGGTCCCACGACGGGAACGCCGCCAGAGCCTGTGGACCACCCGGGTGGGGGATCAGTGGACGTCGAAGCGGGCGCCCTCCAGGGCATGACGCGCCGGGCGGTCGGCGGACAGCGGCAGCGCGGGGATGATCTCGAACAGCAGGTCGCGAAGCTTGGCGTTGTTGGCGGTGAAGACCTCGACGACCGCCGCGTGAGACACCGGCTCGACGTCAGGGTCGTCTTCCAGGCCCACGTCGTAGTCGGTGATCAGCGAGATGTTCAACGCGGCCATCTCCAGCTCCCGAGCCAGCACCACCTCCGGGTACTGGGTCATGTTGATGACCTCCCAGCCCATGGCCGAGAACCACTTCGACTCCGCCTTGGTGGAGAACCGGGGCCCCTGGATGACCACCAGAGTCCCGCGCTCGTGCACCGTGATGCCCAGCTTGGTGGCGGCAGCGATCGCGACGTCACGCATCTGTGCGTCATAGGGCTCGGCGAAGGTGATGTGGGTGGTTTCCGGCCCGTCGTAGAAGGTGTCCTTGCGACCGCTGGTGCGGTCGACGACCTGATCGCAGATCACGAACGAGCCCGGAGCCACCTCCTTCTGGAGGCTGCCGGCGGCGCAGGGCAGGATGACGTCGCTGGCTCCCAGGTGATGCATCGCCCACAGGTTCGCCCGGTAGTTGATGGCGTGGGGCGGTAGCTGATGGCGGATCCCATGGCGAGCCATGAAGCCGACGTTGCGGCCGCCGACCTCGCCGACCACGACCGGGGCCGACGGTTCACCGTACGGCGTGTCCAGCTTCACCTCGCGGGCGTCGGGCAGCAGCGAGTAGAACCCCGACCCGCCGAAAACCCCGACGTCGATCTGTGCTTCGGCCACGGTTGCCGCCTTTGTTGTGCGAATGACAGGAAAAGGCCCCGGTGATCCGAGGCCCGGCGATGCTAGTACCACGCAGAGCGGCAGATGGCCGCCGGCGGGGCTCAGGCGGACTCGGCGCTGGCTGCGCTGGTCGACGTCTTCTTGCTGGTGTCGTTCTTGCGGTCGGGCTTGCCGCTGTCGCTCTTGTCGCTGTCGCTCTTGCCGTCGCTCTTGGCGCTATCGGCCTTCGCCGCTTCCTTCTTGTCGGCCTTGTCGCTCTTGTCGCCGCGCTTGCCCTCCGACCCTTCGCCCTCGGAGGCGGGGCGCTTGCGCGAGTCGTTCACGTAGTAGCCCGAGCCCTTGAACACGATGCCGGCCGCGCTGAACACCTTGCGCAGCCGCCCGCCGCACAGACCGCAGACGGTGAGGGCGTCGTCGCGAAAGCTCTGGACGACCTCGACGTGCTCGCCGCAGTCGCGGCAAGCGTACTCATACGTGGGCATCGTTCCTCCGGGTCACGGTGAAGCTAGGCGGCCACGCGGGCGCTGGTGGGCTGCCACGCACCAAGGGCTCACTCCTCATTATGGCGAGCCGCCGGCGCGCGGCAACCGCATCAGGCTGTCCCGTCGGCGTCGGCGTTGGCGTCCTGGACCGGTCACGACCACGTCGCTATCTGCGTGACGGTCGGGGTCACGACCACTTCGTTACTCGCGTAACGGTGGTCGGCGTGACGACCAGGTCTACGGTGCGGTCATGGGCCTCAGTCGGCACCTTGTCGACCATCTGCTCGTCGAAGGCGACACCGACGACGACGGCGCCGGGACGCAGGCGGGCCAGGAGGCGGTCGAAGTGGCCGCCGCCGTAGCCCAGGCGCCTGCCGGCGCGGTCGAACCCCACGCTTGGGGCAACGACCACGTCAAGGATGGTCACAGCGACGGGCTCTCGCCGGACCGGCTCGCGCACTCCGCGCCAGCCCGGGGTCAGATCCTTGGCCAGGTCGACCACCCGTGCGGCCTGCAGCTGGTCGCCGTCAACCCAGGGAAGGTGCACTGCCGTGCCGCGAGCCAGCAGCGTCTCCAGCAGCGCATCGACGATCAGTTCGCTGCCGAAGGCGGCGTAGCCCAGCACTGACTGCGCCGTTGCCACCGGCGGCAGATCGGCGACGGTTCGACAGACCTGCGTCGCGCCCGCGGCCCGCGACGCGGGTGGCATCTGCGCTCGAGCATTGAGCAACATGCGGCGAAGGGCCGCCTTGCCGGCGCCTGCGTCGTCTGCCACAGCCGTTCCGATCACTGGTGCGCCGGTCTGGCCCCCGGATTGCTCCGCCGGGGGATGGGCCACAGACCGGCGCTGTCATGCTGCCGCCGGTGCGATGCATCCTGGCCAGGCGGGCTTGACCTCCCGCCGACTACATTTGGAGACGGTACCGGGTACGGTCAGCGACGAGAAAGGACGGCAGCGTGCGTGCACGGAAGGCGGTCATCCCCGCCGCTGGGCTCGGAACTCGGTTCCTGCCCGCGACCAAGGCTCAGGCCAAGGAGATGCTGCCCGTCGTTGACAAGCCGGCCATCCAGTACGTCGTGGAAGAGGCGGCCACCGCCGGCCTCGATGACGTCCTGCTGGTGACGGGGCGGGACAAGCGCGCGCTGGAGGATCACTTCGATCACGCCGTCGAGCTCGAGCGCCAGCTGGCCGCGGCCGGCAAGGAGGACCTGCTGGCCACCGTGCGGGCGGTCTCGCATCTGGCCTCGGTGCACTACATCCGCCAGGGCCAGCCGCTCGGCCTCGGCCATGCGGTCGGGTGCGCGCGGCAGCACGTCGCCGACGAACCGTTCGCGGTGCTGCTCGGTGACGACATCATCGGTGAATCCGAGCGTTTGCTGTCGCGCATGGTCGACGAGTGTCAGCGCTCCGGCCGCAGTGTCCTGGCGGTCATGGAGTTCGGGCCCGAGGAGCTGGACAAGTACGGGGTGGTCGCGGCCGAGCCGGATCCCGACTTCCCCGATACCTACCACGTCACCGACATGGTGGAGAAGCCGGGGCGTGCCAACGCGCCGTCCAACCTGTGCATCATCGGCCGCTACGTGCTGACGCCCGACATCTTCGAGCACATCAGCGCCACCCGGCCTGGCCGCGGCGGCGAGATCCAGCTCACCGACGCCATGAAGTCCCAAGCTCGCGAGGAGCCCATCCGGGCCCTCAAGTTCAGCGGGGTCCGCTACGACGTCGGATCCAAGCAGGAATACCTGCGTGCCACGGTGGAGCTGGCGGCGGGCCGGGCCGATCTCGGGCCCGACTTCCGCGACTTCCTGCTCGATTTCGTCAAGAGCATGTAGTGACCGACAGCGGCGGGCACAGACATCACGTCGACCCCGACGAGCTCGTCTCGGTCGAGGAACACCGGCGTGTCGTGCTGTCGAGCATCACGCCGCTGGAGCCCCTCGAGCTGAAGCTGTTCGAGGCCCACGGCTGCGTCCTGGCCGAGGACGTGACCGCCGCGGCGGACGTTCCCAGCTTCACGCGGTCCGCGATGGATGGCTATGCCGTCGTGGCTGAGACCGCCGGGCGCGGCGCCACGCTGCGGCTCACCGGTGAGGTGGCGGCCGGCACCCGCGACCCGGCGCGGGTGCGCCCCGGTGAGGCGGTGCGGATCATGACCGGTGCACCCATCCCGGCGGGCGCCGACGCCGTGGTGCCCGTCGAGGTCGCCGACGAGCACGACGGCAAGGTGCAGGTGCGGGCTACCCCGGAGGTTGGCGACCACGTCCGCCCAGCAGGCGAGGATGTGCGGGCCGGGGCCACGGTGTTGCGGTCTGGCCGTCGTCTGGGTGCCGCGGACATCGGCATGTTGGCGTCAGTCGGACGCGGGCGGGCGCTGGTGCACCCGCGTCCCCGCGTCGCGGTGGTCTCCACGGGCGACGAGCTGGCTGAGCCCGAGGCCACCCTGACACCCGGCCAGATCCGTGACACCAACTCCTACACCCTGACGGCCATGGCCCAGGAGGCGGGCGCCACGGCATTCCGCCACACCATCGTCCGCGACGACCGCCGCGCGCTGACCGAGGCCTTCGAAGGCGCACTGTCCCACGCCGACATGCTGGTCACCTCGGGTGGTGTCAGCGCCGGCCGCTATGACCTCGTCAAGCAGGTCCTGGCGCAGTTGGGGGACGTGGCCTTTTCCAAGGTCGGGATGCAGCCGGGCATGCCACAGGCCTTCGGCTTCGTCAATCGCTCGCTCAGCCACCCGGTGCCCTGCTTCGGATTGCCCGGCAACCCGGTCAGCGCCTTCGTCAGCTTCGAGGTCTTCGTCCGCCCGGCGTTGCGCCGGCTGCAGGGGCGCACCGACCTCAATCGCCCTCGTATCAACGCGGTCCTGGACGAGCCGTTGCACAGTCCCGCGCACAAGGTCAGCTTTCTGCGGGTCACGCTGCGGCGCGACGACGACCTGTGGTATGCGCGGGCGACCGGTCCTCAGGGCAGCGGCATCCTCTCGTCGGCGGTGGAGGCTGACGGCCTGGCGGAGATTCCCAGTGACCGCACCGAGGTGGCTGCGGGCGAGACCGTCGTCGTGCACCTGCTGGTGTCACGGTGAATGAGCAGCTGACCCACCTGGACGAAGCCGGTCGGGCGCGCATGGTCGACGTCGGTGACAAGGACGTGACGCTGCGCCAGGCCACTGCCCGCGCGGTGCTGCGGATGACCCCGGCCACGGCGAGACGACTGGTCGAGGGCCGTCTGCCCAAGGGCGAGGCCATGGCGGTGGCCCGCCTGGCCGGGATCATGGCCGCCAAGCGGACGCCTGAGCTCATCCCCTTGTGCCACAGCGTGGCACTGGCCTCGGTTGAGATTGAAGTTGAAGTGGACATCGAGGGCGGGCTCGCCACCGTCATCTCGCAGGTGCGAGCGGCGGACCGAACTGGTGTCGAGATGGAAGCCCTCGTGGCCGCATCGGTCGCAACGCTCACGCTCTACGACATGGTGAAGGCAGTGGAGCGCGGAGCGGTGGTGGAGCGCGTCGAGCTGCTGCGCAAGTCCGGCGGGGCTCGCGGGGACTGGCAGCGCCGAGCGTGAGCCGCGCTGTGGTGATCACCGTGTCCACCCGTGCCGCCGCGGGGGTGTACGCCGACGAGGCGGGACCGCTGGTGGCGACCGTGCTACGCGAGGCCGGCTATGAGGTCGGCGACCCCGTCGTCGTGCCAGACGGCCGCCAGGTGGTCGCCGACGCCATCCGCGAAGGCTGCGAACAGGCAGACGTGGTGGTGACGACCGGCGGAACGGGTCTGCACCCCCGCGACGAGACGCCCGAGGCGACGCTGGATGTCGTCGACCGGCTCGTCCCGGGCCTGGCCGAAGCGATGCGGGCAGCCTCGCTGGCAGCCACGCCGATGGCGATGTTGTCGCGCGCTGTGGCCGGGCTTGCGGGTTCCACACTGGTGATCAATCTGCCGGGCTCACCCAGGGGGGCACAGGAGAACCTGCGCGCTGTCGTGGCCGTCCTCGGCCATGCCGTCGACCAGTTGCGTGGTGGCGATCACCGGGGCTGAGCGGCGCGTCGTTGCTGACGTGTCAGGGCGTTGCAATGCTTCCTGCGATTCCCGTCGGCGGGCTGTTAGGTTCGCTGCCGATGGGGATTCTTGTGGTGGTCTTGCTCGGCGGGTTGTGGGCTTTGATACTGCTCCCCGGTGCGCTGCGCTCGCGGCGCAACTCGTCACCGATCGATTCGATTCTGGCCTTCGAGCGAAGCATGAGTTTGCTTGCCCCCCGTCGCCCCGGCGAGCGGCGACCTGGCCGTCACGTGATGGTGCTGGACCGCCCGGCCAGCCTGACCGGCCGGGTTCGCGCGGACGTTCTCGCCCGCCGGCGCCTGGCCTTGGTCGGCCTCGCGGGTGCCACGCTCCTCTCCGCAGTCCTTGCGTTGCTCTTTGGGGGCGTCTTCGAGGCGTTGTTCATCATGCTGGCGTTGGTCTTTGCCGTGTACGTTGCCGTGCTCCGGCGGCGCCAGGCTCGCGCGGCTGAGATCCGCGCCAAGATCCGACACCTGCACCGCGCTCCCGACACCGTGCCGGTGGAAGAGGTCCGCCGCTACGGGACCTGAGGCGGCGTGGTCGATCTCACGGCGCTGAGCGAGCCCCCCCTGGCGCGTCTCCGTGCCAAGCACGAGGCGCGCGAGGCGGCTTTGGAGGCGTCACGGCGCTCCATCCGCGTCGGCCACCGCCATCCGGGCCGCGCACCACCGTCGACTTCCCCGACGGGGTCACCGCCGGACTGCGGCGCTCCACCGACGTGGCCCGCGCGATCATCGAGCGCACACGCGCGACCTGACCAGCGCCCTGGTGCAGGCGCGGCTGCGTGACGCCCTCGATGCCCACCGTCACGAGGTCCTCGGCGGCTAGTCGAGCCGACGCGGGAGGCTGCTACCATGCGGCCTTCCCAGGGGGCTGTAGCTCAATTGGTAGAGCGCCTCGGTCGCATCGAGGAGGTCAGGGGTTCGATTCCCCTCAGCTCCACAAGACTTCCGTATTCGAACTCGGAGCCCCCGGGCGGCTCTGGTCCTCGACGCCGTCGGCGCCGACAGCGGCACGAGGCTGCTCGACGCCGGCTGGCGCGACGCGGTCGAGGCCACCATCCGGACCGCGCTCGAGTCGGGCATCCGGCACGACGGCACCTCGCCACGACAACGCCTTCCGCTACATCGTCGCCACTGCCTGAGCCGGACGTCCGCCCACCGGGTTCGTTGCAAGCCCGGCCCGCCCACCTGCGCTGCACCAGACCTCCCGGCGGCGATCCAGTCGTGGTCGTCGCCTTCTTGGTCGGAGGGCGATGTCGGGATGATCCTGGCGGATCGCGTGAGCCGCCTCGATGCCCTCCATGCCTGACCGCGCAGGAGCGGGCCGACAAGTCCGTCGAGCGCTGGCGCTGCACGAGGGCCGGCACGACCTGCCGCTGGCAGGTCAGCTGCCGGCCCGGGGTCCCGTCACTCGCGCGCCAGCTCCCCCAGGTGTGCCGCGGAGAGCTCTGCGGCCAGACGGGCCTCGTGGTGGGCGAGCGGCGATCCTTCTCCGAGGGCGTGGGTCACGGAGGGCTCGGCGCCGTGGGCGTCCCCGCACGCGAGACGCACAGGGCGATGCGCGAGGGCGGCTCGCGCGTCGTCGAGCGCGTCGTCCTCGCGTCCGAGGGCCGACAGCGCCTCGGCCAGGGGACCCCTCGAGGAACGTCGCCATGGCCGGGCGTCGAGGATGTCGGCGAGCCACTGGCGCCTTCCACGGGCGCACCCGCAAGACCGTGCTGCTGGTGCACACCGCCGCCAGCGGTGCGTGGCTGGGCATCGACGTCGTGCCGGGCGTGGTCGTGCTCGCCGTGTTCACCCCGGGACCAGCAGGGGCCCGCAGTGGCATTGGTCGCGATCGGCATGTTCACCGTGTGGCTGCTCGCGGCGGGTCTGGTGGCGCTGACGACGGGCGTCGTGCTGAGCCATGGGTCGAAGTACGGGCTGATCCGCTACTGGTGGGTGGCGGTGAAGCTGGTCCTCAACGTGGCCATCGTCGTGACCTCGGCGGCTGAGCAGCTCGTATGGCCCTTCGAACGCTGTCGATCGGCTGGCGGGCCGACTTCTGGGTGTCGTCCCCTGCCGAGTGCGGAGCCCGCTCAGCAGCCGGTCGCACGTCGCAGGGCGGCGCAGACCTCGAGCATACGGTCTTGGCCGAGTGTCGCGACGCGTTCCACCAGCAGCGTTCGGGGAACGGCGCGCACGTCGTTGCAGTTGGCCGCCGACTCCCTCGGCACACCGTCCCCCGGCCCCAGCGAGACCTCTGTCGGGACGTTCCGGACGGTGGTGGTCAGCGGCACCACGAGCACCTTGCGCAAGGCGGCGACGAGCGGGTCGGGTGAGAGCACCAGCACCGGACGGCGCTTGTCGTCCTCCACCTCCAGCCAGTGCACCTCGCCGCGGGCTACCACGGCTCCTCCTCGACGAGGGCGCGGGCGTCATCGTGGGCGTTGTGCAACTCCTCGTCGGTCTCGGGCGTGCAGGCATACCCCTCGACGACGCGCTGGAGCGCGGCCGCCTCCGCGTCCTCGTCGAGGTAGGACTCGACAGCGTCGCGGATCAGCTGCGACCGTGAGACGCCGTCCCGAGCCGCCCTCGCATCGAGGAGCTCGAGGAGCGTCCGGTTCAGCTGCACCATCGTCTGGGTTCGCATAGCCCTACCATAGCCCTATGGGATTCATGCCGGCGGCTGTTGCTTGCCCGAGCCGACCAAGAGGTCAAGGTGGAGCGCCCGCAGCGAGGCGAAGACGTACGACCTTTACCGGCGGCGAGGCTTGATCGCAGGCTCGCGGGCGCCGAGGAAACAGGCTCGCAGGCTCGAACACGCGAGTGCCCGTCCCGGATGGGGGGTGACCGGCG
>Ga0136627_1000490_pt1 | contig 14866 bp, 14 predicted proteins | sample AntDrymUQ4892206_2_FD_104652 | JGI IMG/M metagenome (GOLD analysis project Ga0136627, IMG submission 104652) | Polar desert sand microbial communities from Dry Valleys, Antarctica - metaG UQ489 (22.06) | ecosystem: Environmental > Terrestrial > Soil > Desert | place: Antarctica: Dry Valley... | reverse complement strand
GCCAGAGCGGGGTGCGCCGGCCAGGATATGCGCGCGGGATGAGCAGGGCGCGACCGGCGTTCTCCCGAAAGCGCGCGCCGAACAGCGCGCTGCCGCCCAGCTCGCCCACCACCATGTCCTCGAGCTCGTCGGGCTCGATCAGCACGAGCTCGGCCCCGGGCGGCTCATCGGCGTCGGGCAGGTGGACGATGATCCCGTCGTCGGACCAGATCGCGTCGGACTCCAAGCCGTGCTCGTCGCGGATACGGGCGCTCAGCGCGAGGCTCCAGGCGGCGTGCACGCGCCCCCCGAAGGGAGATAGGACACACAAGCGCCAGTCGCCGATCTCGTCGCGAAAGCGCTCGATGACGATCGTGCGGTCGCTCGGTACGACCCGGGTGGCGGCCTGCTGCTCGCGCAGGAAGGCGAGCAGGTTCTGGGCGGCGAGCGGGTCGAGGTCGTAGCCGTGCGCCAGCGTCGCGGCGTCCTGCTCGACCGCCCAGCGGCTGAACGCGCCGATCGCCTCGCCGAGCTCCTTCGGGCGCCCGACGCCGTCGCCCTTCCAGAACGGCACGGCGCCCGGGACGCCGGGAGCCGGCGTCACGACCACGCGGTCGCGCGTGATGTCCTCGATCCGCCAGCTCGACGCCCCGAGGAGGAAGACCTGGCCCGGGCGCGCCTCGTAGACCATCTCCTCGTCGAGCTCGCCGACCCGCCGGCCGTCAGGCAGGTTGACGGAGAACAGCCCGCGGTCCGGGATCGTGCCCGCATTGGTGATCGCCAGCGCACGGGCGCCCTTCCGCGCGCGAATCGTGCCGCCCACCCGGTCCCACACGATGCGCGGGCGCAGCTCGCCGAACTCCTCGGACGGGTAGCGGCCGTCGAGCATGTCGAGCACGTTCTCGAGCTGCGCGCGCGACAGTTCGGCGAAGGAGTACGTGCGCAGGATCAGCCCGTGCAGCTCGTCGACCGCCAGGGCCTCTGTCGAAGCGGCAATCGCCACGATCTGCTGAGCGAGCACGTCGAGCGGGTTGCGCGGGACGACGGTGCGCTCGATCAGCCCCTCGCGCATGCGCCTCGCCACCACCGCGCACTCGAGCAGGTCGCCGCGGAACTTGGGGAAGATCCGTCCCTTCGCGGTGTCGCCGACCCCGTGGCCGGAGCGGCCGATGCGCTGGAGGCCGGCGGTAACCGACTTGGGAGACTCGACCTGGAGCACGAGGTCGACGGCACCCATGTCGATGCCGAGCTCGAGCGACGAGGTCGCGACGAGGCAGGGGAGGTTGCCGGACTTGAGCTGCTCCTCGACGACGAGCCGCTCCTCGCGCGCCAAGGACCCGTGGTGGGCTTTCGCGATGGGCCGCCCGCCTCGCCCTCCGGGCTCATCTCCGGCTGTTGCACCGGCCAGCTCGTTCAACCGCAGCGCGAGCCGCTCGGAGGCCCGGCGGTTGTTGACGAACACGATCGTGGAGCGGTGCTCGCGCACCGCCTTGAGTATCTCCGGGTAGATCGCCGGCCAGATCGACTTGCGCGTCGCCTCCTGCCCAGCGAAGGGGTCGAGCTCGACGTCGCTCTGCTCCGGCTCGAGCATCGACTCGACTGGCACGTGGATCTTGAGGTCGAGCGGCTTGCGCGTGCCCGTGTCGACGATGGTGCACGTGCGCTTCGGCCCGACCAGGAAGCGCCCGACCTCCTCGAGCGGGTTCTGCGTGGCCGACAGCCCGATCCGCTGCACATCGCCGCCGGCTTGCTCGACGAGCCGCTCGAGCGTGATGGCGAGGTGCGCCCCGCGCTTGGTCTGGGCGACCGCGTGGATCTCGTCGACGATCACCTGCTCGGCGCCCTCGAAGATGGCGCGCGCCTGACTTGTGAGCATCAGGTACAGCGATTCGGGCGTCGTGATCAGGATGTCGGGTGGGTGGCGGACCATGTCGCGCCGGTCCTTCTGCGGCGTGTCGCCTGTCCGGATGCCCACCCGTAGGGCGGAGCCCGGTGACGAGCCGTCAGGCGAGGCCGGATCAGCGCCGATGCCTCGCAGCGGCGCGCGCAGGTTCTTCTCCACGTCGTAGGAGAGGGCCTTGAGCGGTGAGACGTAGACCAGCCGCGTGCGGTCGGCGGACGGCTCGGCGACGAGGCGGTCGAGCGCCCACAGGAAGGCGGCAAGCGTCTTGCCCGAGCCCGTCGGGGCCGAGATGAGCGTGTGGGCGCCGGTGGCTATCGCGGGCCACGCCTGGGCCTGCGCCGCGGTGGGCTCCGCGAACGCCCGGCTGAACCAGTTGCGCACCTGCGGCGTGAAGGCGGTCAGGGCAGGGTGCGCCATCGAACCCAACGGTACCGGTCACACGGGTGGTGGCTCCCCGATCGCCGGCCTGGTGGCGCTCGCGATTCCGGCCGCGCGGCGGCCCGTGCGCCGGCCGGCCATGCCGCCGGCGGCCCGGCGGTCGGTCTACGCCGGGGAGCGGTGATGGTGGCGCCGACGCTGCCCACGCGCGCCGATGCGATCCGCAACCGCGAGCGTGTCGTAGCGGCGGCGACCGCCGTGTTCGCCGAACGCGGCGTGGAGGCGAGCGTGCCGGAGGTGGCTGCGCGCGCGGGTGTGGGCAAGGCGACTGTGTACCGCTCGTTTCCCACCAAGGAGCACCTGATCGCCGCCGTGGCGATCGAGCGCCTGGCTGACTTGGAACGCGGCGCCCGTGCCCGACTGGAAGCGCCCGACGCGTGGGCGGCCTTCGCCGAGCTCCTGGACGAGGCCGCGGAGAAGCAGTGCCGGGATCGCACGCTGCTCGAAGCGCTGGCCGCCGGCGTCGCCTCGGATCTGCTCGCGGACGCGCGTGCGAGCATGTGGCTCGCCGTCGGGCGCTTGATGGAGCGGGCCAAGGCGCAGGGCCGCATGCGCGCCGACGTCACGCCCGCCGAGCTGCGCTGTGCTGTGGGCGGGCGCGGCGCGCGTGCTCGCCGCCGACGGGGTCGACGACCCGGCCGAGTGGCGCCGTTACGCCGCGCTGGTGCTGAGTGCCCTGAGGGCGGGCGGCTGAGCCGCCAGCGCGCGCGCCCGCGCGAGCACGGCGTCCAGCATCGCCGGCGTCAGGCGGCCGGTGAACGTGTTCTGCTGGCTGGGGTGGAAGCAGCCGACGAGCGTCAGGGCACCGGCCGGCGCCTCGGCGCCATGGCCGAAGCGCGGGCGCACGCCGCGGGCCAGCAGCGCCAATCCGGCGTCCCACGCGAATCCCCCGAGACAGACGACGACCCGTGCGTGCTGGAGCAGCGGCAGCTCGGCGCGCAGCCACTCCGCGCAGTTGTCGCGCTCGGCCGGCAGCGGCTTGTTCGCCGGCGGGGCGCACCGGACGGCCGCCGTGATCCAGCAGTCGCGCAGGGCGAGCCCGTCGTCCGCGCGGCGGCTCACAGGCTGGTTGGCGAAGCCGGCGCGATGAAGCGCGGCGAAGAGGAAGTCCCCCGAGCGGTCGCCGGTGAAGACGCGGCCGGTGCGGTTGGCGCCATGCGCGGCGGGCGCCAGGCCGAGCAGGACAACTCGCGCGGCGGGGTCGCCGAAGCCGCCGATCGGCCGGCCCCAGTAGGTCTCGTCGCGGAACGCCGCCCGCTTCTCGACCGCGACCCGCTCGCGCCACTCCACGAGCCGCGGGCAGCGGCGGCAGTCGTGGACCGCCGCCTCCAGGGCGGCCAGCCGGGCAGCGCTCACGCGGGCGTTCCGGGTGTCGGGTCCCGATCGCACATGACGCCGCGATGCTATCCGGGTCACTACCCTCTGGACGCAGCATGCGCCGAGTTCACCTCGCCCTCCCGCTGCTCCTCGCGGCACTCGCCTCCGGCTGTGGCGGAGCTGCTTCCTCCGCCGGCGACTTCGAGGGTGAGGAGAAGCAGGTCGCCGACGTCGTCGAGCAGCTCCAGAGCGCCGGTGAGGCGGGCGACGCCAAGGCGATCTGCGACGAGGTGCTGGCGAAGGCCTTGCGCGACGAGATCGCGGAAGCCGGCTCTGATTGCGAGGAGGAGCTCGACAAGGCGATCAAGGACGCCGACGACTTCGATCTCGAGGTGGAGGACGTCACGGTCACCGGAGCCCGGGCGACTGCGCGGGTCCGTGGCCGCGGCGAGGACGCGGAACGCGTGCAGGAGCTCGAGTTCATCCGCGAGGGCGACGACTGGCGGGCGACCGCGCTCGGATCCTAGGGTCTCGCCGGCCAGGCGAGCCGCGCCTGTCGCTCGCTCGCCTGCCCCGATCAGCCGGCTTCCCGGTGACGTCAGCTGATCAGTCGGCGCCGAGCGACCGCCCGTACTGGCGCTCGTAGTACGCGCGGTAGTCGCCGGAGCGGATCGGCTCCCACCACGTGCGGTTGTCGCGGTACCAGGCCACGGTCCGCTCCAGTCCCTCGTCGAAGCGAACCCGAGCCTCCCAGCCGAGCGCGCGCGCCTTCTCGGAGCCGAGCGAGTAGCGGCGGTCGTGTCCGGGGCGGTCGGGGACCGACTCGATCAGCTCTTCCGACGCGCCCGTGAGCGCGATGATGCGGCGCACGACGTCGAGGTTGACCGCCTCGTCGGGACCGCCGACGTTGTAGGTCTCGCCGGGCGTGCCCTGCGCGAGCACGTGGCCGATGCCGCGGGCGAAGTCCTCCACGTAGATCCAGTTGCGCACCTGCTGCCCGTCGCCGTACACGGGCAGCGGGTCGCCGTGCAGCGCGTTGAGCACCATCAGGGGGATCAGCTTCTCCGGGTACTGATACGGCCCGTAGTTGTTCGAGCCGCGGCAGATGAGCGACTCGAGCCGGAACGTGTGGTGATAGGAGGCGACGAGCAGGTCGGCGCCCGCCTTCGTGGCGGAGTAGGGCGATGACGGGGCGAGCGGCGACGCCTCCGTGAAAGAGCCCTGCTCGATCGATCCGTAGACCTCGTCGGTAGAGACCTGGACGTAGCGCACCCCTCGCTCGCGCGCCGCCTCGAGCAGCACGAACGTGCCGAGCGCGTGGGTGGTGATGAACGCGTCCGGCTCGGCGATCGAACGGTCCACGTGCGTCTCGGCGGCGAAGTTGACGACCGCGTCGACGTCGGCCATCGCCGCGACGACGGCGTCCTTGTCCTCGATCCCGGCGTGGACGAACGAGAAGCCCGCGTGGTCGCGGACGTCGTCCAGGTTCTCCTTGCGCCCTGCGTAGGTCAGCTTGTCGAGCACGGTGACGGCGTCGCCGTGCTCGACGATCCGCTGGCGGGCGAAGTTCGAGCCGATGAATCCGGCTCCGCCACAGACGAGCAGCTTCATGCGGTGACTCCTTTCGGGCCGACCGCGTCGGCGGAAACGGGCGCTTCGAGGTAGGCGCGCAGACCGTCCTGCCAGGGCATGAGCGCGGGCGTGTCCGGGCGCTCCGAGCGCAGGGCGGAGAAGGCGGGTCGCGGCGCGGGACGGCCGGAGTCCCCAGTCGCCCCGCGGGTCAGCGCGACCTCGGCGCCGGCGGCCGCGAAGACGGCGGCCGCGAGGTCGTACCACGAGCACGATCCGGCGCCGGCCACGTGCCGGATGCCCGTCAGGCGTCGCTCGGCGATCACCACCAGCGCGGCCGCGAGGTGGCCCGTGAAGGTGGGGCAACCGACTTGGTCGTCGACCACGGTCAGCTCGTCGCGCTCGCGCGCCAGCCGCAGCATGGTCGCGACGAAGTTCGCGCCGTGGTGGCCGAAGAGCCATGACGTGCGGACGATGGCGTGCCGCCCGGGCGCCGCGGCGGCGACGGCGAGCTCGCCCGCGAGCTTGGTGCGGCCGTAGGCGCCGAGCGGCGCGGTGGACGCCGACTCCGCGTACGGCTCGCCTGCCGTTCCGTCGAAGACGTAGTCCGTCGAGACCTGGACCGTGAAGGCGCCGGCGGCCGCGGCCGCGGCGGCGACGTGGCCGGCCGCGTCTCCGTTGACCGCGGCGGCGACGGCCTCCTGGGCTTCCGCGCCGTCCACGTCGGTCCAGGCGGCGCAGTTGACCACCGCGTCGGGGCTCGCCGTGATGACCGCCGCGCGGACGGCGGCGAAATCGCGGACGTCGAGGTCGCCGCGGGACAGCGGGGTGACGTGATGACCCGCCCGCACCGCGGCCGCGACCACGTCGTGGCCGAGCATGCCCGCCGCACCGGTCACGAGAAGGCGCATCGGAGTCATTCGTAGCAGCGTGCGCTCACCCAGCCGGCTCCGCCGACCGGCGCAGGCGTTCGACGCGGAGCGCCAGTGCGAGCTCGAACCGTGCGTCGGGGTCGTCGAGCCGGTTACCGAACAGGTCCCGAAGCTGCCTCACGCGGTAGCGGACCGTCTGCGGATGCACGTCGAGGGCACCCGCGACGGCCTGCACCTGGCCGGGCCGGTCGAGCCACGCGACGAGCGTCTCACGCAACCGCGCGCGCGGCCCCGCGGGCAGGCCGGCGAGCGGCGCCAGCCGGGACGCGGCGAGTTCGGCGGCGACGGCAGGATCGGCGGCCAGCAGGAGGTCGCCGAGGTGGTCCTCCGCGATGATCAGCCCCGGAGTCGGAGCGCCGCGGGCGGGCAGCCGGCCTGCCGCGGCCAGGCGCTGGGTCATCATCGCTCGCCGCGCGCTCGCCGCGCCGCGCGGCCATTCGACCGTCGGGCCGAGCGCGACGGGGCGGCCGGCGACCGTGGCTTCCAGCCGGCGGCGGCGGCCCGGGGCGTCGGGGTCCGGGATGAAGACCACGGCGGCGCCCGTCGCCTCGGCGCCGATCGCCCCCTCGCCAAGCCGGCGGGCGAGCCGGGCGGCGATCGAGTCCAATGTCGCCTCGACCGGCGTGCCGTCGTCGGCGGTCGCCGCCACCAGCGCGGCCAGCCCCCCGCGCGGCAGCGTCCAGCCCGACGCTGCGGCCGCGGTGCGCACCGCTTCCTGGCCGGCCGGCGGGTCCTGGGCGAGCAACCGGACCAGCCGGCGCCGGCGGCGCTCGCTCTCGCCGGCGGCGGCGGTCTGCTCTTCCGCGTACCCCTCGGCCGACTCCGCCGACAACTCGTCGATGTACGCGAAGATCGCCTCGCCGAGCGCGTAGAGAGCCGGGGGTGAGAGGCCGCCTCCCACGCCGGCGTCGACGAACCGCCGCCACGCCAGCCGCGCGCCGACGCGGTAGGCGGCCAGCAGCGCCTCGAGGCTCCGGCCGGAGTGGAACTCGCCGCGCCCGAGGTCGACGTACGTTCCGCGCGCCTCGCCCGTGTCAGGATCCGGATCGGCCAGCAGGTCGACGAAGCGGTTGAGTGCGACCTCGACGCCGAGCCGCACCACCTGTCCGAACTCCCCTTCCATCGCCCGCGCGTAGCCGGGCACTTCGCCGGCGATGGCGGCGATCATCTCGTCCGCGAGGCCGGGCAACGCCGGGCGAAGGACTTCCGCCGCTTCCGGCGGCACCGCTTCGTAGGGTCGCGATGTCGTGGCCACTTGTCGCGAGGCTACAACTCCTGGCTCCCGCTGGTGGAGCCTCGCCCGTTCAGTACCATGCGCAAACGTGCAGTTCAGGGCCTCTTCAGCGCCGAGCGGCGCCGGATCCGAGGTCGTGATGCTCGACCGTACCGCGCGCTCGGCGACTCGGTGACCGCGCGGTGGGCCACCACCGGCGTCTTCGTCGTCAACGGCGCCGCCATCGGCAGCTGGGTCGCGCAGATCCCGTGGGTGCAGGAGCGCTTCGACCTCTCCAGAAGCGCGATCGGGCTCGTGATCGTCGGGATGGCGGTCGCCGTCGTCCTCGCGTTCCCGATCGCCGGCCAGGCGATCGTGCGCCATGGCTCCGAGCGGATCGTCTGGGTCGGCGGCATCGCCACCTCGCTTTCCGTCGTCCTGCCGGTGCTGGCGCCGCATCCCATCCTCGTCGCACTGGGCCTGTTCATGCTCGGCGCGTCCTCCGCGACGCAGGACGTCTCCATGAACAGCCACGGCGTGAAGGTGGAGAAGGATCTCGGCAAGCCGATCATGTCCTCGCTGCACGCCGGCTGGGCGTTCGGCGGCATGGTCGGCGCGGGCTTCGCCGCGGCCTGTGCGGCACTCGGCATGGACCCCCGGGTGACCGCTGCCATCAGCTCCGTGCTCCTGCTCGCGCTCCTGTTCGTCACCGCGCGCCGCATCGGCGGCGGCTCGGCCGCCGCTGGCGAGGACACCCCGGGCTTCACGCTGCCATCGCGCGGCGTGCTGCTGATCGCCATCCTCTGCCTGCTCGTGATGGTGACGGAAGGCGCGATGGCCGACTGGGGCGGCCTCTACCTGCGCCAGGACCTCGGGGCGAGCGCCGCGCTCGCCGCCCTGGCGTACTCGTTCTTCACGGGCGGAATGACGATCGGCCGGATCCTCGGCGACTGGGTCAACGCCCGTATCGGCCCGGTGGCGCTGCTGCGCTGGGGCGCGCTGCTCACCGGCATCCCGCTGGGCGCGATGCTGCTGATCGGGCAGCCGGCCGCCGCGCTGCTCGGCCTGTTCCTCGTCGGCCTCGGCGTGGCCAACGGCGTGCCGCTGATGTTCAGCGCCGCCGGGCGCCGGCCGGACACGCCGCCCGGGCCGGGGATCGCGGCCGTCTCGTCGATGGGCTCGCTCGGGTTCCTCGCCGGTCCGCCCGTGATCGGCGTGCTGGCCGACGTGATCTCGCTGCCGGGCGCGCTGGCGACGCTCATCCTCGGCGCAGCGGTCGTCTTCGCGCTGGCCCGGCGAGCGACCGCCCGGACGCAGCCCACGCCGGCCTCCCAGCCCGAGCCGCATCCGCGCGACCCGGTGGCGGTGCCCTGACCCGCGAGGTTCGGCGCGACCTCAGCGGTCGAGCAGCGTGAGCAGGTATGTCCCGTAGCCGCTCTTCACGAGCGGCTCGGCGAGCGCGCGCAGCGCGGCGTCGTCGATGAACCCCTCGCGCCAGGCGATCTCCTCCGGGGACCCGATCCGCAGCCCCTGGCGCTCCTCTATCACGCGCACGAACTCGGCGGCCTGCATCAGCGAGTTGAACGTGCCGGTGTCCAGCCAGGCGGTGCCCCGGTCCAGCACGAGAACGCGGAGCTTGCCGCGCTCGAGGTAAACCCGGTTGACGTCCGTGATCTCGATCTCGCCGCGCGCGCTCGGCGTGATGTCGCGCGCGATCTCGACCACGTCGTTGTCGTAGAAGTAGAGGCCGACCACGGCGTAATTGGATTTCGGCTGCTCGGGCTTCTCCTCGATCGAGACGGCGTTGCTGTCGCCGTCGAACTCGATTACGCCGTAGCGCTCGGGGTCGGCCACGTGGTAGGCGAACACCGCGCCGCCGTCGGGATCGGTGAGCGACTTGAGCTGCGCGCCGAGGCCGTAGCCGTAGAAGATGTTGTCGCCGAGGATCATCGCCACCGCGTCCTCGCCGATGAACTCCGCGCCGACGATGAACGCGTCGGCCAGCCCGCGCGGAGTCGCCTGGGCGGCGTACGTGAACCGGCAGCCGAACTGCGAGCCGTCGCCCAGCAAGCGGCGGAACTGGTCCTGGTCCTGCGGTGTCGTGATGATCAGGATCTCGCGGATCCCCGCCATCATCACCGTGGCCAGGGGGTAGTAGATCATCGGCTTGTCGTACACGGGCATGATCTGCTTGGAGATGCCCTGGGTGATGGGGTGGAGCCGGGTGCCCGAGCCCCCGGCGAGGATGACCCCCTTCAATAGGTGCCTCCCAGCTTGCGGTGGTCCCACGTGACCCGGCCACGCTCGACGAACTGCAGCGCCACGCGCTTCGCCGCCTGCGCGCGCATCGCCGCCTCGAGCTCCGGCCCCAGCGCGCCGTCTCCGTAGCGGGCGGCGAGCTCCATGCCCAGCGGCGTCACGACGTCCGGGTCGTGATGGAGCACCGCCTCGCAGGCGAGCATGACCCCGCGCAACTGCTCGTACTCCGTGCCTGCCTCGACCTGCAGGGTGCAGCGCGCGTCGCGACGCAGGTTGCGGACCTTCTGCGACTTCTCGTAGGTCCAAGCCCACAGCTGCCCCGCGCCGGTACCGGTACGCAGCACGTACCACAGCGGCATCAGGTGCGGCCAGCCGTCGCGGCCGTTGGTGGCGCAGGTGACGGTTCGCCCCTCGGCGAGGAAGTCCGCGGCCTCCTCGGCGGACATGACGATCTGATCCCGGCGGCTCACCGGGAGGAGGGTGCCAGAAGCCGCTCGGCAGCGGCGAGCACGCTCTCGCGCACGTCGGCGGGCTCGAGGACGGCGGCGTCGCCCGCCTCCTTGAGGATCTCCTTGACCAGGTAGCGCTCGCCCTTGAACGCCCACTCGACGACGATCGCGCCGTCGTCGAGCTCGGCCAGCACGGTCCGCTCCTCGGCGACCCAGCGGGCGTGCTCGGGAGCGATCCACACGTGGGCGATCCGCGATCCCTCCACCTCGCCGGTCCGCGGCCACCCCTCGACGTCGGCGATCGGGTCCAGGTCGGCGCGCGGCTCGTAGCTCTCGTCGAGCACGTCGACGCGCTTGATCCGGTCCAACCGGAAGCTGCGCATCTGGTCCTTGGCCGGATCGAACACCTTGACGTACCAGCCCTCGAGCCCGTTCATCAGCGCGTACGGCTCGGCCACGCGGGTGGAGAACGTGTCCTCGTTCTCCGCGTAGTACTCCAGCTCGAGCAGCCGGCGTGACTCGATCGCCTCGCCGACCTTGCGGGCGATGGCGTCGTCCGTGCGCGCGTTGGAGACGAGCAGGCCCTCCTTGGCGATGTCGCCAAGCGCGCGCTCGAGCTTGTCGCGCGCCGTGGGCAGGTGCTCGGAGAGGTGGACGCCGAGCAGCTCGATCGCGGCGAGCAGCGCACGCGCCTCGATCGGCAGCAGGCGCGCCGGACGGTCGAACGTGTCGGAGTACGGCTCGGGATCGACCTCGATCTCGCCGGACGGCAGCACCTCGGCGTAGAGCACGTAGGCGCCGCCGCCGAAGTTCACGACGTTGAGCACGGCCACGTCCTCGCGCAGCTCCTGGGGCGACAACTGGAGCTGCTCGCAGACGTGCGCGGCGTCCAGCCTGCGCCCGGCGCGACCGGCCTGGATGAGGACCGACGCCAGCGTGACCAGGCGCGCGAAGCGCTCGGGGCGGATGCCGTTCGCCTCGCGCTGGCGGCCACCGTCGCCGCCCGCCTCGCGGGCCGTTGGCAGCGCCGTGGGCACACGGCCTGCCGCGGCGGTGACGAACGGCTCGCCGCGGTGCAGCTCCGCCACCCGATCCAGCCGCCGGTGCAGCTCCTCGGCGAGCGCCGGCGGACCCTGCACGCGTGCGTGCTGCTCGTAGCCGATCGCCCACGCGAGGACGAGCCGCGCAATGGCGTACGGCGTCCTGAACACGAGCCCGCCGTCGTCCGCGCCGACCAGCTCGCCGTAGCGTCCGAAGTTGCGCTCGACGTGCCACGCGATGCGGTCCGAGACCCAGATCTCGGCGACATCGCGCGGCTCGCCCAGTTGCCATGGGATGCGGTTGGCGTAGCGGCGCGGGTCGAAGTCCTCCGGGCGCTGGAAGTCGTGCTCCGCCTTGGTCGCATAGGCCACCTTGCCGCGGATGCGCGAGAGGCGGAACACGCGCATGGCACCGCGCTCGTGCGACCAGCCGACGAGATAGAACTGCCCGCCCTCGAACAGCAGCTCGTATGGGTCCACCTTGCGCAGGGCGATCGCGCCGGTCTGCATCGTGAAGTACTCGAACTCGATCCGCTTGCGCCGGTAGATCGCCGTGTCGACCTTGGCCAGTCGGGCGGACAGCTCCGCGCCGCCCGCCGAGCCGGTGATGCCCAGCCCGATCGCCCGTTGTGCCGGAGAGCCCAGGGGGCTCGGACGGCCCCACGTGAGCTGCTGCAGCGCCAGGCGCAGCGGCTCCGCGTAGGCGAACTCGCCGTCGAGCAGGCTCAGCGCGGTCTGCAACGCGGCCAGCTCCGCGTCGGTGAACTCGATCGCGGGAAGGAAGAACGCCTCGGGCGCGAGCGAGTAGTTCTCCTGCTCGGAGAAGCCGTCGGCCGGCCGGTCGACCGACAGGTGGATCCCGAGCGAGTCGAGCTCGGCGCGATCGGCGTAGTAGCGCCGGGCGAACGCGTCCTCGGTCATGTCGGAGTAGCCCTCGACGTCGCGCCGGATCTCCGTGGCCGTGACAGGGCGCCGCTCGGCCATCAGGTAGGAGATCAGCGAGAGTTGCCGGATGAGCTTCTCGGTGTCCTTCGCCACAGCGGCTCACCATAGACCGCGACTCCGGGCCGAACGGCGGGCGCACGCTGTTTCGACTTCAGGTTTCCTCGGTCTTTGCTCAAACATCGGGACCACTAGGTTCTTCTGCCAACTGCGGCTATACAACAGGTCGTGCCGTTGCGCCTCGTCCTCATCGAAGACCACCAGGCGCTGCGCGAGGGGCTGGAGCTGCTGTTGAGCCGCGAGGGTTGCGAGGTCGTGGGCACCGCCGGAACGGCGGTGCAGGGCCAGCGCCTCGTCGAGGAGCTCGCGCCCGACGTCGCCCTCGTGGACATCCGCCTGGGCGAGGACGACGGGATCGAGTTGACGCGGCGCCTGCTGGACGCCGATCCCGAGCGTCGAATCGTGCTCTACACGGGCTCCGCCGACGAGGAGTTGCTCTTCAGCGGGCTCGACTCGGGCGCGCGCGGCTACGCGCTCAAGGACGGCTCGCCGCGTGAGCTGGTCGAGGCGCTGGTGCTGGTCGCGGCCGGCGGCAGCTACGTGGACCCGCGGCTGCGGTCCGCACTGCTCTCGCGCCGGGTCACCGAGCACCTGCCGTCGCTCTCGAACCGCGAGCGTGAGATCCTGGACCTGCTCGCCCAGGGCCTGACCGGGGAGGCGGTCGCCGAGCGGCTGGTGCTCTCGGCCGAGACGGTGAAGACCCACATCCGCAACGCGATGGCTAAGCTCGAAGCGCACACGCGCGTACACGCGGTCGCGATCGCGCTGCGCGAGGGGTACATCTCGCCGCCCGACGACGCCGGAGTGAGCACGCGGTGACCGAGCCTGACGCGTTCGAGGGAGTCGTCCGCCTTCGCCACGACCTGCGCACGCCGCTCACGGTCGTGATCGGCTTCGCCGAGATCATGGCGGGCGAGCGGCCGTTGAGCGACGCCCAGCGGCGCGACTACGCGGAACGGGTGCTCAGTGCCGCAATGGAGATCCGCGACATGATCGACGCCGCCAACCTCGACTAGGGGGCACTGACAAGGCCTGGTCCGGCAGCCCGGCGACGGTGACGGCGACTCATGGCTCAGACGCTCAGGGCCGCGGCGGGCCGGGCGGCGGCGAGCAGCTGCCGCAGCGCCAGGCCGGTGAGGAGCGTCGCGAGCAGCGCGCCACTGGAGCCGAAGACGTGGTGGCCGCGCTCGATGTCGACGATGACCCCCGAGGTCACCAGCCAGCCGAGCGACCAGCCCACGGCGTTCACGGCCGCCCACGCCGCCGCGACGCGCGGCCCGGTCGCCAGCAGTGCCGACTGTGCGGCGCCGACGGTCGCGCCGGTGACGAGGCCCCACAGCATCACGTCGGCGACCAGGCCGCCGGCCGCTGCCGACGCGGGGTCGTGGAGCGAGCCGACGATCTGGGTCGCGAGGTAACCGCCGATGGGGAAGCCGAGGAAGGTGGGAAGCCAGCGCCTGAAGGACATGGTGTCTCCCGCTTGGTGTACGTTGTACGTTACCCCGCGAACGTACGCTGTACACAAGCGGAAAGTCAAGCCGATGAGCAAAGACGCGAGCCAGCCACACCCCACCGGTACGGGCCGCACACGGCGCCCTCGCGGCTCCCTCACGCCCGAAGCGATCCTCGACGCCGCCGAGGCCGTCGCCGCACAGGGCTTCGGAGCGGTCAGCATGCGGGCGGTCGCCGCCCGCCTCGACGCGGTGCCGATGGCGCTCTACAACCACTTCGCGACCAAGGAGCAGCTCGTCGACACGCTTCTGGACCGCGTCCTCGCCCGCTTCGAGCTCGAGCCGGCCGCGGACCACTGGGCGGAGGACCTCCGCCGCTTCGCGCGCTCTCACCGGGGTCTGCTCGTGCGTCATCCGTGGGCGGTGGCGCCGCTCTTCAACCAGCCGAACCCCGGGATCGGCGCCGTCCGCATCGGCGAGTTCGCGCTCGGCATCCTCCGCCGCGGCGGCCTCTCCGACGCCCGTGCCGTCGCGGCCTTCAGCGGCATCATCGCGCTCAACTACGGCTGGTCGTCGTTCACGACCGCGCGCGACCTCGACCCCGGCGGCCCGAGCCACGACGTCGCGGCGATGCTCTCCAAGCTGCCGGCCGCCGCGTTCCCGCTCACCGTCGAGGTCGCCGCTGAGATGGGCGCCTACGGCAGCGACGAGCACTACGAGCTCGTGCTCGACGGACTCCTGAGCGGCCTCCGCGCGACGAGCAACTAGGTCCAATACCGTTGAGTAATCCCGCGGCCTCCCGGTCTTCGGGCGCTCGCTTCGCGTCGGATGCGAGAGCGAGGCGTAAGCCGGCGAGGACTTTCGCGGCTCGTCCTGAGCGGGCGTCGCGGGCTTAGCTCAGCTGCGGCGCCCAGGTCCGCCCAATCCGCCTCAGGGATGCCGACCCTAATCGCCGAAGAGACGAAACGAGCGGATCTCGCGCAGCTACGCGAGCTCGACCCCCGCTACGCGTTCGCCGAACCCACGCTCCGCCGGCTCGACGTCCCCGTTCTCGTCGCACGCGACGAGCTCGGCAGGCAAGTCGGCGCCGGGGTCGCGGCAGCCGCCATCGGCTTGTCCTACGCGCGGTTCGCGCGAGGGCCGCCGCCTGTTCGGGCGGTGCCGGGGCGTGGGAGAATGATCGTGATGACGGTCACCGACACGCTGGGCCGGCCGCTGCGCGATCTACGGATCTCGGTCACCGATCGCTGCAACTTCCGCTGCGTCTAATGCATGCCCGAGGAGGTCTTCGGGCGCGACCACCAGTTCCTCGAG
>Ga0136627_1000488_pt1 | contig 14910 bp, 14 predicted proteins | sample AntDrymUQ4892206_2_FD_104652 | JGI IMG/M metagenome (GOLD analysis project Ga0136627, IMG submission 104652) | Polar desert sand microbial communities from Dry Valleys, Antarctica - metaG UQ489 (22.06) | ecosystem: Environmental > Terrestrial > Soil > Desert | place: Antarctica: Dry Valley... | reverse complement strand
GAATCGCCGAGGCTCGTCCGAGGCGATTCTCATGACCTCGATGGGGGCGGTCGCGCAGCGACCGCCATGGAGATGCTGAGCCGTGGATGCCTACGACCCCGGCACGCTGCCGGCGCTGCTCGCCGGCGAGCCGCCCTACCGGCTCCGCCAGGTGCGGTCCTGGCTCGCCAGGGGCATCGACGACCCAGCCGGGATGACCGACCTCCCGCAGGAGCTGCGCGAACGGCTCGGGGCCCGGCTCGCACCCGCTCCGCGCGTCCTGCGCATCTCCACGGCCGACGGCGGCCTGACCCGGAAGGTGCTGCTCGAGTGCGGGGGCGGGGAGGCGGTCGAGAGCGTGCTCATGCTCTACCCGCGCACGAGCGGCCGGGCCGCCCGCGCGACGGTGTGCATCTCGACCCAGGCCGGGTGCGCGCTGGGCTGCCCCTTCTGCGCGACCGGCCAGGCGGGCTTCCGCCGGCAGCTCACGGTCGGCGAGATCCTGCGCCAGGTCACGGTCATGCAGCGCCTGCTCGCCGCGGGCGAGGCCGCCGTGCCGGGCGCTGTAGACCACGTGACGAACGTCGTGTTCATGGGCATGGGGGAGCCGCTCGCCAACCTCGACGCCACGGTCGCCGCCGTCCGGTGGCTGGTCGACCAGGCGGGACTCGGCCTGTCGGCCCGTTCGATCACGGTGTCGACCGTGGGCCTCGTGCCGGGCATCCGCCGCCTGACCGGCCTCGGCCTGCCGATCACGTTGGCCGTCAGCCTCCACGCCCCCGACGACCGGCTACGCGACGACCTCGTGCCGGTCAACCGCCAGCACCCGCTCGCCGAGCTGCTCGAGGCGTGCCGCGGGTACCGCGCCGCGACCGGGCGCCGCCTGACCTTCGAGTACGTCCTCATCGACGGCGTCAACGCGGCGATGGGGCAGGCCCGGGCGCTCGCCGCGCTCGTGGGCGACATGGGGTGCCACGTCAACCTCATCCCGATGAACCCGACCCCGGCCGTGCCGTGGACCGCGCCGCCGGTGCCCGCGCAGCGGGCGTTCGCCGGCGTCCTGGAGCGCGCCGGGGTGCCGACGACCATCCGGCGCAACCGCGGCGGGGACATCGACGCGGCCTGCGGGCAGCTCTACGCCTCGTACGCGGTCGCGAGCGGGAAGGTCCTGCCCGCCGCCGTCGGCGCGGCCGAGCGGGTGTCGGCGGTCGCCGCAGACGCCGACCGGCGGTGAGCGACCCCACGTCCGTCGCCGTGCTCGGGGCGACGGGCTCCGTCGGGACGCAGACGCTGGACGTCATCGCGTCGCACGCCGACCGCTTCACGGTGTCGGGGCTGGCCGCGGGGACGAACGACGAACTGCTGGTCCGGCAGGCCCGCCGGCTGCGCGTCCCGCGGGTGGCGCTCGCCGACGAGGCCGCTGCAGCGCGGGCGCGGCGCGCACTCGGCGCCGGTGTCGAGGTGCTCGGCGGGGCCGACGGGGTGCTGGAACTCGCGGGCGCCGGCGCCGACGTGGTGCTCAACGGCATGGTCGGCTCCCGGGGCCTCCCGGCGACCCTGGCAGCGCTCGGGGCGGGCAGCCGCCTGGCGCTCGCGAACAAGGAGTCGCTCATCGTCGGCGGGCAGCTCGTCCTCGACGCGGCCCGCGCCGGCCAGCTCGTGCCGGTGGACAGCGAGCACATGGCTCTGGCGCAGTGCCTGCGAGGCGGCACCGCGGCCGAGGTCGCCCGGCTCGTCGTCACCGCCTCGGGAGGGCCGTTCCGCGGCCGCACCCGTTCCGAGCTCGCCGACGTCAGCATCGACGACGCGCTCGCCCACCCGACCTGGGACATGGGCGCCGTCATCACCGTGAACTCGGCGACCATGGCGAACAAGGGCCTGGAGGTGATCGAGGCCCACCTGCTGTTCGGCATCGACTTCGACCGCATCGACGTGGTCGTCCACCCGCAGTCGATCGTCCACGCGATGGTCGAGTTCTGCGACGGCGCCGTCCTCGCCCAGCTCTCGCCGCCGGACATGCGCCTGCCGATCCAGCTGGCGCTCGGCTGGCCGGACCGGCTGCCGCATGCCCCCGCCCGGATGGACTGGACCGCCGCCGCCACGCTGGAGTTCGAGCCCCTCGACCGCCAGACCTTCCCGATGGTGCACCTCGCCGTGGAGGCCGGCCGCCGCGGCGCCACCTATCCTGGGGTCCTCAACGCGGCGAACGAGGAGGCGGTCGCGGCCTTTCTCGGCGGGCGCATCCCGTTCCTCGGCATCGCCGCGGTCGTGGAGGCAGTCTTGGAGGAGCACACCGGGGGAGGACCGCTCGACCTCGGCGCCGTCCTCGAAGCCGAGGAGCGGGCCCGGACGCGCGCGCGGCACCGGATCGAGCGGCGAGGGAGGTAGGAGGCCGATGTTCGTCGCGATGTTCGTCGTGAGCCTGATCGTGGTCATCATGTTCCACGAGTTCGGGCACTACGCGACCGCCAAGCTGTTCGGCATGAAGGTCGAGAAATTCTTCCTCGGCTTCGGCCCCACGCTGTGGTCCGTGCGCCGCGGCGAGACGGAGTACGGCGTCAAGGCCATCCCTGCCGGCGGCTTCGTGAAGATCCTCGGCATGAGCCAGTACGAGGAGGTCGATCCCGCCGACGCCGGCCGGACCTTCCACGAGCAGGCGGCGTGGAAGCGCGCGATCGTGCTGGCGGCGGGCTCGGCGACGCATTTCCTCGTCGCGGTCGTGCTGCTGTTCTGCGCCCTGGCATTCGTCGGCCTGCCGTCGGCCTCCAACGTCGTGGACTTCGTGACCGACGACAGCCCCGCTCAGCGCGCCGGGCTGCAGCAGGGCGACGCGATCGTCGCGGTCGACGGCGTCGCGACGAGTGACTTCGAGTCGGTCCGCGAACTCGTCACGGCACGCGGCGGCGCGACCATCCCGCTGGTCGTCGACCGCGACGGCAGCCGGACCGAGCTGAGCGTGACGGTGGCCGAGGAAACCCCCGACGGAGAGCGCCAGGGCTTCCTCGGGGTCGCCCCGACGGCGGTCAACCAGCGGCTGCCGGCCGGCGAGGCCCTGGTCGGCACGGTCGCCGGCGACTTCTCGGTCGTCGAGCTCACACGGCTCACCTTCCGCGGCCTGGCCGAGGTCTTCAGCCCCACCGGCCTGTCGAACTGGCTGGGCTCGATCGGCGACCAGGGACCGCGCGACGCGAGCGGCCCTGTCAGCCTGGTCGGCATCGGTCAGGTCGTGAACGCCGCAGGGGCCGCGGGCGACGTCTTCGCCGTGCTGGGCCTGCTCGCGAACCTCAACATCGTCCTGGGAATCCTGAACATCCTGCCGCTGCCGCCGCTGGACGGCGGGCACCTGGCGGTGCTCGGCGTCGAGCAGTCCGTCAACGGCGTGCGACGCCTGCGCGGCAAACGGCCGACCTGGCGCCTCGACCCCTCGGTCGTGACCCCGGTCGCGCTCGCGGTGATCCTGTTCTTCGTCGTGCTCAGCCTCACCGCCCTCTACGTCGACATCACCAAGCCGGCGTCGGAGCTCATCCAGTAGCCGCCATCCGGCGCCGGGCCAGCCGGCTCCCGCATGTGCGGTGCAGCAGGACGAGAGCGCCGGCGAGCAGCACGACGTCTCCGGCGCTGAAGACGGTGGCGAGCGGCCAGGACGCCGGCAGGGCGAACACGTCGCCGAGGAGGGGCAGGCGTGCACCCTCGATCGCCGCGGAGTTGGCGAACCGGTCCGTGGCCGGCGCGACCCCCGCGGCCGCCAGCGCGCCGGGTCTGGCCGGCATGACCCCGCCGTTGGCCGCGATCGGCAGCGCGTTGAGCAGGCCTCCGAGGCCCAGCACGGCGACGCCGGGGACTCGGCGGTTGGCCCACACGAAAACGCCGGCGAGGCCGTAGGACGACAGGTGTGCCGCCACGTGCAGACCCGTCGCATGGCCCGGCCAGGTCAGCGCCGCGACCTGGAGCGCCAAGGCCAGCCACAGCACCCACGTCGCCCGGAAGCACAGACCGAGCAGCGCCGGCAACCGGCCGCCGGCGAGCGGGACCGTGGCGACGGCCAGCAGGACGAGCGGGATGAGCACCATGGACCGGCTCCTTCGGGCAGGGGTGGGGCGGGAGCGCCGCGGCCAGGCGCTCTCATCGGCAGGATGCGCCGTACGCTGAGCCGTGCAGCGCCGAGGATCGTCCGAGGCGATTCCCGTGCCTCGGTGGTGGCGGTCGCGCCGCGACCGCCATGGAACGCTGGAGAGCCGGAAGAAAACATTCAAGCCCGGACACTTGCCCGCCGAAACACCTCCTTGACGACAGCCGGTCACCCCGGACCGGCCGCCCCCTCGAAGGAGTCCACCATGAAGCTGCGCACGCTCTCGCTGGTCTACTCGATCTCCACACTCGCCATGGCCGTCTTCGTTCTCGGGGCGCCCTACAAGCTGTAACGCCTCCCAGCGGGCAAGCTGGGAGCGGTCCCGTCCCGCCCGGCGTACGCGCCGGGCGGACGACCAGGTCCCGTCCCGCGGTGCGATCGACAGGGGTTGGGAAGGTGCTCGGCGCCAGGCCTCGCCTGTTCACCACCTACATTGCCGGCGTCTCGGCCCTGGGCGCCGCTCTGTTCATCGCCGTCCTCACGGTGTTCCAGGGACTGGAGGTCAGCGAGTTCGGCTGGCCGTTCGTCGTGCTGCTGCCGTTCGTCGTCGTCGGCGAGCGCTACCCGCTGCGGGTGCCGCGCGGAGCCGATCAGGGTGTCATCACGGTGTCGACGACCTTCGCCTTCGCGATCCTCCTCAGCCGGGGGACCGCCGCGGCCATGCTCGCCCTCACGCTGTCGTCGGTCGCCGCCGACATCCTCCTTCGCAAACCCGCGTGGAAGGTGCTGTTCAACGCCGCACAGATGACCACGTCGGTGGTCACGGCTGGAGCCGTCCTCGGTCTGCTCACCGGCGGTGCGCCCTTCGGAGCGCCGATCGAGCTCGGCACGCGCGAGCTGCCGGCGGCACTCCTCGCGGCGGCCGCCTTCTACGGCACGAACGTGCTCCTCACCGTCGTGGCCGTCGCGTGGGGCACCCAGGCCTCGGTGATCGACCTGCTTTGGCGTGACCTGAGGTTCCAGGCCCTGACGGCAGCGGTCCTGCTCAGCCTGTCGCCCATCGTCGCTGCCGCCGCCGACCGCAGCCTGGCGCTGGTGCCGCTGTTCGTCGTCTCCATGGCGGCCGTCTACAAGAGCGTGGCGATCTACCTGGAACGCGAGTTCCAGGCCCTGCACGACCCGCTGACCGGCCTGCCGAACCGCGGCCTGTTCACCGACCGCGTGGAACAGGCGATCGTCGCCTCGACGCGGCTGGGCCGGCGGACGGCCGTCATGATGATCGACCTCGACGGCTTCAAGGAGGTCAACGACACGCTCGGGCATCCCGCCGGCGACCGGCTGCTGTCCGACATCGGTCGCCGCCTGGAGTCGACCCTGCGCCAGGTCGACACCGTCGCCCGGCTGGGCGGCGACGAGTACGGCGTGGTGCTCTGGAACGTCGCCGACGCCGACGCTGTGGACCCGATCGTGGCCAAGCTCAGGGCGGTCATCGAGAGTCCCTTCACCTTCGGTGATGTGACCCTGGGCGTGGAGGGGAGCGTCGGGGTGGCCCTCACCCCAGAGCACGGCGACGACGCTGAGAGCCTCATCCGGCACGCCGACGCGGCGATGTACGAGGCGAAGCGGACCCGCAGCGGCCACCGGGTGTACTCGGGCGAGGATTCCGGCCAGACCACCCGGATGACGCTGATCGTCGGGCTCCGCGAAGCGATCGAGCAGGGCAGCCTGGTCCTGCACTACCAGCCCAAGGTGACGCTTCGGACCGGGCAGACGCTCGGGGTCGAGGCGCTCGTGCGATGGGACCAGCCGGGCAGGGGCCTGGTGGCCCCCGACGCCTTCATCCCCCTCGCAGAGCAGACGGGGCTGATGGGCAAGCTCACCCGGTACGTCCTCGACGCCGCGCTGGCGCAGAACGCGCGATGGCGGCGCCGCGGCCTCGACCTGCGCGTGGCGGTCAACATCTCGGCGCGCGACCTCCAGGACCCCGGCTTCCCCGCGCTGGTCGACGGCCTGCTGCGCCGGTGGGAGCTGGAGCCATGGTGGGTGGAACTGGAGATCACCGAGAGCGCGATCATGTCAGACCCGACCCGGGCGCTGGATGTGCTGACCCAGCTGCACCGCATGGGGGTCGTCCTCGCCCTCGACGACTTCGGGACCGGGACGACATCGCTGACCCAGCTGCAGCACCTGCCGGTCGACGTCATCAAGATCGACAAGTCCTTCGTCGTCAACCTGGTCGCCGGCGCGCCGGACGAGGTCATCGTGCGGACGATCATCGACCTCGGCCGTGGACTGGGGCTGGAGGTCGTGGCCGAGGGCGTCGAGAGCGAGTTCCTGTGGGACCGGCTCGGCAGCTTCGGCTGCGACGTCGCGCAGGGCTTCTACCTCAGCGCCCCGGTCCCAGCCGCGGAGCTGGAGGCCTGGATGGCCGCGAGTGGTCGCCGCTGACCGGCGTCACCTCTCGCCGAGGACCCTGCCGACGGCGGCCGCGTCGTCGGGCGGCACACGGTCGACCAGCCGGACGTCGTCGAAGCCGGCGTCCGGTGTGAGGATGCTGCTGATGCCCTCCGCCTGGCACGTCGCCACGTGCACCAGGCCCCGCGCCGTCAGAGCCGGGTAGTCGTCGAAGAGCGGCGGCATCCTCGCCATCACCTCGTGGGTGATCGGGATGACCGGGGCGAACAGGTCGAGGGTGTCGCGCGCCATCTGCGCACCGATGCTGCGAAGTTCCAGAGCCGAGAAGCGGTGCAGGATCTCCTGGACGACTTCCGCGGACGTGACCCCGTCGATCCGCCCGGCCGCGACGTGGCCGAGGATGTCACGGCACGGCGCTCTGAGGGGATGAGGTCGGCCGCCCGCATACATCATGACGGCCGTGTCGACGAAGATCGTCAACCCACCACCCCGTCGATGATCTGCGCCTTCATGGCGGGCCAGTCGCCGACGGGCGCGTCGAGCGAGCACAGCGACTCGAGGGCATCACCTCGCGAGCGTGACCTCGACGCGGTGTACGCGTCCACCGCCTCGCGCACGATCGCTCCGACGGAGACGCCCCGACGCGTCGCCAGACGTTCCAGTCGTGCGCGCTGTTCCGGCGTCAGCAGGATCTGGGTGCGCTCCGACAGCATGTGCATATCATACCATGCGCCTCCGATATGACGCCCCGTCAGCGGCGCGTCATGAGAATTGCCTCGGACGAGCCTCGGCGATTCACGGGTCAGCAGTCCCATGGCGGTCGCTGCGCGACCGCCACCACCGAGGTCATGAGAATCGCCTCCGCAAGCTCCGGCGATCACGGGTCAGGTAGCCTGGGCAGCGTCGCTCTCCCCTCCGCACTGGACCTCGCCGTGCCCACATCCCTGCCCATCTTCAACACCGCCGCGCCGGCGCCCCCCCACCTCGCGCCGCCCGTCCGGCGCGCCAGCCGGCGCATCAGCGTCGGATCCGTGCCGGTCGGCGGAGGCTCCCCGATCAGCGTGCAGTCGATGACGACGACGCCGACCCACGACATCGACGCGACGCTGCAGCAGATCGCCGCTCTCAACGCCGCCGGCATCGACATCGTCAGGGTCGCCTGCCCCCGGCAGGAGGACGCCGACGCGCTCGCGACGATCGCCGCGAAGTCCACGGTGCCGATCATCGCGGACATCCACTTCCAGTGGAAGTACGCCATGGCGGCGATCGAGGCGGGGTGCGCCGGCGTCCGCATCAACCCCGGCAACATCCGCAAGCACGACAAGGTCAAGCTGATCGGCGACGCGGCCCGGGAGCGGGGCATCCCGATCCGCATCGGCGTGAACGGCGGGTCGCTCGAGGACGTGCTGCTCGCGAAGCACGGGGGTGTCACGCCCGAGGCGCTCGTCGAGAGCGCGCTCGGCGAGGCCGGGCTGCTGGAGGAGGTCGGCTTCGGCGACACGAAGATCTCGGTGAAGCACTCAGACCCGTGGGTGATGATCCAGACGTACCGCCTGCTCGCCGAGCGCTGCGACTACCCGCTCCATCTCGGCGTGACCGAGGCGGGCCCCCTCAAGACCGGTGTGCTGAAGTCGGCGATCGGCATCGGGACCCTGCTCGCCGAGGGCATAGGCGACACGATCCGCGTGTCGTTGTCCGCGGACCCCGTCGAGGAGGTGAAGGCCGGCATCGGCATCCTCGAGGCGCTCCACTTGCGCGAGCGCGGCCTCGACGTCGTCTCCTGCCCGTCGTGCGGCCGGGCCGAGGTCGACGTCTACACCCTCGCCGAGCAGGTGCAGGCCGCGCTCGAGGGCATCGACGTGCCGCTGCGGGTCGCGGTGATGGGGTGCGTGGTCAACGGTCCGGGGGAGGCGCGGGAGGCCGACCTCGGGGTCGCCGCGGGCAAGGGCAAGGGCCAGATCCTCCAGCGCGGCCAGGTGCTGTTCACCGTGCAGGAGTCCGACATCGTGGAGACGCTCGTGCACTTCGCGAACGAGATGGCCGACGAGATCCGGGCCGAGCGCGGCCAAGGTGCCCCGGTCGTCGTCGCGTAGGTCCGCCGGTCCGCCGGTCCGCCGGTGCCACGCTCGCGCGGGACCGCGCGCGGGCGTCGCACCACCAGACGAGGAGAACGCCAGTGCCGCCGCTATCCGCCGCCGCCGCCGCCGACTTCGTCGCGGAGCGCCATTGGGGCGTGATCGTGACGATCAAGGTCTCGGACGGCCGACCGCAGCTGTCGAACATCGGCTACGACGTGCGTGACGGGCGGGTGCGGGTCTCGGTCACGGACGGCCGCGCCAAGACCGCGAACGTGCGCCACGACCCGCGGGTCAGCCTTCACGTCACCAGCGACGACTTCTGGACCTACGTCGTCGCGGAGGGCGAGGCGTCGCTCAGCGCCGTCGCGGCGCAGCCGGGCGACCCCACCTGCCGGGAGCTGCTCGACGTCTACGAGCGCATCCGCGGTGAGCCCCACCCCGACCCCGACGACTTCCACCGTGCCATGGTCGACGAGCGCCGCCTCGTGCTCGCCTTCGACATCCAGCGGCACTACCCGACGACGTAGCCGCCGGGCGGGCCGCGCCGCGAACCCGGATCGGGGGCATTGCCGGTCTCCCGGGCTGCTGCTACGGTTGCCCAACGGACCGGGCGAGCCGGGAGGTTCTTTCACGTCCGCGGGTCGGTGCGCTCGCTCCAGGCATGGCTCGAACCGAACCGACCGCACGGAAGTGGGCGTCCACGCCCACTTTTTGTTTCCCCGGGGGGACCACGACCCAGGAGGTGACCGCGATGCCACCAGACGCACGGGTCCGCGACCTCGTGGCCCCTCTCGCGGACGCCGCCGCGGTCGACCTCGTGGACGTCCAGATCATGGGCGCCGGGGCCCGGACACTTGTGCGCATCGTGATCGACCGCAAGGGCGGCGTCGACCTCGCGGTGTGCCAGCGGTTCTCGAACGACGTGTCGGCGCTGCTCGACGCCGAGGACCCGATCGACGCTCGCTACGTGCTGGAGGTCACCTCTCCCGGGGTCGACCACCCGCTGCGTGACCGGCGGGCGTTCGACCGGGTGGAGGGGCGCCCGGTGCTCGTCCACCGCAAGTCGGGTGACGGCGCGGTGCGGCAGCTGTCGGGCACCGTGCTCGCCGCCCGCGAGGACGACGTCGAGCTCGACGTCGAGGGTGCGGCCGTGCGCGTGCAGTACGCGGAGATCGTCAAGGCGACCCAGGCACTGCCCTGGTAGCGCCGGAGGAAGGGTGGAGCACATGAAGGTCGAGATCGAGGCGCTGCGGAGCATCGAGCGCGAGAAGGGCATCGGCTTCGAGACCGTCATCGACGCGCTCGAGAGCGCCCTCGCCAGCGCCTACAAGCGGTCCGACGCCCAGGCCGAGGAGGCCCGCGTCGTGATCGACCGCCAGAGCGGCGAGGTGGTGGTCTACGCCCAGGAGCTCGACGACGACGGCAACGTCGTGAACGAGTGGGTCGACACCCCGAGCGACTTCGGGCGCATCGTCGCCCAGACCGCCAAGCAGGTCCTCATGCAGCGCCTCCGCGAGGCCGAGCGCGAGATGACCTACGGCGAGTACTCCGGCAAGGAGGGCGACCTCGTCACGGGCACCCTGCAGATCCACGACCGCGGGCTGACCGTGCTCGACCTCGGCAACGCCGAGGCCGTTCTGCCGTACGCCGAGCAGGTCCCGACCGAGCGGTACGAGCACGGGACCCGCCTGCGCGCCTACATCGTCGAGGTGCGCCGGTTGGTCAAGGGCCCCCAGATCATCTGCAGCCGGAGCCACCCGAACCTGGTCCGTGAGCTCTTCCGGCTGGAGGTCCCCGAGATCGCGGACGGCACCGTCATCATCCGCGCGATCGCCCGCGAGGCCGGCCACCGCACCAAGATCGCGGTCGAGTCCCGGGACGCCGGCGTCGATCCGGTCGGCGCGTGCGTCGGCGCCCGCGGAAGTCGCGTCCGCGCCATCGTCGAGGAGCTCAACGAGGAGAAGATCGACATCGTCACATGGTCCGACGAGGCGGCGGCCCTGGTCGCCAACGCCCTGTCGCCCGCCAAGGTGCAGGAGGTCTACCTCTACCCGGAGGACGCGACGGCCCTGGTCGTCGTCCCCGACTACCAGCTGTCGCTGGCGATCGGGCGCGAGGGGCAGAACGCGCGCCTCGCGGCCCGCCTCACCGGGTGGCGCATCGACATCAAGAGCGAGACGCAGTTCGCCGAGGAGCAGGCCGCGTTCCAGGCCGCCTTCGAGCGGGGTGAGGTCGACGAATTCGGCAACCCGATCTCGGCCCCGGAAGCCGCAGGCGAGGCCCAGGGGGCCCCGCAGGACGGCGGTGGGGTCCCCGCCGCGGCCGCGGCCGGCGACGCCGCCGCGCCGGCCGAACAGGAGTAGTCTGGTGGCCATCCCCACTCGCACGTGTGTGGCGTGCCGCCGGACCGCGGGGAAACCCGAACTCCTCCGGCTGGTCGTCGGCGAGCGAGCCGTCCAGGTCGACCTCACCGCCCGCCATGCGGGTCGTGGCGCGTACCTGTGCGGACGGGGAGCGTGCCTGGACGCCGCGCTGCGGCGTGACGGCGCGCTGATCCGGCGCGCGCTGCGCATCGGCGACCGGGGCGTCACGCTCGACGCGGACGCCCTCCGGGGCCAGGTCGGCGCGGCAGGGCAGGAAACGGTGGCAGCAGGAGCGGTGCACGACGCCGCGAAGGAGCACAGCGGCGCAGTGCCGCTAGGGAGTGGGCGCTCGTGAGCAAGGTTCGGATCTACGAACTGGCCAAGGAAACCGGCCTGGCCAACCGGGACGTCATCCGGCGCCTGGCCGACCTCGGGGTCGATGCCAAGTCGCACTCCTCGACCGTCGAGGACGACGCGGCGGCGCGCTTCCGCGAGAGCCTGGGAAAGCAGCGTGAGCGGCGCCGCCAGGCCGACGAGGATCGGGCCCGGCGCGAAGCCGAGGAGTACGACCTCGATGCGCTGAAGACCACCGCCGCCGCAGCGACGGCGCGCCGGATCCTGCCGCCGCACCTGCGCCAGCCCGCGGCCCCCGCGGCCCCCGCCGCGCCCGCCGCCGAACGGCCTTCACCTGCTGAGGGCGCTCCCGCGCCGCCGCCCCGGTACCGCCCGGCGACGGCACCGTTCCGACCGGAGGCGCCCGGCGGCGTCAGCGTCGGGGGCACCGAGGACGACAGTGCCGCCGCGCCTGCCCCCACCGCTGCCGCGCCGGCCGCGGCATCCCCGCACGCCCCGGCCGAGCCGCAGGCGCCGGCCGCGCGCGTGCAGCAGCCGTTCAGCGAGCCCGAGAGCGCCGCCGACCTGGCGCGCCAGGGAGTCGTCCGGCCCGCACCCCGGCCGGGTGAGGCAGGCCCCCAGGTGCCGGTGCAGCCTGCCGCCAGGGAGGTCCAGCGTCCCGGCCGCGGCCCGGAGGGCGACGGCGGTCAGGTCGACGACGACGCACCGCGCGGCATCCCGGGCGTCCCACGCCCCGGAACGCCGCCGCGGCCGGGCCAGCCCACCGTGCCCGTGCGCCCGCCCCGGCCGCCGCTGAGCCCGGCCGCCACGGGCATGCCGGTCGAGCCCCAGCGGCGCGTGGAGCACGACCTGCCCAAGGAGGGCTCGGGGAAGCGCTACATCCCGCCGCCGCTGCGTCCGGCACCCAAGGAGCAGCCCCAGCCGGCCGGCGCGGGCGCCGGCCCCCCGTCACGCGGCCGTCCCGGCGGGCCTGCCGGCGGCGGCGTCCGTGGACCGCGGCCGGGCGGCACCGGCGCAGCACCACGCCCCGGCGGCCCAGGCGCCCCCGGCGCCCCCGGGCCCGGCGCCCCCGGCGGCGCGCCCGGGCGTCCAGGCGGGCCGCCGAAGAAGGGCAAGAAGGACAAGCGCCGCAAGGACCCGACGCTGCAGGAGCAGTTCGAGGCCAATGCCCGGCCGGGCCGCAGCCGCTCCGGTCCCGTCAAGGCGACGGTCAGCGGCCCCGTCGAGGTCGTCCCCGGCATCACCGTCGGCGAGTTCGCGAAGCTCATCGGCGTGAGCCCCACCGACATCGTCCGGACGCTGTTCGGCATGGGCGAGATGATCACGGTGACCCAGACGATGTCCGAGGACCTCGTCGAGCTCGTCGCTGCCGAACTCGACGCCGACGTCCAGTTCGTCACGCCGGAGGACCTCGAGTTTGGCGCCGACGAGACCGAGCTGCCGGAGGACCTCACCGACAGGGCGCCGGTCGTCACGGTCATGGGGCACGTCGACCACGGCAAGACGCTGCTGCTGGACGCGATCCGCGAGGCCGACGTCGTCTCCGGCGAGGCGGGCGGCATCACCCAGCACATCGGCGCGTACCAGGTCACCAAGGACGGTCGCGCGATCACGTTCATCGACACGCCGGGCCACGAGGCCTTCACGCAGATGCGCGCGCGCGGTGCGAGCGTCACCGACGTCGCGATCCTCGTGGTCGCGGCCGACGACGGCGTCAAGCCGCAGACGGTGGAGGCGATCAACCACATCAAGGCCGCCGAGGTGCCGATCATCGTCGCGGTCAACAAGATCGACAAGGAGGGCGCCGACCCGACGAAGGTCCGCACCCAGCTCACCGAGTACGACCTGATCGCCGAGGAGTTCGGCGGGGAGACGACGATGGTCAACGTCTCCGCCAAGACCAAGGAGAACCTCGAGGGCCTGCTCGAGATGGTCCTCCTCCAGGCCGACGTCGCCGAGCTGAAGGCCAACGCGAAGCGCAAGGCGCGTGGCGCCGTCATCGAGGCGCACCTGGACCGCGGCCGCGGCGCGGTCGCGACCGTGCTCGTCCAGGCGGGCACCCTCCACGTCGGCGACAACCTGGTCGCGGGCATCGCCGACTGCAAGGTCCGCGCCATGTTCGACGACGAGGGCCGTCCAGTCGACGCGGCCGGCCCGTCGATGCCGGTGCAGGTGCTCGGATGGAACGAGGTCCCCGCCGCCGGCGACGAGTTCCGCGTCGTCGAGGACGAGCGCACCGCCCGCGACATCGCGGCGAACCGTCAGGGGCGGCAGCGGCGCATCGAGCTCGCCGAGCGCAAGACGCTGTCGCTCGACCAGCTCGGCGAAGCCATCCAGGCCGGGCAGCTCCAGACGCTCAACCTCATCGTCAAGGGCGACGTCGCCGGCTCCGTCGAGGCCGTCGCCGACGCGATGAACAAGCTCCAGCTGCCCGAGGTGAAGATCAGCATCGTGCACAAGGGCGTCGGCGCCGTCACCGAGAACGACGTCAGCCTCGCCGACGCGTCGAAGGCGATTATCATCGCGTTCAACGTCCGGCCGGAGGCCAACGCCCGCCAGGCGATCGACGAGACCGGCGTCGATCTGCGCCAGTACTCGATCATCTACAAGGCGACCGAGGACATCGAGCTCGCCGTCCACGGCATGCTCGCCCCCCAGTTCGAGGAGGTCGTCACCGGCCGCGCTCAGGTGCGGGAGGTCTTCAGGGTCCCGCGCGCCGGCTTCGTCTTCGGCTGCTACGTCACCGACGGCGACCTGCGCCGCCACGCGGCGGTCCGTGTGATCCGCGACGGCGTCGTCGTCGCCGAGGACCGCATCGCGTCGCTGCGCCGCTTCAAGGACGACGTCGTCGAGGTCGCGACCGGGTTCGAGTGCGGCTTGGGGCTGGAGAGGTTCCAGGACATCAAGGTGGCGGACGAGCTCGAGGTCTTCGAGGAGCGGGAGGTTGCGCGGGTCTGACTTCCTCCGTCTCTGGCTCTGGCCTCGGCCGGCGTCGTCCACGACCGCCTGCGGCGGGCCTGCTGTGCTCCGGGGGCGGAACGGCCTTTTAGCCCCGCTCCGCACAGCAGCCCGCCTCCGGCTCCCACCGGGGGCGACGCCGGCCGGTGACCCGCCCGGGCGTTCCTCCCACGCCGCGCTCCTCGTGGCTCGAACTTTGGATGGCTGGCTGATGGTTGCGGTCTTGGTGGTGCTCGACCTGCATGTCCCTGCTGTGGGGTCGTTGAAGGGGAAGCGGGGGGTGGTGAAGCAGCTGATCGCGCGGCTGCGGAAGGAGTTGAACGTGTCCGTCGCGGAGGTCGGTCACCAGGACCTGTGGCAGCGGTGCGAGCTCGGGGTCGCCATCGCGGCCGGGTCCGAGACCGGTGCTCGCCAGGTCGCCCAGAGCGTCGAGAAGATCGTCTATCGGGAGCCGCGGGTCGACCTGCTCTCGATCCACGTCGAGGTCGTCGTGCCGGAGGTCCCGTGACTGCACGGATGCGGCGGGTCAACGAGTCCGTTAAGGAGATCCTCGCCGAGTTGCTGCCGACGCTGAAGGACCCGCGGATCGGGTTCGTCACCCTGACGGAGGTCCGGACGACCTCCGACCTGGCCGGCGCGCAGGTCTTCTACACGGTGCTGCCCGACGACGAGGCGACGAGGGAGGAGACCGCGG
>Ga0136627_1000486_pt1 | contig 14930 bp, 17 predicted proteins | sample AntDrymUQ4892206_2_FD_104652 | JGI IMG/M metagenome (GOLD analysis project Ga0136627, IMG submission 104652) | Polar desert sand microbial communities from Dry Valleys, Antarctica - metaG UQ489 (22.06) | ecosystem: Environmental > Terrestrial > Soil > Desert | place: Antarctica: Dry Valley... | reverse complement strand
CCGGACTACCTAAAAGTTCGCTGAGTCCGTAACCTAACGTGGTTCCGAGGGTTTAGGTTCTCGGTGCACCCCTGTGTGGAACCACCAGAGGTGCAGCAGTACGGGGCACGGTAGACCGCCGACGCGCGAGCGGCGAGCAACCCGCGGACCTGTGACGGTAGCCGGTTCAGTTGCGCCGGCAACTTTTTTGGATATAATTCCGACTCGGAGAGTTGGTTTTTCTCCGAGACCGAGACTGAAACGAAGAGGCACAATGTCCACGACATACATGGAGAACACGACGGCCAAGAAGGACACCGAGCAGCAGTATCAGGCTGATGTCGATCCGACCCTGGACTCGCTCCAGCTGCTCCTGCGCGAGGCGGGCCGCTTCACGCTGCTCACTCCCGCGGAGGAGATCGAGCTGGCCAAGCGGATCGAGAAGGGCGACCTGCAGGCGAAGGACCGCATGATCAACTCGAATTTGCGACTCGTCGTGGCCAACGCCCGGCGCTACCAGGGCCAGGGTCTCGCCCTCGGCGACCTGATCCAGGAGGGCATGCTCGGGCTGATTCGCGCCGTCGAGAAGTTCGACTGGCGCAAGGGCTTCCGCTTCTCGACCTACGCGACGCTGTGGATCCGACAGGCGATCCAGCGCGGACTGGAGAACACCAGCCGCACGATCCGCCTACCCGTCCACGTTGCGCAGCGGTCCCGCAAGGTCGGCCGGATCGAGCGCGAGTTGACGACGAAGCTCGGCCATGAGCCCTCTGACGAGGAGATCGCCGACGCGGCCGACCTGCCGCTGGCCGACGTGATCGAGATCCGCAAGGCCGATCGCGCGGTCGTCTCGCTCGACAAGCCGGTCGGCGACGACGGCGACACCTCGTTCGGCGACCTGCTGGCGATCGAGACGGCGCCCGTCGACGAGGAGGTGCAGGAGAAGCTCAAGTCCGAGACGCTCCTGACCGCCATCGCCGAGCTGCCCGAGCCCGAGCGCAACGTGATCGAGATGCGCTTCGGCGCCGGCGACCACGAGCCGCAGACGCTCTCGCAGGCCGGCAAGAAGCTCGGGGTATCCACCGAGCGTGCACGACAGCTCGAGGAGCGGGCCCTGCGCAAGCTCAGCCAGCGCCCCGAGCTGATCGCGCTCCGCGAAGCTGCCTAGAGCCGGGACTGTCCCACTCCCGCCGGCCGGGAGGGGACTGGCCCCTGCGTCGTCGCCGCGAGCGGGACCGTCCTCTGCACGGCCAGCCATCCGGCGACCCGGGCGATGAGCGCGTCGTCGAACGAGGTCGTCCAGTCCCGGCTCCACCGCACCCGACCTGCCACGGACACGCCGCCCGGCGTCCCCGGCGGCCGCCGTCGCGCCGCACAGCGCGTCGACGATGCCCACGACGGCAGGCTCGGCGGCGATGAGATTGGACGAGATCGCCGCCACCGCCTCCGCCGTCTTGTTCTCGTAGGAGTTCGTCACCGTCAGCATCCCGGCAGACGCCATCTCGATCGGCACAAGGCGCGGATGCGGGGTGTACATCAGCGCGAGGCCGACGTCGTGGTCGCGCAGCAAACGTCCGTACTCATCCTGCGCCGAGCGAGGCAGCAGCTCGATCAGCGCTCCGCCACCCAGGTCCAGCCGGCGGCGCTCGTGGACCGTCCCGATGGTGGTCGTCGCCGGCGGCTGCAGCAGCTCGTCCACAGCGGAAGTCCGGCGGAAGACGGGCAAGCTGGCTGGCGAGGCTAGGCGTCGGATGGCCCGGTGACCGGCCGGTGCGTGTCTTCGATGAGCTTGAAGCCGAGTCGGTCGACGCTGCGGGCGGTGTTCGCCATGAGGATGACGCCTGACTCGACCTCGGGCGCGAATCCGGCGAAGCTACGGAAGCCCCACGTCCCGCCGTTGTGCCAGAGGATCTTCGGTGAGCGAGGTGGAGTGGAGAGCAACCAGCAGAATCCGATCTCGAGACGCTTGCCGAGACGTGCCTGCGGCTGCTGCGCGAGTGCGAGCGCAGGGCCGGGCGGCTGGGTCGGCGGCGCCAGGCAGGCGGTCAGGAACCGAAGCATGTCGTCGGCGTTGGAGCGCAGGCTGCCGGCCGCAGGCATGAGATCCTCGATCGGTGGCCGCGGCCGGCCGCGACGCGAGTGGCCGCCGATCAGCTTGGCGGACCAGTCCGGCCCCGATGTCACGGCGGTCGCGCCCATCCTGAGCGGCTTGAGGATGCGGTCCTTCAGCAGTTCCTCGTAAGACGTGCGAGCCTGCGCCGCGAGCGCGTCGCCCAGCAGGCCGACCGCCATGCTGGAGTAGCGAATGCGTCCGCCGGGCGCGCGGCGCGGAGACTCGCAGGTCACCAGGCGCGCGTAGTCAGCGTCGGTCGTCGCGGCCCACGGGTCCGTCGTGCCGAGACCGATCGAGTACACAAGCTCACGGCGGCCCATCGGGCTTGGCGTGTTGGGCAGCGCACTGCGGTGGGTGGCCAGCTCCAGCAGCGTGGGTTCACGGTGGCGCCACGCCGGTCGAGGCGCGGGAAGGTACGCCGACAGTGGGTCTTCAAGTGAGACCTCGCCGCGGAGGTGCATGTCCGCAAGCAGCACTCCCGTGAACGCCTTGGTGATCGAGCCGATCTCGAACAGCGTCGACCCGTCGGGTTCGTCGCCATCGGCAGACCAGCCGCAACAGATTCGGTCGCCCCGATGGGTGATGCCGGCGACCAAGGCCCGGTGGCCGCGCGCTCCGAGCTTCTCCAGTCGCGACTCGAGCCGCTGGCGCATCACACGACCCTACAAAGGGCTGCCTTCCGAGACCGCAAGGCCGCAGCGCCCGCGACGGGACGATCGGACCGTCGGTCCTTCATGGCAACCCGTTCGACGCCGGAGCGGGGACCCGCCGCACGTCCGGTCTCGGGTCAAGGCCGGGCGAAGGTCTTCACCGCACCCGGCTTCGTGCGCCGCCACGGCGGGTATCCGTAGCCAATGCACAGATCCCAACTCGTCCGCCCTCGTCAAGGCAAATGGATCGCCGGTGTCTGCGCCGCGCTGGCCGAGCAGTTCGGGATCCCGAAAGCGTTCGTTCGACTCGGGTTCGCACTCTTCGGGATCTTCGGCGTCGGTGAAATCGTCTACATCGCACTCTGGATCATCGTTCCGAAGGAGTAGTCGGGCAGCCGCGGAACGCACAACGGTCCGTCGAGCGCGCCTGACTGCGGGGCTAGCGCCAACTGGCTGACCTTGTCCGTCAGGGGGCGCTTGCGTGCGGCCACGGTCGCGGTTCTCAGTCCGCCATCTGCTCATACGTGATCGGGCGATCGACGTCGGCCGTGTGCCCGTGACCCTGCTGCTCGAATCGTCCTGAGCCTCCGACGACGGGGTAATCAGGAGAGCGGTCGTGCTCGATGGCCTCGATCGCGGGATCGGCGTAGCGCTCCTCATCGCGGACGGGGATCGCTGGGTGATCCATCAGAAGTCACGTCACGACGTGCCTGGGAGGCGTGCCGCGGCTGCGCCTCGGGCATGCTGAAGACATGGCTGCATCGGACACGCTCAAGAGGGCCGCCCACGCTGTGGGTGCGCATCGCATCACGACCCGCCCGTGCACTCGACATGTCCGGGTGGAACGAGAAGGCCAGATTCTCGCCGCCTCCGACCGGGCCGTGGCGCTGGACGAGACGGGCCTGCCGACCCGGCTCTACCTGCCGCGCGACGACGTGCGGATGGACCTCCTCTCGCCGAGCGAGACCACGTCGCATTGCCCGTTCAAAGGCGATGCCACCTACTGCTCTGCGGCCGGGGCGAAGGACGCCTTCTGGGTCTACGAGTCGCCGTCGGAGGAGGACGCGCTGCCCATCGCGGGGATGCTCGCGCCCTGGCCCGGTCGCGTCGACGTCACCCTCGACGGCGACCCGATCTGATCCTCGGAAGGGCGCATGTAAAGCGTCGAGAACGGTGGTGGCGAAGCGTCTATTGGCATGGTCTACCGGCGCAGCCGCCTGACCATGACCGTTTCGGGGTCGAAGCCGAGCTTGACGAGGTGCTCGCGGTCAGTCTGGTTGCGGCACCACACCTGATCGGCGGTCGTCAGATCGAGTGCGGGAACCACCGCCTGGACACTCGTGTGTCTGCGAGCCGCCCGCATCCAAGCTGATGCCGACCAGGAGCGTTTCCAGATCTGGCGCTCCTCCCAGCTCGATAGCGGCCGAACGTAGGGGCGGTGCGGATCCTCGCCTGAGAGCTCGATCGCGTTGAGAACCATGTGCCAAGCACTGAAGTCCATGAAGACAGCGCCCGGCGGACGCTCGAGCCAAGAGAACAGCACTATGCTTGCGCGGCGCTCTTCGACGCTGTCTGTCGGCTCCCGCCGGAGGCGGAGCCACTGGTCTTGATAGCCAGTCATCTGCTTGTCCTCATCGTCGCCGCCGACGGCGAGAAACACTGGCCAAAAGCCGAGGCGCTGCGCGGCCCATCGATACGCGGCGTCAAACCAGATGGCGGCGTGGAAGTCGTCGTCGCCGCAGCCAGCGGAGCAGTCGGGCCGCGGGAGGAGATTGGACTTGGGCGCCGCGCGCGCGACCCCGTAGCGCACGTAGGCGATCTCGCGTGCGTGATGAAAGAGCAGCTCCTGAACCGCGTCACCGGAGCCCAGGCGGCGGGAAGTCATGGCGAACCGTGATGCTGGGCGCATTGCGCTCGGCTGAGTATTGTGCAGGTCGGCGACGGTGAGATACGGAAGGGGAGCGGTTTCGCCGGGACCGGATCCAAAATCGTGAATTGCGAGGCGCTTTCGCGGCTCGGTGACCGGTTACCCGCCTGGATCGATTCAAGCCCCGGTCCAGGCAGACCAGGGGTCGCGGTCGAGCGCGGCGATGTATTCGCCCCGATCGTGCACCGGCTCACCGTGCGAGACGAGGACGTGCTCGAAGTCGAGCGCGAGCAAGCCGCGCAACGCCGGCAGTGTCCGTTCCGAATGCCACGGCGTCGCCCACGCGCGCAGCACGCCGCCCGGTGCGGTCATGCCGTCAGCGAACACCAGCGCAAGTTGATCGGGGAGATAGACGGGCGTCTCCATGGCGCCACGGCCGTCATAGTGCGCTTGAAGCCCACCGGGCAGCTCGACGCCCGGTTGAACCGGCTGCAGCTCGGTGCGCGGCACGTCATCGCGCCAGAACAGCTGCGGGCCATACGCCGTGGCGCCGTACCAGCGCACGAACAGGTCCACGTCACGCACGTGGTCGGGCTTGAGCACGACGACCGCACTCGGGCCGATCGCGTCGATGCGCGTCCAGACGTCGCGCGCGCCCGGCGGCGGCGCGAGCGGATCGAGCAGGACCGCGGCTCCTCGGGATTCGACCGCAAACGACGCGACTCCTGGCTCCCAGTCCGAGCCCTCTCGCCAGGCAGGATGAGGCTGTCGCCACAGCCACAGGCCCGGTGCCACGTCTCGCATCTCCACCGCCACGGCCGGCGAGCATAGCCCTGCGCCGTCGGTCCCACGCTGCCGCCGGCGATACCGCGGCCTGTCGCCCTAGCGCAGCGCGCGGTCGAGGAAGCCGATCACGCGGCGCTCGTAGCCCGCGGGATCGGTCGGCAGCGCGGCGGCGTGCGAGGCCTCGGGGAGGTTTCACAGCTCGGTTGTGAGGCCCCCGTGGCGCTTGTACTCTTTGTTCGCGCGCGCCTCGGTGCCACGACCGGCGGAGAGCAACAGCAGCGGGCGCGGGGCAATACGCTCGATCAGCTCCTGATTCGACGCGGACGGGCCCAAGCCACCGAGCACGCGGCTCAGGCCGTATACGGCCGCGAGCGTCACGAACGTCGCAGGGTCCGGCTCGCTCGCCTTCATGTCGTCCGGCGATCCGCCCTGCACGCCCTCGAGCACCATCGCGCGCCACTTTGGCTGGCGGGCGACGGCGTGGACGGCGACCTCGCCGCCGAGCGAGAACCCGACGATGCCGATCCGGCCGGCGCGGACGTCGGGGCGCTGACGCAGGTACTCGAGCGCAGCGTCGGCGTCCTCCTGGAACCGCGAGGGAAGGCTCGTCGAGCGGCCGTCGCTCTCGCCGTGGCCGTGGAGGTCGAAGATCAGGACGCCGTACCCGTGCCGGGCCAGCAGCCGCGCATGCGCGGCGACGCCGAGTCGGTTGCCCCGTGCCGTGCACAACCGCCACGGCGGCCCCGTTGCGCGAGGGCACGTACCAGCCACGCAGCGCAGGCCGCCCGCCGTCGTCAGCGTCACGGGCTGCTTGGGCGCGCCGAGGTCGGCGTCGTGGATGGCGCGCCGGGTGGGAAGATGGGTGAGGTAGACGGCGAACACCACCGGCTGGACGACGAAGAAGGCGAATGCCGTGGCGGCGACGACGGTCAGCGCTCAGCGGAGCGGCCGCGGCTTCGCGCGACGGCGCAGCCCTAGCACCAGTGGAAGGCCGCGGCCAGCGCGACGGCCGCCGAGATGACGACGAGCGTGCGCAGCACCCACTCCAGGGCGCCGGCCGCGCCGTCGTACTCGTCGATCAGCCGCCCACTGAGGATGCCGGAGACAGCAAAGACCACGGTGGCGGCGAGGGCGGCGCGGGCGGCCCGGGACATGGAATCACTCTCCCGGTCCCCGCGCCGGCTGCGCATGCGGTTCACGTGATCCTTGGTGGCCAGCAACGCGCAGATGTTGCCTTGCAGCACGAAGTAGGGCTGCACGGTCCGTTTGATCGTCTCCTGGACCTCCGCGTCGGCGGCGTGGGCGAGTTCGCGGACCTCGTGGCAGATGGCCTGCTGCCAGTCGGGCAGCGCGTCGATGTACTGGTCGACGCGCGGGTCGGGGTGATACGGCGCGGGAGTCATGACAGAAGTGGGATCGTAGGCTGCATCGCGTGGCCGGCACCTTGATCGCGCGTGATCTGCACAAGGCGCACGGGCCCGCCACGATTCTCGCGGGCGTCTCCGTCACGGTCGCTCCCGGCGACGTGCTCGGCGTCGTCGGTCCCAACGGTGCGGGGAAGTCGACGCTGCTTCGCCTTCTCGCCGGGCTGGACCGGCCCGATCGCGGTGGTGTGCAGCTGACTGCCGGGACGGCCGGCTACCTGCCGCAGGAGCCCGACCGCGCTCCCGGCGAGCGGCTGCACCATTACCTTGCGCGCCGCACCGGCGTCGCGGACGCCGATGCGCGCGTGGAGGCGGCCACGAACGACCTGGCGACGGACGCGCCCGGCGCCGCGGACCGCTACGCCGGCGCGTTCGAGGGCTCGCGCTCGGCGGCGCCGATGTGGAGCAGCGCCGAAGACGGTTCTACGCGACCTCGGCCTGGATCCCGCCCTGCTCGACCTGGAGACCGTGGCGCTTTCCGGCGGCCAGGGAGCGCGCGCGTCTCTGGCCGCGATTCTGCTGTCCCGCTTCGACGTGCTGCTGCTCGACGAGCCGACCAACGACCTCGACTTCGACGGCCTGGCACGGCTGGAGCGCTTCGTCGCCGAGCGCCCCGGCGGCGCCGTGATCGTCTCGCACGACCGCGCGTTCCTCGAGCGCACGATCACGCGCGTCCTCGAGCTCGACGAGATCGCCCACACCGCGTCGGAATACGGCGGCGGCTGGGCGGGCTACGTCGAGCTGCGCGCCACCGCCGCTCGCCACGCCGAGGACCGCTACGAGACCTACGCCGCGGAGCGCGACCGCCTCACCGGCCGCGCCGGCCGCCAGCGCCAGTGGTCAGAGATTGGCGTGCGCCGGGCCAAGGCCTCGGCCGGCAGCGACCCCGACAAGATCGGCCGTGCCAAGCGGGCCGAGCGCTCCGAGCAGCAGGCGGCGAAGGTCCGCGCGACGGAGAAGGCCATCGACCGGCTCGAGACCGTGGAGAAGCCGTGGCGGCGCTGGGAGCTGCAACTGCGCTTCGGCGGCGGCAGCGAGCGCTCGGGCGACGTGACCGTGCGCCTGGACCGCGCGAAGCTGAGGCGTGGCAACTTCGTGCTCGGCCCGCTCGATCTCGAGCTGGCCTGGGGCGAGCGGGTCGCGCTCGTCGGCCCGAACGGCAGCGGAAAGACGACGCTGGTCGACGGGCTCGTCGGCCGGCTGTCCCTCGCCGCGGGCACGCGCTGGATCGGCCCCGGCGTGCGCATCGGCGCGCTCGACCAGGCGCGCCTCGGCTTCGACGGCGCCACCGCTCTGCTCGACGCATTCGTGGCGCAATGCGACGTGCCCCAGCCCGACGCGCGCTCGCTGCTGGCCAAGTTCGGCTTGCAGCGCGACGCGGTGGCGCGGCCGGCGCAAACTCTCTCCCCGGGTGAGCGCACCCGCGCGAGCCTCGCGCTGCTGATGGCGTCAGGCGCGAACTGGCTCGTGCTCGACGAGCCGACAAACCACCTCGACCTCCCGGCCATCGAGCAGCTCGAAACCGCCCTGGACGCCTACGAAGGCACGCTGCTGCTCGTCACCCACGACCGCCAGCTGCTCGAAGCCGTTGCGCTGGACCGCACGATCGAGCTGAGGGCGGCAACCTCGATCGGCGAGTTGTGAGGCACATCGGGCAGACCTGTGCCTCGATCTTGAGCTCTGAAGCACGCGACATCGTCCGCCTTCAGCCTCAATACGTGAGCGTCGTGTCTGCCCACGCAGCGAGCTCGATGAGCTTGGCGGGCGGGCAGAGCCCCGCCCCGTCGCCGCCCTCGATCCCGCGGGCCCTGCTCGACATCCCGGAGAGGTGGAGTGCCACGCCGGCTCCGCGCAGCGCCGCCAGGTGCTCGGCGACGTTGCCGGTGCCGACCCCGTGCACCGCTGTCGCCGTCGCCTCGCGGACGAGATGGACCGCGTCGCCGGCGAGGAACACGCGCACGTCGTGGCCCTCGTCGGCGGCGGTGCGGGCGACAAGCAGGGCGAGCGTGGCCCGGGTCGGGTTCTCGGGTCCCGTGGCGGAATGGACAAGTAGCTTCATGCCGCAACCCTACGGGCGCGGGAGACGACCGGTCAACCGGGCAGACAGGGAGCACCAGACGTAGCTGACAACGTGGGCCTCGCCGTATGAGCAGCACGGAAGGCGCTTCCGCCATCAAGCGGGCGATCCTCATAGTCCGCGATCAGGGAGCGCGCTCGAGCCTTGGTTGGGTCCGGAGCGGGATCCGCCGTGGGTACGATCGCCGCGCATGGGGCTCTTCAACCGCCGGGCGAGTCGTGCCGCCGCCCTCGCCGAGCCGGCGGCCACCATCGAGGAGCTGCTGACAGAGATCCGGCGCCTGACGGAGGCAAACCGCTCCCGGCGCGATCGCCAGACTGAACGGCGGTTGCTGGCGCTGCGGCACCTCGCCGGCGTCCGGCTGGCGGAGAGCGGGGAGGACGCCGAGTACCGGAGCCGGACTTTGCCCGGCTGTCCGACGGCGGTGGACTCCCAGAACTCACTCCCGCCGAGTTGACGCCGGAGCTGCGCCGGGCCGGGATCCTGCGCGACGGCTGCTTGCTCGTCCGGGGCCTCGTCGCCCGTACGGCGGCGCTGGGGCTCGCCGCCCAGATCGATCGGGCCTTCGCGGCGCGGGCGGCATTCGAGGTTGGCCGGCGGCCGGCCGAGGGCTACTACGAGGAGCTCGAGCCCGAAGCGCGCTTCGAGGTCGCTTGTGCCTAGCGCTCGGCTAACCTGCGCTCGCATGCCGGTGCTCCGACGTCGCCTCGCCGTGCTGCTCGCGGCGTTCCTCCTCGCCGCTCCCGCCTCCGCCGCCGCGCAGAGCGCCGGCGACGACCAGTACCAGGACCCGTTCGCGGGCGAGGAGCAAGGTGCGGCACCGGCCCCCGCACAAGCGGAGCCCGCTGCCGGCGGAGGAGAACCCGCCGCCCCTGACGCGCCGACTCCGGCCCCGGCGGCCGCGCCCGCGACGGCGTCGGCGCCGGCCGCCGCAGCCCCGGCTCAGCTCCCGTACACCGGCCTGGACGCCGGTCCCACCCTGCTCGCCGGCACCGTGCTGCTGGCCGGCGGCGTCGGCCTGCGCCTCCGCCTGCGTGACTCCTAGCGAGACCGAGGGCCCCGCCGCGACCGAGCGCGCCGGGGCGGAGTTGGCCGCCCGACTGCGACCCGGCGACGTGGTGCTCGTCTCCGGCGAGCTCGGGGCCGGCAAGACGACGTTCGTGCGCGGGGCGCTGCGGGCGCTCGGCGTCACGGAGGCGGTGACGAGCCCCACTTTCGTCGTCGGTCAGCTCTACGACGGCACCGCGGGCCCGCTCGCGCACCTTGACCTCTACCGCCTCGAGGGGCTTCAGGACGAGGATCCCGGCCTGCTCGACGCTTACTTCGGCCCTGACATCGTGACGTTCGTGGAGTGGCCCGAGCGCGCTGAGCCCGCCGAGATTCCGGGCGACCTCGCCCTCGCCCGGCACGTGACGCTCGAGCACGCGGGCGGCGACCGGCGGCGAATGGCGGTGCGAAGGGCGTGATCCTCGTCGCGATCGACACCGCGACGCCGGCGACCGTCGCGGGCGTCCTGCTCGACGACGGGCGCGTCGTCGAGGCGCGTGAGGATCCCCCGGTGGGCTCGCGCGGCGAGCACACCGCGCTCGTGCTGGCGCTCCTCGAGCGGGCGCTCGAGGAGAGCGGTGTCGCGTGGGCCGATGTGGAGCGCATCGCGGTGGGCGTCGGGCCGGGGGGCTTCACCGGTCTCCGGATCGGCATCGCGACCGCCCGCGCGCTGGCGCAGGGTCATGGGCTCCCACTGGTCGGCGTCGGCTCACTCGCCGCGCTCGCGGCCGGCGCGAACGCGACGATGCCAGGGGGTGATGCCGGCGAGGGCGATCTGGTCGCCGCCGTGCTCGACGCCCGTCGCGGGGAGGTGTTCGCGGGCGCGTGGGCGGCCGGCCGGGAGCTGATGGCGCCCGCCGCGCTCGCGCCCGGCGCGCTCGCCGAGCGGCTCTCCGGATTGGAGTCGCCCGTGCAGGCCGTGGGGGACGGGGCGATACGCTTTCGGCCGGAGCTCGAAGGGGCCGGGGCGGTGATTCCGGCGGACGGCTCTCCCGTCCACCGGATCGCCGCCGCGCCGCTCTGCCGGCTCGGTGCGGTCGGTGAGCCGACCGAACGCGACCAGCTGCTGCCGGACTACCGGCGCGAGCCCGACGCCAAGCCGCCGCAGCGATGACCGCACCGCCCACCGCCGCCATCGAGGTCCGCCGCCTCACCTACGCCGACCTCCCGCAGGTCGTCGCGATCGAGCGCCGCGCGTTCCCCACTCCATGGTCGCTGGCGATGTTCGTCCTGGAGCTCTCCAAACCCTCCGGCGTCTGCCTGGCGGCATTCGTGGAGTCGCCGCCGGAGGTGGCCGCGATGGCGCGGCCGACCGGCCGGGACACCTACGATCTGGCGGGCTACCTCGTGTGCTCGCGCTACGACGCCGTGTGGCACATCATGAACGTGGCCGTCGACCCGGACCGCAGGCGGCACGGGATCGCGTCGACGCTGCTGCTGCGGCTGTTCGAGCGCGTCGACGACCCCGACGCGCACTACACGCTCGAGGTCCGGCGCTCCAACGAGGGAGCGATGGCGCTGTATGACCGCTTCCGCTTCCGCGCGGCCGGGCTGCGGCGGCGCTACTACGCCGACAACGGAGAGGACGCCGTCGTCATGTGGCGGACCCCGGCCACCCTGCGCGGCACGCTCGACGACGTCCCGAACGCCGCGCCGGTATGAGGGCCTGTCCAAGAAGTCCCGCACGCCCCGGCCTCGATCGGGGGCCTCGTCACTGCTTACGCTCGCCGATCGGTCCCGACGCACGGTCCTGTTCTTGGACAGGCCCTTGATCCTCGCGCTCGAGACCTCATGCGACGACACGTGCGCCGCCGTGGTCGCCGACGGCGGGGAGGTGCTGGCGTCCGTCGTCTCCTCCCAGGGCGTGCACGATCGCTACGGCGGCGTGGTGCCCGAGATCGCCTCGCGCCACCATCTCGAGCTCGTGAACGCCGTGGTCGACGACGTCCTCCGGCGCGCGGAGCGCACGCTCGACGACGTCTCGCTCGTCGCGGTCACGCAGGGCCCGGGCCTGGTCGGCGCGCTGCTGGTCGGCGTCGCCACCGCAAAGGGGCTCGCCGCCGCGCGCCGTCTGCCGCTGGCGCCGGTCGACCACCTCCAGGGCCACGTGGCGGCGAACTTCCTCCGCCCGGACGCGATGGAGCCGCCGTTTTTGTGCCTGATCGCCTCGGGCGGCCACACCCTGCTGGTCCGGGTCACCGATCACCGCGGCTACGAGGTGCTGGGGGGCACGCTCGACGACGCCGCCGGCGAGGCGTTCGACAAGGGCGCCAGGCTGCTCGGTCTCGGCTATCCGGGCGGCCCCGCGCTCGCCGCGCTCGCACTCGGCGGCGATCCGCACGCGTTCGCGTTTCCCACCGCCGCGGGCGTGCCCGGACTGGACTTCTCCTTCGCAGGACTGAAGACCGCGCTGCTCTACGCCGTGCGCGACCTGGGGGAGGCGGAAGCGCGCCGCCTGGCGCCCGACCTCGCCGCCTCCTACGAGCACGCCATCGTCGAGGCGTTGATGACCAGGATCGAGCGCGCGCTCGCCGCGGAGCCGGGAGCGCGGCTTGCGATCGGCGGCGGCGTGGCCGCGAACCGCCGGCTGCGCGCGCGCGCCGAGGGACTCGGAGTCGACGTCGGCGTGCCGCCGCCCGAGCTGTGCACGGACAACGCCGCGATGATCGCCTCCGCCGCCCGCTGGGTCGACGCGATTCCCTACCCGGACTACCTCGCGCTGGACGCCTACCCGACCGGCAAGCGGCGCCGCGCGGCGCAGCCCTGACAGTGGACGAGGAGCGAAAGCCGCCGGCGCCCGCGCAGCGGCGGCGCCGCGGGCTCATCCTGGCCGGCGTGGTGATCGTGATCGCCGCCGCCGCCGCGGTGGCGCTGCGGTCAGGAGCCGCCGCCCCGCCCCCGCCCGCGCTGGCCGATGCGGTTCCCTACGACGGGCGCTCGCCGCGCGAGCCCAGCGCGCGGGGGACGCGCGTCATCGTGGCGCTGCCCCGGCCCTCGCTGGGGGAGGCAGGGATCGCCGACCCCGGCGCCCAGCGCGAGTACGTGCGGTCGCTGGAAGCGGAGTCGGGCGCGCTGCGGTCCGCCCTGGGCGCGCGCGGAATCAGGCTCTCCGATGTCGTCGACTATGCCCGCACCTTCAACGGCTTCGCGGCCACGGTCCGCACGCGCGACCTCGCCGACCTGCCGTCGCTCGGCGTGCGGGCGCAGCCGGTGCGGCGCTTCTACCCGGCGTCGGCCGAGCCGGCCCGCGTGCCCGGGCTGGGACTGCCGGTAGCCGCCGCTCCGCTCGGCGGCGCGTCGGTCGCCGTGCTGGACTCCGGCGTGGACGCCGGGCATCCGCTCCTGGCCAACCGGCTCGATGCCGGCTACGACGCCGTCGATCGCGATCCAAATCCGGCGCCGGCTCGCGATCCGCGCGGCGGACGCCAGGAGACGAGCGGCACGGCGCTGGCCGGCATCCTCGTCGCGGCCGGCGAGCGGGTGCTGCCGATCCGGGTCGCAGGGCTGCAGTCCGCCACGCAGGGCACGGGGCTGGAGGACGTGGCGATCTCCGACCAGTTGCTCGCCGGGCTCGAGCGCGCCGTCGATCCTGACGGCGACGGCGCCACAGACGACCATGTCCCGCTCGCCGTGGTCGGCGTGAACTCCCCCTACGCGGGCTTCGACGCGTCGCCGGAAGCAAGCGCCGTGCGCGGCGCGGCGGCGCTCGGCACGCTCGTGATCGCACCGGCCGGGGGAGAAGGGGCTGCAGCGGGGCCGAACGGCACCGTCGGCTCGCCCGCCGCCGCTCCCGACGCGCTCGCGGTCGGAGCGCTCGCGGCGCCGACGGCCGTGGCCCGCGCCGACCTGGAGGTCGGCGAGGCCGACGCCCGTGGCGCGGTGCTGCTGGCCGGTGCCCCGCTGCCCGGCCGGCTGCGGACCGCCGGGCCGGTCGAGGCGACCGACCCCGCCGAGCTGTCGGCCGCTGGGAAGCAGAGCGTGCGCGGCCGGTTCGTCGTCGTCCGCGCCGGGACCGCCCCGGTGGCGCGCGCGGCGGCGGCGTCCGCCGCCGGCGCGCGCGCCGTCCTGCTCGCCGACCCCCGCAGCCGGCCGCTCCCCGCCATCCCCGCCGGCCGGATCGCGGCGCCGGTCTTCGGCGTCACCGGGGAGGCCGCCGCGGCGGTGCTCGGGGAGCAGGCCGGCGTCGAAGTCGAGGTCGGCGAGGTCCGGGCGGGCCGCCCGCCGGCCGCGACCCTCCCGGGGGCGGGCACGGGGCCCGAGTCGCGTGCCGCCGCGACGGTCTCGCCGTTCTCGAGCCGCGGCCCCGCCGCGTGGGGCGGCGTCAAGCCCGCGCTCGCCGCGCCGGGTGCGGCGCTCACCGCGATTCCGGGCGGCGGCGCGGCCGTCGTCGGCGGCAGCGCGGTCGCCGCCGCGCGCACGGCGATCGAGGCGGCGCGGCTGGTGCGCGAGCGCCCCAGCGCCTCGCCGCGGGAGCTGCGCGAGGCGCTGACCGCGGCCGCCGACCCCGCTCCCCGCCTGCCGGCGCGCGGCGCCGGCGCGGGCGCGCTCGGGCGTCCCCTGCCGGCCGCCGCGATCACGGCGAGCACGACCCCGGCGCCGCAGGCCGACCCGTGCCCGGACATCGCCGCATGCGTGCGTGTCGTGCTCTCCAACCGGAGCGCGGCGCCCGTCGCCCTGGAGCTCTCCGTGGTCGGGGATCGAGGCACGCGCGCCGCGCTCACCCGCCCGCGCGTCACGATCCCGCCCGGCGGGCGCCGCGAGGCCGAGATCGACGTCGTCGCCGCCGGCGCTGACGGCCTGGCGGCCGGCCGCCTGGTGGCCGGCGCGGAGGACGGGACGCGCGTGCTCGTCCATCCGTTCGCCATCGCGGTCCGCCCGCCCGCCCCGCCGCCGCTTGGCTCGCTGACGCTCGACCGCGACGGCGGGGGCGTCTCGGGCGTGCGGTTCGCGCTCGGCGCCTTCGAGCGCGGCGACCCGCTCGGCGCGG
>Ga0136627_1000484_pt1 | contig 14962 bp, 26 predicted proteins | sample AntDrymUQ4892206_2_FD_104652 | JGI IMG/M metagenome (GOLD analysis project Ga0136627, IMG submission 104652) | Polar desert sand microbial communities from Dry Valleys, Antarctica - metaG UQ489 (22.06) | ecosystem: Environmental > Terrestrial > Soil > Desert | place: Antarctica: Dry Valley... | reverse complement strand
TCACCCCGTGGGGAGTGCCCACGCTCGGCTACCGCACGCGCAAGAAGAACAAGAAGTCCGACCGATACATCGTCCGCGGCCGTCGCCGCGGCAAGAAGGGTGGCCGTTAGCTATGAGCCGTTCCTCCAAGAAGGGCCCGTTCGTCGAGGATCGCCTGATGGGCCGTATCGAGGCGATGAACGAGTCTGGGACCAAGCAGATGCTCAAGACCTGGTCGCGGACGTCCACGATCTTCCCCGAGATGGTGGGCCACACGATCGCCGTTCACGACGGCCGCAAGCACGTTCCCGTCTTCGTGTCGGAGTCGATGGTCGGGCACAAGCTCGGCGAGTTCGCGCCCACCCGCATGTTCCGCGGGCACGCCGGCAGCGACAAGGTCAGGATGCGCTGATGGCCGAGGACACCAGGTACGCGGCACTCACGGTAGATGAGCTCGAGGCCGAGCTCGAGAAGCGCGAGCTGCCCAAGAGCGGCACGAAGAACGAGCTAATCACCCGCCTCGAGGACGACGACACCGCGCAGGGCGGGACCGCGCCGGAGGACGAGGCGCCGGCGGCTGATGACTCAACAGCAACGGACGCCGAGGACTCTGATGGCTCCGCCGACGATCCTGAGCCAGACGCTCCCAAGCCTTCCCGGCGTGAGCGGCGGCGTGGCGCCGCCGAGACGACCACCTCGGTGCGGAGAGATCGCGACTCCGAGGCCCGCCCGGCTCCCCGCGCCGCCGACGGCTCCGTCGCGGTTCGCGCGCAGGCCAAGTACGTGCGCATCGCCCCGCGCAAGGCGCGGCTGGTGATGGATCACGTGCGCGGCAAGAACGTCGGCGACGCGCGCGCGCTGCTCAAGCACACCCCGCGCGCCGCGGCCGGTGACATCTCCAAGCTCCTGGAATCCGCCGTGGCCAACGCGGAGAACAACTTCGAACTCGATCCCGACGAGCTCAAGATCGCCCGCGCCTTTGTTGACGAGGGCCCGACGATCAAGCGCTTCCGGCCGCGGGCGCTGGGTCGCGCGACGCCGATCAAGAAGCGCACGAGTCACATGACGATCACGCTTACGACAACAACGAAGGACGGAAGGTAGCCATGGGGCAGAAGGTCCATCCCGAGTCGATGCGGGTCGGCTACATCCACGACTGGAAGTCCACGTGGTTCTCCGAGAAGGAGTTCTCCGACTACCTGCTCGAGGACATCCACATCCGCGATCACATCGACAACAAGCTCTCGCACGCCGGCCTGTCCAGCATCACGATCAAGAAGAACAAGGCAGAGGTGGAGGTCAACATCCACACGGCTCGGCCCGGGATCGTGATCGGCAAGTCCGGCAGCGAGGTGGACGCCCTGCGCAAGGAGCTCCACAAGATGACCAACAAGGCCGTGAAGGTGAACATCCTCGAGATCAAGCGCCCCGAGCTCGACGCCAAGCTGGTAGCCCAGTCGATCGCCGAGCAGCTGGTCAACCGCGTCGCCTTCCGGCGCGCGATGAAGCGCTCGCTGACCTCGGCCATGCGCTCCGGCGCCAAGGGCGTGAAGGTGCAGGTCTCCGGTCGCCTCGGTGGCGCCGAGATGGCCCGCACCGAGGGCTACTCCGACGGCCGCGTGCCGCTGCACACCATCCGTGCAGACATCGACTACGGCTTCGTCGAGGCCAAGACCACGTTCGGGCGCATCGGCGTGAAGGTGTGGATCAACAAGGGCGAGATCATGCCCAAGGGCTTCGCGCAGGACCTCACCGAGCTCGAGGCGCCCCAGCAGGCGAGCGCCCGTGGCGGAGGTCCCGGTCGTGGCGGAGCGGGGGGCCAGGGCGCAGGCGGCCGTGGCGGGCGGGGCGGCGGTGCCGGCGGACGTGGCGGTCAGGGTCGCGGCGGAGGGGGCGGCGGTCCCCGCGGAGGTGGTCGCTGATGCTCTCCCCCAAGCGCGTCAAGCACCGCAAGCAGCACAGGGGTCGCAGGGCCGGCTTCGCAAAGGGGGGCACCACCGTCGAGTTCGGCGAGTACGGCCTGAAGGCGCTCGATCGCGGCTGGGTCACCAACCGCCAGATCGAGGCGGCTCGGATCGCCATGACCCGCAAGATCAAGCGCGGTGGCAAGGTCTGGATCAACATCTTTCCCGACAAGCCCGTGACTCAGAAGCCCGCGGAGACCCGCATGGGCTCGGGCAAGGGCTCGCCCGAGGGCTGGGTGGCCGTGGTCAAGCCCGGCCGCGTGATGTTCGAGCTCTCCGGGGTACCGGAGGACCTGGCCCGCGAGGCGCTGCGCCTGGCAGGCCACAAGCTGCCGATCAAGACCAAGTTCGTGCAACGTGAGGGGGCCGGACAGCAGTGAAGGCCGTGGATGTGCACAATCTCGATGACCCGGGACTCGTCGAGTTCGTCGACCGGTCGCGCCAGGAGCTGTTCAACCTGCGCTTCCAGCACGCGACCGGACAGCTCGAGAACACCGCGGGCATGAATGGCGCCAAGAAGGATCTGGCACGAGGCTTGACGATCGCTCGTCAGCGCGGGCTGGACGTGGAAGCAGAGCTCAGGAAGCAGAGGGCGGCGTAATGACCGAAGGACAAGACGTGACCGACGAGACCACCGAAGATCAGACGACCCCCGCCGAGCCCGAGGAGCAGCTCTCCCCCAAGGAGCGCCGCGGACGCGAGCGCTCGGTGCACAGCGGCCAGGCGGGGCCCGCGAAGACGATCGAGGAGCGCAACGCCGAGCGCCTGGAGCGCCGGCGCCAGAACGCCGCCTCGCGGCGCCGCTGGCGTGCCTCACGACGCGAGAAGCGCCAGGCCGCCGGCCCGGGCGAGGGCACTCCTCCCGCCGAGCGCACGGGCACGGGCCGCCCGCGCGTGCGCCAGGGTGTGGTGATCTCCGACAGGGCCGATAAGACCATCTCGGTGCGGATCGACATCGCCAGGCAGCACCGCACCTACGGCAAGATCGTGCGCACCACCTCGACGCTGCACGCCCACGACGAGCGAAACGAGGCGAACGCGGGCGACACCGTCAGGGTCGTCGAGAGCCGTCCGCTGTCGCGCACCAAGCGCTGGCGCCTGGTGGAAGTCATCGAGAGGACGCGATGATCCAGCAGGAGACGCGCCTGAGGGTGGCCGACAACACCGGCGCCCGCGAGATCCTCTGCATCCGCGTCTCCGGCGGGTCCAAGCGCCGCTACGGTGGGGTTGGCGACGTGATCACGGCTACGGTCAAGCAGGCCATCCCGCACGGGTCGGTCAAGAAGGGCGAGGTCGTGAAGGCGGTGATCGTACGTACGCGTAAGGAGTTCGGGCGCGACGACGGAACCTACATCGGCTTCGACGAGAACGCCGCCGTGCTGATCGACGCCGCCAACAACCCGCGGGGCACCCGCATCTTCGGGCCCGTGGCGCGCGAGCTGCGCGATCGCAACTTCATGAAGATCGTCTCCCTCGCTCCGGAGGTGCTCTGACATGGCAGCGAGCATGAAGGTCCGGAAGGACGACATGGTCAAGGTGATCTCGGGCAAGGACCGCGGTAAGACCGGTCGCGTGCTGCGCACCGAGCCCGGCCGGGGCCGCGTGTACGTGGAGGGCATCGCCATCCAGAAGCGCCACCAGCGCCCGACCTCGCTGCGCGACACCCAGCGCGCGCAGGAGATAGGCGGGGTGATCGAGGTCGAGGGGCCGATCCACGTGTCCAACGTGATGCTGCTCGACCCGAAGTCCGGCGACCCGACCCGCGTGGGCATCAAGCGCGAGGGCGGCCGGCGCGTGCGCGTATCGAAGAAGTCCGGAACGGAGGTCGACTGATGGCCGTGAAAGATTCGACACGGACGCCGAATGCTTCGCATTCCCCTGCAGGGGCAGCGGTTCAGCCGCGCCTCAAGGGCCGCTACCAGGCGGAGATCGTGCCGCAGCTGCAGAAGCGCTTCCGCTACTCCAACGTGATGGAGGTCCCGGGGGTCGAGAAGGTCACGCTCAACATGGGTGTCGGCGAGGCCAAGCAGGACTCCAAGATGCTCGATGCCGCCCAGGAGCAGCTGGCCACCATCGCCGGTCAGAAGCCCAACGTACGCCGCGCGCGCAAGGCGATCGCCGCCTTCAAGCTGCGCGAGGAGATGCCGGTCGGCCTCTCGGTAACGCTGCGCGACGCGCGCATGTGGGAGTTCCTCGACCGGCTCATGTCGATCGCCATTCCCCGTATCCGCGACTTCCGCGGGCTGAACCCGCGGTCCTTCGACGGGCGCGGCAACTGGACGATGGGCGTGCGCGAGCAGATCATCTTCCCCGAGATCGACTACGACGCGATCGACCAGGTGCGCGGCCTCGACATCACGATCACCACCACGGCCAAGACCGACGAGGAGGGCTTCGCCCTCCTGCTGGCCCTCGGCATGCCCTTCCAGCAGGAGGGCCGTCCCGGGCAGGTCGACCAGGCCGCGGAGGACGAGGCCGAGGAGCGCCGCCAGGAGGAGGCCCGGGCGCGCGCCGAGGCCGAGCAGGTGGCCCTCGACCAGCTCAAGGAAGAGAACCCCGACGCCTATGAGAAGCCCGAGCGCCACGCTGGCGGCGACGAGGGCGATGGCGATACGCCGGCACAGACTTCGGAGGAGAGCGGATAGATGGCCAAGACCTCACAGAGGGTGCGCCAGCAGCGCACCCCCAAGTTCAAGACCCGTGGATACAACCGCTGCCGCAAGTGCGGCCGCTCACGTGCCTACCTGCGCAAGTTCGGCCTGTGCCGGATCTGCCTGCGCGAGCACGCCCACGAGGGCCACATCCCCGGACTGACCAAGAGCAGCTGGTGATCCGCGGAGGTATCTCATGACGACCGATCCCATATCCGACTTCCTCACCCGTATCCGCAACGGCCTCCAGGCCGACCACGACGACGCGGTGATCCCCGCCTCCAAGCTCAAGATCGAGATGGCGCGGATCCTGACCGAGCAGGGCTACGTCGAGAGCTACGCCGTCGAGCCCGGCCGGGTGGGCCAGGACGTGCGCGTGACGCTCAAGTACACCGAGGACCGCAAGCCGGTGATCATGGGCCTGCAGCGCGTGTCCAAGCCCGGACGGCGCCGCTACGTCGCCGCCGGCGCGGTGCCCAAGGTCCAGGGCGGCATGGGCACCACGATCGTCTCCACCTCGCATGGTGTGATGACCGGCCACGACGCCCGGCGCAGCGGTGTGGGCGGCGAGCTCGTGGCTAGGGTCTGGTAGCGCATGAGCCGCATCGGAAAGCAACCCATCCCCGTGCCCGAGGGCGTGACCGTCGTGGTCGAGCCCCAGCTCGTGCGCGTCACCGGCCCCAAGGGCGAGCTCTCGGAGCGCGTCAGCCGCGACCTGACCGTGGAGCAGGCCGATGGAGAGGTCCTGGTCTCTCGCCCGTCGGACCGTGGCGAGCACCGCGCCCTGCACGGCCTCACCCGCAGCCTCATCTTCAACATGGTCCACGGTGTCACGCACGGCTACGAGAAGCGCCTGCAGATCCAGGGCGTGGGCTACCGCGCGCAGCTCAAGGGCAAGAGCCTCGAGCTCGCGCTCGGCTACTCGCACCCCGTGCCGATGGAGCCGCCCGACGGCATCGAGTTCGAGGTCCCGGTTCCTACCGAGGTGGTGGTGCGGGGCATCTCGAAGCAGGTCGTGGGCGAGGTCGCCGCTCAGATCCGCGACAAACGCCCGCCGGAGCCCTACAAGGGCAAGGGGATCCGCTACCGCGACGAGCACGTGGTCCGCAAGGTCGGCAAGCGCGCATGAGCGTCAAGACCAAGCAGTCGTCCAGGTTGCGCCGGCGGCGCCGGGTGCGAGCCAAGGTGCGCGGCAGCGCGGAGCGCCCGCGGCTGTCGGTCTTCCGCTCCAACCGCGGAGTGGTGGCTCAGCTCATCGACGACGACGCCGGGCACACACTGGCGGCCGTCTCCTGGACCGAGTCCGAGCTGCGTGAGCTGGCCCGCATGGAGCAGGCTTCGAAGGCCGGCGAGCTGCTGGCCGGCCGTGCCAAGCAGGCCGGGGTGCGGAGCTGCGTGTTCGATCGCGGCGGCTACCGCTTCCACGGGCGCGTGAAGGCGCTCGCCGAGGGCGCCCGCGAGGGCGGCCTGACGTTCTAGATACCCTCGACAGGGACTGAGATGGCCAGAGAGAGCAACAGACAACAGGGCGGGCGCCGGGGCGACAGCGATCTTCAGGAGCGCGTGGTCGAGATCAACCGCGTCGCCAAGGTGGTGAAGGGCGGCCGGCGCTTCTCCTTCACCGCTCTCGTGGTCGTGGGCGACGAGAAGTCGAAGGTGGGCGTGGGCTACGGCAAGGCCAACGAGGTCCCCGTCGCGATCCAGAAAGGCGTGGAGCGCGCGCGCCGCGACCTCTTCGAGGTCCCGATGCACGGATCGACCATCACACACCAGGTGACCGGCGTCCACTCCGCCTCGCGCGTGCTGCTCAAGCCGGCCTCCCCCGGCACCGGGGTGATAGCCGGCGGCGGTGTGCGCGCCGTGCTCGAGCTTGCCGGGATACACGACGTGCTGTCCAAGTCGCTGGGCTCGCAGAACCCGATCAACCTCGTGAAGGCCACCATGGCCGGGCTTCAGTCGCTGCGCCGGCCCGAGGACGTGGCCAAGCTGCGCGGGCTCTCCGTGGCGCAGGTGCTCGGCCTCGACGACGGCCCCACCCCGGTCAACGCTCCCAACGGCAAGCCTCAGACCGCAGAGGAAGATGACCGCACCGCGACCGAGTCGCGGGCGGCCGAGACCACGGCGGACGCTCCCGCCTGATGGCCGACAAGCTCGTGATCACGCAGGTCAAGTCGCCGATCGGCTCCTCCAAGAGGCAGCGGGCCACGCTCCAGTCCCTCGGCCTGGGCCGCATCGGCAAGCAGGTCGAGCGCCCTGACGGCGACGCCCTCCGGGGCCAGTTGCACTCCGTGCGCCACCTGCTAGAGGTCAAGTCGTGAAGGGCCTGCACAACCTCAAGCCCGCCAAGGGCTCGACCCGGCGCCGCAAGCGCATTGGCCGTGGCGAGGGGTCGGGCTGGGGCAAGACCTCGGGCCGCGGCCACAAGGGCGCCGGGGCGCGCGCGGGCTCCAAGAGCCGGGTGGGCTTCGAGGGCGGGCAGAACCCGATTCAGGTGCGCCTGCGCAAGTTGCGCGGCCCGCACATGAAGAAGTCGATGCCCTTCGAGAAGTTCCGCACGCACACCCAGCCGGTCAACCTCGACGACCTCGACGCGCGCTTCGCCGACGGCGCCCAGGTCACGCCCGCGAGCCTTTCCGCCGCGGGCCTGGCAACCCGCCGGGACACGCCGGTCAAGGTCCTTGGCCGGGGGGAGATCTCCAAGCCGCTCACGATCCAGGCACACGCCTTCTCGGCCTCGGCGCGCGAGAAGATCGAGGCCGCGGGCGGCACCGTCCAGCTGATCGACCCCTAGCGGCGTGCTCAAGACATTCATCAACGCCTTCCGGGTCGCCGACATTCGGAAGAAGCTGCTGTTCACGGCCGGCATGCTCGCCCTCTACCGCCTGGGCGCCCACATTCCCGCCCCCGGCGTCAACGTCGATGTGGTAGAGCGCCTGGGAGAGGCCTTCAGCGGGTCGGGCGCGCTGGGCCTGCTCAACCTGCTGTCGGGCGGCTCGCTCCAGCGCTTCGCGATCTTCGCGATCGGGATCATGCCCTACATCACGGCCTCGATCATCCTGCAGCTGATGACGGTCGTGCTGCCATCGCTCGAGAAGCTCCGCAAGGAGGGCGAGGTCGGCCAGCAGAAGATCACCCAGTACACGCGCTACCTCACGGTCGGTCTGGCCTTCGGGCAGTCGATCGGCTACGTGTTTCTCTTTCGCAGCCAGTCGGGCGGGGAGCAGGTCTTCACCAGCTTCACGTTCGGCAGCGTCTTCGTCGTGGTGACCACCCTTACCGCGGGCTGCGTGCTCGTGATGTGGCTGGGCGAGCTGATCACCCAGCGCGGCGTCGGCAACGGCATCTCGCTGATGATCTTCGCGAGCATCGTCGCCGGCCTGCCCAACGGCATCTCCGCGTGGTTCAACAGCCCCGACCAGGTCTTCGTCGTGATGATGCCCTTCATCGCCCTGGCGGTGATCATCGCCGTGGTCTTCGTGCAGGAGGGCCAGCGGCGGATACCGGTGCAGTACGCCAAGCGGGTCGTCGGGAGGCGCATGTCCGGCGGCGGCTCGACCTACCTGCCGCTGCGGGTGAACATGGCGGGCGTGATCCCGGTGATCTTCGCGGCGTCGTTGATGGCCTTCCCGCCGACTATCGGGGAGGTCTCCTCGGCGCCCTGGGCGCGCGACCTGACCGCGTTCTTCAACTATCAGGGGGCCCCGTACATCATCGGCGAGTCGCTGCTGATCATCCTCTTCACCTACTTCTACACCGCGGTCACCTTCAACCCCGTAGAGCAGGCGGACAACCTGAAGAAGTACGGGGGCTTCGTGCCCGGCGTCCGGCCCGGCCGGCCGACGGCCGAGTATCTCGACCGCATCCTGGCCCGCCTCACCCTCCCCGGGGCGCTCTACCTGGCGTCCGTGGCGGCGCTGCCCACCCTGCTGCTCGCGGGTACCTCGACCAACCTGGCCTTCGGGGGCACCTCGTTGCTGATCGTCGTCGGCGTAGCGCTGGACACCATGAAGCAGCTCGAAGCTCAGATGATGATGCGCAACTACGAAGGCTTCCTGAAGTAGAGCGGCGCGATAAGCGTCGCCTGGCTTTGTCATCGGCCGGCTCGTGTGCTGAAGCACACGTCGCCGACCTCTTCCTCGCCATGCTCGCTTCTCGCGCCGCTCTATGCCGCGCTCCAACTTCTTGCTCAGCCGACCGGTCATCTCTGTCCGCAGGGCGGGAGGCAGTAGCCTTCCCGCTCCTGCATGAGCGAGCTCAACCTCATCCTGCTCGGCCCGCCCGGGGCCGGCAAGGGAACCCAGGCGGATCGGTTGCGCACCGACTTCGACCTGCCCTACTACGCGACTGGTGACATCCTCCGCGCCGCGGTCAAGCAGGAGTCCGACCTGGGCCGTGAGGCGCGCGGGTACATGGACCGGGGAGACCTCGTGCCCGACGAGCTGATCGGCAAGGTGGTGGTAGACCGTATCGACAGCGACGAGGCCCGCGACGGCTTCGTGCTCGACGGGTTCCCGCGCACGGTGGGCCAGGCCGAGCAGCTCAGCCGGGCGCTCGAGGGCCTCGATCGCCGGCTCACCGCCACGCTCTTGATCGAGGTGCCCGACGAGGTGGTCATCCGCCGCCTTTCGGGCCGGCGCGTGTGCCGCGACAACGGCCACACCTACCACGTGGAGCTCGATCCGCCCAAGAACGAGGGCTTCTGCGACCAGGACGGCTCGTCGCTCGTCCAGCGCGAAGACGACAAGCCGGAGACGGTCGAGCACCGCCTGGAGGTGTTCCACGAGCAGACCAGCCCGCTGGTCGACCTCTACGAGGAGGAGGGGCTGCTGCGCCGATTCGACGGCACCCGGGCTCCCAACGAGGTGAACGGGCACATTCGCGCCACCCTCGCCACACTGCGCCTCGAGGAGCAGCTCTGACATGGCAATCATCAAGAAGACCCCGGAGGAGATCGAGAAGATTGCCGCGTCCGGGCGGATACTCGCCCGCTGCCATCGCCTCCTGCGCTCGAAGGCCCGCCCCGGTGTGACCACCGGCGCCCTCGACGCCGCCGCGGAGAAGTTCATCCGCTCGCAGGGCGCCGAGCCCGTGTTCAAGGGCTACCGTGGCTACCCGGGCTCCATCTGTGCGTCGCCCAACTCGATGGTGGTGCATGGCATCCCCGGCTCGTACGAGCTCAAGCGTGGCGACATTCTCTCGGTGGACATCGGCGTGCAACTCGACGGATGGGTCGCGGACGCCGCGGTCACCCTCCCGGTCGGGCCCGTGAGCGAGGTGGCGACCGGCCTCCTGGCCAGCACCCGGGGAGCGCTCTTCGAGGCTGTCGAGCAATGCCAGGCGGCCAACCGCCTGGGTGACGTGTGCGCCGCCGTCCAGCGCCGGGTGGAGGCCGACGGCTACTCGGTGATTCGATCGCTGGTGGGTCACGGCGTGGGGCGCGACATGCATGAGGACCCCCAGATCCCCAACTACGGCCGCCCCGGCACCGGCCCCGAGCTCGAAGAGGGCATGGTCCTGGCCATCGAGCCGATGGTCAACGCCGGCAAGCACGAGGTCCGGATGGGCAGCGACGACTGGGCCGTCTACTCCCAGGACGGGTCCCTCGCCGCCCACTTCGAGCACACCGTCGCCGTCACGTCCGACGGTCCCCGCATCCTTACTCCCTGGCATGAGGGGGAGGAGGCCGGCCTCTCGCCCAGCCGGCGCGCCGCCGCGCGCGCGTGAACGGCTGCCTGCGCAAAGCCAATCCGGCCGGCAGGTTGCTATCCTGCCCTGCTGGCGCTTGGCCGTCTCCTGGGCCTGACGCTGGTTCTCTCTATAAGCAATTCATGCGAAGGATTCGGCATCCTGCCTCATCCTTCAGTACGGAAAGTTCATGCGAAGGATTCGGCATCCTGCCTCATCCTTCAGGAAGGTAGATCCCACGGATGAAAGTCCGAGCCTCGGTCAAACCCATGTGCGAGAAGTGCAAGGTGATTCGCCGGGGCGGAGCGGTTCTCGTGATCTGCCCGAACCCCCGACACAAGCAACGGCAGGGCTGACACATGGCACGAATCTCCGGCATAAACATCCCCCTCAACAAGAGGGTCGAGATAGGTCTCACCTACATCTTCGGCATCGGCCGTTCCCAGGCGCTCAAGGTGCTGGAGACGGCTGGCGTGAACCCTGACACCTACGTCAGGGAGCTCACCGATGACGAGGTGCTCAAGTTGCGCGAGGTGATCGACAACGACCTCACGGTCGAGGGCGACCTGCGCCGCGAGCGCTCCACCAATGTCAAGCGGCTGATGGAGATCGGCGCCTACCGGGGCCTGCGCCACCGGCGTGGCCTGCCCGTGAACGGCCAGCGGACCAAGACCAACGGCCGCACGCGCAAGGGTCCCAAGCGGATGTCCGTCGCCGGCAAGAAGAGGGTCTCCAAGTAGATGGCCGCCCAACGCCCAGGTCGCTCCCGCGGCCGCCGCAAGCCCAAGAAGAACGTTCCCTTCGGCCAGGCGCACATCAAGACCAGCTTCAACAACACCATCGTGTCGCTCACCGACCGCGAGGGCAACGTGATCGCGTGGGAGTCCGCCGGCGGCGCCGGCTTCAAGGGCTCGCGCAAGTCGACCCCGTTCGCCGCGCAGGTCACAGCCGACGCCGCGGCCAAGAAGGGCATGGAGCAGGGCCTCGAGAAGGTCGAGGTCTTCGTGAAGGGCCCCGGCTCCGGTCGCGACACCGCCATCCGCTCCCTCCAGGCCGCCGGCCTCGAGGTGACCACCATCCGCGACGTGACGCCGCAGGCCCACAACGGCTGCCGTCCGCGCAAGCGCAGGAGGGTCTGAGCATGGCCCGCGACACCAGCCCTCAGTGCAAGCAGTGCCGCCGCGAGGGCATGAAGCTGTTCCTCAAGGGCGAGCGCTGCCTCACCGAAAAGTGCGGCATCGAGCGGCGCAACTACCCGCCGGGCGAGCACGGCCGCGGCCGGGCGCGTCAGTCGGAGTACCGCGTGCAGCTTCGCGAGAAGCAGAAGGCCCGGCGCTACTACGGCGTGCTCGAGAAGCAGTTCCGCACCTACTACCAGCACGCCTCGCGTCAGCCCGGCGTGACGGGCGAGAACCTGCTGCGCCTGCTCGAGTCCCGCTTCGACAACGTGCTCGTGCGCCTGGGCTTCGCGTCCTCGCGGCGCCAGGCCCGGCAGATGATCCGCCACGGACACTGGGTGATCAACGGCCGGCGCGTAGATATTCCCTCGTACCAGGTACGTAGTGACGACGTGATCACCCTCAAGCCCGGCTCGAAGGCCGACCAGGTGATCCGTGACGCCACCGAGCTCGTCTCGGTGGTCCCCGCCTGGCTCCAGGCGGATCACGACGGGCTCACCGCCAAGGTGCTCCGCCAGCCCGGGCGCGACGAGATCGCCGCGCCCGTGCAGGAGCAGCTCATCGTCGAGCTGTACTCGAAGTAATCCAGATGCCCCCGGCGAAGTCGCCGCCGGGCCTTGCTTTCAACGCGAAGGACACCCACCCATGATCGAGTTTCAGACCCCCCAGATCTCCTCCGACAGCGTCAAGGACAATCGCGGCACGTTCACGATCGAGCCGCTGGATCGAGGCTTCGGCTACACCTTCGGCAACTCGCTGCGCCGGGTGCTGCTCTCCTCGCTGGCCGGCGCCGCGGTCACCAGCGTGCGGATCGAGGGCGTGGCGCACGAGTTCTCCACGATCAACGGGGTCACCGAGGACGTCACGGACATCGTGCTCAACCTCAAGGAGATCGTCTGCCGGATGTACTCCGAGGCGGCCGAGATCGAGGCGCCGCTCGTGATCACCGGGCCCGGTGACGTGACCGCGGGCGACATCGACCTGCCCTCGGGCGTCGAGGTCCTCAACCCCGAGACCCACATCGCCACGCTCGAGAAGAAGACCAAGCTCGAGATCTACCTGACGATCGGCCACGGCCGCGGCTACACGCCCGCGGAGGACAACAAGACTCCGGATCAACCGATCGGCGTGATCCCCATCGACTCGATCTTCTCTCCGGTCAAGCGGGTGGCGTACTCGGTCGAGTCCGCCCGTGTAGGCCAGCGCACCGACTACGACAAGCTCACGATGGACATCGAGACCGACGGCTCGGTCGACCCCCACGCGGCGCTTCGAGAGGCCGCCGAGATCCTGATCAAGTACCTGGCGATCTTCAGCGAGCCCGAGCGCGTCGATGCGCTCCGGGAGGCGGGCGCCGGCCTTGTCGGAGCAGCGGCTGCGGCAGGTCTCGGCGGCGACCTCGGCTCGGTCGGCGGCGGCTCGATCGCCGGTGCCGATGGGATGGATGACATCCTGATCGAGGAGCTGGAGCTGGGCGTGCGGTCCTACAACTGCCTCAAGCGGGCAGGCGTGCAGACTGTCGGCGACCTGGTCCAGAAGTCCGAGTCCGAGCTGAACGCGATTCCCAACTTCGGCCGCAAGTCCATCGAAGAGGTCATCGAGACCCTCGAGGCGCGCGGGCTGTCGCTGCGGGCGTAGACTCTCGGAGGAGCTCTCTCATGCGCCACGGAAAGCAGAAAGGCAAGCTCAGCCGCGACCCGGCGCACCGCAAGGCGCTGATGATGAACCTGTCGCGCGAGGTCATCGACCACGAGCGCATCCAGACCACCCAGGCAAAAGCCAAGGCGGTCAAGCCCGAGCTGGAGCGGCTGATCACCCTGGGCAAGAAGGGCGACCAGCACTCCCGCAGGCTGGCGATGGCGCGGCTCGGTCAGGACAAGTTCATCGTCTACAAGCTGTTCGAGGAGCTGGCGCCGCGCTACGCCGAGCGCCCGGGCGGCTACACGAGGATCCTCAAGCTGGGTCCGCGGAAGTCTGACTCGACGGAGATGGTCTTCTTGGAGCTCGTCTAGCGGCGCGCCGCCAGGCGCGCCAGCATTCGCCGCTCTCCTCCGCGTGGGCGACCTTTGCCTTGCATACCAAGGAAATGGCACCCCACCGCTGGCCGGTGAGCTTCGGAACCGTCCTTCGAGAATTGGGCGGCCGCTAGAACGCGCCGCGGGACCCGCGAAGAGGCGTCGACGGCCTGCCCGCACTGGAGGTGTCGCCGGGTCCGCTCTCTACGGGGCGAGAGATCGAGGCACCGCCTTTGCGGTGGGGCGCTGTCGCGCTACCTTCAGGAGTAATGCCGGTGAAGCTCGTCTTCACATGTCAGTTCTGCGGGCGCCGCCCCGGCCCCGAGACCCAGGCCGCACTCGAGGCCCAGATGCAGGACGTGTTCTTCGGGCGCTACGTGGACGCGGGGCCCGACCGCTGGCTGGTCTGGCACGGACGGGGCCCCCTCGGTCCGATGCGCTACTCCTGCGGCGATCACCGCGGCGAGCTGACCGCCTACCTGCGCCACCACTACGGCTCGGTCGCGCCCATGCCCTGGAAGATGGGCCCCTATCCGCGCCCGTTCGTTGGCGGCGGTACGGCGAAGCGGGCTCAGCTCGGCCGCTACGGAGGCTCGTCGGGCTTCGCCGTCTGACGTCCGGACCGGGCCCGCCGCTAGGCTGCGCCCGTGGACGTCGCGAAGATCAAGGATCAGGCGCGCTCCGGCTGGAGCATGGGCGAGTACGCCGGGCTGTCGGAGATGCTGCGCCCGGCCGCGCAGAGGCTGGCCGACGCTTGTGCCGTGTCGGCCGGGCAGGAGGTGCTCGACGTGGCCGCGGGAGACGGCAACTTCGCGGTGGCCTGTGCCGCGGAGGGCGCGAGCGTCGTGGCCTCGGACCTCGCCCCCGGCATGATCGAGAAGGGCCGCGCCCGGACCGCGGCGGAGGGTTGCGACATCGAATGGGTGGAGGCCGACGTCGAGGATCTGCCCTTCGAGGACGGGCGCTTCGAGTGCGTGGGGTCGGTGTTCGGCGCCATGATCGCGCCTCGACCGCGGGTCGCGGCCGAGGAGATGTTCCGGGTGGTGCGGCCGGGCAACACTGTCGGCATGACCGCCTGGCTGTCCGAAGGACCGACCTACGACATGTTCCAGCTCACCCGCGGCTACGGGCCGCCGGTGCCGGATGACCTCCCGAGACTCGAGGAGTGGTCCGAGGAGGAGAAGGTGCGCGAGCGCTTCGATGGTCTGGCCAACTCGATCGAGCTCGAGCGAGCGACGCTGCCGTGGTCGGCCGACTCGCCCGAGGACTTCGTGGCCGGCATGGAGCGCCACGCGCCCATGCAGGCCGCCGCCAAGGCCAACATGGCGCCCGACCGCTACGCCGAGATGTACGAGAAGCTGGTCGAGATGGCGCGCGGCTGGGCCGGCGGGGACGGGCCGTTCGAGGTGGACGCCCACTACATCATCATCGTCGCCCGCCGGCGCGGGTAGAAGGCATCAAAGCGGGGGCACCGCCCCCCTTTGCAACCC
>Ga0136627_1000482_pt1 | contig 14984 bp, 13 predicted proteins | sample AntDrymUQ4892206_2_FD_104652 | JGI IMG/M metagenome (GOLD analysis project Ga0136627, IMG submission 104652) | Polar desert sand microbial communities from Dry Valleys, Antarctica - metaG UQ489 (22.06) | ecosystem: Environmental > Terrestrial > Soil > Desert | place: Antarctica: Dry Valley... | reverse complement strand
GTGCGTGATCGGCTGCGACGGCTCGGCATCCGTACGGCGACCGATCTGCAGCGGCGCGCGGCGATGACCGACGACCGTGCCGACTTCGCCGCCGCGTTCGCCGCCGCCCTCGGAGAGCCGAAGGCGACCGGCACGACCCTGTTGACTTCTCACCTCAAGGCACTGGACGGCGACGTCAACCTGTGGCACGTCGAGCAGTTCCGCTGTCACGCCTGGCTCACCGCCGACCGGCACTCGACGGCCAGCGGTTCACCGATCGAACAGTCGCCTGGCCAGGAGTCACAGCCAGCGCAGTCGCCCCTCGGAACGCCCGACCCGGCCGCCCCCTCGACCACCGTGACGGAAACCATCCAGCTGCCGGCCGACTCGCGCACCTGAGCGCAACCAACCGGTTAGCGCCGGCGAGGCTGGCCTAGGCTGGTCGCAATGGCCACCGCGCTCATCTGGAACGACGACCCGCTCAACTACGACTTCGGCCCTTCTCACCCCCTCAAGCCCGTCAGGGTCAAGCTGACCGTCGACCTGATCCGTGCCTGCGGGCTCACCGACGCCGACAACGTCCTGACGCTGCCGCGCGCCGCCTATCGCGACGACGACGTGCGACGCCTGCACAGCGAGGCCTACGTCGACGCGGTGCGAGACTGCTCACTGCGGCCTCGGCAGTCGGCGGTCTCCTTCGGGCTCGGACCGGGCGACAACCCGACGTTCGCGGGGATGCACGAAGCTTCCTTGCAGGTGTGCGGCGCGTCGGTCGCTGCGGCAGACGCGGTGTGGACCGGCACCGTGGCGCACGCGTTCAACCCCGCCGGAGGGCTGCACCACGCGATGCCCGACCGCGCCGCCGGCTTCTGTGTCTACAACGATCCGGCCGCGGCCATCGATCGGCTGTTGCGCTCCGGAGCCAACCGGGTGGCCTACGTGGACGTGGACACCCACCACGGCGACGGGGTGCAAGCCTTCTTCTACGACGACCCTCGGGTCCTGACGATCAGCCTGCACGAGTCGGGGCGGTACCTGTTTCCGGGCACCGGGTTCCCCGACGAGGTCGGCACCGGCGATGCCGAGGGCACGTCGCTGAATGTGCCCTTACCGCCCGCCACCCCCGGCCCGGTGTACCTGGAGGCGTTCGACGCGGTCGTGCCGCCCGCCCTGGACGCCTTCGACCCCGAGGTGCTGGTCACCCAGCTGGGTTGTGACACCCATGTCACGGATCCTCTCGCCCATCTGGCCCTGGTCACCGACGACTACTTCGAGCTCGCCGGACGGCTGCACCGCTTGGCTCACGACCACGCCAGCGGCCGCTGGGTGGCACTAGGGGGTGGGGGCTACCAGATCGTCTCGGTGGTTCCGCGCGCATGGACCATCTACTTCGCCGAGCTCACCGACGCGCACGTGCCACTGGAAGTGCCCTTCCAGTGGCAGCAACAAGCCGAGGAGGCAGTCGGCCAGCGGTCGGCCGGCACCTTCCTCGACGGGCCCGTGCAGTTGGCCCCCGAGCGACTGGCGGCGATCCGCGGCCAGGCCGCGTCCAGCGTGGAGGAGCTCAAGCGGGCGGCCTTTGACCTGCTGGCCGCGCGGTGAACGACGGCACGGACTCCGGCCTGCGCGAGCACCTCATCGGCGCACGCCTGGCTGGCGATGTCGCCACCAGTCCCCGCAGCACGCTGAACAACTGCGCCAAGCTGGCTGCCGGCGACGAGCGCTACACCTTCGGCCTGTCCGGATCCTGCACCATCCGTGAGGCTGTTCGAGCCGTGGTAGCGCTGTGTGGCGGCGACCCTCCAGCGGCCGACCCCGATGGCGACGGGTGGATCGACCCGGGAGCCACACTGCGGGCCATCGGGGTGCACCGTGATCGCCTGGGGGCATTCGCGGCCGCGGGCGGTGGACGCGTGCTGCTGGCCACCGGTCACCCGACCGGGCTGCTACCGCACTACGCCGCGATCGCCCGATTCCTACAGTCCCGAGGGTGCCTGCTGCTGGCACCGCTGGACGGCACCAGGATGGCGGTCGACGAAGGTTCGGGTCAGCGGCGCTGGCTGCGATTCCTCGACGGGGTCGCCTGCGTCTCCGACGCGGGATCACTGCGGCACACCCACCGCAGCCGCTACATGGAAGCGATGCTGGACGAGCTTGCCCCCGCTGACACGCCGGACCTGGTGGTGGCCGACCACGGCATGGCGGGTGCTGCCATCGAACGGGGCCTGCCCACGCTGTCGATCGCCGACGTGAACGACCCCGCGCTGCCCGTTGCCCAAGCCCGGGGCCGGACCGATGCCGTGCTGCCGATCGACGACAACCTGGCGCCACGTCTGTTCATCCCCGTGACCGCGGCGATCCTCTCGAGCTGACGGGGCAGGTGTTCGTCCCCTGGCCGGGGGGTACATAGTCGCAGCTGCAAGGCGTTTGAGAAGCGGGCACGTGTCGTCCGGCTGCTGCACCCTGTGGAGGCGAGCACCTTCGGTGACTGAGCACCATCCTCACGGTCCGGCGCCACAACGTACCCAGGCTCACGCAGCGGCTGAGGCCGCGGCGATCCTGGCGCACGAACTGGCCACGCCGCTTGCCTCCATCCGTGGATTGGCCACGGTGCTGGAGCGCTACGGCGAGCAGATGAGCGCGATCGAGCGCGCGGACTTCGCCGGACGGATCGTTCGCCAGTCCGAGCGCGCAACCCGGTTGGTCCGCGGGTATCTGCAGGCACCCGACGATCAAGCTGGCCCGGGCGCCGACGCCCACGCCAGCCAGCCGTGCCAGCCTGCGGAAGTGCTGACTGCGGTGGTCGAGGAGTGCTCCCTGCTGCTGCGTGCGCGGACGCTGGACACTGAGCTGACGATTGGCGATGTGCGCCAGGTCATCGAAGGCGCCGACTACGTGCATCGGATCCTGCTCAACCTGGTCGACAACGCGGCCAAGTTCGCCGCGCCGTCGACAACGATCGGCCTTGGCGTGCGCGCCGACGGACCGGCGGTGGCCATCGAGGTGACCAGCACCGGTCACGGCATCGACCCTGGTGAGGTTGCCGTGATGTTCGAGCCGGGCGGCAGGCTTCCGGCTGGAGCCGCCGCTCCGGGCACCGGTCTGGGGTTGGCGATCGTGGCTGATCTCGTCGCCTCGGCCGGCGGCAGTGTGCACGTCGATGTGGACGGCAGCCGCACAACGGTCGTCGTCGCCCTGCCCGCCGTTCTGGAACGGGCGCCCGTGGCAGCCGGCTGAGTCAGTCCCGGAACGAGGCGAGCAGCGGGGCGTGGTCCGAGGGCTTGGCACCCTTGCGAAACGAGCGGTCGATTCCGCAGCCGACCAGCCCCCCGGCCAGGCCAGAGCTGCACAGCACCAGGTCGATGCGCAGCCCGAGCTTTTTGTGAAAGTGCCCCGCGCGGTAGTCCCACCAGGTGAAGCCGACCTCGTCGGGGTGCAGATGGCGGTAGGCGTCCACCAGTCCGGCATTCAGGATCGCGTCCAGCCGAGCGCGTTCCTCGGGCGTGACGTGCGTCGAACCGATGAAGGCCTGCGGGTCGTACACGTCGATGTCGGCGGGCGTGACGTTGCAGTCGCCCGCCACCACGGTGGCCGCGCCCGCCAGCCGCGTCACTCTGGCCGCCATCGCGTCGAGGAACGCCAGCTTCTGGGCGAAGGGCTCGCTGCCCACGGCACGGCCGTTGGGCACGTAGACGCTGCAGACCCGGATCCCCACCACGGTGGCCTCGATCCAGCGGCACTCGTCGCCGGCAAGCTCACCGGCCAGACCCTTAGTGACGTCGGTGGGCGGCGCCCCGCTGCGTCCGAGAATGGCCACACCCGCCCAGCGCCCACCGGAGTGGTCAGCGGCGGTGTAGCCCGCGAGCGCCAGCTCCACGTGCGGAAACGCCTCGACGGTGGACTTGGTTTCCTGCAGGCACACGATGTCCGGGCGGTGGACGTCAAGCAGCTCCAGCAGACGCGGCAGCCTGGCCTTGAGACTGTTGACGTTCCAGGTGACCAGCTTCATCGGACCCGCCTCACGCCCCATAGCCACACGCCCAACAGATAGCAGGGTTGGTCACACTGTTGTGGCCAACCCTGCTATCTGGCGATCAGCAGTTGGATGACCAGCGCCGCCACCATCGCCAGCAGCAGCGCCGCGAGGACGAAGGTTGTGCCCCGTCGCACCTAGCCGCCCAAGGGTGCGGTCGTGGCGCTGGCCTCGCCCGCGCCGGTGAACAGGTCCTCGGCTTTGCGCCGCTCGCCCTCCAGGAAGCCGACGAGCGAGTCGCGGCTGTCGAGGTAGGCGCGGCAATCCAGCTCCAGCGTGATCGTGCCCGCGTAGCCGCTGGCCCCGACATGACCCAGGAAGCGTTCGAGCGGCAAGATTCCCGTGCCGATCGGCGCGTGGCTGTCCTTGCCGTTGCCGAAGTTGTCCGACACGTGCAGGTGCACCACTCGGTCTGCCAGCATGTCCCAGGCCTCGAACAGATCGATCCCGGCCACGGCGAAGTGGCTGGTGTCGAACACGACGTTGCGGAACACCGACAGCTCGGCGGGCGTGACCACCGAGTAGAAGTTGCGCCCGGCGACCGGGAACAGGTTCTCCATGGCGAAGGTCGTTCCCAGCTCGTCGGCGACGCCGTCGGCTTCGGCGACGACCCAGCCTCTGGCCTTGCGTTCCCAGCGGAAGGGGGCGTGCGCGACCATCGTCTGCGCGCCCATGGCGGTGGCCAGCTCCAGGCTGGCGCGGGTCTTGTCGATGTAGCCCGACCCCAAGACGTTGCGCAGCAGGACCATGTACGGCCCGTGGATCACCGGGACGTCCAGGCCTGAGGCGGCTGACAGCGCCGCGATGCGCTGGGGGTCACGGGTCTCCGGATTGTGCGCCACGAGCAGCTCCAAGCCGGAGTACCCGGCGGCGGCAACGGTGTCGAACACCCAGTCCAGGGGACTGAGCAGCAGCGGGCCTGTCGACACCAAGAGGCGTGGTACAGGGTTCATGCAGCCCAGGGTACGCAGCGCACCTCAGGCTCCGCTTGCGTCCACATGGCCGGACGATGAACCGCGCGGCGTGGCTTACAGTGCTCCTCTTGATCCCTTGGCCGACGCTGCGCAACCTGGCTGACAGCCTCCACGACACGGCGGCGCGCCTGCCGGACCGCCCGGCTTTGCTGGGTGCTGCCACGCTGACCTATCGCGAGCTGGATGCCCGTGTCGATGAGGTCGCCGGGGCCTTGCAGGGGGCCGGGCTGGCGCCGGGCGACCGGGTGGCGCTGCTGCTGGGCAACTCTGGCTACTTCGTCGAGGCCTTCTACGGGGCGCTGCGGGCCGGGCTGGTGGCCGTGCCCGTCAACAACACCTTCACCGCCGAGGAGATCAGCGCCATCCTGGCCGACTCGGGCGCTCGGGCGGTGGTCGTCGGTGACGCCCACGTCCACCAGCTCGACGGCATCCGCGAAACCCTGCCGGCGTTGGAGCAGGTCATCGTGACCGGTGCCTCCAGCCCGCCGATGGGCACGCGGACATTGCGCCAGTTCCTCGGCGGCGGTGGAGAGCCTGCCGACACGGGGGTGGGTGGCGACGACCTGGCGTTGCTGTCCTACACCTCCGGTACCACGGGCAGGCCCAAGGGTGTCTGCCTGTCGCATGCCAACCTGCTGGCCAACCACGCGCAGATGTCCGGCACGCGGCTGAGCCTGAACGACGACGACGTCGTCTTGTGCGTCCTGCCGCTGTTTCATATCTACGCGCTCAACGTGGCGCTGGCCTTTTCGATCGCGCAGGGAGCTGCGGTGGTCCTCGCCGAACGGTTCGACCCCATCCAGACCCTTGCCCTCATCGCCGAGCAGCGGATCTCGGTGCTCGTCGGGGCACCGCCGATGTACACCGCGTGGCTCAACACGCCGACCGCGCAGGCGAGCGATCTGGCTGGCGTGCGGTACGCCGTGTCGGGTGCCGCGCCGCTGCCGCCGCGGGTGCTGGAGCGCTTCCGCAGCGAACTCGGGGTCGAGATCTGGGAGGGCTACGGGCTCACCGAGACCGCTCCGGTGCTGACCAGCGTGGCGGTGGCAGATCGGGTGGTTCCCGGCAGCGTCGGGCGCCCCTTGCCGGGGGTGCAGCTGCGCCTGGCCGACCGCAACGGCCAGGACGTGGGGCCGGGCGACCCCGGCGAGGTGGTCGTCCGCGGCCCGAACGTCTTCTCCGGATACTGGCAGCAGCCCAAGACCAGCAGGGCGGTGCTGGACGCCGAGGGGTGGTTTCGGACCGGTGACATCGGCATCGACGAGGACGGTGACCTGTTCCTGGTCGACCGCAAGGCCGACCTCATCATCGTCAGCGGCTTCAACGTCTACCCCAAGGAGGTGGAGGAGGTCCTGTTCCGCCACCCCAAGGTGGCCGAGGCCGCCGTGATCGGCGCCCCGCATCCGTACACCGGACAGATCGTGAGAGCGGTGGTGGTCCTGCGCGACGGCGAGGAGGCCACCGCCGACGAGATCAACGACTTCTGCCAGCGCTCGCTTGCCCGCTTCAAGTGCCCGCAGGTGGTGGACTTCGTTCCCGCGCTGCCCCACAACCTCAGCGGCAAGGTCGTGCGCCGCCATCTGCGCGAGCCACTCAAGTAGCCGTAGGCGGTAGTGGCAGAACTGACTGACCGGCGACACTAGGCTCGATGAGGTGTGGTCCTCGATCCTGTTGCCAGCGTTGGCCTCCGCCGTGGCGTTGGTCTTCGCCGGGCAGCTGGCGCGTCAGTACCTGCGCCGGCGCCGGCCACACGCGCTGGCCTGGGCGATGTCGCTGGCCCTGTTCGGGCTGGCCTCGGCGATGGTTGCGGTCGGGGTGGGGATCTCGTGGTCGTCACCGGTGTTCGGCATCTACTGGATCGGCGGCGCGCTGCTCAACGTGCCGCTGCTCGCCGTCGGCCAGCTGCTGCTCCTCGATCCCCGCAGGGCGGTGTTGTACTGGACGCTGGCGGGTGTCTGCGCCGCCTGGTCGGTGCTGTTCACGGCCTTGGCGGGCTTTGACCGGGCCGTGCTGGCCGCGGCCTCGGCCGGCAACACGATCCCGCTTGGCAGCCAGGTGCTGGGCGGCATGACCGCGTACAAGCTGGTGGGACCGTTCAACGCCAGCTTCCTGATCGTCGTGGGCGGGTCCATCTGGTCGGCCGTGCGCACCCGCCGCTGGCGCGTGCTGCTCATCGCCCTTGGCGTCACGGTCGCCGCGGCGGGGTCGTCGGCGGTTGGCTCCGGTCGCGACTTTTTGTTCTCGGTGTTGCTCGCCGCCGGCGTGTCGATCATGTACCTCGGCTTCCTGGCGGCGTCACGCCCGCCACGCCGCGTGCCGTCGCCGCTGTCCGCGTGATCGTCACCCTGTACACCCGCGCCGGCTGCCACCTGTGCGAGGTCGCTCGCGGCGTCGTGGAACGGGTGGCCGCCGGCCGCGCCGAGGTCGAGCTGGTCGACATCGACACCGATCCACAGCTGCTGGAGCGGTACACCGTGCGAGTTCCCGTGGTCGCCGTCGACGGGCGGGAGATCGCCGAGTACGAGGTCGACGCCGCGCAGCTCGAGGCGGCGCTGGCCGGCTGGCGCAGGCGTTGACGACCTCGCGCCGTCTCCTGCCCCGCAACCACGGCCTCCTGGCGCTGGTGCTCGTCGCCCTGCCCTTCGTGGCCGGCTTGGTGGTCCTCGTTGCGCAGCGGGGATCGGCTACCGACTTTGGCGGCGACGCCAGCCTCATCGAGCTGGCCACCATGGAGGCGGCCAGCGGTCGGCGGCTGCTGGGTGCCTACTCCCGCTACGGCTGGCACCACCCAGGTCCGGTCTACTTCTATCTGCTGGCCGTGCCCTACCGTCTGCTGGGCCCGGCTGCTGGTCTCCAGGCGGGGGCGCTCCTGGTCAACGCCGTGGCTGCGGTAGGTGTGGTGGCCGCCGTCCGGCACATGGCCGGCGCCCGCGCAGCCTGGGCGGCCGCGGCCGTGGTGCTTGCCATCTGCCTCGGCGTCGGACCGGTCTACCTGCGCGACCCGTGGAACCCGTTCGTGGTGATGCTGCCACTGCTGCTGTTCGCGGTGCTGTGCACCGCCGCGGCCGCCGGTTGGCCGCGCGCGCTGTGGGTCGCCGCGGTCGTCGGCTCGTTCTGCGTGCAGACGCACGTCGGCACCGGCCCGCTGGTCGCGGTCCTGGGCCTGATGGCCGTGGTCGTTCGGCTTCGTGGCCGCTGGGTTCAGGCGCCGGTCCACGCGGGGCGCAGCCCGACCGGGTCCCACCCGGTCCGCGCCGTGGTCACCGCGGCCAGCCTGACGGCGCTGGCGCTGGTGTGGCTGCCACCGCTGGTCGAGCAGGCGCGCGCCAGCGTTGGCAACCTGACCAGCCTCGCTCGGTTCGCGGTGGGCGCCCACGCCGGCCACCCCTTCGGCGAGGCGTTGCTGGGCTACACCGTCGGGGCCAGCGCCTTTCCGTTCGGCAAGCCGGGGTTGGAGCTGCCGGAGGTGGCCGGCCCAGGATCGGTGCTGGTCGTGGTCGCGTCACTGGGGGGTGCGATGATCTGCGTCCTGCTGGGCCGGCGAAGCGCTGACCGGCTGATGGCAGCCCTCGGTGCCACCAGCCTGCTGGCGGCGGCCGTCGGCGTCGTCGCGGCCAGCCGGATCGTGGGGCCGCTGCTCGGCTACCTGCTGTACTGGATGGTCGCGGCGCCGGGCTTGGCCTGGCTCGGCCTCGGCATCCTCGCTGCCCGTCGCGTGCCGCCGGCGCTGGGCGCCCCGGTGGTCGCCTGCCTCGCCTTCGCCGTCGCCGCTGGGCTGGCGATGTCGCCGGCCAGTTTGGACCGGCATCCACCGAGCGCGCTGGCCGGGTCGCTGGCCGTTGCGCAGGCGCGCTCGGTGACCGCGGACACCGTGTCCCTGCGCATCGCCAGCAAGGCGCAGTGGCCGACCGCCGCGGGCGTCAGCGCGGCTTTGGAACGTGCCGGTGTCCGGGTGCGGGTCCAGGGCGGGTGGATCAGCATGTACTCGGCGGACCGGCGGCCCAGGGGAGACGAGGACCTGGAGATCATCCTGTCCGACCCCGGAGCGATCGTGCCCGGTCTGGCCTCGGCACGAGGTTTCGGCGACCGCTTGGGCACGGTGGTCCACGTCCGGCGGCTACCGACGGCCGACGCCGGGATGACGGTGGACGCCCGCTGAGGGGCTGACGCCGGGCGACAGTACCGACCGGCCGGGTCAACCCGGCCACGCTCAGTGCCGATACAGCGCCAAGGGGCACCGCGATGGGCGGCGCCCGTTGGCGAGGTCGGCAGCGTGGAACCAAAGGCGTCCGGGCGGGTCATCGGCTACCCCCAGGCCGTACTGGCGGTGGCTGTCGCCTGCGCGCTGTTCTTCGCCTGGCTTGCGATCGCCCCTGGCTCGGACCGACTGAACCTCGTGGTGGACAACACCGTGCAGTCGTTGGCTGGCTGGATCGGGGCGGGTGCCTGCGCCGCCGTCGCGCTGCGGGCGTCCCGGCGCCGCCGATCGACGTGGCTGCTGCTGGCGGCATCTGCCGCAGCCTTCACGTTGGGCCAGGCCGCCTGGAACTACTACGAGCTGGTCGTCGGCATCACCACCCCCTTCCCCTCACTCGCCGACATCGGCTTTCTCGCCGCTCGTGGGCTCGCCGTCGCGGCGCTGATGTTCGCGGCGGTGTCCATGGGGGCGATGAGCCGAATCCGTTGCGGCCTCGATGCGCTCATGGTGGCCACGTCCCTGCTGTTGGTGACGTTGGCCACCTCCGTGCCGTCACCCCCAGGCGAGGTCGGCAGCATGCTCGGCCAGGTCGTCGCGCTGGGGTACTCCTTCGGTGACATCGCGGTCCTGTCGCTGGCGCTCACCCTGCTGTCGCAGGCTCCGGTGGCCAAGCGTGGGCCGTTGCTACTGCTGGTCGCCCACTCCGGCGTCCTGGTGATGACCAACACCATCTACGCCCACCGGTTGTTCTCCGAGCAGTACGCCACCGGCTCCCTCCTTGATGTCGGGTGGATGACGGCGAACCTGCTGCTGGCGCTGGCGGCGCTGCACCCCGGTGGCGACCTGAGCGCGGACGCTGATGAACGGTCGATGTCCGAGTTGGGACTGGCCCTGCCCTACGTGCCGGTGCTGGCTGGCATCGCCGTGGCGGGGTTCCAGCTCGTCACCGTCGGACGGCTGTTTCCGTTCATGGCCTGGACCGCCATCGCGCTCGGCGTAATCTTGGTGGCCCGCCACCTGCTTGCGCTGGGCGAACACCTGTGGCTGCGACGCACCCTGCAAGCGCAGGTCCAGGCCCGAACACTGGAGCTGCGTGGCCGTGAGGATCAGCTCCGGCATCAGGCCAACCACGACTCGTTGACCGACTTGCCCAACCGCACGCTGCTTCTTGACCGCCTCCAGCAGGTGTTGCTGCGGCGTCAGAACGACACTTCGTTGGTGGCCGTGCTGTTGGCGGACCTTGACGGCTTCAAGGACGTCAACGACAGCCTCGGTCACGCCGCCGGTGACCGCTTACTGCGTCAGGTGGCGACGCGGATGCGCGCATGCCTGCGCGCCGAGGACACGCTCGCGCGCATCGGTGGTGACGAGTTCACGGTGCTGTGCCCTGACCTAGCCAGCGAGCCACAAGCCGTCGCGGTCGCCGAACGGCTGGGTGAAGCGCTGGGGGCACCGCTGTTCCTCGACGGCCACGAGACCTACGTCACGGCCAGCATCGGCATCGCCATCGCCGGCCCACGCGGCTGTGTGCCCGACGAGCTGCTGCGCGACGCCGACGCGGCGATGTACCAGGCCAAGGAGCGTGGGACGGGTCAGGTCCAGGTGTTCACTCAGGCGCTGCACGTCCGTGCGGAGTCGCGCTTGCAGACCGCGGCCGCGCTGCGCCGAGCCGTGGCCGACGAGCAGCTGCGCGTGGTGTACCAGCCGGTCGTCTCGCTGCGTGACGGGACGATCAAAGGCATCGAGGCCTTGGTCCGCTGGGAGCATCCCGAGCGGGGGTTGCTCGGGCCGGGTGACTTCATCGAAGTGGCCGAGGACACCGGCCTGATCGTCGGGGTCGGCCTCTGGGTGCTCCAGCAGGCCTGCTGCCAACTGACAGAGTGGAACGCCGCCGTCCCCAACCTCGACGTCAACATTGCCGTGAACCTGTCGGCCCGGCAGCTGGTGGAACCGAGCCTGCCGCAGAGGGTGGCCGAAACCATCGAGTCCTGCGGACTCGAACCCCGCCGGCTCGTGCTGGAGATCACCGAGTCGGCATTGGTGCGCGACGTCACCACTGCCGCGATGGTGCTGCACGCGCTCAAGGAGCTGGGGGTCATCCTGGCCATCGACGACTTCGGCACCGGCTTCAGTTCGCTCAACTACCTCAAGCGGTTTCCCGTCGATGTGCTGAAGATCGACCGCTCGTTCGTCAACGGCCTCGGCGTTGACCCGGAGGACGGCGCCATCGTGGCCGCGGTTCGGGCGTTGGGCGGGGCCCTGGGCCTCGACGTCGTCGCCGAGGGCGTCGAGACCGAGCTGCAAGCCGCCAAGCTGCTGGAGCTGGACTGCCCCTACGCCCAGGGCTACCTGTTCGGCCGGCCGGTGCCCGCAGCGGCGTTGCTGCCGAGCCTGCTGCGCTCGAGCCGGGCGTCAACGCTGGTTGGCGCAGCTGGCACCACCGGCGCCACGGGGGAAGGTCTCGGCCCGCTGGGGGGAGGGTGATCAGCGCACGCACGGGGGAGCACGTACGCTTGTGAATGAGCGTCATCGGCATTCAGGAGCACACGCAGCGTGACCAGTCGGCAGATTCCCGAGGCGAGCGTGGCACGGCTACCCGTGTACCTGCGCGCCCTGGTCGACATGGCGGAACGTGGCACCCACACCGTGTCGTCGGATGCGTTGGCGGACGCCGCCGGAGTGAACTCGGCCAAGATCCGCAAGGACCTGTCCTACCTCGGTTCCTACGGCACCCGCGGCGTCGGCTACGACGCGGAGTACCTGATCCACCAGATCAGCCGTGAGCTGGGACTCACCCAGGACTGGGCCACCTGCATCGTCGGGGTCGGCAACCTCGGCAAGGCGCTGGCGGACTACGGTGGCTTCGCCGAGCGCGGGTTTCGCATCGCGGCGCTGCTCGACGTCAGCCTCGGCAAGGTCGGTGAGGTGATCGCCGGCATGGAGGTGCAGCACTTCGACGACGTGGAACGCATCGTCAAGGAAGAAGAGATCTCCATCGCCATCCTGGCAGTGCCCGGCGCTGTCGCCCAGGACGTGACCGACCGCCTGATCAGTGCTGGCATCTCATCGGTGCTCAACTTCGCACCTGCGGTGCTCACCGTTCCCGAGGGCGTCAGTCTGCGGAAAGTCGACCTGTCGATCGAGTTGCAGATCCTGTCGTTCTATGAACAGCGCAAGGTCGCCGAGGAGTCGGTGCGCCGCGGGACTGCCCGGCGGCGCCTGGACGCGGTCGACCCACCGCTGGCGTAGCCGAAGCCAACTCGATGAGCAGGTCGGGGCCCTCCGACGGCGGTGTGCCGCTGCTCGTCGGCCTGGCGGGCCGGCGGGTGGTGGGCGTCGGCGGCGGCGCGGTGGCCACGGCCAAGTTGCTGCCCTTGGCCGAGGCGGGGGCCGAGGTCATCGTCGTGGCACCGAACGTCCAAGGGGAACTGGCGGCAGCTGCTGGTGTGGTGCACCGGCGCGCGTACTCCGGACCGCAGGACCTGGCCGGCGCATTCCTGGCGGTGGCGGCCACCGCCGACGCCTCGGTCAACGCGTGGGTCGCGGCCGACGCCGAGGCGTTGGCCACCTTATGCGTCCGCGTCGACCGCGACCCCGACGCCGCGACGGCGCCCCGGTCGGCGGCGGGGTCAGCCGCCTTCGCCGCGGCCGTCCGGCGCGGCCCCCTGACCATCGCGGTGTCTACCGACGGGCAGGCGCCGTCCCTGGCCCGGCTGCTGCGAGCGGAGCTGGAGGACACCTACGGACCCGAATACGGTGAGGTTGCGGCCTTGCTGGGCGAGCTTCGTGGCGATCCCGCAGTCCGCCGGCATCTGGCGACACTGGACAGCGACGGCCGGCGCGCTGCTTGGCGGGCGATTCCACTGGCCGATATCCTGAGACTGATTCGCAAGGGCCTTGTACTCGACGCAAGAGAACTGGCGTTGGCTTGTCTGTCCTCGTCCTCGGACTGAACTACCGAACGGCCCCGATCGGCATGCTGGAGCGGGTAGCGGTGCCCGCCGAGCACTTGCCAAAGGCGCTGGCGTCACTGCTCAACCGGGAGCACGTCCTCGAGGCGGTCGTGCTGTCCACCTGCAACCGCGTCGAGGTCTACGCGCACGTTCCTCGCTACCACGGCGGCATGGCCGATCTGCGCAACTTCTTCGCCGAGTGGGCGGGGATGGCACCCGAGGACTTTGCCGATCTCGCCTACGACTACTATGACGAGCGCGCCGCCGAGCACCTGTTCGCCGTCGCGTCAGGCCTGGACTCGATGGTGGTCGGGGAACGCCAGATCCACCTGCAGGTCAAGGCCGCGTTCCGCGACGCCGAGGCGCAAGCCGCCACGGGTCGTGTCCTGTCGTCGCTGTTCGGTCAGGCCTTGCGAGTTGGCAAACGCTCGCGCACCGAGACCGGGATCGCCGAAGGCGCCGCCTCGATGGTGGATGTCGGGTTGGACGCGGCCGCGCGGGTCCTGGGCAACCTCGGTGCGGACGGGCTGCGGTCCAGCGCGGCCTGCGAGTCCAGTCGCGCCGCGCTGGCGGGCCGCACCGTGCTGGTGGTAGGCGCCGGCAAGATGGGTGGGATGGCCGCCACCCGTGTCGCGGGCGAGGCGGGGCGGATCCTGATCGCCAACCGCTCGGCCGAGAAGGGCGAGCGACTGGCGCTGCGCGTCGACGGTGACGTGCTGGACTTTAGAGATCTCCACGACGGTTTGCGGAGGGCGGATCTGGTGCTGTGCTCGACCGGCTCGCCGGCGCCCGTCGTCGACCAGGACGCCGTGGCCGAGGCCATGCAGCAGCGCCCCGGCCGGCCGCTGGTCCTTGTCGACCTCGCGGTGCCCCGCGACGTCGATCCGGGCTGCTCGTTCGTGCCCGGGGTCACGGTGCTCGACATCGACGCGGTGCGCGAGCTGACCGACGTCACCGAGACCGGGATCGAGGTGGCCAAGGCCCGCGAGGTCGTGGTCGACGAGGCCAGGCGGTTCGCGGCCTGGACCCGCGCGGTGCGCGTGGAGCCGACCATCGCGGCGCTGCGCACCCACGCCGAGGTCGTACGCCAAGCGGAGCTGCAGCGGGTCGCCGGCCGGCTCGGTGACCTCGACGAGCGTCAACGCGCGACGGTGGACGCGTTGACCAGCCGCATCGTCAACACGCTGCTGCACGAACCGTCGGTGCGGCTCAAGGCGATCGCCGATGCCCGCGGTGGCGACCTGTACGCCGCGGCGCTGCGCGAGCTGTTCGACTTGCCTGAGTAGCGGCTCCAGCGTTGTTGCGAATCGCCACGCGTCGTTCGGCGCTAGCCAAGGCGCAGGCGTATCAGTTCGGCCTGCTGCTGGCCCAGCGTTCTGACTTCGAGCTGGTCGCGCTGGCCACCAGTGGCGACGTGGCGCAGGACGTGCCGGTCGACCAGGTGGACGTCAAGGGCATGTTCGTCGACACCATCCGCCAAGCCGTGCTGGACGGGGACTGCGACCTGGCGGTGCACTCCTACAAAGACCTGCCGACCGAAAGGGCGCCCGGTCTGACGATCGGCGCGGTCCCGCAGCGCGAGGACCCTCGCGACATCCTCATCAGCCGGGACGGCCACGCCCTGTCGACGCTCCCGGCCACGGCAACGGTCGGCACGTCGTCCCAGCGCCGCCGCCTGCAGCTCCTCCGCGCCCGCCCCTCGCTGCAGGTTCTCGGGATCCGCGGCAACCTCGACACGCGGCTGCGCAAGGTGGCCGATGGCGAGTTCGACGCCGTGGTGGTGGCGTACGCGGGGCTGCGGCGGCTGTACTCGCCGCCCGAGGCGATGGGTCTCGGTCCGCTCGGCC
>Ga0136627_1000477_pt1 | contig 15056 bp, 17 predicted proteins | sample AntDrymUQ4892206_2_FD_104652 | JGI IMG/M metagenome (GOLD analysis project Ga0136627, IMG submission 104652) | Polar desert sand microbial communities from Dry Valleys, Antarctica - metaG UQ489 (22.06) | ecosystem: Environmental > Terrestrial > Soil > Desert | place: Antarctica: Dry Valley... | reverse complement strand
CGAGAGGATCAGGATGGCCGTCGGCGCCGCCTGTCTCACAGCAGCTCCTCGTAGACGGCGACCGTCAGCGCGGCGCTGCTTGCCCACGACAGCTGCGCGGCGCGCCGGCGCCCGCGCTCGGCCAGGTCGGCGTGGCGTGAGTGGTCGCCGACGACGCGGCGGATCGCGGCCGCCATGTCACCCACGTCCAGCGGATCGAAGTACTCGCACGCGTCGCCGCCAGTCTCCGGCAGCGCGGTCGCGCGCGCGGCGAGCACCGGCACGCCGCGCGCCATCGCCTCGACGAGCACCAGCCCGAACCCCTCGTACAGCGACGGGTGCACGAGCGCGTCGGCGCCGCGCATCAGCGCGTCCATGCGGTCGTCGGGCAGGTAGCCGGTCAGCTGCACGGGCTCGCCGCCGGCGGCCTCGCGCACCCGCTCCCCCTCGCCGCCGTCGACGCCGGCCAGGACGAGCCGGTGTTCGAGGCCCTCGGCGCGCAGCGCGCGGAAGGCCTCGATCAGGCGCGGGAGGTTCTTCTTCGGGCGCAGGTCGCCGACAGCGAGCAGGTACGGGCCCTCCGGGACCGGCGCGTCACCGATCGGCAGCGACGGGGCATTGGGGATGACCCGCACGCGCGCCTCGTCGACGTCGTAGCGGCGCACGACGTCGGCGGCGGTGTAGCCCGAGACGCAGATCACGCGCTGTGCCGAGCGGGCGGCGCGCGGCGTGAACGTGCGGTACTTCCAGCCGGTGCGCGTCGAGAAGTCCTCCGGGAAGACCTCGAAGGCGAGGTCGTGGATCGTGACAACGCCCATGCAGGGGCGCGCGAGCGGCAGGAAGCAGTTGGGCGCGTGGACGAGGTCGACCGCGGTTCGTCGCAGCCGCACCGGCAGGCCGACCTGCTCGAAGAGCACCTCCGGCCCGCGCCCGCCGCGCGAGATGACGTGGAAGTCCAGCTCGGGGTGCTCGGCGGGCAGCGCGTCGATCAGCTCCCTCGCGTAGCGCCCCCAGCCGCGCAGCTGCGGCGCGAACGCGTCACGGGCATCGATGGCGACGGTCGGCACGCGGCGAACGATGGCATGAGCGGCTGCATCATCTCGGTCGGCCGACCGCCGGTGCTCAACCGGGCCTGAGCGCTGCACCCTCTCATCGGTCGCCGCCTGCGCTGAGCAGCACCCGCTACCGCTGGTGATAGCGGGTGCTGCTCGCGCGAACCGAGTACCCCGCCGACGGGTACTGACAGAGGTGGCTCCCAGCCGGCGTGGCGAGGACCGAAGCGCACGTCTGCGGTCCCGCGGGTCTGCATCCACGCGGGCAACTGCGTGTCTCAGCTTCCGTCGGTCTTCAACCTGGAGAACGATCCGTGGATCGACGCTGGCACGGGACGACCGACCGGGCATGAAGGTGGCATGAGTAGGGCATGGCTAGGACCCGGGTCAGCACCACCGTCGACGGCGCGTTGCTTGCTCGCGCCCGCGGCCTTCGCGCCGGCACGGCCGACTCCGTGCTGCTCGACGCAGCCCTCGCAGCCCTCGTCGCGCGTCACCGCGACGCCGAGCTCGACGACGCCTATCACGCGTACGACGATCACCCAATCGACGAGCCTGACGCGTGGGGTGATCTCGCGTCGTTCCGGTCGGCGGCCGGGACATCGTGAACCTTCCGGCACGCGGGGAGGTGTGGTGGTCTGAGCTGCCCGAGATCGGTCGCCGCCCGGTCTTGGTGCTTTCGCGGGACGCCGCGATCCCGCGTCTGCGACGAGCGATGATCGCTCCGTGCACGACGAACGTGCGGGGCCTGCCCAGCGAGGTCGTGCTGGACCCACGCACCGACCCCGTACCGCGCCGCTGCGCGGTCAACCTCGACTCGGTGGAAAGCGTCGCGGTCGCGATGCTCGTCACGCGATTGGGGCGGGTCAGCGACATCCGCATGTCGGAGATCTGCATTGCCCTGAACGTCGCGGTCTCCTGCGGCCGGTAGCCGACGCTCGGCAGCTCGCTCGAGGCGTCCAGCAAGGAGCAGGATCTGCTGGAGCGCTTGCGAGCCCTGCCCGACGGGAAGCGAAAGGCCGACGAGGCCAAGCGGATGATCGACCTCGTCCGGACCTTCATCGGGTACCGGGAGTATCCGAAGTACGGCATGGTCAGTCGCTACTTCGAGTACAAGCAGGCCTTGCTGGGCGAGGCCGAGCGCCTCGTGCAGGCCCACGTGCTTCGTGAGTCGGAGGACATCTTCTACCTCACGTTCCAGGAGCTCCACGCCCTCGTGATCGGCCTCGCGGTCTCCGGCGGGACCGTCGAGGACGGGCCCGCGTCATCCTGGACATGGCGCAGGCCGAGCTCGAACCGGGCGACATCCTGGTCACGGCCTACACGGACCCAGCTGGACCCCCCTGTTCGTCACGATCAAGGGGCCGGTGACGGAGGTGGGGGGGCTGATGACCCACGGCGCCGTGATCGCACGGGAGTATGGCCTGCCGGCCGTCGTAGGGGTCGAGCTCGCCACCCGGCTGATCGAGGATGGGCAGCGGATCCGCGTGCATGGAACGGACGGGTACGTCGAGATCCTGCCCGAGTGAAGCCGAGCTGGTGTGTTGGGTGAAGTAGGTTCCCCGCGCATGGCCCGTGGCGCGCTGTCCCTCTTTCGCTCCGACGACGAACGCTCCGCCGCTGCGCGCGCGCAACGGCTTGCGTTGCAGGCGACGAGCCTGGCGAAGCTCCCGCGTCCCGTGGCGGCGTTCTGGTGGCGAGCCCTGCGTCGCGCGCAGGCCGAGGGCGACACGTGGAGCATCGACGTCGCGTGCCGGCCGGCCGAGCTGCGCGTGCTGCTCGACGCGCTCGCCGACGCGCACGTCGTCGCCGAGGTCGGAACGGCGGCGGCCTGGACGACGTGTTGCCTGGCGCTCGCGCGACCCGACCGCGAGGTGCACTCCTGGGACGTCGAGTCCCATCCCGAGCGCGACCGCTACCTCGCGCTGCTGTCGCCCGCCGACCGCGCCCGCGTGCACCTGCACGATCGTCCGGGCGGCCTGGGCCCGGCCGATCCGCCGCCGGTCGACGCCGTCTTCATCGACTCCTCGCACGAGCGCGAGGAGACCGTCGCGACCTACCGCACCTTCGAGCCGGTGCTCGCGGCCGGCGGCGTCGTCGGCTTTCACGACTGGGAGGACGACGCCTACCCCGGCGTCACCGAGGCGGTCGCCGAGCTCGGGCTGCGCGGGCAGCCGCGCGGGCACCTGTTCGTCTGGCGCAAGCCCGCCTGAGCGCAGCCGGCGCCCCGCCCGCGGAGCCGCAAGCGACGGCGCGCGGGCGGACCGATGCCGGACTAGCGGTTCTTCTGGCCGGGCGCCCGCTCGGACGGGCTAGGGTTGCCGCTGTCGTTGCAGTTCGACGCGCCAGGCGTCCCCGCGTGGGGCCGTCCGACACCCTCGTTGCCATGGGCATCGCCCTTGACGTGCACCGTGCCGAAGTAGGAGAAGCCTGGACTCGAGCTGTCGGGCGCGACGCAGTGGGCCGCGGAGGCACCCGCTGGGGCGAACGCGAAGGCTACGACGGCTGCGCTCGTCACTGCTGCTGCGCTGAGCTTCCTGCGCATGTGTTGACTCCTGATGTCGAGGGGAACGAGCCGCCCGAGGACGGCTCCCTGTCGCTTGCCCATGTCGTCACTCGCCGCACTGCGGATCACCGTCGGCGGCGTCTTGGCGCGAGGGATCGCTGCTGGGCTGCGCCGCGAGCCTTCACGATGCCGCGGCAGCGTCCTCTACGATGCGCTGGCTGTGCCCGAAGTCAAGGACGACACCACGCCGGCCCCACGCCAGTCGCGGATCTTCGAGCTGCCGATCGAACTCGGCCAGCCACACGAGCTGCTGGAGCGGATCATCGGCTGGGTCGGCAGCGGCGAGCCGACCAAGCGCGTCATGTACGTCAACGCGCACGTGCTCAACCAGTCGCGCGAGGACCCCTCACTGCGCAGCGCGCTGGAGGAGGCCGACCTCGTCTACTGCGACGGCTACGGGGTGCGCCTGGCCGCCAAGGCGCTGAGCGCCGAGATCCCCCACCGCATGACCGGCGCCGACTGGATCTGGGATCTCGCCGCGCTGTGCGAGGAGCGGGGCACTTCCGTCTACCTGCTCGGCTGCGAGCCGGGCGTGGCGCGCCAGGCCGGCCAGCGCCTGCGCCGCTCGCATCCCGGGCTGCGGGTCGTCGGCACCCACCACGGCTACTTTCAGATCGGCTCCGGGCACGACGAGCGCGTGATCGAGGACATCAACCGCCGCAAGCCTGACATCCTGCTCGTCGGCATGGGCACGCCCAAGCAGGAGATCTGGGCGCAGCGGACGGTCGACCGCGTGGACTGCTCGGTGCTGTGGGGCGTTGGCGCGCTCTTCGACTTCGTCTCGGGACGCGTGCCGCGCGCTCCCGCCCCTCTGGCCGACAATGGACTGGAATGGATCTTCAGACTCGCGATCGAACCGCAGCGGATGTGGAGGCGCTACCTGGTGGGCAACCCGGTGTTCCTGAGCCGGGTGGCGGCTCAGGCGCGCCAGCGCCACCTGCGCTGAACCCGCAGCGCGACCGCAGGCTCGCGTGGCTGGGCCTCGCCGGCGCGGCCCTGATCGCGTTCGGCCTGTCGCGCTACGCGGGGGTGCAGGGCCGCGGCGGACTGGGCGGTGCGCTGCACGTCGCGGCGGCGACGGTCGTCCTGTATGCGATCGTCGGCTTCGGCCCGACGCGCCTGCTGCTGCCCGCGGGGCTGCGCCGCCACGAGGCGCTGTGGGTGCTGCCGGTCGGAGCCATTGCCTCGGCGCTGCAGCTGGCGCTGCTGGCCTACGCGCGGGTGCCCTTCGACATCGCGCTGGGGATCGTGGGCGCGGCCGGCATCGGGCTCGGCGTCTGGGCATGGCGGCGCGACCCGGGCTTGCGGGCGCGCTCGGCCCCAGCGGACGCGGCGTCGTGGCGGATGCTGGCCGTGCCGCTCGTGCTGGCAGTGCTGATCGGCGCGATCGCCCTGCTGCCGATGTTCCGCGGCGGCTTCGTGACCGTCATCGGCAACGGCTCTGACGCGCACCTGGCCGTCGGTACGGCGCAGTTCCTGCAGAACAATCGCCCGGGCGGCGTGGACGCCAACGAGGCGGTCGACCGGGTGCCGCTCGTGTGGCGATCCAAGCCGCCGATCTACCTCTCCTTCGGGGCCGTCGCGAGCGTCGCGGGCAAGGAGCCCTACGCCGTGATCGCGACCCTGTCGGCGGCATTGCTGGCGCTCGCGGCGCTCGGCTTCTGGCTGCTCGCGCGCGAGCTGCTGGGCGCCGGGCCGTGGGGCGCGGCCGCGGCGATGGGCCTCGTGGGCCTCAACCGCATCGAGCTGTTCACGGCCATGCACCCGTACTTCAACCAGACGTGGGGCTACGTCACGACGCCGTTCGCGATCGTGCTCGCGTGGCACGTCGTGCGCCGCCGAACGCTCGGCGGCGTGATGCTGTTCGCGGCGTTCATCGGCGTGCTGGCATTCGCCTACCCGCTGGCATTGCCGGTACCGCTGCTGTCGGCGGTCGTCTTCGCGGCCTTCGAGCGCCGCCGGCGCGGGCTGTCGCTGCTGCGCATCCCGCGGCTGCGCAGCAAGCGCCAGCTGCTGTGGATCGTGCCGCTGTTCCTCCTGCTGATCGTCCCGCTGCGCGGCGTGCTGGAGAAGACCGCGGCGTCGGGGCGGGTGCTCGCCCCGGGCTACTCGCTGGTCAACTGGGGCGGCGACCTCACCGGCTTCTTCCCCGAGCGCTTCTTCCTCGGCGTCGACGACGCGGGAGGCGCCGCGATCGCGCTGCCGCTGATCGCGATCGGGCTCGTCCTCGCGCTGCGAAGCGCGTCGCGCGAGGTCCGCTGGGGCCTGGGCGCGGTGGTCATCTTCGGCGTCCTCTGCGCGCTGTACTTCCGCCCGCGCGAGTTCGGCTGGTACTTCCACTTCAAGGCGCTGGCGTTCGTCGGGCCGCTCGTCGTCACGATCGCGGCGGTCGGCCTGTCGAAGCTGCGATGGCGCTGGGCCGCGATCGCCGCGCTCGTGGTGATGATCGGCATAACGCGCAACGGCGCGGCCCACGAGATCGGCTCCACCTTCGATCAGCTCCCCAAGAGCCTGCTCGAGCTGAAGGGGCTCGACGAGCGCCTGCCGCCCAGCGCGTCGGTCCGCCTCGACATGCCGCCCGAGGGCGCGATGCTGTGGGCCGGCAACATGCTCTCCGGCCAGCCACTTTGCTCGCAGCGGCCGCTGCTGAACACGAGCTACCCCCACGTCCCGATCTCCCGTGCGGCCGACTACGTGCTGGTCGACGACGACTGGCGCAAGCCGTTCGACGCCGTCGGGCCGCCCGTGGAGACGCTTGACCGCTACCAGCTCTATCGGCTGAAGCCGAACCTGCCCGGCGGCGACCGCTGCTCGCGCAAGATGGTGCTGACGATCAAGAAGCTCTACGCCGGCGGCAAGAACGTGGAGCCCTGAGCAGCTAGCATCATGATGCTAGGCTCACCGCATGAGGACGACGGTGACCTTGGAACCCGACGTCGCGGCAGCCATCGACTCGCTGCGCCGCAAGCGTCACGTCGGGGTCAGCGCCGCGATCAACGAGCTGATCCGCACCGGCTTGCGCGAGGGCGGGGCAGCGGCCAAACCGTTCGTGCAGGACACATCGCGCATGGGCGCCCGGATCGACGTCGCCAATGTCGCAGACGCGCTCGAGATGCTCGACGGTCCCTCGTCGCGCTGATGCTCGTCGATGCGAACGTGCTGCTGTACGCTCGCGATGCCACGAGCCCATTCCACGAGCGCGCCCGAGCATGGCTCGCCGAGCAGCTCAACGGTCCCGTCCGCGTCGGCCTGCCATGGCCGGCGCTCGTCGCGTTCGTGCGTATCAGCACCCATCCCCGGGCCTATGACCGTCCGCTGTCGCCGCCGCAGGCATGGGAGCAGGTCGAGAGCTGGCTGAACGCGCCCGCATCCTGGATTCCCGCGCCAACGCACGCGCACGCCGACGTGCTCGGCGGGCTGATCAGGCGCTATGACCTGCGCGGCAACATCCTCTCTGACGCGCACCTCGCCGCGCTGGCGATCGAGCACGGGCTCACCATGTGCTCGGCCGACACGGACTTCGCGCGCTTCGCCGAGCTGCGCTGGGTCGATCCCACGACTTCATAGCCTCTTATCCCGGTGCGGTGAGCTATGAGCGTGAAGGTCCTGGTCGTCGATGACGAGCCGAACGTCCGATCGGCGCTGCAGCGCGCGCTGGCGCTCGAGCGCTACGAGGTATCGCTCGCCGAGGATGGCCAGCAGGCACTCGACCAGCTCGCCGAGGGCGTCGTCGACGCGATCGTGCTCGACGTCTCGATGCCGAAGATCGACGGCCTGGAGGTCTGCCGGCGCCTGCGCGCGGCGGGCGATCGCACGCCGGTGCTCCTGCTGACCGCGCGCGACGCGATCGACGACCGCGTCGACGGCCTGGACGCCGGCGCCGACGACTATCTCGTCAAGCCGTTCGCCCTGCGCGAGCTCAACGCCAGGCTGCGCGCGCTGCTGCGCCGCGTCGAGCCGGGCGGGCCGACCTTGGCCTTCGGCGACCTCGTGCTCGACACCTCCGCTCACGAGGTCTATCGCGGCGACCGCCTGATCGAGCTGTCGCGCACGGAGTTCTCGCTGCTACAGCTGTTCCTCGAGCACCCGCGCCAGGTGCTCACGCGCTCGACGCTCTTCGAGCGCGTGTGGGGCTATGACTTCGGAGCGACGTCCAACGCGCTCGGCGTCTACATGGGATACCTGCGGCGCAAGACGGAGGCCGGTGGCGAGCGGCGGCTGCTGCACACCGTGCGCGGCATCGGCTACGTCCTGCGCGAGCCGTGATGGCGCTGCGCCATCGCCTGACGATCCTCGCCGCCGCGACGGTCGGCGTGACGGTGGTGCTGATCTCGGTCGTGGCCTACGTCGCACTTCGCGGTGAGCTGCGCGGGCAGGTCGACGACGCGCTCGCCGCCCAGTACCAGCAGGTGCGCGACACCGGCCGCCTGGACATCATGCAGCGCGGCGATCGATTTCCGCCGGCGCCGGCGCGCCAGGGCGGGCCGGGCGGCCCCGTGCAGGTCGTCGACTTCGAGGGCGAGGTGCTGATCCCCGCGCAGGGCGACCTGGTGGTCCCCGTCGATGACGCGGACAGGGCCGTCGCCGCCGGCAGGCGCGCGACCCTGCTGCGCGACACGCACGCCGACGGCGTCCACCTGCGCGTGTTGACGGTGGCACTGGCCGATGGGCGCGCCGTGCAGTTCGTACGCAGCTTCGGCAACGTCGACGCGACGCTGTCGCGTCTGCGAATCCTGCTCGCGCTGCTGTGCGCAGGCGGGACGCTGCTGGCGGCGCTCTTCGGTCGGCTGTTCGGGCGCCAGGTCATCCAGCCCGTCACCGAGCTGACCGCCGCGGCCGAGCACATCACCCAGACCGAGGATCTCGGACGGCGCATCGAGGTGCCGGGCGACGACGAGGTCGGCCGCATGGCCGCGCGCTTCAACACGATGCTCGACACGCTGGAGGGATCGCGGCGCGCGCTGGACGACTCGGTCCACGCGCAGCGCCAGCTCGTCGCCGACGCCTCGCACGAGCTGCGCACGCCGGTGACGTCGCTGCGCACGAACATCGAGGTCCTGCTCACCGGCGGCGAGCTGCCCGCCGACGACCGCCGCCGGCTGCTGGAGGACGTCCGCGCCGAGACGGAGGAGCTCGGCGCGCTGATCACCGACGTCATCGAGCTCGCGCGGGGCGACGAGCCGCTGGCGGGCGTCGAGGAGGTCCAGCTCGACGTGCTCGTCGCCGAGTCGATCGCCCGCGCCCAGCGCCGGCGCCCGTCGGTGGCCTTCGAGGCGACGCTTGATCCGACGGTCGTCGAGGGGCTGCCCGACCGTCTCGGGCGGGCGGTCGACAACCTGCTCGACAACGCCGCGAAATACGGCGGCGAGGAGAGCGTCGTCGAGGTCGCGCTGCGCGGCGGCGAGCTCAGCGTGCGCGACCACGGGCCGGGGATCCCCGAAGGCGACCGCGCGCACGTCTTCGATCGCTTCTACCGCGGCGCGACCGCCCGCGGGCGTCCCGGCTCCGGCCTCGGCCTGGCGATCGTGCGCCAGGTCGCCGAGACCCACGGCGGCACGATCGCCGTGCACGAGGGCGCGGGCGGCGGATCGCGCTTCGTGCTCGCGCTGCCGGTCCTCGCGCCGGGCGCGGCGGCCTGAGCGTCGCGGCGGCCCCTACCCAGGCACGCGGGCGTTCGAGCGCCCGTTCGCCTCGGCACTCACCGGCATCGTGACCTCGGCGTCGACGGCGACGGTGAAGCGCTCGCCGTCGGAGATCAGCGACAGCGGGTCGCCGTCCAGCAGCCGGTAGGTCGTCGCGACGGCAGTCATCTCGATCTCCAGGCGGCTGCCGCGGACGATCAGGCGGAAGCGCATCCCCTGCCAGCCGTCGGGCAGGCGCGGCGCGAAGCGCAGGTCGTGGCCCTCGATGTCGCGCAGCCCTGCGAAGCCGTTGACGAGCGCCATCCAGACGCCGCCGCAGGATGCGACGTGGATGCCGTCGCCGACGTTGCCGGCGAGGTTGGCGAGGTCGATCGCCGCGCTGATGAGGAAGTAGTCGTAGGCGGTCTGCGCGTCGCCGACCTCCGATGCCATGACGCTCTGCACGCAGGAGGACAGCGACGAGTCGGCCGTCGTCAACGGGTCGTAGTACTCGAAGACGCGGCGCTTCTCGTCGGCGGTGAAGCGGTCGCCCGCCAGGAAGGTCGCCAGCACGACATCGGTCTGCTTGATGACCTGGTGACGGTAGATGTTCAGCGGGTGGTAGTGCAGCAGCAGCGGGTATTTCTCGACCGGCGTGCCCTCGAAGTCCCAGGGCTTGCGGTTGAGGAAGTGCTCGTCCTGCAACAGCACCCCGGCGCGCTCGTCGTAGGGGACGAACATCCGCTCGGCCGCACGACACCACTGGCCGGGCTCGCCGGGCTCGATCTTCAGCCTCGCGACGAGCCGCGCGTGCGCGTCGGGGTCGGTCTGCTCCAGCAGCGCGAGGCACTCGGCGGCCGCCGACAGGTTCTCGCGCGCCATGAGGTTGGTGTAGGCGTTGTTGTCGACGACCGCGGAGTACTCGTCGGGTCCCGTGACGCCCTGGATGCAGAACTGCCCGTCGCGGCGAGCGGAGAAGAAGCCCAGGTCCGACCAGAAGCGGGCCGTCTCGACGAGGATCTCGGTGCCCTCGCGGGCGAGGAACTCCTGATCGCCGGTGACGCGCACGAACTGGCGCACGGCATAGGAGATCGCCGCGTTGATGTGGTACTGCGCGGTGCCCGCGGCGTAGTAGGCCGAGGCCTCCTCCCCGGAGATCGTGCGCCAGGGAAACAGCGCCCCGCGGTGGCCGAGCTGCTCGGCACGCCGTCGCGCCGCGTCGAGCATCTCATAGCGGAAGCGCAGGAGCCGGCGGGCGACGTGCGGCTGCGTGTAGGTCAGGCACGGCAGGACGTAGATCTCGGTGTCCCAGAAGTACTGACCCTCGTAGCCCCGGCCCGTCAGCCCCTTGGCCGCGATCCCGTGGCCCTCCACGCGCGCCGACGCCTGGCGCACCTGGAAGAGGTTGAAGCGCACCGCCTGCTGGATGTCGCCCGGGCCCTCGATCTCGATGTCGCTGTGCTCCCAGAACGCGTCGAGGCGCTCGCGCTGGATCTGCGCGATGCGCTCGAAGCCGTCGCCGTGGGCGCGATCGAGCGTGCGGTTCACGCGCCGGCAGAGGTCGCCGGCCGACGCATTGTCGGCGTGGTGGTAGCCGAGCAGCTTCGTCACGCGCGCGGGCACGCCCGGCTCGGCGTCCAGGAAGAACACGACCCGGCCCTCGTCCTCCTCGACGCTGGACTCGACGCTGTGGCGCAGCTCGGTGTCGATCGTGTGCTCCATGCCGCATGCCAGGCCAATGCCGCTGGATCGCGTGCGCAGCTCGAGCACGACGCGGGTGCCCTCACAGGACTGCGAGACGGGCTGCAGCACCGAGTCGGTCATGCGCACCCCGACGCGCGGATCGTCACCGCCCTTCGGACGCGGCAGGTGGGTCACGAGCTCCGACGCAACCGCGAGCTCGGCGAGGCCCGAGATGAGCGTGACCTCGTAGGAGATCGCGCCCAGGTGGCGCCAGTGCAGCGACACGAGCCGCTCGGACTTCAGCGACACGACCGCGCCGCGCGCCGTGCGGAAGGTCAGCGCACGCTGCAGCGTCCCGGCGCGCATGTCCAGCACGCGCTCGTAGGACAGCAGCCGGGACTCCGACAGCACGAGCGGCTCCTCGTCGACGTACAGGCGGATCACCGATCCGTCCGGCGCGCTGACGATCGTCTGGCCGGTCGTGGCGAAGCCGAAGGCGGCCTCGCCGTAGGGGATCAGCCACGTCTCGTGAAAGCCGTTGACGAAGACCGCGGGGTCGTGAGAGGGCACGCCCTCGTCGTGCGTTCCGCGCACGCCCATGTAGCCGTTGGCGACGGCGAACATCGTCTCGGCCTCGCCTAGGCCCTCGCCGGCGAAGCGGCGGGAGACCAGGCGCCACGGATCGACCGGCATGGCGGCCTTCGACGGGCCGTGCTCGCTGCGGCGAGTACGCAACCGTGTCAACGCGGCCAGCCGCGCCTCTCTCACCGTCATGCCAGCAACCCCCCCAGGTCTAGGACGTCGTTCGTCCGTCACGGCGCTCCCGCTCGCCGCCGAAGCGCGCATCTTACGCGCCGATCTGCTCCCGTGGGCGCGACTTGTGCCGATCGCTCGGCGCAACCCGCATCGCGGTCACGCTGCCGAGTCTCCCGGGCCGACGACGCGCAATGCGGGCGCGCTGCGGCGGGTTCGCGGCCGGCGGCCGCGGGCCGGGTCGCGCGGGCGCAGGACCACGACCGTCGCCAGCGGCCGGTCGTCCGTGGCCGCGGCCGTGAGGAACGTGTCGGGGGAGGTCGCTTCGAGGCGACGGCGCAGCTCGGTGACGCGGGGGGTGGTCATGGTGTGCGGGGGTCGAGGGCTTGCATGTGTAGACGATGCGCTGACGCTGCCTACTGATTCGTGCGACTGGTCACAGTTCCCGGATCACCGATCGCCCGCCCTGCTCACAGCTTCAGGGTGCCAACGACTCAACCGTCGCCCGCAGTACCCGCGCGGTCGGCTCGGGCGCATACGCGGCCACGCGCGCGGCCGCGCGCTCGCGCAGCGTGGCGCGCAGCTCGCCGTCGGTGCTGGCGAGCGCGAGCAGCTCCGCGACGACGCTCTCGCCGTCGCCGCCGGCAAGCAGCAGCGCGGCGTCTCCCGCGACCTCGGGGATGCCGCCAACCGCCCGGGCGATGACCGGGACGCCGAAGTGAAATGCCTCCAGCAGCGGGATGCAGAAGCCCTCGTGCTCGGACAGGCAGAGGAACGTGTGCGCCGCGCGCCAGTGCTCGGCAAGCTGCTCGCGCGTCAGGCCGGACGCGATCGTGATCGCCGCCGGCGACAGCTCCTCGGCCAGCGCGCGCATCGCCGCATCGTAGGCGCGGTTGACCGGCGAGCCGACGAGCACGAGCCTCGCGTCGGGCGCATGGCGGCGGCGGTAGAGCTCGAACGCGCGCATGATCGCGTCCTGGCGCTTGTGCGGGGCGAGGCGGCCCACGAAGAGGATGGTCGGCGGTCCGGCGGGCGGGTTGGGCGCGTCGGGACCGCGCGGGTCGCCGAGCTCTCGGGGATCGAAAAGGATCGGGATCACGGTGTCCGACCCCATCTCGCGAGCGTTGTAGCGCGAGACGCCTGCGACGACGTCGCACGCGGCGGCGAACTCCGGCAGCTGCTTGCGCCCGAGCGCGCAGACGACCGCGGCCTGCGGATCGTGGTCCCAGAACCAGCGCGCCGGGGTGATGTTGTGCGAGATCAGCAGCTTGCGGTTGGGCAGGTCGAGCACGGCGCGCAGCTTCGGCGCGTAGGCCGAATAGTGGATCAGCAGCACGTCGCCGGGCTTGGCGTCAAGCGCGCGCAGCGGCGCGATCCGCGAGCCCACGCGGGGATCGATCTCGGCGGCGACGTCCCGTCCACCCCACCCCCAGGAGCCAAACAGCGCGCGGAATGCGAACGCCTGCGTCGTGACGGCGTCGTAGGGTCCGGCGCCGCTGAGGACCTGGTGGATGTTCACGGCTCGGACGCCGCACGGCCCGCGGCGTCCTGCTCGAGGTCCGTCACGCGATCCTCCAGCTCGGCGACCCGCAGCAGCAGGTTGAGGTTGAAGCGCGTCTGCTGGGATTGCAGCTCGCGCAGGTACTGGCGCATGATGTGGATCAGCCGGCGCTTGAGCCACGTGATCGGCGCGCCGAGGCGGCGCGTGGACACCATCAGCTCGGGATCGGGCTCGATCGACGCCCATTCCATGAGCTGCTCGATCGACACGCGCTCGGTGGGTTCGATCGCCATCCCGGCGGGCAGCACGTCGTCGCGTTCGGCGGCGGCGGCGCGCGCGGCCTTCAGGGCCTCCTCGGGCGTCACGGGGCGGCCACCTCCTCGGGCGTGCCCATCAAGCGGTGATAGAAGGGCATTCCCTCGCCGACCGGGCCGTCGAAGATCTTGCGGCCCCCGTCGAGCACGACGGCGCGGCGGCACGTGCGCTCGATCAGTGCCGCGTCGTGGGAGACGAGCACGAGGGTGGCGCCGGCGGCGATCTGCTCGGCGATCCGCGCCTCGCACTTGCGCTGGAAGGCCTCGTCGCCGACGGCGAGGACCTCGTCGATCAGCAGCACGTCGGCATCCAGGTGCGCGGCGATCGCGAAGCCCAGGCGCAGGAACATGCCCGACGAGTAGGTGGCAACCGGCGCGTCGATGAAGTCGTCGAGCTCGGAGAATTCGACGATCGCCGCCATCCGCTCCTCGATCTGCTCCTTGACGAGGCCGTGCAGGGCGCCGTTGAGGAAGATGTTCTCGCGCCCGGAGAAGTCGCGCCCGAAGCCGGCGCCGAGCTCGAGCTGCGCCACGACCTGGCCGCCGCAGGCCACCCGCCCGGAGTTCAGCGGCACGATCCCCGACAGCACCCGCAGCGTCGAGGACTTGCCGGCGCCGTTGCGCCCGACGATCCCGACGGTCTCGCCGGGTTCGATGCGCAGCGAGACGTCCTTCAGCGCCTCGACGGGCGGCGGCCCGCCGGCGCGCGCGCGGCCGATCAGCAGCTCCTTCAGCGAGCGACCGCGGTCAGCACGCACGCTGAAGGCCCGCGAGGCGTGCTCGAGCACGATCTCGCCGGGGCGCACGCCGTCGTCCAAGCGCGCGCTCATACGACCACCGCAAGCTCGCCCTGCATGCGCCGGAAGAGCACGATGCCGCCCACGAGCGCCAGCGTCGCGGCGACGAGGATGTACCCGAGATCGGCGGCCTGCGGCACCGCGCCGCCGTAGATGACGTCGCGCACCGAGCCGATGAACGGCGCCACCGGGTTGACCCATTCCAGAACGAAGCGCGCGGTCGCCCGCTGGGTGATCGACTCGGGCTCGAAGAAGATCGGCGACATGAAGAACCAGGGCAGCAGAGCCGCGGACAGAATCGGCGCGACGTCACGGAAGTAGGCGTGCAGGACACTGACGGCGAGCGCCAGCCCGAGCACGAAGGCGAACAGGCACGCGAGCACGAGCGGCAGCAGCAGCAGCGCGGGATCCAGCGTCCCGCGGATCGCGATCGTCACGGGCGCCAGCAGCGCGAGCAGCACGACGAACGTCACGAGCTGCACCGTCACGACCGAGGCGGGAATCGACTCGCGCGGGAAGCGCGCCTTGCGAACGAGCGCTCCGTGCTCAAGCAGCGACGGCGCCGAGCTGAGCAGCGACTGGCTGAAGAAGATCCAGACGACGAGGCCGATCAGCAGGAACAGCGGGTACTGCTCAGGCTGGTCGGGCCCCGCGACCTTGAAGATGATCCCGAACATCAGGTAGTAGGCGCCCATCAGCACGAGTGGGTTGACGAGGTACCACAGCACCCCGAGCGCCGACCCCTTGTACTTCTGGCGCAGCTCGCGGCGAACCATCTGCTCGAACAGGT
>Ga0136627_1000476_pt1 | contig 15066 bp, 17 predicted proteins | sample AntDrymUQ4892206_2_FD_104652 | JGI IMG/M metagenome (GOLD analysis project Ga0136627, IMG submission 104652) | Polar desert sand microbial communities from Dry Valleys, Antarctica - metaG UQ489 (22.06) | ecosystem: Environmental > Terrestrial > Soil > Desert | place: Antarctica: Dry Valley... | reverse complement strand
TCCAGTCGGCCGGCCGTAGTGAACAGCGCGGTCGGGACTTCGACGATGGTCAAGTTGTCCAAGACTTCGCGGACGCGAGCGAGCAAATCCGTATCGATGCGACGCACCGCTTGCATCAACTCGGTGCGGGTCAAATCACAGGTGACCGAAGGCGCATCGCCGCGCTCCACGATCCAGGCGCGCAGCGTCTCGGTCTCGTCTTCGGCCCAGACCAGCTTCGCCAAGGCTGAGGTGTCGAAGTAGTCGGCCACCGGTCAGTAGCGCTCGTCGTCGCGCATCTCGGTGAGCGTCTGCGACAAGGAATGGCGGCCCTCAGGGCCCGGTGGCACAGGCAGGCCGCTCAGACGTCCCTTGGCCGGACGGGCGCGCCCCGCGGCGACGAGGGCGTCGAGTCGGCCAACCGGAATGGGCGTCAGCAGTGCGACGGGCCGTCCTCTGTCGGTGATCTTGACGATCTCACCGGCCGCGACCCGCGCCACCACCTTGGAGGCGTTCTGCTTCAGTGCACGGATGCCCTCTTCAGTCATGTTCTACAACGTAGCACGACCCGGTGCGACGCGCGACCGTCCAGTAACGGCTGCACCCGCATGGCCGGGCGGACGCCGAGATCGAGTGTGGTCTCCAGAATCGAATCTGCTGCAAGACATCGGTCAACGCGAAGCCATGTATGCCGCAGGTGTTGTCGATAGCACGGAGAACGGCGATGCACGTTGGTTGCGCTTCAGCGGAGCGCTGCCCTCTACACAGCGACGACGTGGGTGCTACCGCCGCCGCGGTCGATGAGTGCGATCATGTCGGCGGGGTCGGACGTGATCAGGTAGCCGGCACGCGTTCGCACCGCCGCTTCCGCGACCACTGCGTCGACCGCCGACGCCTCAGTCCCTTGGCGCAGGCTCGCTGCCGCTCGCGTGCGCGGCATGGGAAGATGCTCGTCGAGGTCGAGGTGCTTGAGGATCCGGTTAACCGAAGCGTCGCGTGCGTCACCGGTCAGAGCTTCCACGGTCACCACGGATGGGACCAGCACTCGGCCGGCGCCTTGTCGGCGAAGCACTTCCATGACGGCGAGCAGGTCCCGTGGCGGAACACGTTTCGCCCACGCTTGCAGACCTGCGCCGTCGAGCACGACGGTGACGCTCACGACAGCGTGAACCCTGCGCGCTGCGCCATCTCGGCGATTTGGTGCTCGGTCGGGCGAACCTCGGGGTGCTCGGCGTAGATCGCATCGAGGCGCATGCCGATGATCAGTGCTTGCAAGGCCTCCTCGAGTGCACGCGTGGCGGCGATCGAGACGCTGTCGATGAGCCCGCGATCGGCCAGCAGCCGGAACGCATCCGCCAGGGGCGCAGGCAGCGTCACCGACACGGGCTTCGTCGTTGCCCCTCGACGCGCGGCAGCCAGAGCCTCGGCCAACTCGTCCATGAGCCCGATGTCCACTCTCACCTCCAGCGCTATCGTATGGTTCATACGATACCGCATCGGCACACCTGCGGTTTCGGCTGGTACGGGATAGATGCTTGCAGACGTTGAACCACGCTGGGAAGGTCGGGAGCAGCGTGTCGCCGTGCACGCGGCCGAGCCGGTTCTGCCGGGCAGGAAGGGTGGCCTCGTCTTGGCATCTCACGCCACCAGGTACTGCATCAGGATTGTCGCCTCGGCCTGCACGGCTGCAGCGTCGCCGGGCCGGCCGAGGCGCTCGTACAGCGCGGCGGCCTGCACACGCTCCTGGTATTCGGCGCGGACGACGGCCATGAGTTGCTGGTCATCGAGTTCGCGACGTGCCACGTCGGCGGACCGTCCAACGACGGGTTTGTCATCGACTTCCGTGAGCGGCACTGCCTGGCGTTGTCAATCGCAGCGAGCGTGGGCGGAGCACCGAAACGGCAACACGGTCCCGGGCGCGCATCGCCCTCGTGAGGCCGGTCTGCAACCGGATGCGGAGTGGGTCCGCGTCGTCATCCCCGTGGGCTGCAGGGGTGGGCAGCATCGCCTTCACGTCGTCCAGGCCCACCCCGGGTCGTCACGATCGAGCAGTGACGTCGTCCCGGCCGGAAGATTCGCAGCCGTCACCATGTCGAACTCGGAGAGCGGTGCGAACGAGGCATCGGCGGTGAACGGCTCACCCGGTGGTGAGTTCGGGAACTGCGAAAGCGCCGCCACGAACGCAGCCGCGGTGGTCAGTTCCGACTCGATGCGTGAATGCTGCCGAACGGGCGTGAATGCTGCCGAACGGGTGCACCTGTCTGCATCGCGACCTCGATGGCCATGCTAGGCGTGTCCGGGCTCCCGAAGACCTTGGCGATACCCAGGGCGAGGGCAGATGGGTGGCCCGGTGACCTCCCGAGCTGCCCCGTGACGGACGTCGGCTCAACCTCGCGCCTGCGCAGACCGTAGACCGTCATCGCGTCGCGCAGGTACGCCACCAGGGCGTCATTGCTCTGGCCGATGTCGGCCGTGAAGCGCTTGTCGTCGATGCATATCTGCGCGAGGCCGCGATAGGCCTCGGCGTTGGCGTCCAGAACAGGCTGGTGACCTCGTGGTGCAGGTGGACCAGCTCCTGAACGCGGTCGTCGTCGATCGGCACGCCGGCGGCGAGCAGCGGCGCCAGGCCTTCGTGCACCCGGCTGTACCCGGTGCGGGCCTTGTCGGCGTCGGCGGGCGACCAGCCCTTCATCCGCTGGTACGACGCGTCGACTGCGTCGTCGCCCCACCGCTGGCGTGCCTCGCTTCGTACGGGTTGTGCTCGAAGCCTTCGAACACAACTGCTCCGGGCATCTCTCCTCCTTCCTGAACGCCGTCGATCGTGCGGTCGATGGTGTGCACCAGGCGCCGCAGCCGCTCCTGCTCTCGACGAGCCAGCGACGGAAGCGTCGCAAGACCGCGACCGCGCCGTCCGCGGCTGTCGCGTTTCGGGGATCTCTGCGACCGACCGCAGGCCCAGTCGCAGGTTCTGCATGAGCAGGATCTGCTGGAGCCGCAGGAGCTGCTCCTGCTCGTAGTGGCGCCAGCCGTTGCCGGCAACCCAAGCCGGGGCGAGCAGGCCGATGGCGTCGTAGTGGCGCAGCGTCCGGGGGCTCACCCCCGAGATCCGCGCCAGCCCGGCGATCGACCAACTCACGTCGCGCACCCTTCGACGCGTCATCGTGGGCGGGACCGTCCGGCCCGCCGCTCACGGGTACGCGTTGACGTCGCGTCAACCTCAACCCCGTTTCTTCTCGGACCCCCAAGGGAGGACAACCGTGCTTGACGAGGCGGATGCCCGGCCGGAGTCCATGCTGAGTCGATACCGCACAGTCGGATCCGGACGCTGCGGTGGTCTTCTACAGGGATCTGCTCGGTGGCGGTTCGAAGGCCGCTTGCCCGCCGACCCACCCGGCGGGTACCTCGTCGCCAAGCTCCGGGGCCGCGACGGGGCCGCGGTTGGATCCCAACGCGATGAAGCGGCCGCGACACCGGTGTGAAACAGCCACATCTCGGTCGAGAGCGCCGACGACGCGGCCGCCAAGGTGAGGGGCGCCGGGGAAGCGCGCGGGCCGAGGACCAGTATCCCGTCACTCGGCCGCGTGGTGTGCAGTCAGAACCTGTTCGAGGCCGTCGCGGATGGTCTCGAGCTGTTTTCGCCGTAGATGGCTGGAGAAGTGCTCCTCGATGCCGGCCAGGTAGACCGGAGCCGCCGTACGCAGGGCCTTGCGCCCCCGGTCGGTGATGGCGGCGAACGTGGCTCGACGGTCGGCCGGGTCGGGGAGCTTGTCGACCATCCCGGCGCCGACCATCTCGTCGACCAGCCGGCTGACCCGGGTGCGGCTGAGCACAACACGCTCGGCGAGCGGCTGCATCCGCAGGCGGCGCTCGTCTGCGGCGTTGAGCTCGAGCAGCACGTCGTACCACGACAACGGCAGACCGGTCTGCGCCTCCACCGCCCGCTCCAGGCGCCGGACGACAGTCGCGTGCGTGCGCAGGAACGCCGACCACGCGGCGACGCCGAGGTCGACGGTCTTCGCCTGAGGGAGAGATTTCTCCGCGGGCTTCATGGGGTGATCCTAACTGGGAATAGCGTGCACGCGCACCTAGTTGTAAGATGCGTGCGGACGCACATGTATTGCGCCCGGTACGTCCGGTACCACCGAGAGGGAGAGGGAACCGACATGGCAACCGTGATCACCCGCGAGGAGGTGGCTGCCAGGATCGACGACGGGAACGTGACCGTGGTCGAGGCGCTGCCCCCCATGTACTACGAGGACGCGCACCTGCCGGGAGCGCTGATCCTGCCGCACGACCAGGTGGACGAGCTGGCTCCGTCTCTGCTCCCTGACAAGGATGCCGAGATCGTCGTCTACTGCTCGAACACCGCCTGCCCGAACTCCACGATCGCCGCGGCGCGGCTCACCCATCTGGGCTACACCCACGTCTTCGACTACGAGGCCGGGAAGCAGGACTGGATGGAGGCGGGTCTGCCTACCGAGACGGGCCAGCCGGCTGCGACAGGCAGGGGCTGACCATGCAGGTCCCACTCGCCACCTCAACGGCATTCCCGGGGACGGCACTACGACCGTTGACCTCTCCGGCCGAGAGGTGCTGCTCACACGGATCGACGGCCAAGCCCGCGCGATCATGAAGGTCTGCTTGCACCTCGGCGGCCCGCTCGAACGGGACGGCGACGAGCTCGTGTGCTCCTGGCGCAACGCCAGATCGTCGCTCGACGGCGGCAGCAAGCTCGCAGGACCCGGGCACCCGGACCTGCCGCTGCTGCACCTCCCCATCAAGGTCATCGACGGCGTCGTCAACTACGTCCACAAGGACTGACGGCCTTTCCCCGCGGCCCTCCACCGAACTCCGCGAGTCGAGGGCGGGTGCCGGGTCCGAACGGGTCTGTCACTCGCCGCATCGGGCCGGACATGCCATTCGTGCCCGACAGGCCAGACCTGTCGGCCGACAGTGCGGGCAACGCGCTCGCCGGCATGCGTCAGACCACCGCACTGCCCGAACTGGCGACTCGGTCGGATGGGTGACGGGGCTTTCTCGGAGGTGAGTGAAGGCGCCATCACCGCCGAGTAGTCCCATGCTCAGGCAGCTCGACGGTTTGATCTGCGCCTGGAAGGCGTCCGGCCGGGACCGTGGAGGGGAGTGGGACCAGGTTGCCTGGGGTCTCCCTGGCCTTCGGCGCCGCGGTCGTGGTCGCCTGGGCATGGATCTCCGTGGTCTGCACACGGACCCGCCGCGAGCCCGCGCCGTGACCGATGATCAACGCCCTCACGGCCACCACCCCAGGAGGATCGACATGCGATTCCGCGCCACCGTCCAGCAGAGCGGCAAGACCGCGACCGGCATCCAGGTTCCCGAGGAGGTCGTCGAGGCCCTCGGGTCGGGCAAGCGGCCCGCGGTCAAGGTCACGATCAACGGCTACACGTACCGCAGCACCGTGGCGGTCATGGGCGGCGTCTACATGGTCGGCGTCAGTGCTGAGAACCGCGCCGGCTCCGGGGTCGCCGGGGGCGAGGAGGTGGACATCGACATGGAGCTCGACACCGCCCCGCGCGAGGTGACCGTGCCGGCCGACCTCGCCGCCGCCCTTGATGCCGAGCAGGAAGCCCGGCGCACGTTCGACGGCCTGTCGTACAGCAACAAGTCATGGCACGTGCTGCAGGTCAACGGAGCCAAGACCGAGGAGACGCGGCAGCGCCGCATCGCCAAGTCGGTCGACCGCCTGAAGGAGGGCCGCCCCCGTTGAGCGGTTCGGGCGGCGTTCGCCCAACCGCTCCAGGGACTCCGGAGGGACGGGCGTCAGCAGTACTCGTACGGGTCGTAGGTGGTGCCGAAGCTCTCGCTGCCGACGGCGGACGGTGTCCCAGTAGGCGTGACGCGCTTCGATGTTGAGCGTCATGAACGCGCACGTCAGTTCGCTCTTGAAGCGGGTGGGAGGTCCGAACTGCGCGATCCCGGTGTGGGCGAGCGTCTCGCCGACCACGCCGTGCTCCGGGTCGGGCGTGATCGCGCCCCAGCCGGCCTGCGCCCATGGCGCGACGTCGTTGATGGGGACGGCGGTCAGGTCCTCCTCGATGTTCTGCAAGGGGTCGTACTCGGCGGTCGTCGGGTAGTACGCGCCCTCCTCCAGCGCGCAACGGAGGTCCCAGTTCGTGAGGCCGCCGCCGGCCAGGCCGCTCGCGCGCTTGCGTTCGACCATCAGCGGCATGCCGCCGCCCCGCGGCTCCGTGGCGATGCCTCCGGTGTGGCCGGTGGCGCGCCGCGCTTCGAGGAGCACTGCGGAGAAGGTCCCCGCGCTGCGGGGCGTCGCGAAGCTGGTCCCGGACACCGACCGGGTGCCGGACTCGCAGTCGTGGCAGTAGGGCAGATCCTGGGTGAAGTCACCGACGAAGTCCGGCAGCGAACCCGACAGCGCCTCGCGGCCCTCGCTGGTGTCCTCGTGGTAGCCGGCGATGCCGATGCTCCACCACGGTCCCGACGTGCCGTCCGGCGGGGAGGCGGCCGGCGAGTTGTCGGCGGCGCCGAAGTGCTGCTTGCCGAGCTCGACCACGCCGGTGTAGCTGTCCTGGAGGTGGAACGGGATCGGGGGGCTGCCCGGGAACCCGTAGCTGGTGCTGACGATGTCGACCGCCGGGTGCGTGAAGGCCCACGTCTCCGCGTCGGCGTTGACCCCCTCTACGATCGCCTCGGGGTTTGCCTTCAGCACCGCGGCCGTCGTGCCCACGCCGTGGGTGTCGCCGGAGTCGTCCGGGAGGATCGGCCGGGTCGTGGCGGGGTCCATGGACACGCCGATGACGTTCGTGCCCTCGAACCAGTACGGCCGGCCAGGCTCGATCGCGTCGAACTTCGCCTCGTCGGCGGCGTAGTCCGCCGTGAAGTTCCCCGTTCGGGGCAGGCTAATCACGTGCTCGTCGCCGATGCCGAACTCGGCGAGGACGGACGGCGTGACGCTGGTCGGAGACGCCTGGAAGAACTCGTGTTAGGGGTTCGTCGACGAGTCGATGACCGCGACGACCACGCGGGTGGAGGCGGGGGTCTGCGCCGAGGACGCTCCGGCGACCGGCACGACGGTCAGCGCGAGTGCGAGGGAGACGGCGGCGAGGGCACGCAGCGTGAGGGGGCGCGGGACGGCGATGTCGGTCAAGGCAGCACGCTCCTGATGGTCGGCGGGTCTGGGATCGCCAGACGGTCCTGATCCACGCGCGACCGGGGGCGGCACACCCCCTGCCGGTCGGCGCCGGAACTCGCCGTACTGGAGATCCGGGCGCAGGTCACCTACGCCCGCGCGGGGCTCGCGACGCTGCGGAGCGAGTGGGGCGAGGCGCTGCGGCTGGCGGACGAGGCGTTCGACGTTCACCCCGACGCGTTTTCCCGCCGAGTGACGGCGAGGAGCTGCTCGCGCTCGGGTACGGGATCACCAACGTCGTGGATCGCGCGACCGCGACGGCCGCCGAGATCGCCGACGACGAGCTCCGCGCCGCCGCGCCGGCCCTTGTCGCGAAGGTCATCCGCCTGCGACCGACCGCGGTGGCGTTCCTCGGGCTGACCGCCTACCGGGTCGCCTTCGGGTGGCTGCGGGCCGCCGCGGGACCGCAGCCGGAGCCCATGGGCAGCAGCCGTGTGTGGCTGCTGCCGAACTGCAGCGGGCTGAACGCCCTACCAGTTGCCGGACCTCGTCCGCCTCTACGGCGCCCTGCGCGCCGGCCTCGGCTCGCACCGGTGAAGCCCGGCCAGCAGATCAGGAATGGTTCCTGCGGTGGACCGCAGAGCCACTCCTGGTCTCCCGCGGCCCGCCGTCGGCCCGGGCGGGTCGCTACCGGCGGGGCGTGACCGCGCGGGCGGCGGAGGGGAGGCTGTTGCCGACCCCGTTGATGGCGACGACGCGCAGCTCGTAGACCTGGCCGTTCACCAGTCCCCAGACGGTCGCGCGGCGTTGGGTCGCGGCGACCCACATGGTCTTGCCGCCGGGTGAGGCGGTGACGCGGTAGCCGCTGATCGGAAGACCACCGGTCGAGGCCGGAGCCGACCACGTGAGGGTTGCGGAGCCGTTGCCGGGGGTGGCGGTCCCCGGCGCCGGTGCGCCGGGGACCGCGGCGGCGATCACGCGGTTGGACAGCGCCGACGGCTGGCCGGCGCCGACGCGGTTCACTGCCGTCACCCGCAGCCCGTACTCCGTCCCGTTCCTCAGGCCGGTGACGGTCGCGGTCCGGGTCGCCGCGTCGACGGTGACGCTGGTGCCGCCGGGGTCGGCGGTGATCCGGTAGCCGGTGACCGGGGTGCCGCCGTCACTGGCCGGCGGGGTCCACGAGACGGAGACCGAGCGGTCGCCGCGGACGGCGCTGCCCGCCAAACTCGGCCTGCCCGGGGCACCGGCGGGGACGAGCTCCGCCGACGGTGCGGAGGCCGGGCTGTTGCCAGTGACGCCGGTCGCGGCGACGGTGAGGCGGTACGCCGTGCCGTTCACCAGCCCGGTGATAGTCGCATCCCGGGCGATCGCTGCCGTCATGACCCGCTGGCCCGAGGGCTGGGCGGTCACGACGTAGCCGGTCGGCGGCGCGGTCGCGCTGTCCGCCGGGGGCGTCCAGGTGACCGTCGCGGAGCCGTCGGCGGCGGTCCCGCCGGTGATCGTGGGGCTGGTCGGCGGGGTGACGGGCTGCGGGCCGGCGACCCCTGTTATCCACGGTGCATTGGCGAGGGTGGTGTAGGCGCGGTAGGAGCTGGCGGAGGAGTCGACGCGCCAGTCGAACTCATAGTTGATGTCGAAGGCGACGACCGCGGAGATGCCGGGCAGTTCGTGTTCAAGCGCCCAGGCGATCTGGCCGTACCAGGCGGCCTTCTCGCCCGGGCTGCGCTCCTGGACGCCGAACTCGGCGACCATCATCGGCTTGTCGTGGGCCAGCCCGAAGCTGTGGAAGTTGCGGAAGATCTGGCCGAAGTCCCGCCAGTCGTCCCCGGCGCGACCCGGTGCCCAGTTGTAGCCGTCGGCGCAGACCCAGTCGACCTGGCTGTCGCCGGGGTACCACGCGCCGGCCCCGCCGTTGTCGAAGGCCCAGTCGTTCGGGCACCACACGAAGGCGGCGTTCGTCGCGCCGCGCTCGGAGAAGATCCGGCGGATGCGGTTCCAGGCGGCCTTGTACTCGGTCGGCGACACGGCCCGGTCGGCGTTCATCTTGCCGTCCATCTCCCAGAACCACCGCAGGAACAGCGGGGAGCCGTAGGCGGCCACCGCGTCGGCGCGCTCGCGGATGTAGGTGTCGTACCGGCCGGCGTTGACATCGGTGGTCTTGGGCCCAGCCCAGGACACCAGCGGGATGCGGCCGTTGTCGCGGTGCCATTCCTCGCGCCACGTGGGGAACGTCGTCCCCCACTTGTAGTACCAGTGCGCGATGTCCAGGCGCTGCCCCATGTCGGCCTCGCGCTGGTTGACGATGGCCTGCTGCGACGCCTTGTCCCAGGTCGCGGTCCGCGGAGCCGCGTAGGCGCCGAAGAGCACGCCCTGCTCCGGCGCGTACATCCCGGTCGGGCGCACCGGCGCGGCGGCCGCGGCCGTCGGCGCCAGGGCCGGCACCAGGGTCCCCAGCAGGAGGACGGCGACGAGGGCGCCGACGGCACGGGCGAGACGCGGGGCGAGCGAGTGCAGGGAAGCGGGCATGGCGGGGCCTCCGGGAGCGGGGTTTTCGAGGCGGATCGGGGGGTGCTCTTGAGTTTCGGAAGCCCGACGGGCGGCCTTGAGCGCCGAATTCCGGGGCGCCTCTCGACAGACGGTGCGTCGGCGGCTTCAATGCGTGCTTCAGGGGGCAGCGGCACGGAGGAGCAGGTCCATGGGGGAAGAGCCGGTCGTCCCGCTCGGGCGCCGCGCGTTCGTCGGCCGTGTGGCGGGTCTCGCCGCTGCCGCGCTGGCCGCGCCGTTGCGCCTGCTCTCCGCCCGCGACCCCGCCGAAGCGGCGCCGACAACGCTGACCCGTGTCGACGCGCTGCCGACGACGCTGACGAGGACCTGGCTCGGCCCGACGTACTGGGCGAACCGCCTGCAGGACTGGCGGCTCGCCGCCGGTCGCCTCGAGTGCCTGGCCGGAGGGGCCGAGGACGCCGGCCGCACCGTCGCCGTGCTGACCCGCGAAGTCGTGCCAGGGCCGGCGTCGGGCAGCCTGAGCGTCCGGACGGGGACGGTCGCCGGCGGCCCGGGCTTCTCGGGCTTCCTGGTCGGTGCCGGCGCGGGTCTGCTGGACCACCGCGCCGCGGCCCTGGTCCAGGGGGCGTCCGGCACCGGTGGGGGACTGTTCTGCGTCTACACCAGCGACGGGATCGCCGCGTTCTGCGAGCACACCGACGAGGCGGACCAGTTCGCCTACGCGCGCCTGCCGGCCCGCGACACCTCGCCGCAGCCGCGCGTGGCCCGCAGCACCGGCGAGGACCTCGAGCTGCGGCTCGACATCGCGCCCACCGCCGACGGGTCCTTCTCGCTGACGCTGACGGTCACCGACATGGTGACCGGGCGGGTGCGCGCCTCGGCGGTGCGGTCGGGCGTGGCGGACGCTCAGCTGCGCGGCGGGATCGCGCTGGTGTCATCACCCAGACCTGGGGCGGGCGGCGGGCGGTACTGGCTGAAGCAGCTGCGGACCGGCGGCGGGAAGATCGCCGCCCGACCGGACCGGGCCGTCGGGCCGGTCCTCGGCTGCCTCTACTCGGTGAACGGCCCGGTGCTGAAGCTGACCGCGCAGTTCTTCCCGCTCGGTTCCGGCGAGCCCGCGACGGCCGATCTGGAGGTCCGCGACGCCGGCGGCTGGCGCAGGGTCGCCACCGCGGCGATCGGGGCCGGCCACGCGGCCCTGTTCCGCGTGGAGGGCTGGGACCGGTCGGTGGCGCGCGACTACCGGGTGGTCCACGCGCGCGGCACCGCGCGCGAGAGCCGCTACGCCGGGACGATCGCCCGCGACCCTGCCGGCGGGCTCACCATCGGCGTGCTGTCCTGCATGATCCACGCCAACCGGCTGCTCGACCGGGCCAGCAGCGGTGCGCCGCGGATCCCCGGCGAGCGGCGGGCGGGCCTGTACACCGGGCGCAACCTCTACTTCCCGTACGCGCGGCTGCTCGCCAACCTCTCCCGGCAGCGGCCTGACCTGCTCGTCGCTCTCGGCGACCAGTTCTACGAGCACCGGCCCACGCGCTACGTCGGCGGCGGCGCGCCGACGCTCGACTTCCTCGGCCGGTACTACCTGTGGCTGTGGTCGGTCGCCGGGCTCACCCGGCGGACGCCGTCGATCGTGCTGGTCGACGACCACGACGTCCTCCAGCCGAACCTCTGGGGCCACGAGGGCCGCCCCGCACCCGGTGGCAAAGCCAACCTCGGCGGCTACGTCCGCGACGCCGCAATGGTCAACCTCATCCAGCGCGTGCAGTGCGGCCACAACCCCGACCCCTACGACGCCACGCCCGTGCGGCAGGGGATCACCGTCAACTACGGCGCCTTCGTCTACGGCGGGGTGTCGTTCGCCATGCTCGAGGATCGCAAGTTCAAGACCGGCGACGGCGACGGACGGGACGCGTCCGGGACGCCCTTCCCCCAGAGCGCGCTGGAGCTGCTCGGCGAGCGCCAGGAGCAGTTCCTGCAGGCGTGGGCGGCGAACGGGTCACGCCGGCCGCGGATCTGCCTGACCCAGACGCTCTTCGCGAACCTCGCGACCACCCCTGCCGGGCTGCCCAAGGTGGACCGCGACTCGAACGGCTACCCCCCCGGCGGACGCCGGCGTGCCGTCCGGCTGCTCAAGCAGGCGCGGGCTCTGATCGTCTCCGGCGACCAGCACACCGCGAGCGTCGTCCGGCACGGGGTCGACGGCGCCGACGATGGGCCGGTGCAGTTCGGCGGCCCCGCCGCCGGCGCGGCCTGGCAGCGCTGGTTCGAGCCGAAGGGCACGCTCCCCGACGGAGGTCCACACCCCCACACCGGCCTGTACACCGACCCGTTCGGCAACCGCCTGCGCGTCCTCGCGGTCGCGAACCCCCGCGTGAGCTTCGCGAGGTACCGCTCCTACTACCCGGACGGCGGGCAGGACCTGGCCGACCCCGGCCTCAAGCGCGAGGGGTACGGGATCGTCCGCGTGGACCACGCCGCCCAGCGCTTCGTCCTGGAGTGCTGGCCCGGCGACGTCGACCCGACCAGGGACGGCGCGGCGCAGTACGCCGGGTGGCCGTACGTGCTGCCGTTCTCGCAGGCCTGACCCGCGGGTGTCCCGAGGGGCGCGTCAGTGGCCGCGGTCGATCCACTCCTGGAGGTGCGGCGCTTCCGCGCCGATGGTCGTGGTGGGCCCGTGGCCGGTGTGGACGACGGTCTCGGGCGGGAGCGTCAGGAGCCGGTCGCGGATCGAGGCGACGATCGTCGGGAAGTCCGAGTACGACCGCCCGGTCGCGCCCGGCCCGCCCTGGAACAGCGTGTCGCCGGAGAACAGCCGGTTGCCGCCGTCGTACAGGCTCACGCCGCCGGGCGAATGGCCTGGGGTGTGGATCACGGTCAGCCGGGAGCCGCCGGCCGCGACGACCGTCCCGTCGGCGAGGCCGAGGTCGGGTGCGCGGTCAGGGTGGACCGCGTCCCAGAGCATGCGGTCGTCGGCGTGCAGCGCGATCGGGGCGCCGGTGCGGTCGGCGAGCTCCACCGCGGCGTTGATGTGGTCGTTGTGACCGTGCGTGCACACGATCGCGGTGACGCGCCGGCCGCCGACCCCGTCGAGGATGGCGTCCGCGTCGTGGGCGGCGTCGACGACAAGGACCTCCTCGTCGTCCCCGGCGAGCCAGACGTTGTTCTCCACGTCGAAGTCCTGACCGTCGAGGGAGAACACCCCGGCCGTCGTGACGAGGTCGACGCGGCTCACAGCACGACCACCGAGCGGAGCACTTCGCCGCGCTGCATCTTGCCGAAGGCCGCTTCGACGTCGCCGATGCCGATCGTCTCGGACACGAACGCGTCGAGGTCGAGCTGGCCTCGGAGGTAGGCGTCGATCAGCAGCGGGAAGTCCCGCGACGGTAGGCAGTCGCCGTACCACGACGACTTCAGGGCCCCCCCACGGCCGAACAGCTCGATGAACGGCAGGTCGATGCGCATCGACGGGTGGGGGACGCCGACGAGCACGACGCGGCCCGCGAGGTCGCGGGCGTAGAACGCCTGCTCGTAGGTCTCGGGGCGCCCCACCGCCTCGATCGCGACGTCGACGCCGAACCCGCCGGTCAGGTCGCGGATGGCCTCGACCGGGTCGCCCGCGGTCGCGTCGACCGTGTCCGTCGCACCGAACCCGCGCGCCATTTCGAGCTTGCGCGGGTCGATGTCGACGGCGATGACCTTGGAGGCGCCGGCCATCGTGGCACCCGCGATGGCGGCGTCGCCGACGCCGCCGCACCCGAAGACGGCGACCGTCTCGCCGCGCTGCACCCCGCCGGTGTTGACGGCGGCACCCCAGCCGGCCATGACCCCGCAGCCCAGCAGGCCGGCGACCTCGGGCCGTGCCCGCGGGTCGACCTTCACCGCCCCGCCGGCGCCGATGAGGGTCAGCTCCGTGAAGGCGCCGATGCCGAGGGCGGGGGTCAGCGGGGTCCCGTCCGCCAGCGTGAGCGGCTGGGCCTCGTGCCGGCTGTCGAAGCAGTACCAGGGCCGGCCCCGGCGGCAGGATCGGCACTGCCCGCAGGGCGCCCGCCAGGCGAGCACGACGTAGTCGCCGGGCTCGAGGTCGGAAACGGCCTCGCCGACCTGCTCGACGACGCCGGCGGCCTCGTGGCCGAGCAGGAAGGGGAAGTCGTCGTTGATCGCGCCCTCGCGGTAGTGCAGGTCCGTGTGGCAGACGCCCGACGCCTGCACGCGGACGAGCGCCTCGCCGGGCCCCGGATCGGGCACGACGACGTCGAGCAGTTCGACCGGCTCGCCCTTCGCGCGGGCGACCACGCCTTTCGTCTCGTGGGGCACTTCGCGACCTTCCGTCGGATGGAGCTCGGCGGGGCACCGTAGCGCGCGCCCGGCCGCCCTGGAAGTTCGGCCGGCCGCTTGCCATCGGGTGCGCGGTGGCTCAGGCTTGCAAGAGGACAGGCGAGGAGTCACGGCGATGAAGGTCACGAGCAGGTTCGGCACGGCGGTCGTCGCCGGTCTCGTCGCGGCGGCCGTCGCGCAGCAGCTGGGGCGGCCGGCAGGGGAGCGGGACTGGCACGGGCGCGTCGGCGGGATCGTCCCCTACGACTTCCGGCCGCCGACGGTCCGCCGCTTCCGGCGGGCATGGTTCAACCCCGACGACCCGCGGCTGTTCACCGAGCGCGACTTCGGCGTCGGGTGGGCACTCAACCTCGGCGCCCTGCAGCGCCGGCTGCAGCGGGCCTGAGAGGGGAATCGCCGAGGCTCGTCCGAGGCGATTCTCAGGACCTCGGTGGTGGCGGCCGCGCAGCGACCGCCATTGGACGCGGAGAGGGTCAGGGGCGACGGCCGCCGGCGCACCGCCCGGCGACGGGAACCCGCCCTCCATTCGCCGTGCCGGTCCGCAACACGTGCGCGGCCGTACAGCTTTCACCGGTTTCTCATGAAAGGAAGGTAGAAAGCGCGCGTTCCTCGTCCCTCCGCCGGAAAGGCCGGGCATGCAGACCCAATCCCACCCCTCACCGGAGAGCAGTTCGAGCCTGCAGTGGATGCCGGATGTGCACGTCGACGGGGCCTGACCAGCGGGCGGTCGCGCAGACGGAGTGGATCAGGCCCGGGAACGACCTCGGGGCGGTCATGGTCGAGCACCTGGGGGCGTCGCTGCAACCCGGCGACGTCGTCATCGTGAGCGAGAAGGCGGTGATCATCTCCAATGGACTGGGTCTGTCCGTCGAACAGGTGAAGGTGGGGCGGCTGGCCCGGTGGCTCGCGGCGGCGGTCCGCCCCGCCGAGGGATCGAGGGGCCTCAGCATCCCCGAGAAGATGGCGTGCGTGCTGCAGGAGGCGGGCGTCGTCCGGATCCTCTCGGCGACGCTGGTCGCCGGCTGACCCGGCCGCTGGGCATCCGCGGGGGCTTCTACGTGGTGGCCGGGAGGGCGGCGCGGGCGATGGACGGCATGCGGCCGCCATTCGAGCATCTG
>Ga0136627_1000474_pt1 | contig 15079 bp, 17 predicted proteins | sample AntDrymUQ4892206_2_FD_104652 | JGI IMG/M metagenome (GOLD analysis project Ga0136627, IMG submission 104652) | Polar desert sand microbial communities from Dry Valleys, Antarctica - metaG UQ489 (22.06) | ecosystem: Environmental > Terrestrial > Soil > Desert | place: Antarctica: Dry Valley... | reverse complement strand
TACTCAATGGGAGGCTTCGGCGGTGAATGCCTCGACGCATCCTTTTCCCGACTTCCGAACGCCATGTTCCGAAGAGGCGCGAGGCGGGCGTGGCTCCCGATTTCCGGAGCGAACCGACGGCTCGTCAATGTTCCGGGTTGGATTTACCGAAAGCGCGTCGGGTGGGGATTATGTTTTCCCCGCATCACACCGAGTCCGATCGAGGGAGTCGGCATTCGCCGTTCCCGCCGGACGGGCGCGTCGCGGAGAATGCGGCTGTGACCACCCGTGCTCGGCATCATTCACGAGGCGACGGGGAGTCTGAAAGGAGAGCGCCGAAGCCTCCCGTCGGATCCACGGGGGGCCGCCGCGCAGGGAGGCGGAAGTGCGAGGGAAGTGAAAGTCGAGAATTCCCCGGACGCCCCGGAGTGAGCGAGGCGATGCGACCCCCGAGGCCCGGTTTTTCGGCTCCCGGCTTTTTACTCCGCAGCTTTGCGTATCTCTCGGAGGGCTTCGAGGAGTTCGGCGTCGTTCGGGTCGCGGTCGAAGGGCTTTATGAGGTGGCCGTCGCTGAAAGTCTCGACCATCGCGGGGTGGTCGTCCACGGTGAAGTCCACGCTCACGGGCGGCGGCTCGGCTTTCGAGAAGTATCCGAAGGCGAGGTCGTCCACCCCGACGAACTCGGCGGCCCGCCTCGCGTATCCGCTCCCCGCGCTCGACCATATGTATACGTGGTGGCCTTCGCCTATGAGGGCCTCGAAAACCTCGCGTATATGCGGGCGGGCCATCCCCGCGCCGACGAGCGTTCCCTGAACGTCGAAGAAGACGTTCATGCGGCGGCGTTCGATATCGAATTCATGCACGCCTCGCCTCGGGCGGGGTCGGGAAACTCCCGGCCAAAAAGCCGACGGCTGAAAACTGGCGGCCGACGGCTATTCTTCCTTTCTCGGAAGAATGCTTTGCGCTTGCGCGGAGATGCGGGCGCGGAGGTCTTCGAAGGTGATGCCGCTCGGCGAGGGAAGCTCGAAGTCGCGGAGCATTCGCGTGAGGACGTTCCCCCCGCCGAGTTCGACCCACTCCTCCACACGCATCTTCGCGAGCGTTTCGACGACCTTCACCCACCGCACCGGGGCGACCATCTGATTTTTCAATGCCTCCCCGACGGCCTCCGCGCTCGTGAGGACCGAGCCGTCGATCGCGCTCACGACCGGAACCTCCGGCTTTTTGAACTCCACCGAATCGAGGATGACGCGCATCCTCTCCGCCGCCGCCGAAACATACGGCGAATGCGCGGCGAAGGCGACATTGAGCGGAATTTTTCGCCCCTTTATCCGGGCGACCGCCTCCCCGACCGCCTCTCGCAAGCCCGAAACCACCGTTTGGCGCGGCGAATTATAGTTCGCCACCACCGAGCCTTCGGACTCGCCGAGAGCCTCCTCGACCTCCTCGGGAGTCGCCCGGAGGATGGCGACCATCCCACCCGGTATCTTCTCGGCGACCTCGGCGAGGAACTTGTCGCGGAGCGAGACGAGCCATATCCCGGTTTCGAGGTCGAAGCATCCGGCGGCGTATGCGGCCCCGTATTCGCCGAGGGAATGTCCGGCCACGACATCGGGGCGCACGTCGAGGTCGCGGCTCTCGTCGGCGTCGCGGGCGGCGAGCGCGAAGATCTTCACCTGGTCGGGAACCCTCTCCCCGACGATGCCCCGGATAATCGGAAGCATGTCATTCGGAGGCTCCGCCACGCCGCCGCCCTGTCCCGGAAACACAAACGCCTTCATATCATGCACCCGTCCACTCGAATGATTTCAAAGCCTCGAAAACCTCATCAAAAACCTCATCTCCCAAACCGCGAAGGATGTGCGTTTCTACCATAAAACCGCGCCCGTTTGCAACATCGGCCACGGATGTCATATACGCGACGCGCCCGGAAAAGTTCGCCCGGACTCGCCTCACCCCTCGATGTCGCGGCGCATTCCCTCGTATTCTTCGCGCTCGATCTCACCCTTCGCATACCTCTCGTCGAGGATGTCCCTCGCCATCCGGCTCCCCGATTCGGAAGAACGAGCGTCCTTCATGGCTCCTCCGAAGCCCCATCGAACCGCCGATGTGATGACGAGGATGGGAAGGAGGATCACCGCCGCCAAAACTGCGACGTTATAAAGTGCCATTCTCCCCGAACCCAGAAAATCAACGAGCGATTCCATCGCGAACCCCTTTCCCGAACGAATGGTCGTCCCGATGATACTCGCTCACGGCGCGAGTACCCGCAACGAGCCGGGTACGACCTTCGCCTCGAAACTCCTCGTCGGGGCGAGTATTTCGCCGTCCACATGCGCCGGGACGGTCTCGGCCATCTTCACTTCGAGCTTCTTCGCCCGCGCCATATTCACCTCGTCGTGGCGCATGATCGTCCCGGCGAGCGCGGAGGGTATGATCCGCATGACGTCGAGGCGGCTTATCTTCTCGGAGTACACGACATCGAAAAGCCCGTCGTCGAGCCTCGAATCGGGAGCGAGTTTGAACATCGCCCCATACGTCGTCCCGAGCGCGGCCGCGACGAGTATCGTCTCGGCCTCGACGACCTCATCCCCGTCGAGGGTGAGTGTCGCCTCGTGGCATGTGAAACCCCACAAAAGCCTCCCGACCGACCACATGTACCGTCCCGCCCCGCCGAGGTACGAGGGGGCGATCTTCACCCCGGCGGCGACCTCCGCGTCGAATCCGATGCCAAGCCCGTTGTTGAAATGAACCCCGTTCACCTCGCCCGTGTCAACGACCCGGACGTTTCCCCTCGCTATGACTTCCAGAGCGCGGCGGAGATCCCCGCCGATCCCGAGCGCCTTCACATAATCGTTGCCGCTCCCCGCCGGAAGTATCCCCATGACCCTCTCCGTCCCGACGCACGCCGACGCGACTTCGTGAACGGTCCCGTCGCCGCCGACGGCCACGACGATCCCATCCTCGGGAAGCTCGCGGACTATGCGCGCCGCGTCGCCCGGCGCGTCCGTAACGTGCCACTCCGGCGACAATCCGAACCCCCCGAGGAAGTTCGAGATGTCGCCGAGGAGCCGCCCGGCCCGCCCCTTGTTCGCCACCGGATTGAGGATCAAATACGTCTTCCGACTGTCCATAGCCCGTCGAAAATACCAAAATACCTCCCCCGCCGCCCAAAACATAGTCAATATGTGAACCAATGGTGGAGGCTCGAACATTCCCTCGAAAAGTGTGAACCATAACTCGAGTCTATTCTTTCCGGAACACCATATTTTGTGTCCGGAGCCGCCGCGTATCACTATAAAATCCACTCCAAAAGCGGGATTTCGGGTGCCGCGTTCGGTGTCCGGTGATTTGGCGGAGAGTTCGCGTTATTTACATCAACCTCGACTCAAGGTAGAGTTGTCCTTGATTCTCCGGTTCACTGTCGCGCCGAATCATGAACGGAGTAGAATACTGGGCTATGTCGAACCTTTCCGAAAGCTGTCTCCATCTCGACGGGCTGAGGGTTTCGGGCGGCTCGGATCTCGTTTGCGGGGAGTGCGGGGCGAGGCTCGACTCCGAGGGGGTCGCCGGGTGGGTGAGGGACGCGGAGCGAGAAAGAGACGAGGCTTATTCTGTGATCGAGGGTGATGAGTTTGGGGAGATCGCGCGCGAAGAGCGGCAGCGGGAAGTTTATCGGCGGCGCAAAGTGATGTACGAATTGAAGAGCGTCCCGAGGGTCGAGACCGCGAGGCCGGAGATGGTGCTCGTGATCCACAACCCCGAAGCTGACGCATACGAATGCCGCATTTTTTACAAGGAGCCGAGGCCGGAGCATGGCATGGACAGGCTCGTCGTGGAGGCGAATACGAGGGTCATCCTCGAACTAAAATCCGACCCGAGTCCGGTGGCGAGAACCGTCGCCCGAAAGGTCGAGGAGTTCCATCTCGCCCGGATGGGCTTCGCCAGCGGCGGAAACGCGGCTCCGGGGCGAAAGGTTTTCTACGCGAGCGACCTTTGAAGGGACGAGGGGAACTCTGGCGAAGGCGCCTTTCAAAATATAGAATAGTCTTCGTCGTCACAGGAAGCGAAAGCATTTTAGAAGGGTGCGGTCATACTTATGAGCGGGAGCAATTTCATATCCATGGTCGTACTCATCCTCATTCTCCTCTTCATCCTCATGAACGTGGGGCCGCTCATCTCGGTGTTTTAGCGTTCCGCAAAGCGGGAACGCGCGTTTCAGCTTTTCATGGCGATAGTTCGAAGGTTTCCAGCGGCGTGTATATCGCGCCTTCTTTCCTCGTTTCGCTCTTCGCGAGGATCATTTCCTTCGCCTCGAAGGCGGGGATCTCCGCCCCTCGCTCGACTTCCATTTTCACGGGTCTTTTCTTCGCCCTTCCGATTGTGAAGTGCGGCGAGAAGCCGCGGCTCTCGCGCTCGAAGCCGAGGTTTTCGAGGGAGGTTTCGATGTCTTCGGCGAGGGCGAGGAGGCGCTCGATGTCGCCTTTCGCCCCGATCCATATGACCTTCGCTTTGTCCATCCGGGGAAAGCCGCCGAAGCCCGAGGGCGCGAGTTCGAAGGGGGCGTGCCGCTCCGCGAGCTTTCCGAGGACGCTGGAAATCTCTCCGATTTCATCCTCCGGAGTCTCGCCGAGGAATTTGAGGGTGAGGTGGATGTTCTCCGGGCGAACCCACCGCGCCTCGCCTTCGACGCGAAGACCCGATGTGGACGCCGCGAGGGATTTTCGTATCTCCGGCGGAGAAAAGATGGCGACGAAGAGGCGCATGGAAATCACGCGGAATTCGGACGAGAGGGAAGGGTTCGTCGCCATCCCCTCGGCTTTCGATGCGGTCTCGTGCCGTATTTTCCGGTTCGCATATCCGGCTTTCTCATTTCGACGTTCGGTTTTTCGCGGCTCCGCGCTCGGCGGCTCGGTTTGCGATGAGGGCGGCGGTGGCTCCCGCGCCGACTCCGTTGTCCACGTTGACGACGGAGAGGCCGGGGGAGCATGTCTGGAGCATGCCGAGTATCGCCGCCGTGCCGTCGCCGCCGAGCCCGTATCCCGTCGAGGTCGGAAGCCCGATGACCGGAACCCCGACGAGCGCGGATATGACCGTCGGCAAAGCCCCCTCCATCCCGGCGGCCACGATGAGGCAGTCCGGGTCGAAGCCGTCCATCTCTTCGAGCGGAGCCGCGAGGCGGTGGATGCCCGCCACCCCGACGTCGTGGAAGCTCTTTATCTCCGCCCCCATCTCCGACGCGACGGCGATGGCCTCTTCGAGAACGGGCATGTCCGAGGTCCCCGCACCGAGCGCGGCGATGCGCCCCCCCGAAAGGCTCGGCTCGCCGAAACCCGCGACGATGGCTCGCCCGCGCCTCCTTGTCGGGACGCTTCCGAGGGTTTCCCGGATAGCCGCTTCCGTCTCGTCGGATGCGCCGCTCACAATGACCCTTCTTTCGGAGGCTTCGAGCATGGCGGCGCATATTTTCGCGGTTTGTGCGGGGGTTTTTCCGGCGGCGTATAAGATCTCGGGCACGCCTTTTCGGGAGCCGCGTCCGGTGTCGAGGGCGGCGAAAGAGTCGAGGTACCGGACTTCGCCCTTTTTTAGTTCGTCCGCCGCCTCGGAGGGGGGGAGCGAGCCTTCGGCGACGGCGGAGAGTATTTTTTCGAGCTTTCCTTCGTGTTTGTCCACGGTGGCGAGTGTATTACATCGTGGTTCGGGTAAAGTTTGCGGGTTGAAGCAAATATGTGCCGCTGCCGTATAAGTTGGCTCGGCCCGGTATATTTCGAGAGGTTTGCTTTATAGCTATGTTCGAGTTTGTTTGCGGGAGGGTTCGCTGATGGGCGGGGCGGACGCCGCCGCGAGCGTTACTTTTCCGACGTGGGCGTGGGCGGTTTTCATCGGGGTCGTGGTCACGCTGCTTTTCCTCGACCTTTTCGTGCTTCACCGGGGGGCGAGGAGGATCCCATTCCGCGAGGCTCTGTGGCTTTCGGCTGGCTGGATCTCCGTCGCACTCGCCTTCGGCGTGTTCATCTTCTTCCTGACCGGGCCGGCGGTGGCCGGGGAATACCTCGCGGCGTACCTCGTCGAGTGGTCGCTCTCGCTCGACAACGTGTTCGTGTGGGCCGTCATTTTCTCCGCCTTCGCCGTCCCGGAGGAGTACCGGTACCACGTCCTTTTCTGGGGCGTTGTCGGCGCGCTCGTGTTTCGGGCGATCTTCGTCGCCGTCGGCATAAGCCTCCTCTCCGCGTTTTCGTGGCTCGTTTTCGTCTTCGGCGCCTTCCTCATCTTCACCGGGTTCCGCATGTTCCGAAGCAGCCCCGGCGAGGGCGACACCGACTTCCGGGACAACCGCGTCCTCAATTTCATCGAACGCCGATTCCCGCTCACCGAGGATTACCGGGGCGACCACTTTATAATCACGGAGAACGGCAAACGGTACGCCACCCCGCTCCTCGCCGTCCTCGTCGTCATCGAGTCGTCCGACCTCCTCTTCGCCATAGACTCCGTCCCGGCGGTTCTCTCGATCACCTCGAACACCTTCATCGCATACTCCTCCATCGCCTTCGCCATACTCGGACTGAGAGCGCTTTATTTCGCGCTCGAAGGTCTCATAAACCGCTTCGAGTATCTCCACTATGGGCTTTCGGCCATACTCGTCTTCGTGGGGGCGAAGTTCATCCTCGAAGGGGTCGGGGTGCATCTCCCGATATACGCCTCGCTCATCCCGATAGCCGGGATACTCGCGATATCCATCGCCGCCTCGCTTTACTTCACCCGCGACCGCGCATAGTTTCCATGAAAGGCATGAAAAGGGTTTCATCCCGGATTTGCTGCTAATATATGCGCTTGTTCATGCGCTTGTTCGGTCGCCCCTCCCCCGTTGAAGACGAGGCGGCGACCCGCGACTTGAGAAGGAGAGGAGGCGAGAATACATGGATTTCGGGGAGCTTTTCGTACGCTTTCTCGGCGTGCTCGCGATAGACCTCATCCTCTCGGGCGACAACGCCGTCGTCATCGCCCTCGCCGTCCAAAAGCTCGAAGGGAGGACGCGCCGGCGGGCTATTTTCTGGGGCGCGATGGGCGCGGTCGTTCTCCGGCTCCTCTTCGCGGGACTCGTCATATGGTTCATTGACGACGTGCCGCTCCTCCGGGCCGTCGGCGGGCTTCTCCTTATCTGGATCGCCTGGAAGCTCATGTTCCAAGACGACAGCCACGAAAACGTACAGTCCGGCGCGAGTATCTGGGAGGCCATCCGGATTATCGTCATCGCCGACGTCGTCATGTCCCTCGACAACGTCCTCGCGCTCGTCGCGGTGTCCGGTGAGAGCATCGCGCTCGTCGGATTCGGGATCATACTCACGATCCCGCTCATAGTCTTCGGAGCGACCATCCTGAGCGCGCTCATGGACCGCATGCCGTGGCTCATATACCTCGGCTCGGGCGTCCTCATATACGTCGCCGTCGAGATGTTCTTCGCCGACACCGTGGTTATCAACGTACTCGGCGAACCGAACCACACCCTCATCCGGATATTCGGCGCCCTCGCCGCCGCCGCGTTCATCGCCTTCGGATACTATAAAGTCCGCCAGCTTCGCCAGACCCCGCCCCCCGTCCCCCGCGTGAAGTAAAGAACCCTCGCACGCCGGGCGCAATTCAGCAAAAGCATAAAGCGGCTGGCGGCGAGCGAAGCGGGCTGCGAGACGCTGACACGGAATCCGCTCAATCGGTTCCGTCGCTCGCTCCTCCGCCTCCCCCCAAAGACGCGAAGCGAAGCGAATTCATCCTTCCGGCAATTTCCGCGGCGAGCCGTTTCGGAGTGGGCGAAACCCTTTCGGGACGGCGATGGTGAAGCGCGAGCCTTTGCCTTCCTCGCTCTCCACATGGACTTTCCCGCCATGCGATTCGGTGATGTTTTTGACGAGCGCGAGTCCGAGGCCCGCTCCGCCTCGCCGCCTCGACCTCGACCTGTCGCCCCGGTAGAAAGGCTCGAAGATGTGGGGGATGTTGTCCGGCGGAATGCCCTCCCCGTCGTCGGCGACCCACACCTCGATGGAGCCGTTCTCCTCGCTCCATCCGAGGTTTATTTCTCCTCCGGGCGGGGTGTGCTGCGCGGCGTTGTCCGTCAGGTTGAAAAGAGCCTGTTTGAAGGTGTCCGGGTCGGCGTGGAGCTTCGTGTCCGGCGGCCCTTTTTCGAGGACGAGGTTCCGGTTCACCGCGAGGTGTCCGGCCTGCGACGAGAACTCCTCGAAAAATTTGGCGAGGCTTATATCTTCGTAGTTCGTCGCCATCGGGGCTTCGAGGCGAGACATGTCGAGGAGTTGCTCGGCGAGCCGCCCGAGGCGGAGCGTCTCGCGGTGCATTCCTTGTATGAGGCGGTTCATCGCCTCCGGATCGTCCTTCGATCCCCGCATGAGGACTTCGAGGGAGCCGCCGAGGGCGGTGAGCGGCGTCCGAAGCTCGTGCGCGGCGTCGGCGGTGAAGCGTCTTTGGGAGGCGAAGGTCGCCTCGATGCGCTCGGCCATGTCGTCGAAGGCGGCGGCAAGCTGTCCGACTTCGTCTTTGCGGTGCGGGAGGTTCACCCGCTCTCCGAGGTCGCCCGAGGCGACGCGGCGGCACGTTGCGACCATGCGGCGGAGAGGGGCGAGCGCGGAGCCGGTGATCCAAAACCCGCCGAGCGTCCCGACGACGAGCGCGACTATCACCCCCGTCACGATGAGAAGCCTTTCCTGCGAGAGAAGCTCGTCGGTGAAGGTGAGCGGGGTGTTTAGCTGGATGGCGCCGATGACTTCGTCGTTGTCGGCGGCGGAGCGGAGCGGGATGAAGAGGAAGAGCATCCTCTCCTCGAACGAGGCGGTGTCTATGTACTCGACTTCGTTGTCCCCTCCGAGGGCCCGGCCCACATACTCCGCGTTCGGCGGAACCGGCGGCGCCTCTTCTTCGAGGGTGCGTCCGTCGGCGATATATCCTCCGTCGGCGTCGAGGATGACGGCGGTCGTGTCGCGCGACGTTATGGAGCGGCTGAGGTTCTCCGAGATTCCGGTCACGTCGGACTCGGAGCCGAGGTTTTGGAGGGCTTCGTCCACGACGGGCTTCGCCTGCGCCCGGAGGCGGGTCGCGGTGGAGTCTATGAGGAAGCTCCGCACGTCGTAGTAAAAGAGCGCGCCGAGGACGACCATGAGTATCCCGAGAAGGCACACGTAAAGGAAGGTGAGCCGGAATCGGAGGGGTAGGTTATTCCATCTATTCCACCGTCGCATCGCTCGCCGGGCTTTCGGGGTCTGTGGGACGGAAGGTGTATCCCATGCCGTACACGGTTCGGATGACGTCGCGCGCCTCGACTCCGGCGGCGTTCAGCTTCCGCCTGAGATGGCTTATGTGGACGTCCACCACGTTCGTGTCGCCGGGATAGTCGAAGCCCCATATCCGGTTGAGGAGCGTCTCGCGGGTGAAGACCCGCTTCGGGTGGCTCATCATGAGCTCGAGCATGGCGAACTCGGTGCGGGTGAGGTTCATGCGCTCCTCCCCCCGGTGCGCCTCGTGCGTGTCGGAGTTGACCGCAATGCCCGACGAGACGATGAGGTTCCCTGCCTCGCCGCCGCCCCTCCGCCGGAGAACCGCCTGTATCCGGGCGAGAAGCTCCTCGAAAGAGAACGGTTTGGTGACATAGTCGTCGGCGCCCATGGTGAGTCCGGCGACGCGGTCGGGGATCTCCTTCCGGGCGGTGAGCATGATGATGGGGGTTTCGCTCCCGCCTTCGCGGAGGCGTTTGCAAATGGCGAAGCCGTCGAGGTCGGGGAGCATGAGGTCGAGGATGACGAGGTCGAAAGCCTCCTCGGTGGCGAGCCGAAGCCCGCTCCGACCCTCGGACGCCGAGACGACGTCGAAGCCCTCATAAGAAAGCCCGATCCTTAAAAACTCCGTGATCGTCGCCTCGTCCTCGATGACGAGCACCCGGCGACCCCCGTTTTCCGACCCCCGGATTTCTTCGTTTCTCACCGCTCGATGCTTTCCTTTCCGCCGCCGCCATGATACCAGTCGAAACGACGAGCCGTATGGGATTGAATGTCTCCAAACCATGTCCGACATTCGATGGGTCGGCGTCCGCTCCGCTCCGCGCCGACCTTCGGAAATTCGAGCCTCCCGACGCGAGACGACATCTTCTTCACTCGCCCCGGAGACCACCGCACTCGTCGTCGCGCTCCACCGCGGAAATTCGAGTCAGCCGAAGGGGAATGGAGCCACCCCGCCTTCGTTTCCTTTGCCTTTCGGGGCGGGGAGGAAGCCGGGATCGCCGGGTGGGGGAGCGGACATTTCGACGGGATTCGAGGCTCCGAAAGTCCTTCCCGTGGCGGTCGGTGATGCTCGTCGCGTGGATCCCGTCTTCTCCGAAGCGGCTCGGGCGGGACACGCCGCTCACCTCGACGGAGGCGCCTCCCGCGGCACGAACGAAGCCGCCCTCCCCGGTGGAACATGGACGTTCGGACTCCGCCGAAAAATCCGCCCCCGTCGAGATGGAAACCGTGGACATGGCGCCCGCTCGGCGAGTATTCGTACCCCGAAACCTCGCCCTCGACCGTCTCGACCCCCGAACCCGCCGAAGCGAAACCCGCCAAAGCCGAGCCGAAAAGTCCGACGGGCGTTTGGGGGCCGGGCATGAGTGAGGCCGCCGCGACCACGACGTTCGTCTTCTCGCGCAAGCATGCTTTCATCTCTGGCTATTCTTTCGAGAAACTTACGTCTCTTCACGGAAAGCGCTTTAACGGGCGGGGATAATAAACCGGATGAGAAAGGGTTGAGAAATTCTGAAGATGAAGGGGGATCGTATAAAACTCACGAACCTCCGCCCGCTCGACGCGTGGGCGGAGGCCCGGCTATATTTTTTACTCGGTTCTTTTGCCGATGGGGTCGCAGGCTTCGAGGTGTTCGAGGTTGTCGCGCATCATCCGCTCGCCGACCTCCATCATGTCGAGGACCCGCTCGTCGGAGATCGAATAGTATGCGTTCCGGCCTTCGCGGCGGGCCTTCACGTAGCCGCACCATGAGAGGCACCGGAGATGATCCGAGACTCGAGGCTGCGGGGCGTCGAGTTCTTCGACGAGTTCCCCGACCTTCATCTCGCCCCGCTGGCTGAGCAACAATAATATGGACAGCCGGGTCGAGTTGGCGAAGCCGTTGAAGAACCTCGCCAAGAGACAGAGTTCCTCGCTGTCCCTTCCTACTTCGAGGCCGGACATGGGATCCAGCCTGTCAACGCTCTTTTGCATTCTCTTCTCCTTTCACGTCTGTGCGAATTATACCCACCGGACGCACCTCGTATAACGATGCGCCGAAATCTCATACTTCAGTTGCTTAGACTTCTCCGCTCCGCCCGAATTGTAGCGGATAGCGATGAACGTGCCAAATTGTGGATCCCGTCAGCCGAACGCCGCCCTCGCCGCGCCGAGATCCCATAAAGCGCTCCCCACGCTCTTGAATATAGTCGGATGCCCGGACGGGGGGAGCTTTCCACCGGGGCCGAGGATTTCCTGCAATTCGGTGGCTTCATCCCACTCGAAAGCCCCGGCTTCATGGGCTTGGATGAGATCCCCGGCCTCCCCCTTCGCGCCTTCGATGTTGTCCACGACGACGTTCGAGTTTTTTATAAGCTCCGGCGGCAACTCGGCCATCTCCGGCCGGAACGCCCCGACCGCCGCGACGAACGCATCGGGGGCGACGCTTTCGGGAAGCACGGGACGCTCGCTCGTCGTCGCCGTGACGATGAGCCTCGCCTCGCCGATGACATCCTCCGGCCTCTCCACGACTCGCGCCTCCATCCCGAGGCTCGCGGCATGGCGGGCGAGTGAGTCGGCCTTCTCCCGCGTCCTCGACGCGACGAAGACCTTCGACACCCCGAGACCTTCACGGAAGGCTTCGAGGTGGGAGCGCGCCTGTGTTCCCGCGCCCACTATGAGGAGCGGGCCGGAGGGATGCGCGGCGAGTTCGGAGGCCGCGAGGAGCGAGAGCGCGGCGGTCCGGCGGCCCGTCACCACCAATCCTTCGAGGACCCCGAGCCGCCTCCCCGTCCCGGCCTCCATAACGACGACCTCGCCTTGAATCGTCGGAAGGCCGAGGTCGCCGTTCTCCGGGTGGACGCTCACGAGCTTCGTTATGGCGACGCCGTCGTCCGCGGCGGGCATGACGAGGAGGGTTCCGCCGTTCGCAAGCGGCAAAGCCATCCTCTCCGGGGCGCGGGCCTTCCCGGATTTCCCGTCGAGGGCGACCGACTTTATTTCGTCCGCGAGCTTTTGGTACGGGAGGAGCGCGTGCGTCTCCTCGGCGGTGTATGTCGTCATGCGGGATCCGGGATGGGACCGCGTCGTTGGCGGGTTTGGGAGCCGGGAGGCGCTTCGCTTCGCTCGCCTCGAAAGTCGGGAGTCGGGGGGAGGGAGGTTTCGGATGCCGGGCCTCCGCTTCTTCGGCCTTCGCTGGCGCATCCGGCTCTTTTTCGACGGGGGAGGCGTCGGGCTTCGGCTCGTCGTCGGCGGCGCGTCCCTTCCGAGGCGCGCTTGTTTTCAGAGGGGCGGGCCGGGGTGGCTTTCTTTGGCCGGATAGTCATCATCCTCCTTTGAACGGCGGTGGATATTCGATGCGGCCCGAGGCTCCTCCGAGCGAGCCGTCCGCGAATTCGAGCGCCATGAAACACTCCTTCGGATACGGGGTGTCAAAATTCCTCGCCGCCTCCGTCGAGAACCCGAAGCGCGAATAATATGCGGGCTCTCCGAGGACGAAGATGGCATCGTGGCCTTCGGCGGCGGAGGCTTTCACTCCGGCTTCGATCATGGCCGACCCGATACCCACGCCTTGCCAATCCGGGGCCACGGCGACCGGAGCGAGCGCGAGAACCTTCGGCAAACCCTCCGCTGAAACCTCGCTGAATAGAACGTGCCCGATGATTTCACAGACTCCTTCGCCTTCGTCCTCCACTTCGGCGACGAGTGAGACGCGGATGTGTCCGCCGTCCCGGAGCGCGGCGACGAGATTCGCCTCGTCGCCGCGACCGAAGGCGAGGCGGTTCACTTCGCGGATGGCGGCTTCGTCGCCCGGTCTTTCCGCCCGGATCCTCATACGGAGTTCCGACGAAAATATCCGCGCGGGCGGAGCGTCTTTTCATGGCGCAGGATGGAAGCCGCCATGTCCCGCATCACGAAGCCCCCTCGAAGCGGGCCGGGTCGAAGATCCCGATGGGATGCCTCGTCCCCCCATCGGTCGCCAAATCCGCGAGTATTTCTCCGACGACGCTGCAAAATTTATACCCGTGTCCCGAGAACCCGGCGGCGACGGACACATTCGGATGCGCCGGGTGAGGCGAGACGACGAAGTGCGAGTCCGGCGTGTTCGTGTACATGCACGCCGCCGATTCGACGTGCCGACCCGCGAGGCTCGGAGCGTACCTTTCGAGATAATCGCGTATCTTCGACACCTCATCCTCTCCGACTTCCCGGTCGAGCGCGTCGGGTTCGCATTCGTCTCCGACGTAGTGGAAAGCCGCTTTCATGGCGTTCGGGGAGTCCGGGATGGCGTAAAAAACATCCCCGCCTTCCGGCGCCCACAAAAAGACCGGGGGCCGCGGGACGGGACTCGCAATCCTTTTCGGCTCGAACCAATGCATGACGCGCCGCTCGACCCGGAGCGGGAGCCCCATGTCCGCGAGCATATCCGACGACCACGCACCCGCCGCGACGACGAGCTTCTCCGCCTCGTAAACACCGAACGCCGTCTCGACCGCCACGGAATTTCCGGACGCGCTCCATGACCTCACAGGCTCCTCGAAGCGGAGGTCGGCGCCGTGTTTCGCGGCGAGGTCGAGGTGGGCTTCGATGGTGGCTTCCGGCCTCAAAAACCCCGCCCGCTCCTCGAAGAGGCCGACGGTGTCCGGGCGAGGCTCGAGGGCCGGACAGCGACTCCGTATCTCCGCCGCGTCGAGCATCTCGTGCGGGAGGCCGTGCCTCTCCGCGCTCCTTCGGCTGCCGGAGACGATGTCGGAGTTTGGCGACCCGAGCATGAGCGCGCCCGTCGTCTCCATGAGGTTTTCGCCGCTCTCGCGTGCGAGTTCGTCCCAAAGTTCATACGAGCGCATGAGGAGCGGGACGTATTCCTCGCCCTCGAAGTACGCCTGGCGGATGATACGCGACCTCCCGTGGCTCGACCCGAGTTCGTGGCCGGACGAAAAGCGCTCGACGCCGAGAACTTTCTTTCCTCGGCGGGAGAGATGGAACGCCGCCGCGCTCCCCATCCCGCCGAGGCCGATGACTATCGCGTCGAACATATGTCCGTTTTATACGAAATCCGAGCGGACGGCGCCATTATTCGCCGCGAAGATCGCTCGGAATGACGGAGGAAATGGACGGGGTCGTGTTTCCTCGGCTTTTCCGTTTCCTCACGCCGCGTTCAAAGTACGCATCTCGTTCATACCGAGGGAGATCGAGGCCGCCGCGACGTTCTCGGCGAGGTGATCCACGGAGGAAGTGCCGGGGATCGGAATTATCACGGGCGAACGATGAAGCAGCCACGCGAGGGCGACTTGCCCCGCCGAAGCCCCATGCTTCTCGGCGACCTCATCGAGCTGGCCGCCGGGCTTCGCGAGGTCGCCCGTCGCGAGCGGGAAGTATGGGAGGAACGCGATGCCCGACCGCTCGCACGCATCCACGAGGTCGTCCGCATCGCGCTCGGTGATGTTGTATCGGTTTTGGACGGAGGAAATTTGGACGACCTTTCTCGCCGCTTCGAGTTGCCTAGCGTCCACGTTCGAGATCCCGACGTGGCGAACCTTCCCTTCCGACCGAAGCTCCGCGAGCGCGCCGATGGATTCCTCGAAAGGCACGTCCGGGTCGGGTCGGTGGAGCTGGTAAAGTTCTATTTGCTCGACCCCGAGCCGCTTCATGCTCGCCTCGCACGACTCTTTTATATGCTCGGGCCGCCCGTCCGTGAGCCAGTTTTTGTCGCCGTCGCGGACGTGGCCGCCCTTCGTCGCCACGAGAACGTCCGAGGGATACGGATACAAAGCCTCGCGGATGAGGTTCTCGTTCGTCTCGGGGCCGTATGCGTCGGCGGTGTCAATGAAGTTCACGCCCATTTC
>Ga0136627_1000473_pt1 | contig 15079 bp, 12 predicted proteins | sample AntDrymUQ4892206_2_FD_104652 | JGI IMG/M metagenome (GOLD analysis project Ga0136627, IMG submission 104652) | Polar desert sand microbial communities from Dry Valleys, Antarctica - metaG UQ489 (22.06) | ecosystem: Environmental > Terrestrial > Soil > Desert | place: Antarctica: Dry Valley... | reverse complement strand
GGGAGCGAAGGCCTAACGGTGCCCATCGTGCGGGAATGCTATGCCGTCACTGATTGACATCCGACGCCGCGTCCGAGCGGTGAAATCGACGCAGCAGATCACGAAGGCCATGAAAATGGTTTCCTCGTCGAAGCTGCGCCGAGCGCAGGAGAGGATTCTGCGCAGCCGGCCGTACGCACAGGAGATGCTGCGCGTCTTCAACAACCTGGCATCGCGCACTGACCATTCACGCCATCCGCTCCTGCAGGACAAGGCGCCCGGCCGTACGTTGCTGGTTGTGATCACGGCGGATCGCGGGCTGGCCGGCAGCTTCAACGCCAACGTCATCAAAGGGGCGGCCGAGTTCATCTCGACCCGGCCGAGGGATGCCGGGCGCGAAATTGCGCTGGCGCTGGTCGGCCGCAAGGGCCGCGACTTCTTCCTGCGGCGCGGCTTCGACGTGCGTTACGAGGAAGTCGGGCTGTTCCAGAACGTCAAGTGGACGCACGCTCAGACCATCGCGAACACCGCGATCAAGGAATTCCTCGAGGGCGACGTGAGCGACGTCTATCTCGTCTACAACGAGTTCCGTTCGGTCATGACCCAGCGCGTCGTCGTGGAGCGCCTCCTGCCGATTGCGAATCTCGCGGCGACCGAGAACGCCGACGGTACGCCGGTCGGGCGCGGCAGCGATCAGATCGATTACCTGTACGAACCGACGCCGGAGGAACTGCTCGGCACCTTTTTACCGTTTCACGTGGCCGTGCAGGTCAATCGCGCACTGCTCGAATCGTCCGCGGCGGAACACGCCGCGCGCATGACGGCCATGGACAGCGCGACCCGGAATGCGCGCGAGATGGTGGACCGGCTGACGCTCTACATGAACAAGGTTCGTCAGGCCGCTATCACGCGGGAAATCATCGAGATCGTGGCAGGAGCACAGTCGGTGTAACGCGGGGTACCGGCACGGGGTTCCCCAACAGAGTTCCCCAAAGAGTTCCCCGGAACGAAGTTCACGGGGTTGACACGTCAGCGTAGGGGCCGAGCATGCTCGGCCCGAAAGCGGAATATGGCAACAGCAACAGCGAACGCACCGAACGTCGGCAAGGTCATCCAGGTCATCGGTCCCGTGGTAGACGTCGAATACCAGGCCGGGCAGCTGCCGAACATTTACAACGCCATTCGCATCGTCGGCAAAGCCGGCGACGACAACGTGGACATCATCTGCGAAGTGCAGCAGCACCTTGGCGAGGGGCGCGTGCGCGCAGTGGCGATGAAGCCGACCGATGGTCTGCAGCGCGGCATGGACGCGCAGGACACCGGCGCGCCGATTTCGGTACCGGTCGGCGCCGGCACCCTCGGCCGGGTGCTCAACGTCCTGGGTGAGCCCGTCGACTTCCCGGATCTGCCGGTTCCGGCGACCGAGCGCTGGCCGATCCATCGCCCGCCACCGACGCTCGAGCAGCAGTCCACCGAGCTCAAGATGTTCGAGACGGGCATCAAGGTCATCGACCTGCTCGAGCCCTACCTCACGGGCGGCAAGATTGGCCTGTTCGGCGGCGCCGGCGTCGGCAAGACCGTCATCATCATGGAGCTCATTCACAACATCGCGCTCAAGCACGGTGGCGTGTCGGTGTTCGGCGGCGTCGGCGAACGCACGCGCGAGGGCAACGACTTGTGGCTCGAGTTCCAGGAGTCGGGCGTCATCGACCTGAAGGATCCGTCGAAGTCGCGCGCGGCCCTGGTCTACGGCCAGATGACGGAGCCGCCCGGCGCCCGCCAGCGCGTCGGCCTCTCGGCGCTGACCGTGGCCGAGTACTTCCGCGATGCGGAAGGGAAGGACGTGCTCCTCTTCATCGACAACATCTTCCGCTTCACGCAGGCAGGTTCCGAAGTGTCGGCGCTGCTCGGCCGCATGCCGAGCGCGGTCGGCTACCAGCCGACGCTGCTCTCGGAAATGGGGGAACTGCAGGAGCGCATCACCTCCACCAAGAAGGGCTCGATCACGTCGGTGCAGGCGATTTACGTGCCCGCGGACGACTACACCGACCCGGCGCCGGCGACGACCTTTGCCCACCTCGACGCCACCACAAACCTGTCGAGACAGATCGCGGAACTCGGGATCTACCCGGCGGTCGATCCGCTGGCCTCGACATCCCGCATTCTCGACCCGAGAATCGTCGGCGAGGAACACTACGAAGTCGCGCGCCTGGTGAAGCAGACGTTGCAGCGCTACAAGGATCTCCAGGACATCATCGCGATTCTCGGCATCGACGAGCTGTCGGAAGAAGACAAGCTCGCGGTATCGCGGGCGCGCAAGATTCAGCGATTCCTCTCGCAACCCTTCTTCGTCGCCTCGCAGTTCACTGGACGCGAGGGCAAGTACGTGTCGATCGCCGACACCATCAAGGGGTTCAAGGAAATCGTCGACGGCAAGCACGACGGCGTGCCCGAGCAGGCGTTTTACCTCCAGGGCACGATTGAGGAAGTCCTGGAAAACGCCAAGACAATGAAGCAGTAGCCATGGCACTCCCGACAAAACTGCATCTCAACATCGTCACGCCCGACCAGTCGCTCTCCTACGAAGTGGACGAAGTCTCGATGCCGGGCCAGGAGGGCGATTTCGGCGTCCTGCCGGGCCACACGCCCCTCTTTGCCGGGCTGCGCACGGGAACGATGTGGTATCGGCAGGGCAGTGAGAAGCATTTTCTCGCCGTGTCGGTAGGGTTCGCCGAAGTGCTTCCTGACCGGGTAACCGTGCTGGCGCAGGTCGCGGAACGCGCCGAAGATCTCGACGAAGGGCGAGCCGCGGCGGGCATGGCACGGGCCCAGGAAATGATGGGGGCGATGCCGCACGAGATGGACTTCGAGCGTGCGCGGCTGTCGCTGCTCCGGACGCTGCAGCAGCTCCAGGCCGAGGCGCGCCGGGGGGCCTCGCACTGATCCAGAACCTCCGCAACCTGGTCCGGTATCGTGGCCTGATTCAAACGCTCGTCGCGGGCGATTTAAGGCCCGGTATCGCGGGTCGGTGCTCGGCTTCTTCTGGTCCTTCATCAACCCCCTCATGCTGCTGGTCGTGTACACCTTCGTGTTCACGGTCGTCATGCCGACGCAGCACCCCGAAGATATCCGTCCCTACGCGCTGTTCTTCTTCTGCGGCATCCTGCCCTGGACCTGGTTCTCGTCGTCGCTGAGCGAGTCGGCCAACGTGCTGATTTCCGGCGGCAACTTAATCAAGAAAGTGCTCTTCCCAGCGGAGGTCCTGCCGATCGTCAGCGTCCTGGCGAACATGGTGCACTTCTTTCTCGGGCTGCCGATTCTCGTCGCGTTCCTGATCTACTACCGGCGCCCGCTCGATCCGATCGAGCTCCTGTGGTTTCCGGTGATCGTTTTCGTGCAGCTGGTGTTCACGATCGGCCTGGCGCTGCTGCTCTCGGCACTCACCGTGCACTTCCGCGACATCAAGGACATTCTTGCCAATCTGCTGACGCTGTGGTTCTTCTCCACGCCGATCATCTACTCGATGCAGATGGCGCCCGAAAGCTATCAGTGGGTGCTCAATCTCAACCCCATGACGCACCTGGCGATCTCATACCAGGAGGTGCTCTTCCACGTCGGCCCGCACGGCCACTGGAAGTGGCTGATGGCGCTGCTGGTCGGCTCGATCCTGCTGTTCTTGGTCGGCTACTTTGTCTTCGACCGGCTGCGCGACAGCTTCGCGGAAGAGGTGTAACGTGTCCACGAGCAGGCCGCAGCGACGCCGAGAGCACAGACAACATCACAGGGCAGTTCCGTCTTTACCGAAAGCAGTATTCTCTGTGGTCCCAGTGTTCTCTGTGCCTCTGTGGTCCGTCCGTCGCGGGGGCGCGATGCAATGACGAACGCGATTGACGTGGTCAACGTTTCCAAGATCTACCGCAGGTACGCCCGCAAGAAGCAGTTCGCCACGCTCAAGTCCGCCCTGCTCAAAGGCAGCCTGATTCGCGACCTCCAGCCCGACGAAACGTTTCCGGCCCTGCGCGGGGTGTCGTTCAGCGTCCCCAAAGGCTGCACCTATGGGGTCATCGGCCGCAATGGCTCCGGCAAGTCCACGCTACTCAAATGTGTGGCCGGGATCACCAGGCCCAATGAAGGCCGCGTCACGGTTGACGGGCGCATCTCGGCGTTGATTGAGCTGGGCGCCGGCTTTCACCCCGAGATCTCCGGCCGCGAAAACGTCTTCATCAACGGCATCATGCTCGGCTTGTCGAAGCGGGAGATCATGCGCCGCTTCGATGAGATCGTCGAGTTCGCCGAGCTGAAGGATTTCATCGATGCGCCGGTCAAGACATATTCGTCAGGGATGTACATGCGGCTCGGATTCGCCGTCGCTATCCACGTCGACCCGGACGTTCTGCTCATCGACGAAGTGCTGGCCGTCGGCGATCAAGGATTCACCGTCAAGTGCCTCGACAAGTTCGCTGAGTTCCGCCGGCGCAACCGGACGATCTTGCTGGTGACGCATTCCCTCGACCTCGTCGAGAAGTTCTGCGACCGCGCGCTGTGGCTCGACAAGGGCAGGACGCTCGCCGAAGGAGAACCGAAGCGCGTGGTGGCGTCGTACCTGCTCGATGTCGGCAAGGACGAAGAAGTGCAGTTGGCGAAGCAGGATGCCGCGAGCGTGGCGGCGGCGGCCGGCCAGCGCGAGGGAGAAGCCCCGCCTGAAGGCCAGTCGCGCGTGGCCTTGTCCGCGATGCCGTCTGATGTGGTCGACACGCCCGCGAACATGTTCCAGGTCACTGAAGGCCGCTGGGGTTCACGCGAGGTGGAAATTACCGAGGTGTCGCTTCATGACGCGAGCGGCCAGGTTAGCCACGTGTTTCAGTCCGGAGAGCCGATGGAGCTGCGCCTCAAGACGCGCGCCCACCAGCCGCTCGAGGACTTCGTGTTCGGCGTCGGACTCTTCAACGTCGAGGGGCTCTGCTGCTACGGGACCAACACGAACATCGAGGAACTCGAGCCGGCCCGGATCAGCGGCGACGGCGAGATCCGGTTTCTCATCGCGAGCCTGGATCTCGTCGAGGGTACCTACAAGATTGACGTCGCGGCGCACCGCCTCGACGGCTACCCCTACGATTACCACCGGCTCCTCTACACGTTTCGCGTCAAGTCGCGCACGAAGGATGTCGGGATCTACCGGCCGCGCCACGAGTGGAATTTCACGGGCGACATCAGGTTCAAGTAATGGTGCTGACGCGTGACGACGCTGTCGTCTGGGCCGCTCACCGCCGTGGTGCCGGCGACACGGTCGTGTTCACCAACGGGGTCTTCGATTTGCTCCACCCCGGCCATGTCCGATACCTTCAGGCCGCCCGCCAGCTCGGCAGCGCCTTGATCGTGGCCGTGAATTCCGATCGGTCCACACGGACGCTCGACAAGGGCCCTGATCGCCCCGTGCATGGAGAGGCCGAGCGCGCCGAACTGCTCGCCGCCCTGGCCTGCGTCGATGCAGTTGTGATTTTCGACGACGAAACACCACATGAGATCGTCGACGCGCTCCAACCCGACGTGCTCGTCAAGGGCGCCGATTGGGCCGACGGCGCCATCGTCGGGGCCGACATCGTCCACGCCCGTGGCGGCCGGGTCGTGCGAATCCCGGTGGCGGAAGGCTATTCGACAACGATGATCCTCGAGGCCATCAAACGGACGGGCTGAAGCTTAGGCTTCCGGGTATCTGTGGTTTAGGATGGAGTGTTGCCCCTGACTCGCGAATGAGTGCAGGGCGAACCACCTTGTACGAAACCCAGTGTCGACCGCTACATCTCTCTCTGTTCGCGCCCTGCTCAATCGTGCGATCGCCAGAATCGGCGCCGACGATCGCACACGCCGCTATTCGGGGCTGACGCCGCCGGCCAAAGCGCTCGCCGTGGCGGCCGCCGCACACGCGTCCCGCGACGTCGTGTTTCTCTACGTCGTGGCAACGGATCCCGAGATCGAGACCGCCACCAACGACGTCCGATTCTTCCTGGCAGCTCTCGAAGCGGTGCCAGACGCCGTGCTCGAGCGCGTCGTCGTGCCGTTTCCTTCGTATCAGGTCGATCCCTACCGCGGGATGGCTCCGCACTTTCATGTCGCGTCGGACCGCGCGCGCGCGCTTCACGCCACCGCCCTCGGGACGGCTCGCGTCGTCGTTGCCTCTGCCCAGGCGCTGATGCCGCGTCTGGCGGCCCCGGAGTCGATTCTCACGACCTCGGTCGACCTGCGGCCTGGAGTCGAGATAGAGCCGCAGGCACTCGCAGAGATTCTCGCGGAGGGCGGTTACGAGCGTCAGGATCCGGTGGACGAGCATGGCGAGTTCTCGCTGCGCGGTGGGATTCTGGACGTCTATCCGGCAGGCGAGGCCTCGCCGGTCCGCATCGAGTTCGTCGGTGATTCGGTCGAATCCATCCGGCGCTTCGATCCGTCCACGCAGCGGTCGATCGAGACGCTCGACCAGTTCCAGATCGTTCCTGTAAGGGAGGGCTCCGCTTCCGCCGAGGCGACGCCGGACAAGGTGGGAGCGCCTGCCCTCGGCTCGAATCTGTTCGACTACCTGCGCGCGTCGCGGTCGTCACGCATCATCGCCGCCGAACCCGAAGATATCCGGGCGCAGGTCGAGATGTGGACGAAGCACCTCGAGGCGTCGTTCGAGCAGCGACAGGCCGACCCCACACTCGGCGATCGCGAGCAGCGTCCACCGTCTGCGCTGATGCTGGCGTGGCACGAGATCGCACCCACGCTCGATCAGGCCATCGTCCTCGAAGAACTGTCTCTCGACGCACCTGACGCATCCTCCTCCGCTCGCGACCACGATCCGGCGAGCTACGGCGCGACTTCGGCCGCGAAACACGTGGCCACGCAACCCGCGCAGGAGTTTCGCGGCCGCATCCCCGACTGGATTGCCCAGATCAGGCAGGCGCGCGATCAGAACGAAACCGTGCTGTTCGTGGCCAGCACCCACGGGCGCGCCGAACGGACCGTCGAGCTGTTGCACGACTACGAGATCCGTGCGCTGCTCGCGACCAAGGCCGACGAACGTGTCGAGGGTGCGGTGCTCGTCGCCGAGGGCCTGCTCTCCAAAGGGTTCAGGCTGGCGGACGCCGCACTCCAGGTCTATACCGAAACTGACATCTTCGAAGAAGAACGGCGCCGGACCACGACGAGCCGCAAACGCTCGCTGGCGGCGACGTTTCTCTCCGACCTTCGCGACCTCAAGGTCGGCGATTTCATCGTGCACGTCGATCACGGCATCGGGCAGTTCGTCGGGCTCAAGCAGCTTTCCATCGGGCACGGCGACATCGTGCAGGAATTTCTCGAGCTCCGCTACCACGGCGACGACAAGATGTTCGTTCCAGTCGAGCGCCTCGATCTGATCCAGAAGTACACGGGCGCCACACCCTCGCTCGATCGGCTGGGCAGCGCGTCGTGGGAGAAGGCGAAGAAGAAGGTCAAGAAGGCGATGCGCGACATGGCGGAGGAGCTGCTCAAGCTCTACGCCGCCCGCCGCGCGGTACCGGGGCACGCCTTTCAGGCCGACACGCACTGGCAGGAGGAGTTCGAAGGCGCATTCGAATGGGATCTCACGCCTGACCAGACCACGGCCATTGGCGACATCAAGCGGGACATGGAATCGTCGTCGCCGATGGATCGGCTGCTCTGCGGCGACGTCGGATATGGCAAGACCGAAGTGGCCATGCGGGCGGCGTTCAAGTCGGTCATGGACGGCAAGCAGGTCGCCGTGCTGGCGCCGACGACCGTGCTGGCGTTTCAGCACCTCGAAACGCTGAAGCGCAGGTTCGCCGCGTTCCCGGTCCGCATCGACATGATCAGCCGCTTTCGAACCAAGCAGGAGATCGCGGGAGCACTGGAGGCGGCGGCCGCGGGGCGGGTTGACATCCTGGTCGGCACGCATCGCCTTCTTTCCAAGGACGTGGTGTTCAAGGATTTGGGTCTGCTCATCGTCGACGAAGAACAGCGCTTCGGGGTGACGCACAAGGAGCGCATCAAGCAGATGCGCAAGAAGGTCGACGTCCTGACGATGACGGCGACGCCGATTCCGCGCACGCTGAACATGTCGCTGGTCGGCATTCGCGACATGTCCGTCATCGAAACACCGCCCAAGGATCGTCTCGCGATTCAGACCAACGTCGTCAAGTTCGATTCCGCCGTGATCGCACGCGCCATCCGCAACGAGATGGCGCGCGCCGGCCAGGTGTATTTCGTCCACAACCGGGTGGAGTCGATCTTCTCGATGGGCAATCTGATTCAGCGGCTGGTCCCCGAAGCGCGCGTGGTGATCGGACACGGAAAGATGAACGAGGACGCACTCGAGCGGGCCATGCTCGACTTCATGGCGCACAAGTTCGACGTGCTGCTGGCCACCACCATCGTGGAGAACGGGCTCGATATCCCGAACGCCAACACTATCGTCATCAACCGTGCGGATCGCTACGGGCTCTCGCAGTTGTATCAGCTCCGCGGGCGGGTCGGGCGCAGCGACCGCCCCGCCTACGCGTATTTGCTGATTCCCCCCGAGCAGTCGCTTTCACCGGTGGCGCGCAAGCGGCTGGCGGCGATCAAGGAATTCAGCGATCTGGGCAGCGGCTTCCGCGTCGCCGCCCTCGACCTCGAAATCCGCGGCGCCGGGAACCTGCTCGGCGGCGCGCAAAGCGGTCACATCGAGGCGGTCGGCTTCGAGATGTACATGAAGCTGCTCGAAGAAACCGTCCGCGAGCTGAAGGGCGACCTCGAAGACGACGTGCGCGCAACCGTCAATCTGAGGATCGACTTCCGCATCGACGACGCCTACGTGGCGGACATGAATCAGCGGCTCATGATCTACCGGCGCATTGCCGCGGCGCGCAGCGAGGGCGAGCTGACGCAGATCATGGAGGAGATGCGGGATCGATACGGACCCCCGCCGGTGCCCGTGCTCAATCTCGCGGACTACGGGCGCATCCGCGTGTTCGCGGACGAGTTGGGCATCGACACCATCGATCGGGAGGGATCGGTTGTCGTGCTCAAGTTCCGCGAGAAGGCCAAGGTGGACCCAATCCGCGTCATTAACTTGGTGAGGGAGAGGGGCGATCTCCGGCTATTCCCGCCTTCGACCCTCAAGCTGGACCTCCGGCAGCCTCAGGGACCGGCTCTCGCGCCCGAGGCGCCGGTTTCAAAGGTCCCGCCCGGCCAGGGCAAGTCTCCAGCCTCGGGCTTCGGCATCCGGCGGACGCCGCGTGAGCGGCGCGAGCCGGCCTGGTGGACGGCGCGGGCCACGGCAGGCGAGGTGACGCCTGGGTTTTCCAAGGCCGAGATACTGCGTCCCAAAGCGGAAGATCCCCGGGCCTCCGGCGGCATTCTGGAACGCGTCGAGGACCTGCTCGAAGACCTGCGTGCATAGCGGGACGTCCTAAGATCCTGGATCCTGGGCGCAGAGCGCCGCGGCAGTCCGGCGAAGCCGGCTCTCCGAGATGGTCATGAAGCGAAGCGACCCCGCGGGCCGAAAGCCCGGCATAGTAAACTACTCATTTGCAGGTATTTAGATCATGAAACGCGTTGCCCTTACCGTCGCGCTCGTCGTCATGGGTGGCCTCGTTTTGGCGGCTCAACGAGGTGAAATCCTCGAACAGATTCTGGTCAAGGTCAACGGCGACATCATCACCAAGACCGAACTCGAGCAGCGCCAGATTGGCGCGCTGCGTCAGCGCGACCCGAATTTCCGGCCCGACACCGATACTGAGTTGCAGAAGGCACTCGGCGAGGTCACGCCCGATGTCATCGTGAATGCGATTGACGAGTTGTTACTGGTCCAGCGCGGCCGCGAGTTGGGCTACGCGCTCGGGACGGAGCAGTTCCAGGGCATCGTCGACAACATCAAGAAAGAAAACAAGATCGAAACCGAGGAGCAGTTTCAAGCCGCCCTCAAACAGGAAGGCCTGACCCTTGACGACCTGCGCCGCCAGATCGAACGGCAGATGCTCGTCAGCCGGGTTCAGCAAGTCGAAGTCGCCGGCAAGATCTCGGTGTCCGAAGACGACGTCAAGAAGTACTACGCGGAGAACCGCGACTCATTCACCACGCAGCCGCAACTGACGCTTCGCGAGATTCTGATCACGGTGCCGACCACCGAGCAGGGCGTTAACGTGGCCGCCGATGACGCTGCTCGCGCCAGGGCCGAGGAGATCCGCCAGCGCCTCGAGGCCGGAGAGCCGTTTGCGCAGTTGGCGTCGGACGTCTCGGAATCCGGATCGAAAGCCAATGGCGGCCTGATCGGGCCCATCGCCAGGACCGACCTCTCGCCGGAGTTGCTCAAGGAGGTCGATCCGCTCAACGTGGGTCAGTTGACGCGCGTGCTCCGCACCACCCGGGGGTATCAGATCATCAAGCTCGAAACGCGCACCGAGCAGAAGGTCAAAACGGTCGACGAAGCGCGTCCCGAAATCGCCGATCGCCTGGCGGCCGACAAGCAGCGGGACCACATGCTGGGCTACCTGCGGCAGCTTCGCACGCAGGCGATCATCGACTGGAAGAACGACGAGATCAAGAAAGCATACGACCTGGGCGTCAAGCAGCAGCTGAGCGATGTCCCCTGAGTGGTTTGCGATCTGGACGAGGTCGCGGCACGAGAAGCAGGTGCGCGATCAACTTCAGCAGAAGCACATCGAGGTCTTCCTGCCCACCATTACCAAGTGGAGCCGCTGGAAGGACCGCAAGAAGCAGGTAGAGTGGCCGCTGTTTCCGGGCTACTGCTTCGCGCGGTTCGACGTCGAGAACCGGCTCCCGGTTCTCAAGTGCGACGGCGTCGTCTCGATCATCGGGACTGAGGGGCATCCGTCGCCCATTCCCACGATTGAGATTGACAGCGTCCGGCAATTGATCGACAGCGAACTGGCGTTCGACCCGTGCCCGCACATCAAGGAAGGCATGATGACCGAGGTCAAAGCGGGCCCGCTCAAGGGGGTCGTCGGCCGTCTGATACGCAAGGGAGCTCACGCCCGGCTCGTGCTCTCAGTCGATCTCATTGGGCAGGCGGTGAGCGTCGAGGTCGATGCCGCCGACGTGAAACCTTTCTGACAGCGTGGTGGCGTTACCCATGGAAGCATTGGCAGCGGCGGTTCGAGTCGGGAGAGTGCACCTCGCCTCGCCGCTCGTGGTGTCGCCGATGGCGGGCATGACCGACACGGCGTTTCGTCGTCTCGTCAAACGTCACGGGGCGTGCGGGCTGGTCGTCACCGAGATGGTCAGCAGCGAGGGACTCGTGCGCGGCATCGACCGCACGCTCGAGTACGCCGAGTACACCGAAGAAGAGCGCCCGGTCTCGATTCAAATCTTCGGGGGTGACCCCGACAAGATGGCCGAAGCCGCGCGTATCGTCGAGGGTATGGGCGCCGACATTGTCGATGTCAACATGGGTTGTCCGGTCCCGAAGATCTCGCGGCATCAGGCCGGCTGTTCCTTGATGCGCGAGCCCGCGCATGCCGCGGCCATCATCGCGTCAATGGTGAAGGCTGTGAACATCCCGGTCACCGTCAAGATGCGCAAGGGGTGGGACGACAACGAGCAGACCGCACCCGAGGTCGCCAGACGTGTCGAAGATGCCGGCGCGGCGGCGATTACCATCCACGGGCGGACCGCGAAGCAGTCCTACACCGGTAGCGCGGATTGGGATTTCGTGGCGCGCGTGGCCGACGCCATTGGGATCCCCGTGTTCGGCTCAGGCGACTGCATCGAGCCGGACCAGATCGTGGAGCGTCTATCCCGTGGTATCAGCGGAGTGTTCGTGGGGCGCGGCGTACTGCGGAACCCCTGGATCCTCGCGCAGGCGCTCGACCTGCTCGAAGGGCGTCCGGCGCGTGTCGTCTCGGACGAGGAGCGCGGGCGCTTCCTGCTCGAATACATCGACCTGCTGCAGCACGAGCGCATCCGCGAAGAACCGGGCTTTCGCCATCTCGCACCCGCCATCCCTGGCGAATCTGGCGCACCTGTCGCGCCGCGCCATGATCGGTGGGTGATCAACAAGGTGCGCGCGCTGTGCTCCTGGTACACCAAGGGGCTCGATAACGGCTCGCACCTCCGGATTCAGGTGAACAAGGCGGAATCGCTGCAAGAACTGCGGGATCTGATCACGGCGTTCTTCTGTGATCAGGGATCAGGGATCAGGGATTAGGGATTAGGGATTGGCGGGATCGCGGACAATGAAGTCAAAACCCAATCCCCCATCCCCAATCCCCAATCCCTGATCCCTGATCCCTGATCCGCCATGCACATCCCGAAGCGCGTTCGAGACATCGAGCTTCCCCAATTCGACCTGCTCAACGACATCGCCACCAGCTGGCGTCACAAAGGCGTGGACGTCATCACGCTCGGCCAGGGCCTGCCGGGTTTCGATCCGCCCCGCGTCGCCGTGGACGCTCTGCGCGCCGCCGTCGGGGACGGCGCTTCCCACATCTACTCGGCCGACGCCGGCCTTCCCGAGCTGCGCAGCGCGCTGACCAGATCGTTCACGTCCCTCGGCGCGTCGCTGGACCCCGACACAGAGGTCATCATCACCGCTGGGGGAAATCAGGCATTTCAACTCGCCCTGACCACACTGATTGACCCTGGCGACGAAGTGGTGCTCGCGTCGCCGTTCTTTCTGAATCACGAGATGGCGATTCGTTCGGTCGGCGGCGTCCCAATCGAGGCGCCGATGAAGGCATCCTGCGGGTTCATGCCCGCGTGGGACGACCTGCTGCCGCACATCGGGCCCAGGACGCGTGCACTGGTGCTGGTGACGCCGAGCAACCCGACGGGTGCCATCACGCCGCCTCACGTGCTCGGGCAAATCGTTTCGGAATGCGCGGCCCGCGCAGTCATCGTCTTGGTCGACGAGACCTACCTGCGATTCGCATATGACAGCGAGCCATTCACTGCGCTCTCGCTGCCGCAATGGCGCGACAACGTCGTGGTGGTTGGCAGCTTCTCGAAGCAGTTCGCGATTACGGGTTGGCGCTGCGGATATCTCGTGGCGAGTGGCGACGTGATTGCCGAAGCCCTGAAGATTCAGGATGTCATGGTGATCTGCGCGCCGGTGCCGGTGCAGCGGGCGGTGGCGGCCACCCTCGAGGCCGAGCCGGATTACGCGAACCGTTGGCTTCCGGAGCTCCGCGCGCGCCGCGATTTGCTGGTGGACGCCCTCACCGCAATTCCCGGGGTGACCCCTGTCAAGCCGTCCGGCGCGTTTTTCGTCATGGCGGCGTTCGAAGGAATGCACGACTCACGCCGGGCGGCGATGGACCTGATCGAGCAACAGCAGGTCGTGGCGATCCCAGGAGCCTTCTTCGGGCACTCGGCACAAGGCTACTTGCGCCTTTCGTACGGAGCGGCCTCAAAGGAGCGGCTGCGCGAGGCGGCCGCACGTCTGGCCGAATTTCAGCGGCAAGGCCTTTAGGGCCCAGGCGCCCTAGCGGCGTTCGAGCTTGCGGATGAACCACTCCTTGAGCCCTTCCTGCTGTTCGACTAAAATCGCATCTCTGCACTCTCTCCTACACGGATCAAAGTAACGTAGCTCATGCCTCTCCGCGTGGCCTTCGATCTGGACGGCACCATCGCCGACATGCACCTCGTCCTCCGCAAGGAGGCCGAGCGCCTGTTCGGGGAAGCTGACTTGTCCAAGACAGCGGATCGGCCGGGCACCGATTCGACGGCCAACGACGACGTCACCGCCGCCAGCGCGCCGGCGGGCAAACCCGAAACCTCCAAGGTCATGGCCGACATGCACCTGACGGGCCGGCAGCAGATGCGGCTCTGGGAACACGTCAAGACGATTGAGAACTTCTGGGGTGGCTTGCCCGAGATGGAGCCGGGCATCGTCGCGCGTATCGCGCAGACGGCCGCCACTCGGCGGTGGGAAGTGCTATTTTTGACAACACGGCCCCTGGTCGCGGGCGAGACGGTCCAGATTCAGAGCCAGCGCTGGCTCCAGGCGCATGGCTTCCCGCTGCCGAGCGTGTTCGTCGTGCAGCGCTCGCGCGGCAGGATCGCCGAAGCCCTCGAACTCGACGCCGTCGTCGATGATCGGCCGGAGAACTGCCTGGACGTGGCCGTTGATTCGAAGGCCAAACCGATTCTCATCTGGGCCGGCGACCCGAAGCGCGTTCCGCCTGGCGCCAAGCGTCTGGGCGTGCGCGTGGTATCGTCCATTGCCGACGCGCTCGAGTTGCTCATCACGCTCGACGATTTGAAGAATGAGCTAGGTGTGGTCCGCTCCATCAAGAAGTTCTTTGGCAAGGAAACAGCTGTTTGACGCCGGAAGCCTGAGTTGCATGGGCCATCTCTATGTCGGCACCGCACGGGCGCGACTCGGGCCGGCGGCGGCAATCCTCGATGCCGCCGGCGGCGCGGTGGCTGCCTGCGAAGAGAACAGGCTGACGCGAGCGGTGGACTCGGGCACCGTGGGACCGCCCGAACTGTCGATCAGCGAGCTACTGCGATATCTCGGACACGAGCGCACGGACATCACGACGATCGCGGGCGTCGGCGACGAGGGAGAGGTCGATCCTCACCTGGCTCACGCCGCGTATGCGCGACGCGCGTCGGGGTTCGACGACACGCTCGTCGTGGTGTGCGGCACCGAAACTTCCGCGGGGGTCGGAGCCGAAGCGCTGCCGTTCGTCCCGAAATCGTCGATCACCGCTGAATACGCGCAATTGACCGGCCGGCTTGGCTTGAGGCCGAGGCGAGACGAGCATCTCGTCGAAGCCCTCGCGCGCGGGGGACACAAGGAAGCAGCCGCCGTGCAACAGCGGCTCGGCGACGATCTACTGGACATGCTGGCGGCGCTGCAGACGCAAACCCGCGTGAATCGGGTCTGTCTCTCGGGCGGGTTGTTTTTCAATACGTACTTCACGACGCGTGTGGCCGCGTCCGCGATATTCGAAGACACCTACGTGCCGCCGCATCCGGGACGCAACGGCGCGGCGCTCGGGGCGGCACTTACTAGTGTCACAAGTGGCACAGGTGGGAAAGGTGCAGCAGGTGCGGGTGCTACAGGTGGACCAGGTGCAGCAGGTGCGGAGGGCGTTGGGTCGGCGTATCTGGGACCTTC
>Ga0136627_1000472_pt1 | contig 15085 bp, 15 predicted proteins | sample AntDrymUQ4892206_2_FD_104652 | JGI IMG/M metagenome (GOLD analysis project Ga0136627, IMG submission 104652) | Polar desert sand microbial communities from Dry Valleys, Antarctica - metaG UQ489 (22.06) | ecosystem: Environmental > Terrestrial > Soil > Desert | place: Antarctica: Dry Valley... | reverse complement strand
CGGCCTCGGCCGCGAGCCCGCCCTGCGGGCCTCGGCGTCGCACACGGGCGCGAAGCGCCCCGCCGTGCGGTCGGCGGCGAAGCTGCGCTTCGCCAGGCGCGGGCGCCGTGCGGTCCTGCGCGCGCTTTCGAGCGCCAGGCGCTCGAAGCGCATCACGCGCACCCAGCGCGTGCGCTACCGGCGCTTCTACGTCCTCGCCCGCACGCGGGCCCGGCGCCTGGGCGGCACGCGCGGTCGCGAGCTCGCGTCGGTGGTCTCGACCGTCGAGGCGATCGCGATCCGCCGTGCGCTGAACGCTGCGCGGATGCCCGCCCTGTTCCTGATCTTGCGCCGCAACGCCGAGTTCTGGCCGCGCAGCCCGCTGCCCAGTCCGCGCGGGACGGTGCAGTTCCGCGGCAGCGAGATGCTCTTCGAGTACTACCCCGGCTACGGCCTGCAGCTCCAGCCGCTGGTCAACTTCAAGCTGGCCAACAACCTCCACGGCGCGTGCGTGAAGCAGACCGAGGTCCCATGCGACCGTGGCGCGCTGCGAAGCCTGCTGCGCGAGCTCGTGCGCACCTCCTCGCGCCGCGGGGGCTTTCGCACCTGGGAGTACTACTTCGAGTTCGGCGGCGGGCGACCCCCGTGGATCAGCGGCATGGCCCAGGCGACGGCGATCCAGGCCTTCGGCCGTGCCTCGGAGCTGCTCGGCAAGTCCGCCTACCGCGGCTACGCGCAGGATGCGATGGCCGCTTTCGAGACGCGCGCCCCGGTGGGGGTGCTGACCGACGGCCCGCTCGGGGGCCCGCACTACCTCCAGTACTCCTTCGCCCCCTCGCTGTACATAACCAACGCGCTGCTCCAGACCGTCACCGGCCTCTACGACTACACCGCAGTCACCGGCGACAAGCGCGCCCGGAGGCTGTGGCGCGCGGTCGAGCCCGAAGCCCGCGCCGAGCTCGTGGCGAGCGACACCGGCAGCTGGTCGACCTACTCCTACCGCGGCGCGGAGTCGACGCGCGAGTACCACGAGCTGCTGCGCGAGTTCGCGGCGAGTCTCTGCAGCCGTCTGCGTCACGACACCTACTGCGACACCGCCGAGCGCTTCGAGCGCTACGTCCGCCGACGCGACGCGCGCTGAGCCAGCCCGACCAGGGCTAGGATGGCCCCGGTGAGCCCGCGCACCATCCTCTGCACGGGCAAGGGCGGCGTCGGCAAGACGACCGTCGCCGCAGCGACCGCCCGGCGCTGCGCCGCGGCCGGTCTGCGCACCGTCGTGCTCTCGACCGATCCCGCGCACAGCCTGTCCGACGTCATGGAGGTCGGGCTCTCGAGCAGGCCGACGGCCGTCGCGCCGCTGCTCGACGGCCAGGAGGTTCAAGCCCAGGAGGAGGCCGAGCGCCACTGGGAGGCCGTCTCGGAGTGGCTCGGCGGAATGTTCTCCGAGCGCGGCGTCGACCCGATCGCGGCCGAGGAGCTGACCGTCCCGCCGGGCCTGGACGAGCTGTTCTCGCTGCTGCAGATCAAGGCCCACCACGACTCCGGCGAGTACGACGTGATCGTCGTCGACTGCGCTCCGACCGGCGAGACGCTGCGTCTGCTCTCGTTCCCCGACGTCTGCACCTGGTGGCTCGAGAAGGTCTTTCCCGCACAGAGCCGGATGGTCGCCGCCGCGCGACCGCTCGCGCGCACGCTGATGCCGGACCTGCCGCTGCCCAGCGACGGCGTGCTCGCCGACGTCGAGCGGCTCGTGCGCAACCTCGTATCGATGAACGACATCCTGCGCGACCGCGAGCGGACCTCGATCCGCCTGGTGATGAACCCCGACCGAGTCGTGATCAAGGAAGCGATGCGCACCTTCACCTACCTCAACCTCTACGGGTTCCTGACCGACGCGGTGATCGTCAACAGGGTGCTGCCCGAGGCCGCCGGCGAGGGCTACTTCGCCGACTGGCGCGCGCGCCAGCAGGAGAACCTCGAGCTCGTCCATTCGGCGTTCTCGCCGGTGCCGATTCTCGCCGCCCCGCACTTCCCGCGAGAGGTCACCGGAGCAGCGGCACTCGACGAGCTCTCCGAGGCGGTCTTCGCCGGCAGCGCGGCGCACGACGTCCTGCACCACGAGCTCTCGCAGGAGCTCACGGCGACCGACGGGGAGGCCACGCTGCGCCTCGCGCTGCCCTTCGCCGAGCGGGGCGAGATCCAGCTCAAGAAGATCGGGCTGGAGGTCATCGTCCGGGTCGGCCGCCAGAAGCGGACTATCATCCTCCCGCCGGCGCTGGGGACCTACGCCGTGAGCGGGGCGCGTTTCAGAGACGCAGCGCTCGAGGTCCACTTCAGCCAGGCAGGTGATGGAGATCCGCCAACGGATGAGAGCTGACGGGGAGGGGCAACCGACCTGGGGCCAGGGCAGCGAGGGCCTCGGCGGTCCGAGCGGCGCGCCCGGGGGACCTCCACACGGCGGGCTCGACCTCAGCGCGCTCATAGTCCTGCTCGACGCCGTGCGCCGTGGCGCACCCGCCGAGCTGCAGGATCGCGTGAACGGCCTCATCCGTGAGGCCCTGCTGACGCTGCGCTCGCTGATCGACTGGTACCTCGAGCGCCTCGAGCGCAGCCCGCCCGAGCGCACCGTGCAGGACATCCCGATCGATTAGGGATGTAGCTGGGGGCTCGCGCCCCAGGCCCCGAGCCACCTGGCCGGCCGGAGCGGCTCCCGGTTGAGGGCCACCTGGCCGGCCTCCAGCGTTCAGTCGTCGAGCTTGTCGCGCTCGGGCGCCTGCGCTCTGTCGCCCGCCTCGGGATCCTGGGAGGAGTGCGGGTCGCTGGTGCTGATGCTGCCGGTCGGCGGGTGCGGCTCCTCACCGAAGGGCAGGCCGTCGGGATCCGGCGGGTCGCGGGGGTCATCGCGCTGCTCGTAGGGGTCGGGCCACTCGGTGGGGTCGGGCTCGCCCACCGGGTTGTTGAGCTCGTGGTGGGGGTCGCGGTCGCGGTCGGGCAGGGGATCGGTGTCGGCCGGCGGCTCGGGGAACCCGCCCTCGGCGGTACCGGGATCCGCGGTACGCGGCTGGTTGGGATCTTCTGTATCCATGACTGCGCCCTACCCGCCCGCGGAGCGCGGAAACGATCTCGTGGACTGGTTCGATCGCTGCCACGGCGCCGGATAGCCTGTCGAGCATGAAGACCTGGGTGCTCACGGGCTCGCTGGAGAACTTCCGCGCGACGCGTGAGCACGGCTTCCGGCTGATCGGCGCCAAGGAGAAGCGCCGGGCGATGGCCGAGCAGATCGAGCCGGGCGACCAGATCGTCTTCTACGTCACAGGCGTGCAGGCCTTCGGCGGGGTCGTGCGCGTCACCTCGGCGATGTTCGAGGACCGCGAGCAGGTGTGGCCCGGCAAGCCCGGCAAGGCCGACCCCTACCCCTGGCGCTTCGAGACCGAGCCGGTGCAGGTCCTCGACGAGGACCGGTTCGTGCCGGCGATCGAGCTGGCGCCCGAGCTCGAGCACGTGCGCAAGTGGCCAGGCGAGCACTGGCGCCTGGCCTTCCAGGGCCAGCTGCGGACGGTCTCCGAGCACGACGCCGGCCTGCTCGAGCGACGCATCGCGGCTGCCGCGCGGGCCGGCGCCTCGGTGTGAAGGTCGGGCGCAAGGCTGGCCGGCGGACCCGGTCGCAGAACGCTGGCGGGCGGACTCGGTCGAAGGGCACCCGCGAGGTGTGGCGCGCGCTCAACATCGAGCAGCGCGTGGCCGCGGTCGGCGCCGTGCTGCTGATCGTGAGCACATTCGGGCCCTTCTCCTTCGTCGAAGCCGCCGTCGCCCTGGCCGGGCTCGCGGTGCTCGCCCTGCTGCGCGCGCGCGGCGAGGGCCGGCGCTTCCACCTGCCGCTCGGTGACGGGACGGCGATCCTGGTGGCGGCGCTGTGGTCGGCGCTGCTGATCGTCACCCGGCTGTTCGACCGGCCGCTGGGCCAGAGCGTGCTCGCGCTCGGCTGCGCGGCGATCCTCGCCGCCGCCGGGCTGCGCGAGCGCACCAAGCGCCCAGCCGACGACCTTCCGCCGGAGGCGCCCCCCAGCCCGCGGGACGAGCCCGACCCCGCGGCCACCGAGCCCCTCCACCCTGAGCCCGACGAGGAGCCCACCGCGTGGCTCGACGACGTCGGCGAGGACCCGACCCGGGGCCCGACGGACGAGCCGGCAGGCGATCCCACCGTTCGGGACGAGCCCACCGAAGCCACCACGTCGGACGAGCCCGCCGACACCCCCACACGGCGCCTGCGCGATTAGTCACGAGCCGGCGTCTGCGCGACCGATCACCTGCGTGCGGGAAGCGGCTCGGCGGCGGGCGCTGAGTGCTCGACGGCGGCCTCGCGCGGAGCGCCGGCGAGCGCTCCGCCAGCACACCCATCGGCTTCGATCCGGCCGCCGCGCCCGCTGATGCCGAGCAGGGCGAGCACCCCGCCGAGGCCGACCAGTCCGGCGGAGATCGCCATCGCGAGGTGGAACGCGCCCAGCGACGCATCGGCGGCGTCCCCGTAGCGCGCGGCCACCAGCGCACCGACGAGCGCGATGCCGAACAGTCCGGCCGCTCGTGCGATCGCGTTGTTGACCCCGCTCGCGATGCCGGCATTGCGCTCCTCGGCCGCGGCGAGCACCGTCGCGGTCAGCGGCGCGACGGTCATAGCCAGGCCGACGCCGAAGGCGATCAGCGCCGGGAGGAGGTCGGTCGCGTAGCCGACGTCCTTTGGAGCACGCGTCAAAAAGGCCAGGCCCGCCGCCGACACAAGTGGCCCGAGACCCATGAACAGCCGCGGTCCAAAGCGGTCCGCGAGCGCGCCGAAGCGGCGCGAGAGGAGGAACATGATCACCGTCACGGGGATGCTCGCGCTGCCCGCCGCCAACGCGCTGTAGCCCGCCCCGCGCTGGAGGAAGATCGCCAGGAAGAAGAACAGCAGCGACAGGCCGGCATACATCGAGAGCGTCTCGAGGTTGCCGACCGCGAAGTCGCGGTTGCGAAACAGGCCGAGCGGAAGCATCGGGGCCGGCGCCCTGCGCTCGTAGGCGACGAAGCCCGCCAGCAGCGCGAGTCCGCCCGCGATGGGCAGCGCGACACTGGGATCTGCAAAGCCGGCCTCGGGCTGGCGGATCAGCCCGAAGGTCAGCGCCGCGAGGCCGGCTGCGCAGGCGCTGCCGCCACGCACGTCGATCGGCACGTCGGCGCCCGCGCCCCGGCCGGCCGGGATGACGCGGGCGATCAGCGCCAGCGCGATCGCGACGACGGGCAGGTTGATGGCGAAGATCCAGCGCCAGGATGCGACGTCCACGAGCTGCCCGCCGATCAGCGGGCCGAGCAGGACCCCGACCGCTCCCCACGCCGTCCACGAGCCGACCGCGGCGCCGCGCTCCTCGCGCGGGAAGGTCGCGACGATCACCGCCAGCGCGGCCGGCGTCAGCAGCGCGCCCGAGACGCCCTGCAGCGCACGAGCGATCACGAGCAGCTCGATCGTCGGCGCGACCGCGCACAGCAGCGAGGTCGCGCGACGTTGACGACCGTCGAGTCGATCGTGACGACGGTCGAGCCGAGGATGCACGCGAGCAAGACCAGGCGCTTGTGCGAGTCCGAGCGCAGCCGTCGCGCCGAAGCAGCCATCGCGCAAGTATGCGCTGCGGGCGAGTGCGTCGCACCGGTGGTGACTCGCCAATCACGTTTGCGCAGCCGGACGCGGGGTAGCCGCCGACGCATGACCGCTCCCCCGGCGTTGCCGCGACCGAGCCCACTGGCGGAGTACTCGCCGACCGAGCACCGTCCACTCGCCGGCTACGCGACCCTCGTCGCGGCCTACGGCGCGATGCTCGCGGGAACCATCGCGGCAGCTCGGGCCACGGGCCGCCAGGTGCCAGATCGAGTCGGAGCCGGCGATTTGGCGATCATCGGCATGGCGACGCACAAGCTCAGCCGGCTGATCGCCAAGGACAAGGTCATGAGCTTCCTGCGCGCGCCCTTCACGCGCTTCGAGGAGGAGACCGGCCAGGGAGAGGTCTCCGAACAGCCACGCGGCCGGGGCATCCAGATGGCCGTCGGCGAGCTGATCCTGTGCCCATACTGCCTCGCCCACTGGGTGGCGACGGGCTTCGTCGCCGGCCTCGTCTTCGCTCCGCGCCACACGCGCCTCGTCGCAGCCACCTACACGGCCGAAGCGGTCGCCGACTTCCTCCAGCTGGCCTACCACGCGGCCGAAGCGCGGTCGTGAGCGCCGATCGCGCGGCCGTGGGCCGCAGCTCGGTGGACCGCCGTCGGCTATGAGGCGCCGGCCGCCAGGGCCTCCTCGACCGCGCGCCGAGCGCCCTCGCGCCACACCTCGCCGTGACCGGTGAGCAGCGTTTGGGGCGCCGGTTTCGACGAGGGCCGTCCAGCGCGACCAGGTTGCGCTCGCTGTCGGCCGTAGCGGCGCCGGAAACGATCTGCAGCGTCCCTTCGGTACAGCGCCTGACCTGTTCACTTGGTCCTCTCGGGTCCGGGTGACGGTGGCGGGCGAACCGCGCCGGCCAAGCCGCTCTGAGCCGGTGACGTGCCGTGCGTCGTGGCGCGGCCTCCATGCTCAACCTGCCAGGGAGCCCGCGACCTCCGAGACCGGCCGCGGACCGGGCCCGACGTACCTCGCACTCGGGCGGATCAGGCGCGCCTCGCGCTTCTGCTCGAGGATGTGGGCGGCCCACCCGCCGACGCGCGCGGAGGCGAACAGCGGCGTGAACAGGTTCGGCGGGACGTCCGCGGAGTCGAGCACGACCGCGGACCAGAACTCGACGTTCGTGGCCAGCACGCGGTCGGGCTTGCGTGCCTTGAGCTCGGCCAGGGCGGCGCGTTCGAGCGCCTCCGCGGCCTCGAGCCGGGGTGCGCCGATCTCGCGGGCGGTCCTGCGCAGCACGCGCGCCCGCGGGTCCTCGGCCCGGTAGACGCGGTGGCCGAAGCCCATCAGCCGGTCGCCGCGGTCGAGGGCGTCACTGACCCACGCCTCGGCGTCTCCGCGCTCCTCGACCCCTTCCAGCATCGAGAGCACGCGCGACGGCGCGCCGCCGTGCAGGGGCCCCGAGAGCGCGCCGACCGCGGCCGAGAGCGCCGCGGCGACGTCGGCGCCGGTGGAGGTGACGACGCGCGCGGTGAACGTGGACGCGTTCATGCCGTGCTCGGCGGCGGCGATCCAGTAGGCGTCGATCGCCTTGACGTGATCCGGGTCGGCCTCGCCGCGCCAGCGCACCAGGAAACGTTCGGGAATCGAGGTCGCCTTGTCGATCTCGACCTGGGAGACGGGCGCGTAGCCGGTGCCGCGGGCAGACTGGGCGACGAAGGAGAGGCCCATCACAGCCACCCGCGCGAGCTCCTGGCGGGCCTGCTCGTCGGAGATGTCGATGACCGGCTCGAGCCCCCACTCGGAGCCAAGCATCGCCAGCGACGCCTGCAGGTCGACGCGCGGGTCGGCGGTGCGCACGGCGAGCGGATGCGGGATGGCGGGGGGGAGCCCGGGGTCGAAGGAGCCGTCCACGAGCAGGCCCCAGACCTTCTCGAAGGGCACCTTGCCGACGAGGTCCTCGATGTCCACCCCGCGATACCGCAGCGAGCCGCCCTCCCTGTCTGGCTCGGCGATCTCCGTCTCGAAGGCGACGACGCCCTCGAGACCGGACTGAATCTCAGCTACCTCGGCCAAAGTGGCCTCCTCTTGCCTCGCTGGCGACGAACGCCGAGGTTAGCCGACCACTTACGGTGCGCCCGTGGTCGCGACGTGGCGAGTCAGCCCCGCCGAGGCCGCCACCGTCGCGGACCTGGTGGCCGAGCTCCCGTCACCGGTTGGAGCGCTCGCAGCCACCGCCGAAGAGCTTCGCGCGCGACATCGTCGTTGATCGCTGAGCCCGCCACCGAATACCTGCTCGCCGGCGAAAGCCGGCGCAGAGGCGGCGGGGTCTGTCAGCTGCGCTTCCACTACGGGATCTGACACGCCGCCGAGGACGGTCTGCTGGAGGACCTTTACGTGCGCTCGGACGCGGACTCTCTCGAAACGACCACAGCTTGGCACCGGGCCTCCGACGCCGAGCCCAATCCAATCTGGTCACGTCCGGTGCGCCCAGCGTGGATATCGCCGCGCTGGGGGCCGCCTTCGTCGTGTTGCGGTCGCGGCTCCCACTCACTTCGCCTTGGTCTGGTCAGCCGCGCGGCGCGCGTTGCGCTAGCCGTTCGTTGGCGCTCGAGCCGGGCCAGTAGGCTCGGTCGCCGTGGCGATCCTGCATGAGCACGTCGATGGCTACCTGCGCTCGCTGCGCCCCGAGCGCGACGGCGCTATGGCCGAGATGGAGGCGCTCGCCCAGCGCGACTCGGTGCCGATCGTCGCCTGGGAGACCGGCCGGCTGCTCGCGTCGCTGTGCCGCGCCACCGACCCGCGCGTGCTCGAGGTCGGCACCGCGATCGGCTACTCCGCGCTGCACATGGCACAGCAGCTTTCCGAGGGCTCGATCGTCACGCTCGAGTACGACAACACGCGGATCGCGAGCGCCCGCGAGCTGCTCGACCGCGCCGGCGTCGGCGACCGGGTCGAGATCGTCGAGGGCGACGCCCGGGAGACCATCCCGACGCTGCAGGCCCCATTCGACCTGATCTTCCTCGACGCCACCAAGGGTGAGTACCGCGACTACCTGCGCCTGGCCGAGCCGCTGGCCTCCAACCGGGCGCTGCTGCTGATCGACAACGTGCTGATGTCGGGCGAGGTCGCGCTGCCCCACGGCACCGATACGGGCTGGGGCGACGAGTCACTGGCCGCGGCTCGCGCGCTCAACGCCGAGTTGCTCGCCGGCACGGACTGGCTGGGCTCGGTGCTGCCCGTCGGAGACGGCGTCGCGCTGGCGACGCGGCGGAGCTGACCGCGGTAGTGCGGCGCTCGCCGGCACGCCGGCCGTGGCCGTGAGCCGGGGAACGACCGGCGGCAGGTTGGACCGCGAAGCGCTCGAGACCGAGCCGCCGCGTGCGCACGACCTGACAAGAGCCCAACCGAGCCCGCTGGCGTATCTGTTCGCGAGCGTCGAGCAGCTGCTGTCCGGCGGCCTTGCGGTGTTCGTCCACGAGGCCGTGTTCTCACCACTGCTCGAATGCATTTCAAGGTGGCATCGAGCGGCTCGTCCGGTCGAGGGCTCGGGCCGCCAGGCGGTCAGGCCGAGCCGGACTTGCGGCCCGGGCGCGGCGTGGGCTCCGGAGGCGGCGTACTGGGGTCCGGGCGCGCCGCGGGCGACTCGACCGTCTCCTGCTCGGTGACATCCAGCGGCGGGCGGTTCGCCGGCGACTCGACGCGTGTCGGCTCGTCGACGACGCCCGGGCCCGAGCTCTCCACGGTGGTCACCGGCGCGTCGGTCTCCACGGTGGTGACCGGCCCATCGTCCTCCTCGCCGTCCTCACCGGCGTCGAGCACCCGCTGCTCGGGCTCCTCCGGCGTCCGGCCCGGCGGCGCGTCGACGCGGTCGAGCGCGTCCTCGGCAATGCCCAGCACCTCGTCGGCGAGCGTGCGCATCTCCTCGACCAGCCGTGCTCGCTCATCCCAGATCCGGCGGGCGTCGTGCTCGAGCTGCTCGGCGCGCTCGTCGGCCTCGCGGATGACGATCTCGGCCTCGCCCTCGGCGCGGCTCAGGCGGCCGTCGGCCTGCGAGCGCGAGCGCGCCGTGATCTCCTCGGCGGCGTCATGCGCGCGCTGAAGGATGGCGGTCGTCTCCTTGCCGACCTCGTCGAGGGCGCGCTTGACCGCGGAGTCGCGCGGCGCCTGCTCCTCGAGGCGCTCGACCAGACGCGCGACGTCCTCGCGCCAGGCGTCCACGGCGGCCCGCTCGTACCCGCGCATCGCGACCGGGAACTGCTCGGCTCGGACCTTGTCGGCGGCGCTGCGGCGGTTGGACCGGCGCGCGCGGGAGCTGGAGCTCGGCGTCAGCTGATGCTCGTCGGTGATCGGTGTCTCGTCGGCCATGCCCTCAGTATGCCTCGCGCGCGGACTCACCGGGATGCCTGCAGCGCAACGGGGATCAGGACCGTCGAGAGGAATACCAGGAGGATGCCCGCGGCCACCATCGTGCGGGAGCGGAACAGGTGTCCGAAGCTGCCCAGGATAAAGCCGAGCCCGAACATCAGGATGAAGACGTTGGGCGAGATGCGAAAGCCCTCGCTGACGTCCGGGCCCCGCTCGGGATCGAGGAAGTCACCCTGTGCGATCAGAGTCAGAATGAGGGCCACGCAGGCGAAAGTATCCTTGGCCGCGTGCGCGCGCAGTTCCAGTCGATTGAGGAGACTTCCACCGCGCTCGGCGCGGCGGGCTACCTGGCGGGCGAATCGACGGCCCTGGTCTCCTTCCTGGCGAGCCGGCTGGGCAAGCCCGTGCTCGTCGAAGGGCCCGCGGGCGTCGGCAAGACCGAGCTCGCCAAGGCCCTCGCACGCGCCACCGGTCGCGAGCTCGTGCGCCTGCAGTGCTACGAGGGCCTCGACGAGGCCAAGGCGCTCTATGAGTGGAACTACCGCAAGCAGCTGCTGCGGATCCAGGTCGAGGCCTCCGACGCCGGCTGGGATGAGGTCCGCGACGACATCTTCGGCGAGGAGTTCCTGCTCCCCCGGCCGCTGCTGAGCGCGATCTCCGCGCAGCAGCCGGTGGTGCTGCTGATCGACGAGATCGACAAGACCGACCAGGAGTTCGAGGCGATGCTGCTCGAGGTGCTCTCGGACTTCCAGGTCTCGATCCCCGAGTTCGGCGTGGTGGAGGCCCGCACCCGCCCGCTGGTGCTGCTGACCTCCAACAACTCGCGCGAGCTGACCGAGGCGCTCAAGCGCCGCTGCCTCTACCTCTGGCTCGACTATCCCGACATCGAGCGCGAGCTCGAGATCGTGCGGCTGCACACGCCCGAGCTGTCGGAGGACATGGCGCGCAAGCTCGTCGAGGTGGTCCAGATGGTGCGCGCGCTGGACCTCAAGAAGCCGCCGTCGATCGCGGAGTCGATCGACTGGGCGCGCGCGCTGCTGCTGCTCGGCGCCGAGGACCTCGACGGCGCGATGCTCGAGCAGACCATGAGCGTGATCGTCAAGCACCGTACCGACCTCGACCTCGTCGCCGAGCGCGTCGGGGTCAAGCTCACGGATGGCCTGATCGGCCGTGCCGCCGCCTCCTAGCTCCCGGGCGCGGCTCCACGGCGGCGCGACCGAGCCGCCCGGCCCCCCCGGGATGGCGCCGCGGCTGCTCGAGTTCGCCGACGAGCTGCGCAGCGAGGGCATGGCGGTCGGGACCTCGGAGCTGCTCGACGCCTTCGCGGCGCTCGGGACGGTGAGCTGGACACGGCGCGACTGCTTTCGGGAGGCGCTCGCCGCGACGCTCGCCAAGTCGCAGGAGGATCGGCGCGTGCTCGACCTCGTCTTCGACCGCTTCTTCTTTCGCGCGGCCGAGCGCGAGGCCGTCGCGCGGGGGCAGAAGGAGGGCGGTCAGGGCGACGGCGCGGGCGAGGCCGACCCCGAGCAGCTCGACGTGGACGCGCTGCGCGAGCGCATCCGCGGCGCGCTGCAGGGCCAGGACGGCTCCGACGGCGAGCTGCGCGACCTGGCCCGCCTGGCGATCGCCGCGTTCGGCCGGCAGGGCGAGGGCTCGGGGGTGATCGGCGTCGACGTCCAGCGGATCCGGCGGACGCTCGGGCTGCGCGGCGAGGCGCCCGCGGGCCGCGACCCCGATCCGGACGCCGTGCCGCGCGAGCGTCTGCGCGAGTTCGAGCGCCACGTCCGGCGCGAGCTGGAGCGGGCGCTGATCGAGCGCACCGAGGCGCTGCCGCCCTCCAAGCCGCTGCGCGAGCTGGACCGCGCTCTGCCCACCGGAGCGGCCCAGGACCTCGCGGCCGTGCACCGCATCGTCGCCCAGATGCGCCGGCGCCTGGCGACCCAGGGACGCGAGGCGCGCGGGCGCAGCCGGTCGTCGGTCGTCGACGTGCGGCGCACCATGCGCACCTCGCTGCAGACCGGCGGCGTGCCGCTCGAGCTGCGCTACCGCCCGCGCCGGCCGCGGCGACCGGAGCTGTTCGTGCTCTGCGACGTCTCCACGAGCGTCACCAGCGCGAGCGTCTTCTTCCTGAGCGTGCTCCACGCGCTGCACGACTCCTTCCGCAAGCTGCGCTCGTTCGTCTTCGTCGAGCGGATCTCCGAGGTCACCGAGGTCTTCGAGCGCGAGCGCAGCTTCGAGGCGGTCTCGCGCGCAATCTCCGGCGACGCCGGCGTCGCCGACGTGTCGGGCTACACCGACTACGGGCGCGTCTGGCTGGAGTTCCTCGCCCAGGTGGTCGACGACCTGGACCCCCGCTCGACCGTGGTGGTGCTCGGCGACGCGCGGACGAACGGCCGCGAGCCCCACGCGCGCGCCTTCGGCGCGGTCGCCCAGCGCGCCGGGCGGACCTTCTGGATGAACCCCGAGCCCAAGCTCTACTGGAACTACGGCGACTCGGTGATGGCCGCCTACGAGCCCCACTGCGACGGCGTCTTCGAGTGCTGGACCACGCAGCAGCTCGAGGGCTTCGTCAACGCGATCGCCGACCTGCGGCCGGTGGTGCGACCGGCCTGAGCGGCGCGCGCAAGAATTGGACCGTCTGTGCGCGTGGTCACGCATGAGGCAGCGGGCGGCTTCGACAGGCACTCGGCCTGACTCCCGACGACGGTTGGCCGAGGAGCTCGCCGCCACGGGCGTGACCGCGACCTGCCTCGTGATCGACCGCTACCACCGCCTCGAGGGAGTGCGCGTCGACGAGGTCGCGGTCTCCCGGCCCCACGGGGCCGGCGGAGGTCCGCGTCGCGGTCGCGGCGGCGGAGATCGGGCCGTGGGTCGTGTTCACGACCGACGGCGCGTTCGCCGGCGCTGCTCGACGACGCCCAGCACCGCGCCTGATCTGTGCTCCAGGGGCTGACCTTCCGGCCGACTGGTGCGGTGGTGGCCGCCGCTACGACGTCGCTCCCGGAGAAGCTCGGCGCGGATCTCAACTTCGACTACCGCTTCGCCTGGCTGCGCGACCTCAGCCTGACGATCCGCTCGCTGTGGATCGCGGCATGTCCCGACGAAGCCAACCGGCTCTTCGAGTGGATCGCCGACGCTGCCGGGCACCTGGGGCACGAACGGGTCCAGATCATGTACGGCGTCGAGGGTGAGCGCAACCTGGCCGAGCACGAGCTGATGCATCTGCCCGGCTTTCGTGAGAGTCGCCCGGTGCGGGCGGGAAACGCAGCGTGGGATCAGGAGCAGCTTGACGTGCTCGGCGAGGTGCTGGATGCCGCCGAGCAGCTGCGCGAGCAACTCTCAGAGCTCAGCGAGCCCACTCGTCAGCTCCTCGTCGCGCTGGCCGACCGCGCGGCTGCAACCTGGCGCGAGCCCGACGCCGGGATGTGGGAGGCCCGCGATCAGCAACGTCAGTACGTGTCCTCCAAGGTGATGTGCTGGGTCGCGCTCGACCGGGCGATCCGGCTCGCCCCGCTGCTCGGGGAAGGCGTGCATCTCGAGCGCTGGCAAGAGGCGCGGGAACGCGTCCGCGTCGCCGTGCTGACCAAGGGCTGGAGCGAGGGCGCGGGGGCCTACGCCGGCGCGTTTGGCTCCGACGACCTCGACGCCTCGGTCCTCCTGCTGCCACTTGTGCGCTTCCTGCCCGCCGACGACGAGAGGATGTGGGCGACGATCGAGGCGGTCGAGCGCGAGCTGGGTGACGTCGGGCTTGTCCGCCGCTGGCCCGAGGACCCGATGGGCTTTCTCATCTGCACCTACTGGCTCGTCGAGTGCCTCGCGCTCGGGGGCGAGGCGTCTCGCGCTGAGGTGTGGTTCGACCGGGCCACCTCCTACGCCAACGACCTCGGCCTACTCGCGGAGGAGGCCGACCCGGACCGCAAGGAGCTGCTCGGCAACTACCCCCAGGCATTCTCCCACGTAGGTCTCATCAACGCTGCGTGGCGACTCACGGAGACCACCGGCCAAACGAGAGAGGACGACTGAATGAACGAACGACTGCACGACAAGATCGCTCTCATCACGGGATCGGACTCCGGAGTCGGGCAGGGGACCGCGATCGAGTTCGCCAAGGAGGGCGCGGATGTCGTCGTCCACTATCTCGACGACGCCGAGGGAGCCCAACACACCCGGCAGGCCGTCGAGGGGGAGGATCGTCGCGCTGTCGTGGTGCAGGCCGACATCACCGACGAGCAGGCGGTGCACCGGCTCTTCGAGGAGGCGGTGAAGGCATTTGACAGGGTCGACATCCTCATGAACAACGCCGGTGTCGACGCGTCGGGCGACGACGTCGCCGACCTCTCCACCGAGACCTTTGACCAGGCGATCAAGGCGAACCTGTACGGGGCGTTCTTCTGCTGCCGGCGCTTCGTGCAGTTGCGCAAGTCCGGCGTCGCCTCGGGGGGCAAGATCATCAACGTCACGTCGGTGCACCAGGAGATACCCAATCCGGGCGGTGCCGACTGCGACTGCTCCAAGGGCGCGCTGCGCAACCTCACGCGGACGCTGGCCATGGAGCTCGCCCCGCTGAAGATCAACGTCAACAACCTCGGCCCGGGAATGGTGCTCACGCCGTTCAACCAGGCGGCCGTCGACGATCCTGACCTCCTCGACGAGCAGGTCCAGAGCATCCCCTGGAAACGAGCGGCCGAGCCCTCGGAGATCGGGCGCCTGGCGGTCTTTCTCGCCTCCGGTGACAGCGACTACGTGACCGGCGCCGACTATTTCATGGATGGGGGGTTGATGCGCAACGTCGGGCAGGGCGCTTGATCGGCCGCGAGCCGCGCGAGATCTGGCAGGACAGCCTCGAGGATGGCCAGCGGCGCCTGACCCGACCCGCCCGAATACGGGGTCCGGCGGACCGGCAGTCGCAAGCAAGCAGTTGTCGGCGATCGGCTGGGAGTCGACGCGTGGCGCGTCGAGACGCGACCGGCGCGACGCTCAGCGCGCCGCCGTCGGCTCCTCGACGAAGCGCGTCGCAGCCACGAGCGCCAGGCCGCCGATGCCAACCACGAGAAAGAAGACCAGCGCCGTGGTGTCGTCGTCGAAGCCGAAGACGAACGGCGCCACGACCAGCGCCGCCGT
>Ga0136627_1000471_pt1 | contig 15122 bp, 12 predicted proteins | sample AntDrymUQ4892206_2_FD_104652 | JGI IMG/M metagenome (GOLD analysis project Ga0136627, IMG submission 104652) | Polar desert sand microbial communities from Dry Valleys, Antarctica - metaG UQ489 (22.06) | ecosystem: Environmental > Terrestrial > Soil > Desert | place: Antarctica: Dry Valley... | reverse complement strand
TTCTCGATCCTGTACGTCTGCACCGGCAACATCTGCCGGTCGCCGTTCGCGGAGCTGCTGACCCGCGCCCTCCTCGATGCCGCACTGGGGCACCAGGAGGACCAGGTGAGCGTCGCCAGCGCCGGCACCCGCGGCATGGTCGGCCACGCCATGGACGCCACGGCAGCGGCAGAACTGCGAGCCCGAGGAGTGGATGCCGACGGTTTCCGCGCTCGGGCGCTGCGCCGCAGCCTGATCCAGGACGCCGATCTCGTCCTGACGGCAACGCTGGCGCACCGGCAGCTCGTGCTCGAGGAGGAGCCGCGGGCGCTGCGGCGCACCTTCACAATCAGGGAATTCGCAGACCTCGTCCAGATCACCGATCCGGCGGCATCACCGCAGGAGCTGGTCTCACACGCGGCCGCCATGCGGGGGAGTGCGACGCTGGAGGACTACGACGTGCGCGATCCGATCGGCGGCTCGCAGGAGTTGCACGCGGAGGTGGCAGCGAGCATCGTCCAGGCACTCGAGCCGATCATCGGGGCGATCGTCACGAGTCCCAGGACGAGGCACTGACCTCTTCGTCGTGACGGCCCTTGCGCGCCTTCTTCTCCCTGCCGGCACGAGCCTTGCGCGCACCCGGTTCTGGTGCGTAGCCGTACCCGTAGCCGTACCCGTAGCCGTACCCCTTGCCGCTCGTCGGTGTGCGGTTGAGGACGCTGCCGATGTGGCGTCCGCCGACGGCGTCGAGACGCTCGACCGAGTGGCGCACCTCGTCGCGCGTCGTCTGCCCGTGCCGGACGACCAGCAGCGCGCCGTCGGCCTGGGAGGTGAGCAGTGCGGCGTCGGTCACCGGCAGCAGCGGCGGCGCATCGATCAGCACGATGTCGAACTGCTCCCGCAGATGCTTGAGCGCGTCGGCCATCGCCGACGACTGGAGCAGCTCCGACGGGTTCGGCGGGATCGCCCCGCTGGTGAGCACGGTGAGTCCGTCGGGTCCCTGCTGGTACGCGTCGGCGAGATCGAGTCGCCCGATCAGCACAGTGGTGAGCCCGACGGAGCTCTCCAGCTTCAGATATTCCGCGACTCGGGGACGGCGCAGGTCGGCCTCGACAAGAACGACGCGCTGACCCGACTGGGCCAGCGTGATCGCCACGTTGCACGCCGTGGTCGTCTTGCCTTCGCCGGTGACCGAGCTGGTCACGACGAAGACCTTGTTGTCGCTGTCGACACTGACGAACTGCAGGTTGGTACGCATCACGCGGAACGCCTCCAGCCTGGGTGCGTGACTGCCCAGCGTCGTGATCAGGGGCTCCTTCACCGCCGAGGTGTCGTACGCGATCGTGCCGATCATCGGGGCACCGGTCAGTTCGGCCAGCAGCTCGGGGGAACGCACGGACTGGTCGAGATTCTCGCGGAGCACTGCCGCCCCCACGCCGACGAGAAGGCCAAGAAGGGCCGCCAAGCCGATGTCGCGCAACGGCAACGGGGTGGTAGGCGTCGTCGCGGCGACCGCAGGGTCGACCACCGTGGCCTTGACCCCTGCTCTCGTCCGTCCAGGCGGTGTCTCCAGCTCCGCCACGAAGTCCGCGAACTCGACCGCGACGGTGTCGGCGAGCAGGCGGGCTTGCTCCGGATCCGGGTCCGTTACGGACACGCTGAGCAGCACCGTCTCGGGGACGACCGTGGCCTCGATCCGCGAGCTGACGTCCTCGGTGGTGGCATCCAGCCCCAGGGTGTCCACCACCCGTTGCGCCACCTCCTCGCCGTTGACCAGATCGGCGTACGACGTCACGCGCTGCTGGGAGAAGAGCCCGCCCTGATAGGCATCAGCGCCGTCGGAATGCGGTGTCGAGATGAAGAGCTGGGTCGTGGACTCGTACTGCGGGGTGGTGCGCAGAGTCAAGAACGCGGCCGCCGCGACCGCCAGCAACAGGCACGCGACGACGAGGCGCCATCGCCGTCGTAGCAACTTCAGGTAGTCGCGCAGATCCACGGGGGATGTCCACTTCTTCGGTTCTCGCAGTCGGGAGCCCGCCCTACGCTACGGGAGCGTGGCACCCGAAGTATGACATCCCGGTCACTCTGCGTTATCGTGTCGATGACTCGGGTGCACCATTTGTTGTGGTTTGGATATGCTCATCGCCTTTGGACGCGCTGGGAATGCGAGTTTCTAGGGGCTGCTGCGCCGATCTCCGCCAGAGGCTCCGGGGGAGGAAACCGAAGACATGGACAGTCCGCTGATCCAGGCTATACGCGCCCGCCGGTCGTGGTGGCTGGGTTCGTTCGATGCTCTGGCGTGGACACTCTCGCTCGCGGTCTTCGCGATCCTGCGGATGGACCTGGCAGCCACGAGTGTGTCGTGGTCCGGAGTAGCCGCAGTCTCGCTCGTCGCGATCGCCCTCCAGATCGGCCTCGGGCTCGTCGTGCGCCTTCACCACGGGCGGGCCGCCCTGGGCAGTTTTGAGGAGATGCTCCTGCTCGGTGGGGTCATGATCACCGTCGGACTCGTGTTGTCCGCCGGTAACGCCCTGCTCCCGGAGCCATCTGTGCCGCGCTCGGTGCCAGTCGCGGCCACGTGCAGTGCCATCGCCATCGCAGCCTGGGGACGGGCGTGCTACCGCCGACTCCGTGAGGTGCAACTCGGCCGCCGCCGCGGTGGATCCGGCACGGACGCCCTGGTGCTCGGCGCCGGGGAGGGAGGTCGGCAGATCCTCGACTCCATGCGGCACGACCCACGCAGCACCTGGCGGCCTATCGGGCTGATCGACGATGACCCACTCAAGCGCCACCGGCGGGTCCGGGGAGTCCCGGTCCTGGGGACTCGGGCGAGCCTCGGCGACGTAGTGTCACGGACACGTTGCCGGACCTTGATCGTCGCGATCCCGAGCGCCGACGCCGAGCTGTTACGAGACGTCAGCACGCAGGCCCGGGCCCTCGACCTTGACGTCAAGGTTGTGCCTGGAGTCGGTGAGCTCTTCAGCGGCCACGTTGGCATCTCTGACCTGCGGGACATCAACATCGCCGACCTTCTCGGTCGCCACCAGATCGATACCGATGTTGCGTCGAGCGCCGGATACCTGACGGGCAAGAGGGTCCTGGTCACCGGGGCCGGTGGCTCCATCGGTTCCGAGCTCTGTCGACAGATCCACCGGTACGCGCCCGCCGAGCTGATCATGCTCGACCGTGACGAGTCTGCGCTGCACTCGGTCCAGCTGTCCTTGCACGGAAGGGCCATGCTGGACACGGACGAGGTGATCCTGGCCGACATTCGCGACCCTTCCGCCATGTGCGGCCTCTTCGAGCGACGGCGCCCGCAGGTCATCTTCCACGCCGCGGCGCTCAAGCACCTGACGATGCTGGAGCAATACCCAACCGAAGCCGTGAAGACCAATGTGGGGGGAACGTTGACGATCCTCGAGTCGGCCCGTGCGGTTGGCGTGGAGCGGTTCGTGAACATCTCCACCGACAAGGCGGCCAACCCGTGTAGCGTCCTCGGCTACACCAAGCGCATCGCCGAGGGCTTGACAGCGGCCGTCGCCTCGGAGGCCGATGGGACCTACCTGAGCGTGCGCTTCGGGAACGTGTTGGGAAGTCGTGGATCGGTGCTGACTGCCTTCGCGGCCCAGATCGCCGCCGGTGGCCCGGTGACCGTGACGGATCCTGACGTCACGCGCTACTTCATGACCATCAAGGAAGCCTGTCAGTTGGTGGTCCAAGCCGCAGCCATCGGGCGGGACGGTGAGGCTCTGGTGCTCGACATGGGCGAGCCCGTGCGCATCCTGGACGTCGCCGAGCAGTTGATCGCGCTCGACGGCCGTGACGTTCGGGTTGAGTTCACGGGGCTACGAGACGGCGAAAAGCTCCACGAGGACCTTTTCGGTGCCGGTGAGCCCGACAGGCGTCCGGTGCACAGCCTCGTCTCGCACGTGACTGTGCCCCCGATAAGTCCGATGTCAGTGTCGGAGGCACGCGGCTTGATCCAAGCGAATGACCTCGTCCAACGTCTGGCCAGCTTGTGCGCAAACATGCGTCATCGAGCTGGGTCGCTGGTAGACCGTTGATCCTGGGCATCGTCTCCGCAGGTGTTGTCAGCCTGGCACTGCAGCCACTGGCGATTCGATACTCCCGACGGCACGGTCTGCTCGACGTGCCGAACCACCGGTCATCCCACAGCGTCCCCACGGCGAGATCAGGCGGGGTGGTAGTCCTCGGCGCGATACTCCTTGGCACCTCGATCATCCTCACGGACGGAACGTCCGATGCTCAGCGACCACTGCTGCTGGTCGTGGTAGCCGGAGTGTTCGCCTTTGCGCTCCTGGGCCTGTACGACGACATGCACGGCATCTCGCCGCTGCGGCGGCTGGGCGACCAGTTCGTGATCGCAGGCTGCTGGGCCGCAGCACTGCTGCTGCAACCCGTGGATGCCCGGGTCGGCAATGCTACGGCCGTCTACGTGGTCGGGGCCGTGATCGTTGTGGCGTACGTCAACGCCTTCAACTTCATGGACGGGGTCAACGGCATCGCGGCCCTGAACGCGGCCGTGTCGGCCGCCACGCTCGCCTTCCTGCTGAATCACCAGGACGAGACCGCGCCGGCTGCGTTGGCAGCCGTCGTCGCCGCTGCGGCGCTGGGCTTCCTTCCGTGGAATGCACCGCGTGCGCGCATCTTTCTGGGCGATGTGGGGAGCTACGGCGTGGGAGCAAGCATCGCCGTCCTGGCCGTCGTCGCGGTGGCATCTGGTGCAGACCCGCTCCTGTGTGCTGCACCCCTGTTCGTCTACGGCCTGGACACCGGTGTCACTTTGCTCAGGCGTGCGGTGCGGCGAGATCCCCTCACGGTCGCTCACCGGGATCACGTATACCAGCGACTGGTGGATGCCGGGTCCGGGCACCTGGGGGCAGCGCTCTCGTGCGCCACGGCATCCGGCCTGGTGTGCGGCTGGGCGGTGCTCATGGTCGCGTCAGGGTGGTCGGGCTGGACGATGGTGCCGGTGGCCATCTGCGTCGGCGTCGCGTACGTCGCACTGCCTAACCTCCTCGCCGTGATGTCGGCAAGGTCACGTGCGGTCGACAACGACGACGGCGCGGCCCGCCCCTTTGGGCACCCCGGATGATCGATCAGGAACCGACCACGCCTCACGTCGGGACAGTGCACCTCTTGGGGGCTTCAGGATTCGTGGGCAAGCACGTGCGCCTCGCGTTGGAGGCTGAAGGACTCGTCGTCACCACGCACCGGGCCCCCCGACTGCGGCTTGGTGCACGGGACGTGCGCGAGGTCATCGCAGGCATCGATGACGCACTGGTACACGACATCCGAGCCTGGCTGCATCCCGGGGACGTCATCGTCAACGTCGCCGGGCTGATCGGCGGCGGGGATCCGGACGCATTCACCGGAGCCAACGCACTGCTGCCGGCCGCGCTCGCTCGCACCGTGGCGTCGACCGGCTCGACACGACTGGTGCACGTGTCGAGCGCTGCCGTGCAGGGAAGCAGCCGGACCTTGACGGCAGCGGGAGCGCTCTCGCCGTTCAACGGCTACTCGAGGTCCAAAGCGCTCGGTGAGCTGGCAGTCCAGAGCCTTGCGCCAGAAGCCGCGACCTGTTTGCGCCCGGCGTCGGTGCACGGGCGGGACCGCGGTGTGACCCGAGCCGTGGTTGTGCTCGCGTCCTCGGTTGCCTCCACGACCCTGGCGCCGGGAACCGCTTCCACACCACAGCATCATGTGGAGAACGTCGCTGCCGCGGTCCGGCGCCTCGTCACGATGGCAGAGAACCCGCCGCCGGTCGTGCTCCAGCCCGACGAGGGATTCACCACGTACAACTTTCTCATGCTGATGAGCGGTGGCCGTCGCCCGCACCTCGCACCGCGTCGACTGGGACCTCTGGTTTCGGGCCTGCGAGGTGCGAGCGCTCGCTACCTCCCTGTTGCGGGCAAGCAGCTGCGACGTCTGGAGCTGATGTTGCGCGGACAGGACCAGGAGATGAGCTGGCTGACCGAGCACGGCTTCACCGGTCCGCGTAGACATGAAGCGTGGATCGACATGGCGGAAGAAGTCCGAGCCGCGCGCAGGCCATACCCATGACGACCCGGCCCGCCGCCGGGATCAAGAACCCTCGTGTCCTGGCCATCGCGACGGTCGGTCAGAGTCTGCGCTTTCAGGCACCGGACGCGTGGGATCTGCTGGCCAGGCGCGGGTTCGACGTCACCTACGCGGCGGCACCGGACCAATGGTCGCCCGAACTTGCGCTGCAAGGAGCATTCGAACCGATCCGAGTCGGACGCGACGCTCGACTCTCGAGCTTGGTTTCCGGATCCCGGGACGTTCGGCGACTTGCAGCACAGCACTGGGCGCTGATCCAGGTGCAGAGCCCGATCGTCGCCGCGCTGGCACGCACGTCTCCGCGCAACTGTCCTCTGATCTACGTTGCCCATGGCTTTCACTTCCATCGAGACGGAGGACGAATACGCAACCTCCTCTACGGCGCAGTCGAGTGGGCCCTGGCCGGCCGAGGAGACGCGCTTGCCGTGGTCTGTCGAGAGGATTTCGACGCCGCTATCACGCTGGGGCTGCACCGAAGGACGCTGCTCTGGCACCTTCCAGGTGCCGGTGTCGACCTCGATCGGTTCCCTGCCACGCCTCGGAGGCCTGCTCGTCCGCTCCACCTGCTCTTCGTCGGCGAGCTGAACGAGAACAAGGCACCTCTGTTGGTCGCGGACCTCGTGCACCACCTCGGAGCGCTGGGGCATGACGTGGTGGCGACGATCGTCGGCGACGGTCCGCTGCGGGAAGCAGTGTCTGCCAGGGTGAACGCTCTTCCGAAGCAGCTCCGTTGGGTGCCGCACACGTCAAGCCCCGCCCGGCTCTTCCAGGAGTCGACATCGTCGTGGCTCCGAGCGCCCGGGAGGGTCTGCCGCGCACCGTGATCGAGGCCATCTCGACGGGGCGCCCGGTGGTGGCGCGGTCGAACCGAGGAACTCGTGAGCTTCTGACGGACCCCGTTCACGGTCGTTTGCTGTCAGCTACGGCCCCTCTTGAGCACTGGGCGGACGCGGTGCTCGACGTGGCGGGTTCGTCGGCTCGTCAAGTTGAGGCGCGACATGCTTCGGTGCAACGCTTCGGCAAGGACCCGTTCGCCTTGAGTTACGGACAGCTCATCGATCGTGTTCTCACGGGTGACGGGCGTCCTGGCGCGGTCGACCTTCTGGACCAGCGGGGTTCAAAGCCCAACGTGGGAGGTGCTTGAGCCGTGGGTGTACTGGTTGCCTCGCTTTGCTTCGTGCTGGTCGTAGTGGTCATCCTCACTCTGCTGCACCTCACGGGCCGCCGGGAGCGTGTGATGACGCCGATCCTCCTCTTCGTCGGAATCGAGGTCGCGGCGGTCTGGCTGCCACTGCTGCCGACGGAATCCAGCGTGATGGCTGAGGCTGGTCCATTCCCCGCCCTGTTGGCGGCGGTGTCGTTGCTTCTGGCCGTCGTGGCTTACGTCCTCCTGGGCGGACAAGGGGCCCCCGCGACGAACTGGCGCGCCGCCGTGTCCTCGCCCACCAGTAGTGAGCTCCGCTCGCTCCGGATCGGGCTCACCCTCCTCGTCGGAATGCTCACCGGGCTTGCCGTCTACCGGTTCGGTGGATTGCCACCCATGCTCACGGGTGGAATCTCATCCCTCCTCGACCCCGTCATGAACGCCGAGCAAGCAACCTTGATCCGCGAGACGCGCCGCTCGCTGACCAAGGGCCAGTTGATCGGCGAGGCCTACTCGGGTCAAGGGATCTTCAACGCTGCCAGCGAAGTCGGCTGGCAGATCTCGGTGGCGGGCGCAGTTCTTTACTGGTCCTGGGCGCGGACGCGCGGAAGCGCCTGGGGGCTCGCTGTGGTCGCGGTGCTTGCCTTCGCCATCCTGGGCAGCGCCGGCGCTCGAGCGCCCCTCTTGTTCTGCGGCATCGCCGCTGCAGCCGCATTGGCCCTCCGCTTTAGACCGACAACGCGTCAACTCGTCGCAGCCGGATGCGTGGCGGCGGTGCTGGCGCTCCTCATCATGCCGCTGTCCAAGGGAGCGGCTGCAGGTGTGTCGGTGACAGAGCGGGCGTCAGCCCTCGTCGAGCGGATCAGCAACGGCAACGGACGGAACAACGCTGAGATCGTGCGTCTTATCGATATCGGCAGCCTGGATATCGCTGAAGGGGAGCTCTTCGTCGAGCGCGCTGAAGCGATGATCCCCGGCATCAGCCCAACCGATCCCTTCGCTTTGCGCGTGACACGACTCGCCTATGGTTCTACAGAGCGGACGACCGGATACTCAACTCCGACGCAGTTTGGCCTGCTGTACGCCGACGGTGGGCCCTTGGTCGTACTGCTCGGCTACATGCTCTCTGGTGGGCTCCTCGCCGTGTTGTGGAGGCAAATCGCACGGTTGCGGTCGCCAGCCGGGGCGCTCGTGGCCGTGCAAGGATCCATTCTGCTGGGCTACCTGAGCGTCACGGGCATTCACGGCCTCATCGCGAATGGCGCCGTGGCGGCTCTGTTGGTGCTGGTGGCCGCCGGACCTGCGGGGTGGAGCCGACTGTCTCGGACTCTGCTCCGCCGCGCAGAGGCCACGAGCCCCGCCGCATGACGGCGCCAGGTGACTCGGCGACCTTGCCCGCGTTCTTCATCGTCGGGGTCGGTCGATCGGGGACAACGCTGGCCAGGGCCATCCTCACCGGACATCCCCATCTGGTCGTTCCCTCCGAGACGGGCTTCGTCCCTGCCCTTCTTCGCGCGGCACCCTTGTGGTGGAACGGTTCGGGAGTTCGATCGGGACTGTTCGTTCGACTGGCGTTCGCCAATGGCCGGTTGGCCCGAGCCGGTGTCGACCCGGCGCAGCTACGTCGGCGCTTGGCGAGGCGGCCCCCCGCGAGTACCGCCGAAGCCATCGGTCGCATCTACGAGCTGTTCTCCAAAGGCGACGGATCAGTACGTGTGGGTGACAAGACCCCGTCCTACGGACTACACGTGGAAAGGCTGGCGAGAGCATTCCCCCACGCCCAGTTCATCCACATGGTGCGACATCCGCTCGATGTCGTCGCGTCGCTCCGGAGGCAGCCCTGGGGGCCCAACGACCCCATGGCGGCGGCCGGAATGTGGCTGCGCGGGATGCGCGCCGTTTCGGACTCCACACTGCGAGCCGATCGATTGTTGACGGTCCGGCTCGAGGATCTGATCGCTGAACCGGATGCGATTGTCGACCGCCTCGCCCGACACCTAAGGGTGGACAGCCACGCAGACATGCTTCGCTTCAGCGAGCGAGCGCACGAGATCAGCCACCAGAACGTCCACCCCGAAAGCCACCTGGGGCTGGGTGGCAGCTTGGCCCCGACCCGCGACTGGCGGGAGGGTCTCGTGGGCGGCGAAGCGCGAGGCGTGTGGTCGCTGGTCGTCGATTCAGCAGCACCCCTCGGATACAGCGGGCCACCTGGTCCAAGGCCTCGCGTGTCTGAGGCTGCTGCGATGCGCCGGTTGCGTATGTTCGAGTTGTCGAGAAGCTGGAGACGACTGCGCACGCTCGGCCACGTGGTGGGCGGGCGCGCGTGAGATGCGGTTCCGATCCAACCGAGGTGGTTCCCCGTCGGGTGGCTCGACTCGTGGCGGCCGCGCGTCGCCACGGGTCTGCTCCGTTTGCATCGGTAGCGGGGGGTTCGGCACTGGGGCAACTTGCGCTTCTTGCATCCCTGCCCGTTGTCGCCCGGATCTTCTCGCCCGCCCAGATCGGAGTCTTCGGCGTGGTGCTCGCGGTGGGCAACGTCGCATGCATCGTCGTCACAGCCCGTCTCGAGCAGGTCCTGCCACGCTTGCGACCAGATCGCCGTTGGGCTGTTGCACGGCTCGGCGCCGTCGCTGGGGTAGCCCTGGCCATTCCAGCAGGGATTGCGTTCTCGGCGGTTCTCGGTCATACCGCGCCGATGGACCTGGTGTCGACCGCGCTGCTGGTCACGAGCCTGGTGCTTCTGAACGTCGGCACCTTCGCCTCGCTCGCCGTGCAGGACTATCGGAGCGTGGCGGCCCTACGCCTGAGCAACGGAGTCATCACGGCCATGGCCTCCGTCGTCGGCGGCCTGATCCACCAGGCGACGTGGGTCCTGGTGGTGGCGTACGCGGTGGGCAATCTCGCCGGCGCTGGCTGGTCGTTCGCCGCCGTCGCCCGCCTTCGGCGCGAGCGCGGACCAGACCGCTCTGCTGAGGTCGTCGCGGGGGAGCGTCTCGGTTGGTTCGCGCTCAACGTGGGCTCCGGGGCAGTTCTGTCGAATCTGAGCGTCGCAATGCCGCTGATCGGGGCCTCCATTCTCTTCGGTGATGATGTGGCCGGCTCCTTCTTCCTCGCCCGGCGTCTGTTGATGGGTCCCACTCAACTGATTGCGGCATCGGTCAGTGAGGTGAGCTACGCCATGGTCGCGAGGGAGGGAGCCGGTCGCATGTCGGTGTTCTTCCATGACTGGCTCAGGCGGTCCACGGTTCCTGCCGTGATGTTGCTGGCCCTTGGGCTCGTCGCAGCACCCTTGGCGCCGATCGTCGTGGGCGACGGGTATGCGGATCTGACATGGGTGATCATCCTGCTCACGACGCCGGCCGTTGCACAGATGATTGCCACTTCGTTCGCCAACCTGCTGTTGGCATTGCGACTCGAGCACATCCGGACGATGTGGAACGTCGCTCGGCTCAGCGGTCTCGTACTGATCTTCCTGTGGGCCCAGGAGACTGACGCCGGCTACGTGTCCGTGGTCGCGACATACGCAGCATGGCTGTTGATCACCTACGGCATTCTGCTCGTGCTGACGTGGCAAGGCGTTCGACGAGCGGGCGCAGCATTGTGAAGTGCGTCTACGTCTGCGGCTATGGGCGGTCGGGCTCCACCTTGGCCGGCCGAATGTTGAGTGCCCAGTCAGGGCACGTTGCGGTCGGCGAGGCCACGCATGTGGGGTCCGATTCGTTCTTGGCCACTGCCCACTGCGCATGCGGCAGGAAGTATCCGACCTGTGACTACTGGGCAGCAGTCGACAGGTGCCTGACCGCAGCGGCTGGCCCCACAGCACTGTCACGACGTGCCCGAATTTTTCTCGAGGGCCTTCCCGGCCTGATCGTCCCCCTGACGCTGCTGCGGCGGCTTGTTCTGAGAATCTCGTTCAGCGACCGCTATCCGCAGAACTCATTTGCGGACGGAGTCCGTCTGTTGACGGCCGTCTCAGGGGGCGGCTTCGTCGACATCTCGAAGACGACGCGGTCGACCGCGAATCGTCCGAGGCTGCTAGCTGCGTCGGGAATGAACGTCGAACTGCACCTGGCGTGGCTTCCCCTTCGACGTGTGGTTCGTTCGAGGCAGGCGGCCGCGATCCGGCAGGGACGCTCTGCAAGCAGGGGGATGGCAGTGGTTTCGGTGGTGACCGGCCGCATGCTCGCACACGTGGCAGCGAGGCGGTGCGCTCAATCCTTGCGTTCTTCGCTTCCCAGGGTCGATCTGGATGAGTTCATTCGATTGGCGGCTCACGTGTCGGAAATCGACGAACAGTTGAATCACATGATCGCAGGGAATCGAAGCAGGCGGCACGGAATAGACGCCCAGGGGGAATAATGACTATGCATAATGGTGAGCAGCCAAGCGAGGTCTTCGTCTTGGGCTCGGGGCGCTCGGGTACGACGATCGTGCTACACGCGCTCGCGTGCCTCGACGGTGTGATCGCTGTGCCCCGCCTTGCCGGACGTGCGGCTTGGACGGCGCCCCTGTCGAGCCGGATGGTCAGGTACGGGGTTGGTCCGAGCGCCTGGACCCGGCCTTCCTCGGAGTCGACCGCGCTGTTCACGGAGGCGGGACTCACACAGGCATTTCAGTCGCGTGTCGGTCGCTCCATCGGCCCCGACGATGCAGGCAGCCTCGACATGGGCGTTCTGTGGCACCGACTCCAGCAGATCCGCCACCACGGCGGAGCACGCACGGCTGCGGTGAAGAACACGGCGTCCTGCGGACGGGTCCCCGTGCTGGCGGACACCTTCCCTGACGCCGCATTCGTCCACGTCGTCCGGCGTCCAACCACCGTGGTCTTGTCCATGCTGGCCACCGACTTCTGGTACGACATGACCCTGTGGTGGGACGGTCGTACGACGCAGCGGTACGCCCAGGATGAGGACCTCTCCCACGAGCGCGTGGCGGCGCGGCATTGGGCGAGGCAGGTGGCCATAGCCATGGCTGACCTTCAGCGTTGTGCTCCGTCCCGCGCGGTTCAGGTGCAGTACGAGCAGTTCGTCGACGACCCGAGGGGTCAGCTCGAACAGATGCAAGGAGTTGGCCTTTCCATGGGGACCCAGAGTGGTTTGCGGAGGAGCCTGGAGGATCTCGGGATTAAGGTCGAGAGTGCACGTCGAGACATCCCGGGTGCGGTGTTGGCCGCCGTGGAGTCGGAGTGCTCTGAAGTGGCCGAGAGGTGGGGTGTTTCTCTGTGAAAGTCGTGTACGAAGGCGCTCTGTTCCCGGGTGTAGGGGGCGGACCCCGTCACTTCACGGGGCTGTCTGACTCCCTCGTCCGGGCGGGAATCGACGTGGTCCACGTGTTGCCGTGCTCATCCGGTGTCCATGGTGAGGAGCTCGTGGACTCGCTCGTCGAGCTGCGCTGGTTCGGCGGTCGACTCGCACGACAACTCAGTTATGAGGTGAGCCGGGTCCTGCTCCTCCTACGGTGGTGGGTCACTCGCCGAAGGGTCGACGTGTGGATGTCCCGGCACTCGTTCTTTGGCGTCGGACTCATCCTTGCGCGTCTCGTTGCCCGGCAAGTGGTGCTGGAGATCAACGGTCCGATCCGAGAGGAGGTCGAGGTCAACCTCGCCTCTCGCCCTCTGGCCGTGGTCGCCGATGCACTCATGCGCATTCAGGTCCGGGCGGCGGACTGTGTCGTCACCGTGACCCCGGGCCTCGCCTCGTACGTCGAGAAGCGGGTACCGACGAGCCGCTGCGTCGTGCTTCCCAACGGTGCGAACCCGGGGCACGCCACTCGCATCCCGGATCAACGTGACCTTTCGCTGATCTTCGTGGGCGCTCTCACTCCGTGGTACGAGATGGACGTGGTGCTCCAGGCGCTGCGCGAGCTTCGTGATGACGGGCTGGCCCTGTCTTTGACCGTCGTCGGGGACGGCGTGCGGAAGGCCGAGCTCGTGCGTCAGGCCACGGCGTTGCGAGTTGCCGATCTGGTGACGTTCGCCGGCTGGGTCGAGAGCGACCACGTGCAGGACGCCATCGAGCGTTCCCAGGTAGGCCTGCTGCCGCTGCGACCCAAGCACCGCGACGTCGCTGCGGTCGGGTCCCCGCTCAAGCTCTACGAGTACCTGGCGGCTGGACTCCAAGTCGTCGGCACGGACCTGGACGGCATCGAGAACGCGCCGGCGGCTGAGGCCGTCCATACGTACACCCAGGGTCGGTCACACAGCTGCGCCGTCGCCATCAGGGCGGCGCTTGCCGCAGCGGGTAGCCCTCCACTCGAGGCCGCCGTGTGGTCCTGGGATGCGCGTGCGACCGATCTGATCGCGATCCTGATGGAGTAGTCCAGGGCGTGGGTTTACCACCGCGTGACGCCGCGCGATGATCACAGCCGGTGTACGTGGGGCAATGAGTTCAAGGCCCTCACGCGGCGGCAGTCGAGCACGGGGGTGCCTGCCTCGGCGACGACAGTGATGTCGTAGCAGTCGTGGTCGGTCAGCAGGATCACGAGCTCGGCTTTCCGCACCTCCTCGACGTCCAGATCCACCATGCGTACGCCGTCCGGGGGTGGGCCCAGCACGTGGGGGTCGGCAGCCCGGACGTCGGCGCCCATCGCGTGGAGGAGTTCGGCGACCCGAGTGGCCGGCGACTCGCGAGCGTCGCCCGTGTTCCTCTTGTAGGCGAGGCCCAGGATCAGGACACGGGTCCCGTTCACGGCCATCCGGCGGTCGTTGAGCAAGGCAATGGCCCGACGCGCCACGTAGTCGGGCATGTGCTCGTTTACATCGTTGGCCAGTTCCACGAAACGAAACGCCTGCCCCAGCGTCCGCTCGACCTGCCAGGACAGGTAGGAGGGATCGATGGGGAGGCAATGACCACCGACTCCCGGACCCGGCGTGAAGCGCATGAACCCGAACGGCTTTGTCGACGCCGCATCGATCGCTTCCCAGATGTCGATGTCGAGCGCATGCGCGAAGACCGCGAGCTCGTTGACGAGCGCGATGTTGACGTGGCGGAAGGTGTTCTCTAGCAGCTTGGAGAGCTCGGCCTCTTTGGGAGACGACACCGGCACCGTGTGCTCGACCACCGTCTTGAAGAAGGCGTCGACGGCGGTGAGAGACGCCTGGCTGACACCGGAAACCACCTTGGGCGTTGTCACGAGGGTCCACCACTCGTTTCCCGGGTCGATACGCTCCGGGCTGTAGCCGAGGTGGAAATCGGTCCCAGCCAGCAGTCCAGTGGCCGCTTCGAGCAGAGGCGCCACGAGTTCCTGTGTCGTGCCCGGATAGGTAGTCGACTCCAGCACGACCGTCGCTCCCTGTCGCAGGTGCGATGCCAGCGCGGCGCATGCGTTCTCGACGAACGAGAGATCAGGCTGCCCGTCGCGCAGGGGGGTTGGAACCGTGATGACGGCAACGTCGAAGTCGGCTGCTTCGCGGTAGTCCGCTGTCGGTTGGTAGCGGCCCGTGCCAAGGGTCGCGACGAGCTGGTCGGAGGTGATGTCCTCGATGTAGGAGTGCCCTGCGGACAGTTGCTGGACACGACGGGCGTCGACCTCGAGGCCAACGACGTCCCACCCGACCTCGACCGCTCGCGCAGCCAAGGGAAGACCGACATAGCCCTGCCCGATGACCACGAGTCTGCCTCGTGCGGAGTCAGTTCGGTCGGGGCGCGATGCCGTCATGAGCTCCACGTGTCTGTCGGCGAACGGTGGGATTGGGGCTGATGTCGCTTGCCAGCGTGATGGGACCACCCCGTTGCCACGAGCATGGGACCACCTGGAGGTGTCAGTGAGCATCACAGGGCCTCGCTTTCAGTGTCAACGGCGACGCGCGGGCTGACCCGGTTTCGTTGTCGGTAGGAGGGTCCTTCGATGACCAGCGTGTGCGCGCCTGAGGTCAGCCGGTCGATGGCGGACTGGGCGA